>Ga0134127_10001741_pt1 | contig 16042 bp, 14 predicted proteins | sample KB31753_FD_96459 | JGI IMG/M metagenome (GOLD analysis project Ga0134127, IMG submission 96459) | Terrestrial soil microbial communities with excess Nitrogen fertilizer from Kellogg Biological Station, Michigan, USA - KB3-175-3 | ecosystem: Environmental > Terrestrial > Soil > Unclassified ...
CTGAGGACGACCTACACGTTCTGATCGGAAGCCGCGCCGTGTGGACCGAACGGGGTGGAATCCACTAACATTCCGCCTCCTTTCGGGCGCGTAGCTCAGCGGTAGAGCACTACCTTGACATGGTAGGGGTCACAGGTTCGATCCCTGTCGCGCCCACCAGGATTTGCATTCACTCCCTTGGTGGCCGGACCCGCCGGAGCGGGCGGCCGGACTATACTCAAACGGCACCGGGGGGATTCCAATGAGCAGAAAGGCATGGGTGCTCGCGTCGATTGCGTGGACGCTCGCCGCGCAGCCGGTCCACGCAGCGGGACCTGAAACCGTTGCGCTGATCGGCACGGGCGACATGGGCGATTCGCTCGGCCCGCGACTGGCGTCCATCGGCTACCGCGTCGTGTATGGTACGCGCAGCCCCGACAGCGAGCGTGTTCGCGAGCTCGTCGCGCAGACGGGACACGGCGCCACGGCAGCCACGCAGGAGGTCGCGGCGAAATCGGCCGACATCGTGTTCCTGCTCATCCCCTGGCCCGCGATGGAGACGGTGGCCCAGGGCCTGGGCGACCTCGCGGGGAAAATCGTCGTCGACATCTCGATGCCGTTCGAGCAAGGGGCCGACGGATATCCGCAGAGCCGGCTCACGACTTCGAGCGCAGAGCTGATCCAGGGCTGGAATCCCAAGGCCAGGGTCGTCAAGGCGTTCGCATCGCAGGGGTCCTACATCATCGACCAGCCGCTGGCCGCGGGCGGGCCCGTGACGATTCCGATCGCGTCCGATCACCGGGACGCCAAGGAGAAGGTGTCGGAAATTGCAGGCGCTCTGGGCTTCGATCCGGTGGACTTCGGCCCCTTGCGCATGGCGCGGCAGATCGAAGCGCTGCAGATGATTTACATGATCCCGTTCGTGCAGGAACGGAAGGTCTTCTGGGAGTTCTACTTCCGGCGCAGCAACTACTGGGCGTGCAACCCGACCGGCGAGTCCCTCGTCCCCGTGTTCGACTCGGACGACCTGGCCGTGATGCGCGGCAGCCTCGAGTCAGCCGTGCCCTGCCCGAAATGAGCGCGGGCCGTTACGACGCGGTCATCATCGGGGGCGGGCACAACGGCCTCACCTGCGGCGCCTACCTCGCGCGGGCAGGGAAAAAGGTGCTGGTCCTCGAGCGCCGCGAGGTCATCGGCGGCGCTGCCGTGACCGAGGAATTCGCGCCGGGATTCCGCACCTCGACGTTCTCGTACCTCATGAGCCTGCTGCATCCCAAGGTCATTCGGGACCTCGGGTTGCGTGATCTCGGCATCACGGTCCTCCCGGCAACGGACCTCTTCTGCCCGATCGGCCGCGACGACTACATCGTCTTCAGCGGCGATGTCGGCAAGACGTCGCGCGAATTCGCACGCTTCTCGAAGCGCGACGGCGCGGTCTACGCGGAATTCGACGCGTTCCTCAACGAAGCCGCGAACGTCGTCCGCAGGATCCTGTTCGACACGCCGGTCGATCCCTCACGGCGCGACCTCGCGAGCCTCCGCGAGCTCGTGAAGATCGCCTGGAAGTACCGCAAGATCGGGAAGAACTTCTACCGCGTCGTCGACCTCCTGACGATGAGCGCCGATGAGTACCTTTCGCGATGGTTCGAGCATGGCGTGACCCGCGCCGTGCTCGGTTACTACTGCTCGATCGGGACCTTTGCCGGACCGAAGACGCCGGGCTCTGCTTACGTGGTGCTGCACCACATCATGGGCGAACACGAGGGCGCGGGCGGCTGGGGTTTCATTCGTGGCGGCATGGGCGCCATCAGCGCGGCCATCGCGGAGTCCGGCCGCCGGCACGGCATGGAGATCCGCACCGGCGCCGAAGTCGAGAAGGTGGAAGTCCGCGACGGGCGCGCAGCGCGCGTGGTCACGAAAACCGGCGACGCCTACGAGGCGCGGGCGGTCGCCTGCAACGCAAGCTGTAAGGTGCTGTTCGACCGGCTGCTGGATCCTGCCGAGCTCCCTGCCGAATTCCTCGGGCACATCCGCGGCTATCGGACCTTTTCCACGGCCTTCAAGATCAACGTCGCCGCCGAGGCGCCACCGCGGTTCGCCGCATTCAATCCAGCGGCCTGCGGGTTCGCGGCGCCAAACTACGTTCACATCGGCCCGGACATCGACTACCTGCAGGCTGCCTACGAGGACGCTTGCCATGGGCGCTACTCGAGTCGCCCGTTCATCACGGCGGTCGTGCCTACGACCGTCGACGACACGCTCGCGCCGCGCGGCAAGCATGTCGTGAACCTGTTCGGCGGCCATGCGCCCTACGAGCTGAAGGATTCGACCTGGGAAGCCGAGCGTCCGGGCTTCATCAGCAACGTGCGCGCCACGATCGATGAGCTCGCGCCCGGCTTCAGCGACGGGATCATCGCCGAGCAGGTGCTGCTGCCGCCCGACATCGAGCGCATCATCAACACGCCGCAGGGCCATATCTTTCACGGCGAGCTTTCGCTGGAGCAGCTCTTCTTCCAGCGGCCGGCGCCGCACTATGCCGACTACCGCTCGCCGATTCGCGGCCTGTACCAGTGTGGATCCTCGACGCACCCGGGAGGCGGTGTGTCCGGCATTCCCGGCCATAATGCCGCCCGTGAGATCCTGAAGGACTGGGGCTCGCTCCGTGCGTGACGCGGGAATGCGGAAGGACGGGGATGCATGGCTGGACACGCTGATCGATGCCCAGCGGCCGGGATACTCCCTCGACCAGGCGTTCTATGTGCACCCGGCCGTGTTCGAGCGCGATCGCGAACTCGTTTTCCGCAATCACTGGATCATGGCGGGTCACGCGTCGCAGATTCCGCAGCCTGGAGACTTTTTCCTTTTCGCGTTCGCCGGCGAATCGATCATCCTCGTCCGTGACGCGAAAGGGGTGATCCACGCCCATTACAACGTATGCCGCCACCGCGGCAGCAACGTCGTACTTCAGCCGTCCGGCAATGCGCGCGCCCTGACTTGCCGCTACCACGGCTGGACGTATGCGCTCGACGGCAGCCTGCAGGCCGCGCCGCGGATGCCGGGATCGTTCGAGCCCGAGTGTCACGGCCTGAAATCTTGTGCGCTGCGAGACGTGGAAGGGCTCCTCTTCGTCAGCCTCTCGGACGAGCCGGGGCCGAGCATCGACGAGGTCGCCGCCGGGCTCGAGCCTTACCTGCGGCTGCAAGGAACCGCGAGCGCACGCGTCGCGCACCGCGAGATCTACCCGGTCGAGGCGAACTGGAAGCTCGCCGTCGAGAACTACCTCGAGTGCTACCACTGCAAGCCGGCCCATCCGCAGTACTGCGCCGTCGAGATCAAGGCTGACAAGATTGGCGACGGATCGCCGGCGGCGCTGGCGCGCTACGAGGCGCGCTACGCGCCCTGGCTTGCGCGCGCTGCCGCGCTCGGGGCGATGCCGGCGGAGTACGGCGTCGAGCTGCCGCTCGACGAAAGGCTGCCTCGCGCACAGTTCGGAGCCGCATATCGCGCACCGCTCCGCGAGTCTCACCTCTCGGCCACGCAGGACGGCAAGCCCGCGGCACCGTTGATGGGCGCATACAAGGACTACGACGGCGGCGAGACGGCCCTCGGGCTCGGTCCGTTCACATACATGCTCGCGTACAACGACTACGCCGCATTCTTCCAGTTCGTGCCGCGCGCGGCCGAGCGCACCGACATGATCGTCACCTGGCTCGTCGACGGCGGTGCACGCGAAGGCGTCGACTACGACCGCGCGCGCGTGACCTGGCTCTGGGACGTGACGACGGGTCAGGACAAGTCGATCATCGAGGCGAACGCCGCAGGCATCCGCTCGAGCCGCTACGAGCCGGGCCCGTCTTCGCTGCTCGAGTATGACCTCGACGGATTCCGGGAGTGGTACCTCGGCGTCATTGGGCCCCCGGGCCGAATCTCGCGGCTCGAGCGCCGCGGCGGCGGCCGCTACTTCGGAATCTAGGCCGAACGCAGCACGTCGATGAACGCCTTCACGGCTGGAATCCTGGTCAGCCTCGCCGTGTACCTCGTCGTCGGCACGTATGCCGGTCGTCAGGTCAAGCACCTCGACGATTTCTTCGTGGCGGGCCGGCGGGCGCCCACGTTCCTGATCGTCGGCACGCTGGTTGCGAGCCTCCTCAGCACGACGGCATTCCTCGGTGAAGTCGGCATGGCGTATTCGGGCTATGGCCCGCTCGTGCTGACGCTGGTCGCGATCAACGTGATCGGCTACATCGTCGGCGCGCTGTTCTTCGGACGCCAGCTGCGACGGAGCCGCGCCCTGACCGTCGCCGAGTACTTCGGCCAGCGTTTCGCGAGCCGGCGCGTGCAGTCGGCCGCGGGCATCATGATCGTCGCCGGCCTCGGTGCCTACCTGATGGCCGTAACCCAGGGCACAGCGCTCGTCGTGGCCGACGTGTCGAACGTGCCATACCGCACCGCGCTGTTCGTGGTGTGGGCGGGCTATACCGCATTCACGTTCTATTCGGGCTCGCGCGGCGTCGTGATCAACGACACGATGATGTTCGTTCTCTTCATGATCGGCGCCTTCGTCGCGCTCTCTTTCGTGGTGAGCGCAGCGGGCGGCTGGTTTCCCGCGGTGGAGGCGCTCGCGACATTTCCAGACAAGCCGGGCATCATCGCCTGGCACGGCTTGAACGGCCCGGGGGCGACCTGGAAGACGCCGGCCGACGCGCTGACCTGGTCCGTGATTCTCGGCATTGCGTGGTCGGTCGTCGTCGCCGTGAGCCCCTGGCAGGCGAGCCGCTATCTCATGGCGAAGAACGAGCATGTCGTGATTCGCGCCGGTTGCGGGGCCGGACTCGCGCTGCTCCTTCTTTATCCCGCGCTGATGTTCTGCGGCGCGGCGATCAACCTCGGGAACGTGCACGTCGAGCCGGCGGAAGGAGCGATGATCTGGGCGGCGCGGAACCTGATGCCGACGCTCGCAGGCGTCATCGTGATGGCAGGCGTTGCTGCAGCGGGGCTCTCGTCCGCCACGACATTCCTGTCGCTCGTTGCATTCAGCGCGAGCCACGACGTCGCGCCGCGCGCGGGCCTCGACGAGGCGGCGCGCCTCCGGATCAGCCGCTGGAGCATGATTTTCGTCGGCCTCGCGGCGCTTGTCCTGGCAATGGCAGTACCGCCGAACATCTTCTGGATCACCTATTTCGCCGGAACCGTATTCGCGTCCTCGTGGGGTCCCGTCGCGTTCATGAGCGTCTGGAGCTCGCGCATCACGGAAGCCGGCGCGTTCTGGGGCATCATCGCCGGGTTCGCCGGAAACGTCGTGCCGAAGGCCCTTGCACTGTTGCACGTGTTCGAGCTGCCGGTCTGGGCCGATCCGATCATCATTGGCGCCGTGATCGGCACGATCGTCACCGTCGTCGTGTCCCGCGGCGGCACGGTCACGCAAGCCGAGCGAAATTTCCGGGCGCGACTGCACGAAGTCCCGCCAGGAGAGCTCGACGACCTCGAAACGCGCCGCTCGCTCCGATGGCCGGCCGTCCTGATCGCGGCCGGGATCCTGCTCGCGGCCGCGATGATTTATTTCTATGTCCTGCCATACAGCCGCGCGACGGATGGTGCCGGAAGTGTCGCAGGCGGCGAGTTGATCCTGAGCCTTGGCTGCGGCGCGATTCTCGTGGCGTGCGGACTCCTTGCGCGCTGGGGGATCCTCCGCCGCCTCTGACGCGCCTCGCATGGCGCGGATCCGGCCGGAATCCTCTAACATGACGCGTTTTACGGCGGATCGAGCGTCATGCCGGTGATCACGCTGCCCGACGGCAGCCAGAAAAGCTTCGATCGACCGGTCAGCGTCGCAGATATCGCGGCGTCGATCGGCAAGGGCCTCGCGCGCGCCGCACTGGCCGGGGAGGTGAGCGGCCGGCTCGTCGACACTTCGCACGTCGTGTCCGACGATGCCTCGATCCGGATCATCACTTCGAAGGACCGCGAAGGCCTCGAGATTATTCGGCACTCGACGGCGCACCTGCTTGCCCAGGCGGTGCAATCGATCTATCCCAAGGCACAGGTCACGATCGGACCCGTCATCGAGGACGGCTTCTACTACGACTTCGCCTTTGAGCGGCCCTTCACGCCGGAAGACCTCGAGCAGTTCGAGCGAAAGATGCATGAGATCGCGAGGGCCGACCAGCCGGTGCGCCGCCGCGTCCTGGCGCGCGACGACGCCGTCCGTCACTTCCGCTCGATCGGCGAGCACTACAAGGCCGAAATCATCGCGGCGATCCCGGACGGCGAGGAGATCTCGCTCTACGGCCAGGGCGACTGGGAGGACCTCTGCCGCGGGCCGCACGTTCCGTCCACCGGCAAGCTCGGCGCCTTCAAGCTGACGAAAGTCGCTGGCGCCTATTGGCGCGGCGACTCACGGAACGAAATGCTCCAGCGCATCTACGGCACGGCCTGGGCCGACGAGAAGCAACTGAAGGAATACCTGCAGCGCCTCGAGGAGGCTGAAAAGCGCGACCACCGGCGCATCGGCCGCGAGCTGGACCTGTTCCATTTCCAGGAGGAGGCGCCCGGCGCCGTCTTCTGGCATCCGCACGGCTGGACGATCTTCCAGCAGCTGATCGCCTACATGCGCGAGAAGCAGGCTGCCGCGGGTTACCAGGAAATCAGCAGCCCGGAGATCATGGATCGCGAGCTCTGGGTGCAATCGGGCCACGTCGAGAAGTTCGGCGAGAACATGTTCCTGACCCGGACGCCCGACGAGCGCGTCTATGCGATCAAGCCGATGAACTGCCCGGGCCACGTCCAGGTGTTCCGGCAGGGGCTGCACAGCTACAAGGAGCTGCCGCTGCGCTACGCGGAGTTTGGCAAGGTCCACCGGTACGAGCCGTCCGGCGCGCTGCACGGCCTCCTGCGCGTGCGGGCTTTCACCCAGGACGACGCGCACGTGTTCGTCACCGAAGACCAGATCACCGACGAGACCGTGCGCGGCATCGAGCTCATGATGTCAATCTACCGCGACTTCGGCTTCGACGACGTGCGCGTCAAGTTCGCGGACCGCCCCGAGCGGCGCGTCGGCGACGACGCGACCTGGACGCGCGCGGAGGAAGCGCTCAAGGCGGGCACGCGAGCTGCCGGTGTCGAGTACGAATTCAACCGGGGCGAAGGCGCGTTCTACGGACCGAAGCTCGAGTTCGTGCTGAAGGATGCAATCGGCCGCGACTGGCAGTGCGGCACCTGGCAGGTGGATCTCAACTTGCCGGGCCGACTTGGCGCCACGTACGTCGACGAGCACAGCCAGCGGCGCACACCGGTGATGCTGCACCGCGCGATTTTCGGATCGCTCGAGCGCTTTTTCGGAATCCTGCTCGAGCACCACGCCGGGAAGCTGCCCGCCTGGCTCGCACCGGTGCAGGCGATCGTCATGAATATCAGCGAAAAGCAGGCGAAATACGCGGGTGAGGCGGCCGATTTCCTTAAAAATCAGGGGCTTCGCACTGAAATCGACTTGCGGAACGAGAAGGTGGGCTATAAAATCCGCGAGCACACGCTGAAGCGTGTCCCGTATCTGCTCGTCGCGGGCGATCGGGAAATCGAGTCCAGGTCATTGGCCGTGCGCACGCGCTCCGGGAAGGATCTGGGTGCCATGCCCCTGGAAGAGGTGGCCGCTCGGATCGCCCGGGATGTGGCGAGCCGCGGCCTTGATCATTTGGAGGATTGAGTATTTCGACAACCAAGCGCGTAAGGCGCAACGAGGAGATCCTTGCGCCGCAATTACGCGTGATTGGCGCCGACGGAAGCCAGGTCGGCGTCCTGAGCCGCAGCGAGGCCCTCGCAAAGGCCGCCGCTGAGGAGTTGGATCTCGTGGAGGTTTCGCCGACTGCCGAGCCCCCTGTCTGCCGGATCATGGACTTCGGGAAGTACCTGTTCGAGCAGAACAAGAAAGCTCACTCGGCGAAGCGCAAGCAGAAGCAGATCCAGCTCAAGGAAGTGAAATTCCGGCCGGGCACGGAAACGGCGGATTACCAGGTCAAGCTGCGTAATCTGATCAAGTTCCTGACGGCGGGTGACAAGGCCAAGGTAACCATGCGGTTCCGCGGCCGGGAGATGGCCCACACCGAGGTCGGGCGCAGACTCCTCGACCGGCTCGTGGTCGACCTGTCCGAACATGGCCAGATCGAGCAACAGGCCGCGATGGAGGGGCGCCAGATCACGATGGTGATATCTCCGAAGAAGAAGTGACCGGCGGGCGACCGCCGATACGCCTCCAGCCCGCGCGAGCGGCGTGAAGAGGTCAAAACAGGAGACGAACGATGCCCAAGTTGAAAACCAACCGGGCCGCGGCGAAGCGTTTTCGCAAGACGGCGAAAGGCTTCAAGCGCGGCCAGGCGAACCGCCGCCACATCCTCACCAAGATGACGAAGAAGCGTAAGCGCCAGCTGCGCGGCGCGACGATGGTCCACGAGACCGACGTCGGCCGGCTCGAGCGGCTGCTGCCGCACGCCTGACTTTCGTTTTCATTGAAAATGGATAAATAGACATGGCAAGAGTGAAGCGCGGCGTCATCGCAGGACGCCGTCACAAGAAAGTCCTCAAGAAGGCGAAGGGCTATTACAACGCCCGGCGCAAGGTCTATCGCGTCGCGAAGCAGGCCGTCATCAAGGCCGGCCAGTACGCGTACGCCGGGCGGCGCCTGAAGAAACGCGACTACCGCGCGCTGTGGATCCAGCGCATCAACGCGGCGGCGCGCGGCTTCGGGCTCTCCTACAGCCGGTTCATCGCCGGCATCCAGGCCGCCGGCATCGAGATCGACCGCAAGGCGCTCGCCGACCTCGCGGTGCACGACATTGCCGCATTTGGCGCGGTCGCGGAGAAGGCCAAGGCCGCACTGGCCGCGAAGTAGCGCGATCGCGGGGGGTCGGGTGAAGGACCTAGACTCGCTAGTAAGCGAGACGCTGATCTACATACGAAATAGCGCAGATTTGTCTGCGCTAGAAAATGTGCGCGTCTCGGCGCTTGGAAAGAGTGGCAGCGTTACCGCGTATCTGAAGCGACTGGGTAATCTCCCAGCCGAGGAACGGAAGACACAGGGCGCCAAAGTCAATCTCGCGAAAGCAGCGATTACCGAGGCACTAAGTGGACGACGCGCGGAGTTAGAAGCTGCCTCGCTCAATCGCGAGCTCGCGAGCGCCGCGATCGACGTGACGCTGCCGGGCCGCGGCCAGTCGGTCGGGGGCCTGCACCCGGTCACGCGCACGCGACTTCGCATCGAGGCGATATTCCGCCGCGCGGGATTCAGCGTCGCGGAAGGCCCGGAGGTCGAGGACGAATTCCACAACTTCGAGGCGCTCAACATCCCCGCCAATCATCCCGCGCGGGCGATGCACGACACGTTCTATTTCGCCGACGGCCGGCTCCTGCGCACGCACACCTCGCCGGTGCAGATCCGGGCGATGAAGCTGCAGGGCGTCCCGATCTGCCTTATCGCGCCGGGCCCGGTGTACCGGCGCGACTCGGACGTCACGCACTCGCCGATGTTCCACCAAGTGGAGGGACTGGTGGTTGACGAGGACGTGAGCCTCGCGAACCTCAAGGGCGTGCTGGCGGGCTTTGCCGAGCAGTTCTTCGAGAAGCCGCGGGGCTTGCGCTTCCGTCCCTCTTACTTCCCGTTCACGGAGCCGTCGGCCGAGGTCGACATCCAGTGCGTGCTGTGCGACGGCAGCGGCTGCCGCATCTGCAAGCAGACCGGCTGGCTCGAGATCCTCGGCTGCGGCATGGTGCACCCGAACGAGCTGACCGCCTGCGGCATCGACGCTTCGCGCTGGCAGGGCTATGCGTTTGGCATGGGCATCGAGCGGCTCGCGATGCTGCGCTATGCGGTCAACGACCTGCGCATGTTCTTCGACAACGACCTGCGCTTCCTCGCGCAGTTCAACCGCGGATAAGTCGCGTGCGCATCAGCATTGCCTGGCTCAAGGACTGGGTGGACGTCGGCACCGACCCGGCAGCGCTGGCCGCACGCCTCACCATGAGCGGCATCGAGGTCGAGGCGATCGAGCCGGCCGCGGGCGACTTCCATGGCGTGGTGGTGGGCGAGGTGATGTCGGTCGAGCGCCACCCGGACGCCGACAAGCTGACCGTCTGCCAGGTCGCGGGAGGCGGCTCAGCGCTCCTCCAGATCGTCTGCGGCGCGCCGAACGTCCGCGCCGGCATGAAGGCACCGCTCGCGCTCGAAGGCGCGCGGATTTCGGACGGCACCGTGATCCGCCGCGCGAAGCTGCGCGGCGTCGAGTCGGCCGGGATGCTGTGCTCCGCACGCGAGCTCGGCCTCTCCGAGGAGCACGAGGGAATCCTCGAGCTGCCGGACGAGCTCGTGACGGGAACGCCGCTGCGCGACGCGCTCGCGCTCGACGACACGATCCTGACTCTGAACGTGACGCCGAACCGGGGCGACGTGCTCTCGGTCCTCGGCGTCGCGCGCGAAGTGGCGGCCATCACCGGCCGTAAGCTCGTACCGCCGCCCATGGAGGCCGTGCAGCCTGCGACGCGCGAGCGCTTCGCCGTGCGGCTGGAAGCGCCGGCCGGCTGCCCGCGATTCGCGGGGCGTGTCATTCATGGCGTAAATGCCGCAGCGCGCACCCCGCTGTGGATGCGTGAGCGCCTGCGGCGCGCGGGGCTGCGCCCGATCCGGCCGGTCGTCGATGTCACGAACTACGTGATGCTGGAGCTCGGGCAGCCGCTGCACGCCTATGACCTGCGCCGGCTGCGCTCGCACATCGAGGTCCGGCTTGCGCGCGCGGGCGAGAAACTGAAGCTCCTCGACGGGCGCGATGTTGAGCCGGGGCTGGACACCCTCGTCATCGCCGATGCGGCAGGCCCCGTCGGCCTCGCCGGCGTCATGGGGGGCGAGAAGAGCGGCATCGCAGTCGACACCTCCAACGTGTTCCTGGAGGGCGCCTTTTTCCCGCCGGACACGGTCGCCGGCGTCGCCCGCCGCTTCGGCCTCGTGACGGACGCCGCGCAGCGCTTCGAGCGCGGCGTCGACCCGCGCGGGCAGGAGCGCGCGATCGAACGCGCGACGGAGCTTCTCGTGGCGATCGCCGGGGGCCGTCCCGGGCCGACGGTCCTGACGCAGGACGAGGCGCATCAGCCGCGGCGCCCCAGCGTGACGCTCCGGCCCGAGCGCGTGACGAGCCTGCTCGGCGTGCAGATTCCGCGCGCGGAGATCGAGGACATCCTGCGCCGGCTCGGCATGCAGGTCGCGGGCGCCGGCGACATCCTCGGGGTGATACCGCCGAGCCATCGCTTCGATATCTCGATCGAGCAGGACTTGATCGAGGAAGTCGGGCGCATCCACGGCTACGACAATATCCCGCGCCGCGACGCGAAGATGCCGCAGCGGCCGCAACCGGCGACGGAGCGCGCCGTGACGCGCGAACGGCTCCGGCTCGCGCTGGTCGATCGTGGCTACCAGGAGGCGATCACGTACGGCTTCGTCGACCCACGGCTGCAGCGGCTCCTGTTTCCGACGAAGCGCGCGCTTGCGCTCACGAATCCGCTGTCGGCGGAGCTCGGCGAAATGCGCGTGTCGCTGTGGCCCGGGCTTGTCGAGGCGCTGCGGTTCAACCTGCGACGGCAGCAGGAGCGCGTGCGCCTGTTCGAGGTTGGAACTCGCTTCGAAATGGAAGACGGGAAGCTCGTGGAGACGCAGGGCATCGCCGGACTCGTGACCGGACCCGTGCTGCCGGAGCAGTGGGGCGCGCCGATGCGTGACGCGGATTTTTACGACGTGAAATCCGACGTCGAGTCGCTCTTCGCGCTGACCGGACGACAGGCCGGAATAAGTTACGCCGCCGCGGCGCACGAAAGCCTGCATCCGGGACGCAGCGCCGCAATCCTCGACCGCAATCTGCGCGTCGGATGGATCGGACAGTTGCAGCCCGAGATCGCTCGCAAGCTCGAGCTCCGCGAGATGCCGTGGATGTTCGAAATTTCAATCGACCCGAGCTTCAGGTCGGAAGTGCCTGTATTTGCGGAGGTTTCGAAGTTCCCCGCGATTCGCCGCGACCTGGCCGTCATCGTGGACGAGACGGTCACGCTGGACGAACTGAAAGAAAGTGTTAATTTGGCCGCAAAAGGCCTGCTGCGCGAACTGGCCGTGTTTGACGTATACCGGGGAAAGGGGGTAGAACCCGGTCGAAAAAGCATCGCTTTAGGCTTGATTTTACAGGAAACTTCTCGCACCCTTACCGACGGGGAAGCCGATGCCGTGGTTGCCGCGGTGATCGGGCGTGTCAAGGGTGACCTGAAGGCGGGGATCCGGGAATAATCAGGATGGCACTCACGAAGGCGGAAATCGCCGAGGCATTGTTCAACCAGCTCGGCTTGAACAAGCGCGAAGCGCGGGAGCTCGTCGATCTCTTTTTCGAGGAGATCCGCGCGGCGCTTGCAACAGGCGGGCAGGTGAAATTGTCTGGCTTCGGCAACTTCGACCTGCGCGACAAGAACCAGCGTCCGGGAAGGAATCCCAAGACGGGCGAGGAAATCCCGATTTCCGCACGCCGCGTCGTGACGTTCCGTCCGGGGCAGAAGCTGAAGGCGCGCGTCGAAGCCTATGCTGGAAGCAAGTAACAACAAGGACCTCCCGCCGATCCCGGCGAAGCGCTACTTCACCATCGGTGAAGTGAGCGATCTCTGCGGCGTGAAGCCGCACGTGCTTCGCTACTGGGAGCAGGAGTTCCCGCAGCTCAAGCCCGTCAAGCGCCGCGGCAACCGCCGCTATTACCAGCGTCAGGACGTGATCACGATCCGCCAGATCCGCAGCCTCCTTTACGACGAGGGCTTCACGATCGGCGGAGCGCGCAACCGCCTCGAAGGTGACGAGGCGCGCGAGGACAATACGCAGGCGCGCCAGGTAATCCGCCAGGTGCGCGCCGAGCTCGAGGAACTTCTCCGGATCCTTCGTCGCTGACTCCGGCCCGGACCGGATCGGCTATCATGGCTTCGTCGGAGCGTGGCGCAGCCTGGTAGCGCACTTGCATGGGGTGCAAGGGGTCGCGAGTTCAAATCTCGCCGCTCCGACCAATTCAGATCTCGCGAATCCGCGCTCCGCGGAGCAACCTTCCCTTTCGTGTCGTTGACATCGGTGGCATGCAGTCCTAGGTTGGGAGGCGGACTTCACGCCTCGTGACGTCCGCGTTCGCCCTCGAACTTCTGGAGAGACAACATGGCAAAGAGAAAATCGCGAAGCAGCGTGCGGCGTCGGTCCGCCAAGCGGCGCGTCGGCCGCACCGCCAAGCGCAAGGTCCGCCGGACCAAGAGAAAGGTTGCGCGTCGCCGTTCCGTCGCCCGGCGCGTCGTGCGCCGCCGCGTCCGCAGAGGCGCCCGCAAGCTGCGCCGCCGCGCGCGCAAAGGTGGCCGCAAGGTGAGGCGTGCTGTACGTCGCAAGGCCCGTGGCGGCCGCCGAGCGGCGCGCGCCAAGAGAAGGGCAGGCCGGTCACGGCCGGCTATGGCCCCGCCGGCGCCAGCGATGGAGCCGGTCATCGGCTGATCGCGGTGCTCCCGCTTCCCGCCCGCGATCAGCCCCGTACGGGGCTGGTCGCGGGGGGCTTGCGGATCAAGCCAGTTGTCATCCGCTTGACTGCCGCCGCACTTCTTCCGGCGGCTTTACGTTCCTGAACGTCCACAGCAGGAGCAGGTCGTAAGCGATCTTGAGCAGCCCGCAGGCGACCAGCGGCCAGGCCGCGTTGCCCGCGGCCATCCATGCGCCCGCGATTGCCGGGCTCGCCGCCGACGCGAGCCCGCGCGGCACCGACGTCACGCTCGCAGCGGCCGCCCGCTCGGCTGGCGTCACCACCGCCATGACGTAAGACGAACGCGTCGGCACGTCCATCTGCGACAGCGCCGCACGCGCGAGAAGAAACCCGAGTGCGAGGCGCAAGTCCGGCGCGAAGGCGGCGGCGATCAGGCAGAGGCTCGACGGGATGTGCGTGTACACCATTGTATTGATGAGCCCAATGCGGCCTGCGAGCCACGCCGCTGCGGGGTATGAGAGGGCGGCGAGCAGGCCGGCGCCGAAGAAGAAAGTCCCGGCAGCCGCGAGCGAGAGGTCGAACCGCTGGAAGAGCCACAGCGCCAGCAGAGACTGCACGGCGAAGCCGCCGGCGAAGGCGTCAATGCTGAAGAGCGCCGCCAAACGCAGCACGATGCGCTTTGACGGCCCGAGCGCAAACGAGCGCGCCTCGGGTGCAGAGGGCGCCGCCGCAGGTACGAGCCGGTAGCACAGTCCGCCCGCGACGCCGAGCGCCGCGTAGAGGTAGAACATCGCGCGCAGCGCGTCCATCCGCGCCCATCCAAGCCCGGCGAGGAGCTCCGGAGTTCCGGCAGCCAGCGCGCCGATCGAAGCCGCAATCGAGCCGGCCAGGCCGTAAACGGCGAACAGTCGCGTACGGTGGCTTGCCGCCGCGCTTCCCGCGAGCAGCGCGTGCTCCATCGGGACGAAGATGCTGACGTTGCCGGCGCTCGGGTTGATCGTGCCAACGAACGCGACGAAGAGAAGCCATGGCAGGCTCGCCGACACGGCGAATGCGAGCCCGGTCGCGACCATCAGGCCCGACGCGGCGAGCAGGAGCGGGCGCTGCACGCCGGGAGGCGCGAATAGGCCGATCGCGAGCGTCGTCAGCGATGAGCCGAGCAGGGCTGCCGTCGCGACGACGCCGATTGCAAGCGGCGAAAATCCCAGCTCGGTGAGATAGACGGCCAGCAGAACCGCGATGAAGCCGTCGCCGAAGTCGCGGAGTGCGCGCGCCGCATAAAGGCAGGTTGCGGGATCCGGGCGCCGCGGCCGTGCGCCGGATCCCGCCGGAATACTTTCCGGTGCCGTCACGGAGCCTGAGCTTTGATCTCCCAGATGTAGTCGGAGTGCGACGGGCAGATCTCGTTGAGAAGATCGCCCGCGGCATTGCCCTCGAGCGCCTCGACCAGGGCGCCGCGCGCTTCCATGAGCGTCTTGACGTCGGCCGAGCTCATCGTCGCAAGGCGCCGGTACTCGCCGCCGACGATGTGCTCATTCCAGCCCCATGAAACAAGCTTCCCGTCCGCCACCATCTTTTCGAGGATCGGAGCAAGCGACTTCTTCACCAACTCGTCCGCCTGGTCCTCGCGTCCTTGATCGCAGACGTAATAGGTGGAGAAGGATGCTCCGCCGCGCGGGGCGGTTCCCATGTTTCCTGCGACGGCGCGCCAGATGTAGTCATCGTGCGCGCTGCAGATCGAGCCGAACTCCTGGAAGGCCTTCTTGGCCTTGGCGTCGGAGTCGGATTGATCGTTCAACTTCTTCTGGGCATCCAGCAGGCCCTGGACGCTGTTTGCCACGAAGTAGTCGACGCGACGCCATTTGCCGCCGGTGTTGTGCGCCAGCCAGCCGTAAGCCGCGATGGTGCCGTCCTTGAACGCGGCATCGTTTGCCGGCTTCTGCGACTGCATATACAGCTCGTCCGCCCGGTCCTGTTTCGAGAAATCGCAATAATGGTAGGTCGAATAGATGTAGCGCTCCGGCTGCTTGTCTTGTGCATTGGCGGCAGCGCCAAGCAGCAGGCACAGGCAGGCCGGGAGCGCGATGGCCCCGATTCGCTTCGTCGTCATTGTTGTTCCCCCTGATGCCGGACTTGAGCTGGTCCGGCGGCAGCGCGCGAAGTATAGCCCTTGTCGGAGGCGGCGCGTTTCCCGACGGGGCAGGCTCCGACAGACCGAGCCGCTGCGAGCGGGCGAACGTTAAGAATGGCTCAGCGAAAGCTCGCGCGTTACCGCGCCAAGCGCGATTTCGGACGGACGGCCGAGCCGAGCGGACGCCGGCCCCAGACGCGGGAGGCGGACGTCCTGCGCTTCGTCGTACAGAAGCACGCGGCGCGCCGCCTGCACTACGACCTCCGGCTCGAGCTCGGTGGCGTATTCCGTTCGTGGGCGGTGACGAAAGGTCCTTCGCTCGACCCGCGCGTGAAGCGACTCGCGGTCGAAGTGGAGGACCATCCCCTCGACTATGGCGACTTCGAGGGCACGATCCCCAAGGGCGAATATGGCGGAGGCA
>Ga0134127_10001742_pt1 | contig 16041 bp, 14 predicted proteins | sample KB31753_FD_96459 | JGI IMG/M metagenome (GOLD analysis project Ga0134127, IMG submission 96459) | Terrestrial soil microbial communities with excess Nitrogen fertilizer from Kellogg Biological Station, Michigan, USA - KB3-175-3 | ecosystem: Environmental > Terrestrial > Soil > Unclassified ...
GCACGGTCAGACCTGGCGATCGTGTGACCGCGTGGCCCTCTGGCCGCAGTGCCCACATCAAACGGATCGTGACCTTCGACGGCGACCTCGATCTCGGATTCGCGCCGATGTCGGTGACCATCGTGCTCGATGACGAGATCGATATCAGCCGGGGTGACACGCTCGCGCGGCCTGAAGCCGCCCCGCATGTCGGCCAGCGCTTCGAAGCCGAAGTCGTGTGGATGGACGAACGGCCGCTCGATCCGGCACGCGTCTACCTGCTGAAGCACACCACGCGCACGGTGACGGCTGAAGTCAGCCACGCGCTGCTGCTGAATCAGATCGGTACGGTCACCGTCTCCACCGCCCGCCCGCTGGTCTTCGATTCCTACGAGGCCAACCGCACCACCGGCAGCTTCATCCTGATCGACCCCGCCACGCAGTTCACGGCGGGGGCGGGGATGATCGTCGGCGCGGCCCGCGAGGCCGTGGCGACCGGTCCGCGCGCACCGGTGAGCGCGGCCGAGCGTCTCGCGCTGGCGGCCCGCCACGCGTCCTCGGATGCGGAGGCGATCGAGGCGGTGCGCAAGGCGCTCGAGGAGATGCTCAAGTGAGCACCCAAGTCGACGTGATCGATGCCGCGCTCGCCGGCGCGACCAAGCCGTGCATCACGTCAAGCTTCCAGGCCGAGTGCATGGTGCTCACGCACATGCTCCTCACTCGCCAGCCGGACATTCCGGTGCTCTTCCTCGATACGTTTCATCACTTCGCCGAGACGCTGAAGTATCGCGACGAGATGACCCAGGCGTTGGGATTGAACCTGATCACCCTGCGCGCGCCGGAACCGCGGGTGGGACTCTGGCAGGCCGAAGGCACCGAAGCCTGCTGCGCGCGCCACAAGGTGGGCCCGCTCTTCGCGGCTCTCGAAGCGTACGACGTCTGGTTCACGGCGCTCCGCCGCGATCAGTCGCCGTCGCGCGCGAACCTCCAGGAGCGCGAGCCGTTCAGGCTGCCCAGCGGGAAGCTGATCGAGCGCGTCGCGCCGCTGGCCGCGTGGACGGCGAAGGACGTCTGGGGCTACGCCAAACAGCACGGCATCCCGCTGCTGCCGCTCTACGACCTCGGCTACACCAGCATCGGTTGCGAGCCGTGCACGTCGCTCCCGCTCGATCCCGACAATCCGCGCTCGGGCCGCTGGCAGGGCCAGAAGCTCGAATGCGGGATTCACATTCAGGCGAAATAACCCGTCAACTCCCAACCCCCAAAAGTCCAACTCCCAAAACCCATCCCACCTGGAACTGGAGTCCGGTTGGGTTGGGAGTTGGGAGTTGGAATTTGGGTTTTGGGGTTTTAACGTTGTATCTTCGGCTTTTATGGGGACTCGCGTGAGCGCAGTCCAACGGTGGCTGGCCGGTATTCTTCAGGAGCGCATCGCCTCCGCCGCCGTCCGCGTCGAGCTCGCCGACGGGAGCTCGGCGTATGCCGGACCTGAACCGGCGTCCGGTTCGCTCGTCGTCCGCGACGCGCGTGTCATCCTCGGCCTGCTCGTCAACCCGCATCTGTATTTCGGCGAGGCCTACATGGCCGGCCGCCTCGACGTCCGCGGCGGCCTCGAGCGCGTCGTCGAAGCGGTGTCGCGACTGAGCCTGCTGCCCTCGCCGATCGAGCGGATCACGTCGCCGCTCAACGTCGCCAACGACCAGACCCGCGCGCGACGGAATGTCCATCACCATTACGACCTGGGCAACGACTTCTACCGGTCGTGGCTCGACGACCAGATGGTCTACACCTGCGCCTACTTCGAGCATCCTGACGTCTCGCTCGAGGAGGCGCAGCGCGCAAAACTTGATCTGGTCTGTCGGAAGCTTCGGCTGCGGCCGGGCGAAACCGTGGTGGAGGCAGGATGCGGCTGGGGAGCGCTGGCGCTGCACATGGCCCGCAGCTACGGCGTGCGCGTCAAGGCGTTCAACGTCTCGCGCGAGCAGATCGCCTACGCGCGCGAACGGGCGGCGCGCGAAGGGCTCGCCTCGCACGTCGAGTTCATCGACGACGACTACCGCAACGTCCGCGGGGAGTACGACGCGTTCGTCTCGGTCGGGATGCTCGAGCATGTCGGCCTGAAGCACTTCGGCAGCCTGGCCGAGGTGCTGTCGCGCGTGCTGCGGCGCGCCCGCGGCCGCGGACTGCTGCACTTCATCGGCCGCGACATTCCACGTCCGCTGAATGCGTGGGTGGTGCGGCGCATCTTCCCCGGGGCCTATCCCCCGACGCTCGCCGAAGTGGCGACTCAGGTGCTCGGGCCGGCGCGGATGTCGATCGTCGACGTCGAGAACCTGCGGCTGCACTATGCGCGCACGCTGGCGCACTGGGGCGCGCGATTCGCCGCGATCGACGAGCAGGTGCGCGGGCGCTACGGCGAGACGTTCAGGCGCGCCTGGGAGCTGTACCTGGCCGGGTCCGAAGCTGCCTTTGCCGTCGGCAGCCTGCAGCTCTTTCAGATCGTCTTCTCGCCGATGGAGACCGCGCCTCCCTACTGGGCGCGCGCGCAGATGTACGCCGGGGCGACGCCCGATCAGAGCGGTCACCTGTCGTCATGACCCGGTGCGACGCGCTGATCGTCGGCGGCGGACCGGCGGGATCGACCTGCGCGCGCGCGCTCCATCAGGCCGGCTGGCACGTCATCGTCATCGATCGCGCGCGGTTTCCCCGCGACAAGGTCTGCGCCGGCTGGGTGACGCCGGGCGTGTTCCGGCTGCTGGAGCTGGACCCGGCGGAATATCGCGCCACCGGACTGACCATCCAGACCATCACCGGATTCCGCACCTCGGTGATGGGCGACCCCGCGATCGAGACGCGGTATGGGCGCACCATCAGCTACGCCATCCGCCGGTGTGAATTCGATACGTTCCTGCTGAACCGATCGCGCGCCGACCTGCTCCAGGAGACACCGCTCGAGTCGCTCGAACGGCGCGGCGATGAGTGGATTGCCAACGGAGACATCACCGCGCGCGTCGTCGTCGGCGCCGGCGGCCACTTCTGCCCTGTCGCGCGAACGTTCTCCAAAGTCGGGTCGCCAAGCGACCCGACTAGCAGTGCTGGCTGGGCGATCCGCTTCCGCGGATCGCCCCCGGCGAGACCGGTTGTGGCCAAGGAAGCGGAGTTCAGCATCGACGGCGACGACAGCGATGCCGATGGCGAGCTGCCCGAGCTTTTTTTCTGCCGCGACCTCGAAGGCTACGGCTGGTGCGTGCGCAAGGGCGCACATCTCAACATCGGGCTCGGGCGCCGCGAGCACGGCGATCTGAATCCGCACATTGACGACTTCAAGACGTTTCTCGAGCGCACCGGCCTCGCCCGCCGCGCCTCGCTCGTCAAGTGGCGGGGGCACGCCTACCTTGCGTCCGGCACCGGCGCGCGGCCGCTGATCGCCGATGGCGTGCTCGTCGCCGGCGACGCTGCCGGCCTTGCGTATCCGGAAAGCGGCGAAGGGATCAAACCGGCGGTCGAATCTGGACGCCTTGCCGCCGAGACGCTCATCGCCGCGAGAGGACGAACCGGGATCGAGGATCTAAAACCGTACGAAGCGGAGCTGCGGCGCCGCTACCCACCCGCGCCTCCGACCCCGGCCGCGCTCGCCGGCCTCACCAAGGCGCTCGGCCGCCTGCTGATGCGCTCGCCGCTGTTTACGCGGAGAGTGGTTGTCGATCGCTGGTTCCTGCGAAATACCAAACACGAAGAGCGCGAAGGGTACGAAGGGCTTTTTTTGAAATCCAAATAGACAATTCGTGATCTTCGATATCTTCGCGACCTCCGTGTTTGTTCTTTCAGTTAGATGCGATTGGCGTGACGACGAGCTGGTCGAGGATCTCGAAGACGACGCGGCGGTGGCCGCGGCGTTCCTCGCTGACGTCGGGTGACGAGGTCGTCACGACGACGAGATCGAGCGTCGGAAAGACGAACACGTACTGCCCGCCGTAGCCCCACGCAAAGCAGGTCTCGACTCCGCCAACCTCGTATACCCACCAGCCGTAGCCGTACTGGCGGTCGCGCATCGGATCGACGAAGCCGTCGGCGTTCGGACCCGGGTTGCCCGGCCGCCGGTTGCGGGTTCGGCCCTCACACGACTGCTGGATCCATCGCGCCGGCAGCACGCGCTGTCCGTTGACGAGGCCGTCGTTCAAATAGAGCTCGCCGAACGCCAGCATCTGCCGCGGCGTCATCAGCATGTCGTTGCCGCCGAAAAAGATCCCCTGCGGGTCGCGCGGCCACTGCGCCAGCGAGAATCCGAGCGGCTTCGCCAGCGTCTCGTTCGCAAATTGCCAGGTGCTCTTCCCGGTGGCCTGCGTGAGGATCGCCGACAGCAGGTGGGTGTTGCCGGTGCTGTACTCCATCTCCTCGCCCGGCGCGGCAAACATCGGACGCGCCAGCGCGTGCTGCACCCAGTTGCGGCTCGTCACCCAGGCGCCGTAGTTGCGGTTGCTGGTGCCCTCGAGCCCGGGACGCATCATCAGCAGATGCTCGACGGTGATCGATCGTTTCCGGGGGTCCGGGTCTTTCACCAGCTCGGGGAAATAGGTGACGATCGGCGTCTTCAGATCGGGAATGAGCTTGCGATCGAGGGCGATGCCGACGAGCGCCGAGATGACGCTCTTCGACGCCGACTTGATGTTGGCGAGCCGGTCGCGGCCGCGGCCGTTGTAGTAGCGCTCGAAGATCAGCTCGCCGCGGCGGCTGACGAGCAGGCTGTGGAGGCGCGGCAGCGTGCGCGCGGCCGCGTCGATTTTCTCGGCGTTGATAGGCGGCACGGGCCGCTGCGCGGCGACTGAAGCGCTCGTGATCCAGAGCGCTGCCACCGCCGGCAGCACCCATACAAGAGGTTTCACGAGGCCGATTATATGGCGCCCCAATTGCGATACACTCGGCCCCGCTAACGGCTTCAAGGAGGGGACGTATGGCACGCCTCGCACGCGCCGGTTCGGTTTCGCTCATCCTGCTTCTCGTGATTGCGGGCGTCATCGGCGGCGCCCCGGCGGCATTCGCCCAGGGCACGCCGGTGCCTGAATTCAAAGGTCCGCTCCCGATCACGGCGGAGTCGTATCCAATGATGCTGTCGAGCAAGCTCCAGACGGTCGTCGACCTGGGGAAGGCCGGCTACGTCGAGGAGGAATTCCTCGTCAGCGGCCGCGCGAACGTCTATGACTGGGGGGCTGACGGCAAGGCGGTCGTCAAGACACCGAACGCGCCGTACACCACGCGCATCCTGATCCGGCGTCCGTCCACGCCGCAGCGCTTCAGCGGCAACGTGATCATCGAGGTGCCGAATTCGGCGCGCCGCTTCGACTTCAACTTCGCGTGGGGCGTCTCGCACGACTACTTCACGGAGAACGGCGACGTGTTCGTCGTGGTCACGATCAACCAGAGCAATCTCGAGGCGCTGAAGCTCTTCGACCCGATGCGCTATGCGTCGCTCTCCTTCGCCAACCCGACGCCGGAAGAGGCGTGCGCGGTCGGCCGCGGCGGCGGCGCGCCGCAGACCTCCACGTCGGAAGAAGGACTGCAGTACGACATCCTCAGCCAGGTGGCGGCGCTGCTGAAGGCCGGGCGGGCGGGCGGACCGCTGGCCGGCTTTAACGTCCAGCGCGCCTACATGACCGCGTACGACGCCATTCAGACCAACTACATGGTGGGCATCCATCCGATCGCGCGGCTCGCGAACGGCCGCCCGGTGTACGACGGCTATGTGCAGCACCGGAACCCGACGCTTGGACGGCTGCGCCGCTGCGGCGTCCTCCCGGCGCCCGACGATCCCCGCCACATCGTCCGCAACGTCGACGTGCCGGTGATTCGCATCGTGCCGGAGACCGACGTGCTGACCCTCTACCGGTTCCGCCGGGAGGACAGCGACGCGCCAACCGATCGGTACCGTCTGTATGAGGTGGCCGGCGGCGCGCACGCGGATGGATATTTCTACTGGTACTACCCGCCCGTGGACGTGCTCAGGAAGGTGGGCAGCATGTATCCGCTGCTCAACGCCTGGCCGTTTCTCAATCAGTGCGAGCCGGAGATGCTGACGCAGAAGACCCCGATCAACACCTACGTGATGGACGCGGCGTTCGCGAGCCTGACGCGCTGGATCAAGGATGGTGTGCCGGCGCCCAAGGCGGCACGGATCCAGGTGGAAAACGGCGGCACCCCGCAGGCGCGGGTCGTGCGCGACCAGTACGGCAATGCGATGGGCGGCTATCGCACGCCATACCTGGATGTTCCAGTTGCGACCTATGTCACGAGTACCAAAGGCGAAGGGTTCTGCGCGGAACTTGGCCGCACCGATCCGTTCAGCTTTGCGCGCCTCGTCACCGCCCATGGCACACCGCAGAACTACGTCGCCAAGGTGACCAAGTCGGTCGATCAGCTGGTCAAGGATCGATTCCTGACCGAATCCGACGGCAAGAAGATCAAGGCTGAGGCGGGAGCGTTTTCGGCCGTGACCTCGAGCAACTAATGCAGCGTTCCTTCGTCCTGGCACTGCTCGCGTTCTGGGCCGCCGCTCCGGCTGCGGCGCAGACTCCGGCTCCGGTGGCGCTTCCCTCGGTGACCGGGCCGATTCCGGTCACCGCCGACTCCTATCCGCTGATGGCCTCGAACAAGCTGCAGGTCGTCGTCGATCTGCCGAAGGCCGGGTACGTCGAAGAGGAGTTTTTCGTCAGCGGACGTGCCAGCGTGTACGACTGGGCCGCCGACGGCGGCGTGATGGTGAAGACACCAGGCGCGCCGTACACCACTCGAATCATGCTGCGGCGCCCCGCCGACCCTGCCCGTTTCAGCGGCAACGTCATCGTCGAAATCGGCAACGTCGGCCGCGGCTACGACTTCTCCTTCTCCTGGGGCGTGTCGCACGACTACTTCATGGAGAACGGCGACGCCTGGGTCGCGATCACCTATTCGCCCGAGAATCTGCAGGCGCTGAAGACGTTCAACCCCACGCGCTACGGATCGCTGACGATGGCGAATCCGACCGCCAACGAGCGCTGCGCCCCGGGACCGAACGGGGTGGCGGCCGCCGCACCGCTCGAGGAAGGGCTGCGGTGGGACATGATCAGCCAGGTCGGCGCACTGTTGAAGGCCGCCCGGCCGGGTGGTCCGCTTGCCGGCTTCAACGTGCAGCGGGTCTACGGGACGTCACACGGCGGCGAGCTGGCGACCTACATCGCCATCTTTCATTCGCGTGCGACGCTCGCGAACGGCCGGCCGGTCTATGACGGCTACATCCAGCACCGGCATCCGGGGCTGACGCGGCTGCGGCAGTGTGGCGCGGCGCCGGCCGCCGCCGACCCGCGGCAGATCCTGCGCAACATCGGCGTGCCCGTGATGCGCATCGTGTCGCAGACCGATGTACTCGGCACCTACGCCCGCCGTCGCGACGACAGCGATGCGCCCGGCGACCGGTATCGGCTGTACGAAATCGCGGGAGCGCCGCACGCCGACGCGTCCTTCTACCCGTACATGCCGACAGTCGCTGACCAGAAGAAGACGGGATTCGATGCGTTCCTGCACTCATGGCCGTTTCCGGATCAGTGCGAGCAGGAAACTGCACTGCTGCGCGTGCCGATCATGACTTATGCCCTTGATGCGGCCTACGCGAACCTGACGCGCTGGGTGCGCGACGGCGTGCCCGCCCCGCGAGCCGAGCGCGTGGCTGTCGAGAACGGCGGGACGCCGCAGGCGCGCGTCGTCCTGGATGAGCACGGCAATGCGGTTGGCGGTGTACGCACGCCGCATCTCGACGTGCCGGCGGCGACCTACTACACCAACACCAGAGGTCCAGGGTTGTGCGGCAACCTGGCGCACAAGGAAGACTTCGACTGGGCGCGGCTCAACCGTCTATACGGCTCGCCTCAGAGCTACGCGGCAAAAGTCGCCGCGTCCGTGGATCGGTTGGTCAAGGATCGCTGGTTGACTGAATCGGACGGGCGGAAAATAAAGCAGGGCTCAGGGCCCAGGCCTCAGGCCTCAAGTTTCTGAGGCCCGGGGCCCGACGTCTTGGGCTTCTAAACGGCGTCGTTCTTCTTCTGCCGGTCTTCGCCGGCTTCTTTCTCGCTCCGGCCCTTTTCTTCCATGGCCTCGTCGTCGAGCGCGTCGCCGACCTCTTCCTTCACTTTGCCCTTGAAGCGCTGACCGGTAGCTGAGGTCTCTTCGGCAACCGAACCGGGCGTGTGGCGAGGTGCGTTTGAATCATCCGGACGATCGTAATCCTGAGCCATTTGGTATTTGCCTCCATGCTCGAAGAGAGCAACAGGCTTGCCATGAATTCGTTCAGGAATTTACTCGCCCGTCAGGTTGAGGTCTTACTTTGGCGCGCCGCCTTCGTTAGGAGCTGCGCCGGCAAACAACCGGCGCCCATCGGGCAGCGTGATGGCGTCCGTGTTCGCGGTAGGCGTTCCGTTGCGCGCGCGCCAGCCTTCAGCAGTGACCACGGTGCCCGGCACGAGATCCTCTTTCCGCCATCCGCGCCGGAAGAGCGCGTTGGCGGTTGCCGTCTCGAATGCCCAGGTCACGACCTTGCCGTCGGTCTCCACGTCGATATAGATCCAGGCGTGCGGGTTCGACCAGCGCATTGAACTGATCTTACCGGTCAGCTTGACAGGCTTCGTGACGTCGAACTCGGCGGTGAACGAATGATGCGCGATCGCAGGTGGAGCGAATGACAGGATAGCGGCGAGTATCAAGGCAGGTTTCATAGTTATTTATTATTCTGACGCCGAAACTCATCCCGAACGTCCTTCAGATGTTGCAGGTCCTGGTTGTCCTCAAGGCACGCCGCTTCAAGCATTTCGCCCGGCTGCCGGATGAGCGGCATTTCGATCGTCCACGGGCGCGTATACACCGTCAGGTCCGTCACCGTCGCCTGGTAGGTGATCCGGTCCGCGTCCACCGGAATAAACCGTTCGACCACCGTGGCCGCGTGGCTGATGACGTCGCCCACTTCGTTCAGCCAGGTCTTGCCGTTCAGGTTCTTTGTTTCGACGACGAGCGTATCGCCTTCCCAGCGGCCGATCGAATCACCATTCCACAGGCGCAGCGTGTCTGGCAGGTGCTCCTTGCGGTCGAGCGAGACGAGGCGCCACGCCATCCGTTCGTGCAGGAACACGACCGCCTCGGGCGACTGGAAGATATGGACCGGAGCGGGCACGTACAGCGACCGGGGAACGCCGCCGACGAAGCAGTGCGCCGTCGGGTCGTCGTAGCCGCGCTGGGGGGTGTCCCGGCTGAGCCTTTCGGCGGCCGCCCACGGCTGGTACGGCAGTTTCTTGTCGGGTGGATCGATGATGACGCCGCGACCGGGCGGCGTGAACTGGTCCTGCTTGTGCACCTCGAGGCCCCAGTTCGCACCGCCAGCGTCGGCCTGGAAGAAGCCGTTGAGATCCGGCTTGCCGTTCGGCAGGCGGCGAACGGGGCCCGCCGGCGCCGCGGCGGGCGCCTGCGCGGCGGCGTCCATAGCGGGAATCGCCATCACAAGGAGCGCGAGGAACAGCCGGGTCATCATGGTTTCGGATACCAGGTGCGCGGCTCGCGCTCGAAATCGCCGTTGGCCTCTTCCTTCTCGGCCTGGCACTGATACTCGAGCAGACGCACCATGTCCTTGTGCCGGTACATCGGCATGCTGATCTTCCATGGCCGGGTGAATACCTTCGGATCTTCGATCGTCGCTTCGTACTGCAGCGTATCGCGGTCGAGCAGCGTGTAGCGCTCAACCACTTTCAGCGCTTCGCTGTGAAAGTTGCCGGCCATGTCGAACCAGGTACGGTCGTTGTGATTGGTGACCTCGACGACGAGCGTGTCGCCCTCCCATCGCCCGCGCGAATCCCCCATCCAGAACTCGATCCCGTCCGCCGGCTTGCTGCCGTTTGTGTAGATCAGCCGGTACACCTGCGTCCATTCGAATGTCATCGCGACGTGGGTGGGCGTCTGGAAGATCTGGAACGGCCACTCCAAGTACATGATGCGCGGCACGCCCGGCAGGTAGCAGTGCGACAGCGGATCCGCGGTTGCGCGGCTGGCGAAGTTCTCCGCCTTCTTTGCCGCCGCCCAGGGTTGATACGGAATCTCTCCTCCGTCGACGACGCTGCGTCCCGCCGGCATGCCGTACCGGGCGACGTGGTCCTGCAGATCGGCCGAGGCGCGGTTTCGCACCTGCCAGATCCCCTGCAGGTTCGGCCGCCCGTCGGCCATCCGCGGAATGGAAGCGGCGGGACCCGCGCTCTGCGCGAACGCGAGTGCCGGCACGAAGATCAGCAGCCAGGCGACGGGCCTCATTGGGTTACTGCCAGACCGCTCGAACCGGTTTGCCGATCAAAAACGCGGGGTTGGCACCCGGCCGCGGCTGAAACTTCTGGAACCGGCCCGAGTCCACCTCGGCCACGTACAAATTCCCGTCCTGGTCGACGCTCATGCCGTGGACACCCCAGACGGTACCCGGGAAATCCCCGATCGTGCCCCACGAGTACACGAGATGTCCCTGCTGGTCGTACTTCAGCATCTTGTGCGTGTTGCGGTCGAAGGTCGCGACGCTGCCGTCCGCCGCCACATCCACGAAGTGGAGGCTCGACGGGCTGACGGAGATCTTCCATTCGGAGAGGTACTTGCCGTTCTCGTCGAAGATCTGGATGCGATGGTTGTCTCGATCGTTGACGAAGACGCGCCGCGTCTGGAGATCGATGCCAACCCCATGCACGTTATTCATGTAACCCGGGCGCGTTTCCTTGCCCGACTCACCCCTCATACCGAAATCGAAGAGAAACTTGCCGCTCGCGTCGAACTTGGCGACGCGCGTGCCGTTATAGCCATCGGACACGTAAAAGCTCCCGTCGGGCAGCCACGCCATGAACGTCGGCCGATTGAAGTGCGTCCCATCGGCGCCAGAGACATTGGGCGTTCCAATCGTCTGCACGAGCTGCTTACCGTCGTTGGTGAACTTGTAGATGGCGTGCGTGTGATCGTCAACGACCCAGACATGCTTTTCCATGTCGTACGGGCTGACGTACACCGCATGCGGGCGCTTGAACAGCGTGTCCCACTGCGTCCACTGCTCGATGATGTTCCCTTCCGCATCGACCACGATGAGACAGTGCTCCCATCGCGCGTCGACGCCGAGCTCGCGATAGGGCGGCTGCGACCCACGCCACAGCTCCATCCCCTTGGCGGGATCCTGGCCGGACCCGCCGGCACCGGGCGGCGTCGCCTGGTTGGCATTGCGCCACGGCACTCCGCCGACCGGGAACTGGACGCTGGGGCCAACGTCCGAGTACTTCCTGACCTCCGGGCGTTTGAGGTTCGGGAGCTCACCGCCGCCGAGCAGATACACGCGGTTCGGGCTCTCCGCGAAGATGCCGCGCGCGCCGCCGTAGGTCCACTGCTCGTGGCCGGGGAGCGTGCTCAGATCCTTCGGCCACCCCATCTGCACATCGTAGGGGCCGGAAATATCCTCCGCGCCGATGGCCGCGGTCACCGCCGCCGCGGTCGCCGTCGCGGCGCCCTCGTCATCGTCACCTGGACCACTGGCCGGCATGAGGCGGCCGCCGAGCGGAATCCCTGCGACGAGGCCGACGACGAGCGCCAGTAGAACCGTTGTTCCCTTATTCATCGGAACCTCCGCGACAGGCCAAACGGGCGCCAATTATACCTAGGCTACTTTTGACTTCTTACTTCTAACTTTTGACTTGCGCCCGGCGTCCGGACCCGGGATCCATTTCTCCGCCCACTTGCCGATCGCCGCAACCGGGGCCTCGAGCGCGCGGCCCTTCTCGGTCAGCGCGTACTCGACGCCGATCGGCGACTCCGGGATGACGGTGCGCATCAGGAGACCTTCCACCTCGAGCTCCTTCAACCGTTCGGCGAGCATGCGGTCGCTGATGTCGGGGATTCGCGCGCGCAGCTCGTTGTAGCGCGCGGGGCCGCTCAGCAGCAGGCGAATAATCGCGCCTGCCCAGCGCCGGCCGAGCAGCTCGACGGCATGGTGATAGCGGGGGCAAAGCGGAGATCCCTCGGTCATGGCGTCATTTTACCCTGTTTACTCACTTGACGTTAGCGACTTACTTTTATATAGTTACTTGCATACAGTAACTACACGAGGAGATTGAACGATATGACTACCGCTTCTGCCGCCGTTGCCACGAGCTGGAAAGTCGACCCCACCCATTCCCATGCCGAATTCGCCGTGCGGCATCTCATGATTTCCACCGTCAAGGGGCGCTTTGCCGAAGTCACCGGCACGCTGACGGGCGACGAGTCCGATCCCGGCGGCGCGTCCATCGAACTGACGATTCCCGTGGCCGGCATCGACACGCGCGAGAGCCAGCGCGACGCCCACCTGCGATCGGCCGACTTCTTCGACGCGGAGAACCACCCGGTCATCCGCTTCACCAGCTCGAAGATCGTCAAGGCCGGCAGCGACTTCACTGTCACCGGTCACCTGACGATCCGCGGCGTCACCAAGCCGATCAGCCTGCAGGTCGAATCTGGCGGTCGCGCCCGCGATCCCTGGGGCAACGAACGCCTCGGATTCAGCGCCGCCACCAGGTTGAACCGCAAGGATTTCGGGCTGCACTGGAACCAGGCGCTCGAAACCGGCGGCGTCCTCGTCGGCGATGAAGTGAAGGTGTCAGTCGAACTCGAGCTGGTGAAGAACTGAACGTCACTGAGCCAGTCGCCGGTAGCTGGTAGCACACGTCGCTACCAGCTACTTTGCCGGCACGAGGCGGTTCAGCTCCTCGAACCAGTTCTGGACGATCATGATGCGAGGCGTATCGGCCGCTGTACTGCCAGCGGGCTTTATCATCACGAACCGTCGGCCATCCGGCGCGACGTCAAAGGCCCGCCCGGCCGCGCCGCCGAACGTCCGCCCATTGTTGCCCGGGTTGTACATGAAGGCGCCGGCCAGAATCCGCACCGGCGTCGTGCTGCTCCATGACGTCGATGTCGATGACTCCACCTGCACGCCCATCAGCACGTCGTCCGGAGCCACGTAAAAGAGCTCACGGCTGTCGCGAGCCCACACCGGCATGCGCCCGCCCCCGCTGGAAATCTGCCAGCGTCCGGCAGTGACATCGGGGAACGGCTGCACGTAGACCTCGGCCTGGCCTGATTCATACGACTCGTAGGCGACCCACCGTCCGTTCGGCGAAATGTCGCCGTTCGGTTCGTTGAACGGCGTCTGGACAACGGAGGCCGTCGGGCCCCCGCGCCGACCCAGCAACTGCAGCAGCATCAGGTCGGTCACGGTCTTGGGATTCGTTTCGCGCAGCAGCAGGCTTGCGCTGCCAGGCGATACCGCCAGCGGCAATTGCGCCGACGAGGCTTCGGTGAGGCGTTCGGCGCTGCCCGTGCCATCCGCGGCCTGAGAAAACAGACTTCCAGCCGAATCAAGGCGCTGAGACGCGAAGATGATCCGCGCACCGTCCGCGCTCCACACCGGGACGCCATCAAGTGCGGGATCGAACGTGAGGCGTGTCAGGGTCTGCCGTCCCAGGTGGAAGATCCAGACGTCGTAATCCTGGTCACGAACGTCGAGCGCCAGACGGGAGCCGTCAGGCGACACGCGTACGTATCTGTACGCGCGCGGTGGAATGGGGACCATCTCTTCGCGGCCGTCACGGTCGACCCACACAAGCGACCGTTCAACAGTGTTCCCGCCGAAGCCGACGTAGACGAGCGTGCCATTGGCCGCAATGTCAAGATCGAGCGCTCCGTCGCCGGTGGTGAGCCGCTCGTTTAACACCACCGCGGGCGCGCCAATTATTTCGCGGCGATCGAGGTCGAAGCGAGCCGCCCTGACTGTGCCGGCCGTCCCGTAGATGAGGTGACCGGTCGCGACATAGCGGGCATGGCTGCCGTCCCGCAACAGGACCTTGTACTGGCGGGTTTCGAGATCAAGGACCGCGATCTGGGATGCCTCGATGCCACCCGTTGTCGGCAGTATCGTAAAGAGCACCGCTTTCCCGTCAGGCAGGAAGTCCGGCCATGCGTGGTCCGCTTCATTCCGCGAGCGGTCGCGAGTCGTGAGTACTTCCACGTCGCCGCCGGTCGCGGCCACGCGCATCAAACCGCTTGATTGCGCATTGGTAGCGAACACAATCGATCCGTCAGGCCCCCAGGTCGCGCCGCGCGGCGTATCGCCGCCAAAAGATGCGACGGTGGTCGGGGGGCCGCCGGAAATTGGAATCCGCCGCAGCAATCCGTTCGAATCGAAATACCCCACCGACTCGCCGTCCGGGGATACGAACGGGCCGCGCGTCGAGCCAAGCCGTCCCAGCGCCACCGGCTCGAGCTGGTCGAGGCGTCTGACCAGCAGTTGATCGCTTCCGCGATACACGATCCGCTGGCCGTCAGGTGTGATCGCAACATCGCGATCCGTGCCCTGTATGCGCAAGCTGGCGGCGCCGACCGTCGTAATTTCGGACCGGACGACGGGACGCGGCACGGGGTTGTCGGACAGCCACCACCCGGCAGCACCGGCGAGTGCCACTGCTGATAGTCCAATCACGGAGGTGAGCACGGCCGCTCTACGGCTGACGCTGGCGCGCACCGTCGGCGACGCCGCCGTCCCAAGCGTCGCAAGATGCTCGAACGCGAACACTGCGACGGCGAGGTCGGCGATTCGGCGGTGGCGATCCTTCTCGAGGCAGCCTTTCAGCAGCGCGCCGACCGGACTGGGCAGGTGGGCGGGCAGAGAGCCCCAGTCGGGCTCCCCACGCAAAATCGCGGCGAGCGTATCGCCGACGTCGTCGCCTTGGAAGGCGCGCCGGCTGGTGAGCATTTCGAACAGCACGCAGCCGAACGCCCACACGTCAGATCGCTTGTCCGCCGGCTTGCCCTTGGCCTGCTCGGGACTCATGTAGGCGGCGGTACCCAGCAGCACGCCGACACCTGTCGCATGTGCGGGCGACGTGATCGTCGGGGAGTTCGATGCCGTTGCAGTGGCCGCGTCGGCGGCACGCGGCGGCGCGATTTTCGCCAGCCCGAAATCGAGCACCTTCACCGCGCCTTCGGCAGTCACCTTGATGTTCGCAGGCTTCAGGTCGCGATGGATGATTCCCTTTTCGTGCGCCGCCGCGACGGCTTCCGCGATTTGCCTCGCGATTGACAGAGTCTCGTCCACTGGAATCGGACCGCGGCCGATCCGCTCAGCCAGCGTCTCGCCCTCGACGAGCTCCAGCACGAGCGCCCGGATCCCATCCTGTTCTTCGATGCCGTAGATCCCCGCGATGTGGGGATGGTTGAGGGAGGCGAGGACTTCCGCCTCGCGTTGAAACCGGGCCAGCCGATCAGGCTCGCTGGCGAACGATTCGGGAAGGACCTTTAGCGCGACCTCGCGCCGCAGCCGGGAGTCGCGGGCACGATAAACCTCACCCATCCCACCGGCGCCAAGCGCGGACTGGACTTCATAGGGGCCGAAGCGAATACCGGCGCCAATACCCATTTGAATGTAATCCGGGACGCGCGGATTGTAGCCCAGAAGAAGCCATTAGCTGTGACTGGTAGCCAGCAGTTAGCGGCTCCCCGCTTGCCGGCTACCAGCTTCGTCTACTTACACTCGAGGACTGGGTTATCGATCGCCGATGTGACCGTGCCGTCCGCGTTGATCGTGACGTGGGTGTTCTGGTGCAGCAGAAGCGTCTGGCCGCCGCCGATCAGCTTGAAATTGTCGACCGCGGTGAATTCGTGCGGGAACAGCCCGGGGTTGAACACTAACGACCGGCCGTTGCCGCTACGAGTGCCGCCTCTCACGACGTAGGTCGTGCCAGTAATAAGGCTGACGCCCGTCAGGCCGTTGAAGTTCGTGTACTCGTTCGTCCGGAACCGGTTCCGGTTCAACGTCAACGACACCACCTGATGCGCGTAGCCGCTGAGATGAATGATGTCCTCGGTGCACGGGTTGAAGACGAACGTGTCGAAGGGGACCACCTCGCTGCTGGTAACTGGATACGAGGGGTTGGCATTGCCTGGATACTCCACGTCGACGACCGCCGAATCGAAGTCGTTGAGTGGGTCCGGATCGAAGAACGC
>Ga0134127_10001744_pt1 | contig 16027 bp, 38 predicted proteins | sample KB31753_FD_96459 | JGI IMG/M metagenome (GOLD analysis project Ga0134127, IMG submission 96459) | Terrestrial soil microbial communities with excess Nitrogen fertilizer from Kellogg Biological Station, Michigan, USA - KB3-175-3 | ecosystem: Environmental > Terrestrial > Soil > Unclassified ...
CGTCGTCCCGCTCGACGAAGCCGTGACGGCCGCCGACGACGCGGGAGAGCTTCATGGCTTCCACTCGGCGACTTCGCCGCCCTCGACGTTCGCCGCGCGCCGCTTCGCCTCGTCGAGAGACGTCGTGCGCCACGCCTTGTTGCGGTCCTCGGTGAACCCGCGCTCGCTGCGCGAGAGGTACTTCCGGATCGTGCGGCGCCGGGCCATGTCCAGTCGCAGGCGCCAGAACACGACGTAGAACGTCTGCCCGGCGAGCGGCGTCGCGTCCCACAGTTCGCGCGCGGAGGTCACGCCGGGACCTCGACGCCGAGGGCCTTGCGGTGCTCCACGACGCACGCGCCGCACCGCAGCATTCCGCAGCCGCACAGGCAGCCCGTGAACACGACCGCCGTGTTCTTGTGCGCGCAGTACCGCTCGCGGGCCGCCGCCGGGCCTGAGTCAACGGCAGTCCCCCTAGCAACGGACCTGTCTTCCTCCTTCCGAGGGGCGGCGGACCCGACGAGCTTCTTGTACTGCTCGGGCGTCATTCTGAGGGCGCGGGACGTCACAAGCGCACCGCCCATGCGATGAGCGCCAGCGCGATCCCCGTGGCGAGGATCATCGCGGCGCACCCGAGGAGGCCCTGCGCGTCGTCCGTCACTCCCCGAGCTCCGGCGGCGCCTTCTCGCACTCGCACGTCGCCGAGTCGAAGCCGCACGCGGGGCAGAAGTCGGTCGCCGCGTCGGTCACTTCGCCGCTCGCAGCGCGTCGTAGTCGGCGAAGACGAGAATGTCGCTCGCGGCCTCGATGCCGCGGACGCACGCCGAGCGCCGCCTGTACGCCTCGCCGCCATCGGCCAGCACGCGGCCGTTATTGGCCCGGACGCGCCAGCGCCAGCCGTCCTCGGCCTTGTAGACGTCGATCTGCGGCTTCTTCCTGCGCGCGGGCTTCATGGGGTCTCCTTTCAATCCGTCCACTTGTCGAGGATGGCGTCGCACGCCCGATGCGCCGCGAGACGGAACGCCCTCGCGTTGACGTAGCCGGGGCGGCCGGGAATGAGGTTCGTGACCGCGATGCGGCCCTTGGCGTCCTTGAAGGAGGAGTAGGCGGAGTCCACCATCGCCCCCTCCAGTTCATGGACGAGCCACTCCTCGACGACTTCGACGACGTTCGGCTTCTTCACTTGTCCTCCTTCACCAGCGCCTCCGCCGTCGCGCGGGCGATCCGGCGCTGCTCGGGGGTCAGCGCGACCATCAGCGTGAGGCAGTTGGCGACCGCACACAGATCGCCGTCGGAGTAGGACGAGGTGAGGTACTTAGACATGTTGATGCGCAACTCGCTGGCCTGGATGTCGCCCATCGCCTGCGCGAGCTCGACGGCCGCGAGGAGTCCGTCCGTCTTCGGGACGGCGGCCTTCTTCGGCTTCGCGCGTGGGGGCAGGGGCGGCGGGCACCAGACCGCGCCGCTCGCCGCATCGTTCCAGTGGCCGCAGGCAACGCATTCGAGAAGCTCGACATCGTTGCGATTGCGGCGCTTCGTCTCGGAGTGGAAGCAGGCGGTCATTCGTCGTCTCCGCTCTGCGCGCGCATCGTGCCGACGTAGGTCTTGTTCGACGTGGACATCTTCCCGAACTGCCCTGTCCACGCCCACTCGTCGCGGGCGTACGTCGCGAATCGCTCCTCGTCGAGTTCGAGGGTCTCGCTCACGGACATCTCCAGCATCGCGATCACGCGATCGTAGTCGCGCGTGTGGTCCTCGGGCATCACAAGCCCGGTGTACGCGCGGATGCGCTTGCCCGCCCGCGCCCGCGTCAGCCACGTCTCCAGTTCCAGAATGCACGCCTCGCGGTATTCGCCGAGGGCCTTCTCGAACGCGGCTCGGTGAGAGTCGCGGTTCTGACGAACGACTGCGAGCAACTGCTCACGGGGCACCACGATCTTGAACTCGTTCATGTCCATCCTTTCGTCCGCCCGAGGGAGCCGCGCTTGGATCAGGGAAGGGGAGTTGCGCTGGCTTTACGCGGGGTTGCGACCTCGGGGCGGAGACTTGGTTACTTCTTCGGCTCGTCCTCCCACGGCGGGGCGTCGAGGTCAGAACGGGATGTCGTCGAAGGACGGCCCCTTGAGCTTCTCGCGCAGCGCCGCCCGCGCCGCGGGGTCCTCGGGCACCCCGACATCCGGCGTGCTCGGCTTCGCTGCTGCCGTCACGGGCGGCTCGTCCTTCGACTTCGCGGCGCGGAGCATCTCCGTCAGCGACTTCGCGCGGTCCTTCGACACGCCTCGCGGCGGCGCGATGTCGTAGTTGGGATAGAACTTCCCGTTGTACTCGCGTTCTGAGACGCGCACAGGGACCTCCACACCCTTGAGGTACGTCGGCGCGGCGTCGAGGTCGTTCAGGTCGCGGGCGTCGATGTCGAAGCCGCAGAGCTTGAGCATCGCCCGCGTCATGCGGATGGCCGTCTCGGACTTCTCCGGCGTGCCGCCCGCGAGCATGCCGCGGCACATGACGTCCGCAGGCGTGATCGGGATGCGGCGCTCGCCGTCGAGCATCGCCACGAGGCGGACTTCGACGAACACGAGCGGGATGCCCGTGCCGGTCGTGTCCGTGCCGTGCGAGAGGATCTCGCCGATGTAGTTGCCCGGTTGCAGCGCAGCGTTCACTTGTCCTTCTCCTTGGGCTTGTAGTCAGCGAGACGCACTCGGAGCTTCGCGAGACCCTCGCGCAGAACCTCCGAGCGCATCCCCTCCAGCGCCGTCTTGGACGCGGTGCCGAAGCACTCCGTCATCACGACGGGCCGCATCGTGCGCGCCTCGTTCGACGTCCCGCCGAGGCCCGCCACGTCGAGGACGGCGAGCGCCTCCTCCATGACGATCTCGCGCTGCCGCTTCTCGCGGTGCCACTCGTTGTTGCCCGCCTCATCGACGACGATCTCCGTCTTGCGCGACGTGTCCACGCCGACGGAGCCGTCGGGACGCAACTTCTCGACGTGCGGCAGGAAGGACGCGAAGGTCGGGTTGATGAACGTCTGCCCGTTGATCGTGTCGAAGCGGTCCTTGAGGATGAGCGCCTCGTGGTCGATCCGCTCGACCGTCTCGCCGTTCATCGTCTGCGTTGCGGTCATCTCGACGACGAGCGACGGCTCGTAGCCGAACTCGCCCTCGGCCTTCATCTTCACGCCGGTCTTCACGAGTTGCTTGCGGCCCTTCTCGTCGGTCTCGAAGTCGTAGTCGTACCCCGCTCGCCCGCACACGATGATGTGCAGCGGCGAGTTGAGGAGGATGTCCGTCCAGCCGCCCCACATCTCCGGCGACTTGAGCGCTGACCAGTGCTGGAACTCCAGCCGATCGAGCGGCTGCATTCGGTTCGCCTTGCGCGAAGCGTTGAGCCGCGCGAGGTAGGTGTCGCAGACCTCGCGCCAGACGTGCGTCACGCTGTCCACGATGAGCACCGACACGCCTTCCTTGACGCACTCGGCCACCGTCGCCTTGAGGTCGTCGAGGGAGCGCGACTTCACGGCGAGGAGTGGCTTGCCCGTCTCGGCCTCGACGCGCGCCGAGATGTACGGCGTCGAGTTCTCCGTGTCGAAGAAGGCGATCGGGCCGGTGATGTTGAACCGCGCCCGCGTGCCGATTGCGAGAAGCGTGGCGGTGTGCGTCTTGCCGCTGCCAGCGAAGCCGAGGATGCCGACCTTGAGATAGGCGCTGCCCGCTTCGATCGGCTTGAGGAGACCCACTAGGCACGCCCCTTTCCATCCTCGCCATCCCGCACCGGCCCGAACTCGCGCGCCATCGATGGCGGCAGCAAGTCCTCGATCTCCGCCCGCTCGCGCAGATCCGGCGCCTCGATCGCGATGAGCCGGGCGAGGTCTTCGAGGCGGCGCTGCATCTCTCGCGCGCGCTTCTGCCAGAAGGGCTCGTCGCCTGAGGCGGCGTCGCGGACGAGGCGCTTGGCGACGTCGAAGATGTCGCTCACATGATCCTCGTGACGCGGAAGACTTTGTAGGTGGCGTGCTTGCCGTGGCCGTGGGGTCCAGTGTTCATGAACTTCGCCTGCGCCATCGCCTCGCGGCGCGTCCCGAAGTGGCGCTTGGGGTCACCCAAGACGACGCACACGCTGACGCGTCCCGCACCGCCAACGCCGCGGAAGCTCCACGTCTCGCGCCCCGACCTCCGCTTCGCGCAGCGCATGACGATGTAGCGGTACTTCTTGCGCTTCTTCACGCGCCCCTCCCCCCGCCGCGCCCGTTCTCGGCGAAGCCCTTCTCCGGCTCCATCCCGAGCAGCTTCCGCAGCGCGTTCCGCACGAGGCGGTTCTTCGGGCACCGGCCATTCTTGCGCCAGAGCCGAACCGCTCCCTCCGTGACGTCGAGTCGCCGCGCGATCTGCACGTTGGTCTCCCGCGTCCGCGCAGCATAGCGCGCGAGGGCGACGGCCAAGTGGTGCGGGCTCTTTCGTGTCTTGTGTGCCATTTCGCCGGGCATAGTGACGTCGGAATTCTGCGACGTCAACGTAAAAATCCGTTGCGCTTGGTTCCGCGAGTGTGCGAAGCTGTCACCCAGCCGCGGCCTGCCGCGAGGAGGGACAGATGCAAGTCGTGATCGACGGTGTGACATTCGTGCCGGTTCCCCAGTTGAACGACATCGCGAGGTTGCCCGCGGCGCTGGAGGTCCGCTTCGACTCCGACGCCGGGAAGGATCTCTCCGTCCGCGAGTACCTCGCTGCGCTTCTGCTCGGCGTGTGGAAGGAGGGCGAGGGCTTCGACGGCAAGCGCCCATTCGGAAACTCTGGCTGGCACTACGAGCTCTGCAAGCCGCTCGTCCGCGCGGGCTTCATCAAGGGCAAGCTCGACGCCGACGGCTACATCGAAGACGTCGAGGACGGTGCCAAGGCGTTCGTCACGTCGCTCATCCACGCGATGTGCGGGACCACGCCCAAGGCCGGTGCCCGATGACCGACCCCTACCACGACGCCAGCGATGATCTCTGGCGGGACGCGCTCAAGGACCGCTTCGACCTCCCCCTCGTCCACCCCGCCGCCGCCGAGACCGCGAAGGGCACGCTCTGGATCTTCCCCGCCGCGCTGGCCCTCGCGGCTCTCGGGGCGATGTGGCGGCTGTTCGTCTACTTCAAGATTGGAGCGAGCTCATGACCGACGCCTCTCAACTCGCGGACCTGCGCGGGCTGCTGGCGAGGGCGACGCCAGGGCCGTGGAAGGTCCGAGTTGCGGGAACGATGACAGGGCGCGGCCCTGAGGTCTACGCCGAGGGCGCGCACTACGACGACGGCTCAGAGTTCGTCGTTGCCGACTGCGGATGCTCCGAGGAGCGCGACAGGGGCCGCGGACGGTGGGCGCGGACTCTCGATGCCGACGCGATCGAGGCGAACGCCCACCTCATCGCCTCCCTCCCCGCCCTCCTCTCCGCGCACGAAGCCCTCTCCGCGCGGGTGGCGGCGCTGGAGCGGGTGGAGGCGGCGGCGAGGGCGTGGAGCGAAGCAGATCGTGCGCGCTTCGGCCACTACACGAACGAGGCGGCGATCCGCGTCGTCGAGGCCCGAGCGGTTACCGCGATGGAGGATCTCCGTGCCGCCCTCTCCGCCATCCCGGGGGCGCGGACGTGAGCGATGGCATGAAGTCCGACACGATCGCCTCCGCGGCTCGGCGATGGGACGCCGCGCGACTTCTCGCGATCCGTCTCCGCGCGGAGCGGTCCGCGTTCGTGTGCGAGCGCGAGGCGTCGAGCATCCCGAAGGACGTGGACCCCTGTATCCCTGGCGAGTTCCGCGTCTACTCGGCCGTGCTGCGCCCGTGCTGGAAGACGTTCACCGACACGAGCGCCGAGGACGCGGACACCGGCCGTATGCCCGAGCACTTGTGGTGCCCGACGTGCGTCGAGCGACAGAAGGTCTACCTCGCGATGCGTGCGGCGATCCGCGAGCGAGGAACCGCGCTGCGGCAGATCCAGGCGCTCCTAGCTGGCGAGCGGAAGCGTCTCGGGTTCAACGAGAAGTACGAGCGCCCGGTCCCCCAACCCCCGGAGCCCCGATGACCCCCAAGCGCACGACTGGCGACGTGAGGGAGCCGGAGAGGATCGACGAGGACGAGGGACCGTTCAAGGTCAGCAAGAACCCGTGCCCGAGCTACGGCTGGGACGTGGCGGCCGAGGGCTACTGGCACGCCGCGGACACCGAAGAGGAAGCGCGCGACATCGCCGACCTCCTCAACACCGGCTGGCGTCGGGGACAGAACGACCTCACCGCCCGCGTCTCCGACCTAGAGACCCGGCTCGCGGCGGCGGAGCGGGAGAGGGACGAGGCGCACGACTTCATCGTTCTCGCCTACCTGCGGCGCGCGTGGATCGAGGCGATGCACGACGGCAATACTCCTGTTCGCGCCGAGTCCGAAGTCGCGAGCACGGGGCTCGCCGCCTTGGCGGTGACGACGAGCCTTGCGCGACTCAAGGCTAAGGGGCTCGCGATCGTCGGGGCGGATGGTCGATGGCGCTCCACGGCGCCCGGAATCGAGGCACTCTAGCCATGGCGATGAACCAGCAGGAGACGTTCAACTGGCTCGTCGAGGAGAACCGGCGGCTGGAGGCCCGCGCGAGCGCCGCCGAGGCGGCCAGGGACGAGGCGCAACGCGACCTCAAGGCGGAGCGGTTGAGCAATGCCGGGATGATGCTGGCGGCATCGGAGCGTTCGCGCAGCGCCGTGGTCGCGGAAGCTGAGGGACTACGGTGCAAGCTCCTTGCCGCCGAGGCGGAGACCTCCCGCCTGCGGGAGCGCATCAACGCTCTGCGGTACGCGCACCGCTGCGTGATCGAGGACTGTGAGCAGATCGAGTCCGCGATCCGCGTCGCGCGCGAGGCGCTGTCGAAGGACTCGGACGCGGTTGCCGCCCTGCTCGCGCCGGGGAAGGAGACGAACGATGCCGAGTGAACCGCGCGTCCACATCCTCAAGTGCTGGCCCGAGAGCTTCCGCGCCGTCGTCGCTGGGACGAAGCGGCACGAGATCCGCAAGGATGATCGTGGGTACGAGGTGGGCGACGTGCTCACCCTCCGCGAGTACGAGCCGACGGGTGTCCCCAGCATTGGCATGTTCACCGGGTCGGTCGCGCGTGTCCGCGTCACCTACAAGACGCCGGGCGGCTCGTGGGGACTCCCCGCGGACCTCTGCGTCCTGAGCGTCGAGCCGTGCGAGGAGCCGAAGGTGGTTCGCCCATGAGCGCCATCTCGCCCGAGCGGCTCGCGGAGATCAGGCCCCGCGTCGTCTGCCTCTGCGGCTCGACGCGCTTCTGGCGCTCGTTCATGGAGTGGTACGGACGCCTCACCGACGAGGGCTGCATCGTGCTCACGATCGGCCGCATCGTCGCGCAGTCCGAGGGGCAGCTTGGCGAGACGCGGAAGGTCGCGCTCGACGAGTTGCACCTTCGCAAGATCGACCTCGCCGACGAGGTGTTCGTGCTCGACGTCGGCGGCTATACGGGCGCGAGCACCAAGCGAGAGATCGCGCACGCGGAGGCGACGGGCAAGCCCGTGCGCTACCTGTCGCGAGAGTTCCCGGAGTACGTCGAGCCCGACGAGCCGGAACTGGTTCGCGCGATGCGGCAGAGGGACGCTGAACTCGAACGCCTGCGCGCCCCGGCGGCGGGGGACGAGGAGACGGCGAGGGAGATCGCGCAGTTGCACGCGGGCACGCCCGACTCCTGCAACTACGCGGAGGCCGTCGAGAAGATCGCCGCCGCGCTCTCCGCGGCCCGCGCGCAGGCGATCGAGGAGGCGGCGAAACTGTGCGCGACGAGTCACGCGGGGGACTGCTGCCACGAGACTGCGGAGCGAAACGCCGCTGCGATCCGCGCCCTGGCCGCGCCCGCGAAGGAGGAGACGTGAGCGCGTCGAAGCGAAAGAGCGCCCTCCGTTGCGCGTGGTGCGGCGGCAGGATCAAGCGCCCCGGACGCGCCGCGAAGGGCAAGGCGGGTCGCCGATACTGCCCGGACGGCGGGTGCGGCGGGGCGCAAAGAGGGAGGCCGCGGTGAAGGTGGAGATCGTCGAGGCGGGCGACTGGTACCACGTCACGGTGAACCGGCTGCGCGTCGCCATGTGCCGGACGCAGGCGGACGCCGCGCTCGTCGCCGCGGCGATCGAGGGGATGGAGGCATTCGTTGCCGCGCCGCTCTCGTCCGAGGTCCCGGCGTGCAAGTGCCCTCCGTGCAACCGGATGGCGGCAGCCCTCGCCACCTACGTTGACGCGCGAGATCGGAGGCCCGCGTGAGCACCCTCTCAATCCACGGCAAGCGCATCGGCGCTCCGCCGCACCCGAGGCCGAACGTTCACGATCTCCCGCCAAGAGAGCGCGCCTACGCGATGGGGCGGTTAGTCGAGCGCGTTCCAACATTCGGGAGCGCCGCCGGATGTTGGCTCTGGGTCGGCGACAAGAACCGCGGCGGCTACGGGCGCGTCAACGTCTGGGGCGGGAAGATGACCGCGCATCGCCTCTCGTGGATTATTCATCGTGGCGGGCTCACTGAGCGGGACGTCGTTCTGCATTCGTGCGACACGCCTGCCTGTGTTCGGCCAGACCATTTGTCCATCGGAACGCACTCCTCAAACCACGCGGACATGTGCGCGAAGGGGCGCAACTCGTGCCAAGACATGCGCGGCGAGGGCAACCCCCGCGCGCGTCTCTTTGAGGAGGACGTTCGCTGTATGCGGGTTCGTCACGCCGAAGGAGACCCGACCGCTGCGCTCGCGACGGAGTACGGGATCGACTATCGGCACGCCTTCAAGTTGCTTCACGGGCGCATCTGGCGCCACGTCGAGGGAGCGTGTCCGATCCCCTGCGCCCTCATCGCGGCCGGGGCGGCGCGAAGGTGAGCGGGCTCCCAACCGAGTTCCGCGGCTGCATGTGGGACGAGCATTGGGAGTTCGACGCGCCGTGCGTCGTCTACTCGCCGTTCGTCCGCTACCGGCCCGGCGGGAACGCTGGCGAGATCGACCGCATCGTGGAGGACATCGCGTTCGAGTTGACCGAGGGTAGGCGCCCGCCGCGCATCGACGCCGACGTGCGGCGCGAGAGCGAGTGGCGCGGCTGGTCTCTCCGCGGCTTCGCTCGCCGCCGCGCAGCGTGGCACGTCGTCATCCGAGGGAAGTGGGTCCACGAGGACGGGTTCCTCGTGTTCACGCCGACGTCGCGCCGAGAGTCGTGGGGTCCGCCGCGACCCCGGAGGCGCCGATGACCGAGCCCGCCCGCGCCCGCATCTCCCGCGCCTCCGGTGCCCCCGACGAGACGCAGTTCGTGCTCTGCATCGGCGAGGCGCGGATCGACGCCACCGAGGCGATGCCGCGGGAGAAGCTGGAGGAGATCGCGGAGGCGGTCAACGAGGCCCTGCGCGCTGCCGAGGCCCGCGGGTTCGAGCGCGGGCGGAACGCGGCGGCGAACTACATCGGCGGCCTCTCCCGCGTCCTCGTGCGCGACGAAGAGGTCACCGTGCGGCGTGAGAACTTCGTCGAGTGGGCGACGCAGATCCGCGTCCTCGCGCCGGAGGGCGGGCGGTGAGCATCGTCTTCCAGGAGTCTCCCGTCACCGCCCGCGCGTCGCACGACTGTGCGATCTGCACGGCGTCCATCTGCATCGGCGACCGGGCGCTGCGCTGCGTCACTCTCGACGTCGAGCCGCGGATCGGGTTCGCCTGGTGGTACGAGTGCGTCGAGTGCGAGTGGCCGGCGGCGTACACCCCCCCCCGTCGCCGGAAGGGCCGCGTCAGCCAGGGCGGCAAGATGAACCACCGGCAGGCCGCGTCGCGGCGGCACGCCAAGCTCGCCTAGCCCCCGTCCACGACCGCCCGCAGCGTCCGCCCCACCACGTCCTCATCCGCGTCGATGTACGCGAGCGACGTGCTGCGGCTTCCGTGGCGTAGCACTCCCTGCACGGCACTGACGTCTTTCGTCTTCTTCGCGATCCGCGTCGCCAAGGCGTGCCGGCACCCGTGCGGCCGGAACCCGTAGCCCCTGCACAGCTCCCAGATCTGCCAGCCTGAGAGCCCGAAGAGGCTCCCCGGCTCCTCGCCTCTGAGACGCAGCCAGGCGTCCAGCAGCGCGGCTGCGCGGTCCGGGATGGTGTGCCAGGCCCTTTCGCGGCAGCCCTTGCCTAGAAGCGCCACGCGGCGTCCTGCGAGGTCCAGGTGGCAGACGTCGAGGGAGGCGACCTCGCCGCGCCTGAGGCCCGCGTGGAGCAGTAGAGAGAGGATTGCGGCGTCCCTCGGCGTCGCGGCCTCGATCGCCTCGTTCGGGAGCTCCCACCCCGGCCCGCGCGTGTCCCGGAAGGACTTCGCCCGTGCCCGCGGGGCGTCGAGGGTCCAGGGCACGAAGCCGAGGGTCCTCGCCAGCTTCACGAGGGACGTCAGTGCTGCCATCCGGCGATTCGCAGTCTGCGGCGATAGGGCACGAAGGACTCGGTTCTTCCCGTGCCCCCGCGGCAGGCCCTCGTCGAACATGGAGTTGAACCACGCGAGCGTCATCAGGTTCGCGGTCGCTTGGTCGGCGAGGAGGCGTTCCGCGGCGTCCTGGACGCTCGTGGCACCGACGAAGGCCGCGAACAGCGCGAGGTCCCGCCCGTACGCCTCGATGGTCCGCGGGCTCCTCCCGCTGAGGAACTGCTCGACGAGGACGGAGGGCGTCGGGCGGGGAAGGAGGGAGTTCATGAGGCGTCTCGCGCAGAGGAACCGCCCTTGATTCCCGGCTCGTAGATCGCCCACATGATGTCCGCCGAATCGTAGGGGTCGTGGACGAGTTCTGCCTGCACCGCGCTGCCATCGGTGAAGTTCACGACGTCATCGTAGGGATGCGCCGGGCGCATGGTTCGGGTGGAGGCCCACGCGATGATTTCGCCGAGACCGTCGGCAACGCGCCAGTGGTCGCCGTGCCTCACCCGCGCACCCCGGCGCGCGCGAGGGCGGCCTCTGCGAGCTTGAGCGCCTCGTCGTGATCGTTGCACGTCAGGTCGAGGATCTCCTCCAGCGCCGCCACGAGATCCGGCGCCCGGTAGCCAGCGTCCAGCACGTCCATCAACCGCAGCGCCTTCACGCGCGCCTCGTTGAGCGAGTTGGCCGACACGTAGACGAAAACCCCGCGTTCCTCAAGCGACTCGTCCGGGATGATTGCGGCGCACCCCTCACGGCAGAATGGGCAATGATCGGCGTGCTCCTTCGTGCCGTCACGGAGCTCCGGGAGGCCGGGCGCGGTCACGGGGACACCCGAGGCGCGAGGATGAACCCCACGTCGCCGCGCAGGTCGTGGATGCAGCGCACGCACCACGAGCTCGATCCCCTCGCGAGGAACGAGACGAACGCGGCTGGGGCGCCGCACGAGCAGTTCGGGATCATGGCTTCCTCCTTGGTTTACGCGAACAGGTAGAGCAGGACGACGAGGACGAGTTAGGAAGGCAGGGGGAGGCCAGAGGGCGCCTCCCCCTGTAGGGGCCGCTACCGCGCCGGATGGCCGCGCAGAGCGGCGATACATGAGCGGTGGATCGAGCCGCGGCCGTGGCACCGCGAGCGGAACCCGGCCAACTCCACCGCGAGGAACTCCGCGATCTCATGGCCCGTCGCGAGGCGCTTCCCATCGTCGGGCGCGATGGTGCCGCCGAGTCCCCGGCGATCCATCGCGCGCTTGACCGCGGGCTGCGTCTGCGAGGGCCAGTTGGTTGGGACCCCTAGCACCTTCTCGGCCAACTCCAGTTCGAGCGCGCCCGAGTCGTAGATTGAATGACTGTCGAGTTCCGAGAGCCAGTCCGCGACCGCGTTTCGCTGCTCCTGCGTCCATGCCTGTTTCGTCTGCATTGAACCCTCCGTTCGCCTCGCTCCTCGTTCCGCACAGTGCGACCAGCCCTTGCGAAGCTGGGGTGACGAGTTCCGGCGTGTCAGCGCGAGGCGGGCTCGCGGGCCTTGGACTAGAGCCAGTCCTGAGACACTGCGTAGCCGTCGTCATGACGCTCGCCCTTGTTGCGCTTGCGCCCATTGTGGTGCGACGACGAAGGACACTTGTCGCCCGAGCACTCGTAGCCGGTGCCGCGTCCGTAGAGAGCCTGCGAGACGTCGTAGACGACGGCAAAACCCATATCCATCCCGCAACCGCCGACGACGAGAGCCTCGTTCTTCATCGAGTAGCCGCACGCCCGCGAGATCAGCGGGCTCAACCAGTGGCGATGAACGCCACCTTGCGACGTCGGCTCGGGTGAGAACTTGTAGACGTCGATCCGGCGCGACATCCCGGAACGCGAGACGTGCCGAAGCACCGTCGTCAGCGTGTCACCGGGCTTGACGATCTCTCGCAACTCCGCGAGAGCCTGTTCCTTCTCTGACTTCGAGACGCGCATCGGTCACACCTCATGTTGAGGGACTCGGTTCAGCGGAGGCGGGCCACGCGACCTGCCTCTCTTCGGTTCGCGGGGCCGCCGCGTGCGGGGGACTAGGCGTTTCCGTCCCAGCCACAGGAGACGCAGAAGCCGGTATCCCCCGACCACTGATGTCCCGCGGCAAGATGCGCTTGGAGTTCGCGGATTCCGCTCAGTGCGTCTTCCGCGGCCTTGAGTGCCTCCTCGATCGGACTCGGACCGTCGAGGGCGGCGAGGTCGTGATACTGCTGGGCGCGGATCAAGTTGCGGTCGTTGTTCATCATCGTCGGTTCTCCTCGGGGGTGGGGGACGGGGACTAGGCGGGGACCGGAACGAGGCAGCGTCCGTGCGGGACGTCCGGCGCTTCGGCCGTGTGGACGCCGTAGCGCCCGCAGCAGCCACAGTCCAGCCAGCCGTCCTCGTCGGAACCGCCTATGCCCGTGCTGCCGCATTCGCGGCAGTCCACGGTTCGCATCTGCCCGTGGTCGGCCAGGGCGTTGCGGGTGGTGTCCTCGATCGTTCGCAGCGTCGTCATGGTGTTCATGTTGCTCCTGAGCGCGGCCTCGATCTGGCGCAGGCCGCAGCGCATCGAAGCGACGGCGCGCGCGGCGATCTTGGTGCGTTCGCACTGGATACGGCCGCAGCCGCAGCGGTCGGCGGCGCTCACGCGCGCGCCTGCTCGGAGAGGGAACCGCAGAGCTTCCGCGCCGCGTCGATGATGTCCGCCGCGGTCTGGTATTCCGTGAGCGCGGCGTAGTCCATCTCGGCGAGTCGCTCTGCGAGCGCGCGGAACGGGTCCGGGCTCGTCCCTTCGCACCCGTAGTCGCGGGCGTAGCGGTCAAGGTCCGCCAGAAGCTCGGCCTTCGTCTTGTAGGATCGGCCAACCTCGGCGCCGTCCTCCGTCACGAAGCGCCAGTTCCCGGCGCCCCATTCGTGGTAGCCGAGTTCCTTGAAACGTGTTGGGCGTCGCGTTTCGCTCATCGTTCGTCTCCTCGCGGGTCGGGGGTTAGGACTCGTCTTCACACTCACAGCAGCCGTTGCACCCGAAACATGACGTGCAGACGGCATCGGGTGACATCGGCTCGCCGCAGCCTTCGCAGCGGGGATCGGGTTCGCAGTCCTCGTCTTCCACGCTCTGCCCGCAGCGGGGACATCGCGTCGAGGGCTCGTCGTCCTTGCCCATCGCGAACCGAAGATCCTCGGTGAATTGCGCGATGCGGGGTTCGCCCGTCGAAGGCTCGACGGCGATGACGAGGCGGCGCTTGGACTCGCTCATATGGTCCGGCCAATCGTGCATTCTGGCTTGCCGCAGACTCCGGCGTCCCAGCGATGTTCGACAAGGGTTGCGTGACACGTCGCGCAGATGAACGGACGAAGCGCCAAGCGCGCCTCGTGAACCGCGAAGCGGCACGCGGGGCACGGAGCGTTCGCGTTCATCTCAGAGCAGCCGCAAGGGATGCCATTCGAGAACCGGCTCAGTAGCAGCGCAAGCGCGCCGCGCATTGGGTCGTTCCCGGGGCCGACGTCCACGAGAACGATCCCCGTCGGGACGCCAGCCGCTTCCTTCGCCGCGATCCAGACGTTTCCGGGGACGTGCGCGGCGATCTTCCGCAGCGTCTTGAGTTCCGCCTCGATGGCACGGAATGAGCACGCCCCGCAGAGTGTGCCGCGCGTCGTCAGGATGACGTCGGGCGCGATCACGTTGCACGTTTGGCAGCGGTTCACGCCAGCACCGTCGAGGGCATCGGGATCGGCGCGCAGATGTCCGCGGCAGCCTGCCGGAACTCGTGGGACGTCGCGCACGCGGCACGGTGCCAAGCGTCGTCCGTCCCCGCGAAGGCGCCCGCCGCGTGACGTGCCGCGATGTAGGCGAGTTGAAAGGCGAGATTGTCCTCGATCCGTGCGGCGCCTTGCTTGTCGCGGAACTGCCGCAAGTAGTGGCACGCCAGAGCGTAGGTCTCGGGGCGCGAAGCGTCGAGTCCGTATTCCGCAGCCTGCCGACGCGCGCAAGCCTCGGCATCGTCACGCTCGGCGCCCGCCGATCCGCCGTAGTAGTCGGCGCGCGCGATGCGCTCCATGAGAGCTTGTGCGCTCTCGGCTGCGATGTAGAGGAACCCGTGCCGGGGTTCGAACCACAGCATTGCGGCACCCGTCGGCGCGATGAAGAAGCGGGGACGCGCGTTCGCGCGCATCGTCTCCCCAATCTTCCGGCCAGCGTCTTCCTTGGCGAGCTTGACCGTCGCGCCTTCGCCTTCGACGCCGTAGTGCGTCACACGGATCGTTGCCATCTTCGTTCCCTCCCGAGAGCCGGCCGCGCCGCGAGTTGTGAGGCACGCGGGGGCGGAATGCCCCGAGCGCGGCCGGGTCTCGTTGGGGAATGCGTGCCTCACGACCACAACTAATCCCACGTTTCGAGGATCGGCAAGGGGCGAAGTGAGAAAGTTATCGTGCGAGGCTGGGGGGAGGCTGAGAAACCCGAATGTGTAACGATCTGTGGAAATCGCGACATTCGAGCCTAGGTTGAGCCTGGCGCTACTTCCTACTTAGGCTCGGGCGGCGGTTATTGCACGGGTCGGTCCTCCCCTCGTGTCCGCCGTCCGTCCGGGCCGCGTGGTAGAGTTCTGCTGCCCCGGCGGGGTGGAGCCTTTCGCTCCCGGTCCACCGGACTGACGGCGGAGCACCGCTGGTCTGCCGCCGGGGCTCTCAACCCTATGGCCTAAACTTAGGCCATCCATAGCCCATCGGTAGGCCCCGACGCACGGAAATGGCCGTTATCGTGGAGCCTGGGAGCCGATCCCGCCCCGCTGCGCTTCCGAGCGCGCGGAGCCTAAGCGCCCTGGAACGCTCTGTAGTGGCGCAGGATCGTCGCGCGGCGCGCGGATGATGGAAGGGTCGGGGCGAACTCGCTGCGTCGAGCCCTGAGCCCCAGGCCCCGCCGCTCAGCGTCTCCCGGGCCGCGTGTGCGCCGCGGTCGGATCGGGAACGCGCGCAGACATGTCACCCAGCCTCTCCGAACCCCGGTCCAGAATCCGAGGGTCCCCGGGGCTCCGCACGATAACTCCGAGCCTACCAGCCGTTCCTTCGTCGCCACGAGGCTCGGCTCCAGGCGCGTACCTTGTCGCGGTGGCGCTCGCGGTAGGCGGCCTGCCATCGTCGTCGGCAGGGGACGCACTGGCGTTCGAGGCGGCCGTGCTTCGTGCGGAGCGAGAAGTCGGGGCTTCCGCACTTGCGGCAGGGCTTCATCCGCCCTGCTGTGCTCGTTCGGCTGCTTCGAGCTCTCTGATCTTCGCCATAGCCTCGGCCTTCATGGCTTCGAGCTCTGCCGAGCGCCGAGCGAGGTCCTCGCGGCGCTCGGCGAAGGCGCGATCGTCGATCACGCTCGTGCGCGGCTTGCCGATGGGCTTGAGCGGTACGTGCGCCATGCTCGACTAATTCCCGTTCCCCGCCGGCAAAAAACCGGGGATCTTGCGCGTGGTGTACTCGCCGTCGCGGAACGCCTGCGAGCGAAGAATGACGAGGTGCATCGGAATCGTCGTCTTCGGCCCCTCGCACACGAACGCCTCGAGCGCCGCGATCGAGCGCTCGATCGCCTCGGCGCGAGTCTCGCCCCGTACGATCAACTTGCACAACAGGCTGTCGTAGAAGGGCGGCACGACGTAGCC
>Ga0134127_10001745_pt1 | contig 16023 bp, 11 predicted proteins | sample KB31753_FD_96459 | JGI IMG/M metagenome (GOLD analysis project Ga0134127, IMG submission 96459) | Terrestrial soil microbial communities with excess Nitrogen fertilizer from Kellogg Biological Station, Michigan, USA - KB3-175-3 | ecosystem: Environmental > Terrestrial > Soil > Unclassified ...
GCCTCGACCGACACGCCGAGGTGACGTACGAACCACAGGCGCCCACCGGTGAATCCGCCCGCGACCAGGTCGTTGACGCGGTCGATCGGCGCGTCGGCCACCAAGTCCGGCGCGGAGACCGAGAGCAGGCTGAATCCCAGCATGCCCCCAGCGTAGAAGTCGAAGACGGTCCCGTTGATCGCGTGGAAGGCGACCCGCTCCATCACGGTGTAGCTCGTGAACCTGAGAACGTATGCGTTGCCCATGGCGTTGGTCGCAGGAAATCGGTCTGTCGCCTGCGAGAGCTGGATGCCCACCGACAGCGATGGGGACACCATGCGGTCGTAGACCACGCCCAGGACGCGGCTCGCATCGAGGCCGAGCACCTCGTCGGTGCTGAGGCCGCCCACCCGGAGTTCGAAGCGATTCGCTGTCGATCCGGATTCCGCGGCCGGCAGGTCGAGGGGGTTGGGATCCATTTCGGCGGCCCGGGCGCACATTGCCGCCAGCGCCGACGTCAGCACGAGCGTGTGGATCAGGGATCTCATGGCGGGACCTCCGGAGCATGAAACGGTCGGATCGGGGAGATCCGCCCGCGACTAGAATCGGAACGACAATCCGACGGACGCAGTGGACCAGGAGAAACCGGGGAAGCCGATCGCGTTGTAGATCGCCTGGGTGTAGCCCACCTCGGCGTTCGCGCCGAGATTCCGCGTGAACCAGAAGCGACCGCCGGCGAAGCCGCCCGCGGTGACGAAGCCCATCTTGGCCAGGGGCTCCTCCACGCCCGGGCCGTAAGCCGACACCGAGAACTGGCTGAAGCCCAGCGACCCGCCGCCATAGACGTCGAGGCGCTCGTTGTCGATCACCTCACCCAGGTGATAGGCGACCCTGCCTGCGAGGCCCATGTTCGACACCTTGAGGCCGTACTCGCTCTCGTAGCCCTCGTACGCCGAGAACTTGTTCGAGGCGTAGAGGAGCTGGACGCCCACCGACAGGGCATCGCTCACCATGCCGTCGAAGACGCCACTCAGCGCGTGACCGGAACCATGGCCGAACAGTTCGTTGGCGGACCCGGACTCGACGCGGAGCTCGTACACGTTGCCCTTCGTCTCCGACGGCTGGCTCGACGCCGGCAGGCCCAGCGGGTTCAAGTTCATCTCCGCCGCTCCCGCGGACGATGCCGCGAGCGCGGACGCCAGCAGGACGACTTGGATCATGGACTTCATGGCGCGACCTCCGCATGCCCCGACGGGCGGTGCGGGCTCCGGCCGGCGGGCGTTTGCCCGGGGCCGTTCACCCGTGACGCCGAGTTGTCGGTGGCTTCGTCCGCCCGTGACCGGCGCTGCTAGCGGGCGTCGCCGTACCGCTCGGACCCGGGCAGGCCCACGGCGATGAACCCGCCCCAGGCCCAGGGCGCTGGTGGCAGGCCGAGTGCGCGACGGCGCTGCAGCATCGAGAGCGCCGCCTCGCGCATCGCCTCGGGCGTGGACTCGTGGTCACCGAAGCGTGCCGTGTAGAGCAGACGCATGAACTCGAGCGCCTGGCGGTCCTCCACGCGCCACAGGCTCGCGATCACCGTGCCGGTACCGGCGGCAGTGAACGCACGACGCAGTCCGAGCACGCCCTCACCGCTCGTCGCCACGCCCAGCGCCGTCTCGCACGCCGACAGCACGACCCAGCGTGTACCGCCGAGGTCGAGCGACGCGATCTCGGCGGCGGTGAGAATGCCGTCATCGCCGGGATCCGCGGCCGCGGAGCGATCGTTCGCTCCCGCGAGGGCGATGCCCGAGGCGTAAAGCGGGTCGTCCCCATCCGTGGCCGGGGGCGCCCACCGTGCAGCGCGCTCGGCCCCGGGCGAACGGCGTCGCCCAGCGAAGCACGAATCGGCGACCGAGAAGCCGTGTGTCGCGAGGTGCAGCACTTCCCGGCCACCCGAGTACTCACGGATGTCGCGTTCGCGCGCCGCAGCCCCGAGACACAGGCGCACGTCCGAAGCGCTGTCGGCGGGATGCGACGAACGCCACTGCTCGCCGACGAACAGGGCCTCGTCCGCGGTGGCGGCAAGCGGGCCGAAATGCAGCGTGCGGATGCCGCGACAACCGGCGGCCGAGTCGGCCTCCACGCCGCGGCGAGCAGCCACCGCGCTCGCGCCCCCGAAGTCCGCGCCACCCATCGCGAGCAGGCCGCGGCCCGACTCCGGTTCGGCGCGCGCGAGATCACGCTCCGCACCCAGGTAGGCGATCACCGGATCACGCTCGATCACGAACGAGTCGCCGCGAGCATCTTCCGGAAGCGCCGACAGGTTCACGAACTGGAGCGCGCCATCCATGACGACGAAGACGCGGCGCGCCTTCCCGACCCGCTCGGCGACCGGATCCCACGCGCGCCGGCGTAGCGAGTCGGCGGTGGCAAGCGCGCGCCCGGCCGCGGCGGTGTCGCCGGCGAGAGCTTTGTCGAGCGAACGCCGCCAGCGATCGGCCAGGGCATCGAGGGGGTGCGCGTCACCGAGGCGCACGAGCTCGGGGGCGTGCGCGGCTGCTGGCCAGACGAACGCGAGTACCTGGATCGAATCGGCCGCCGCGTTCCCTGCTTCGCGATAGTACGCGTAGCCGACCAGTGCCTCGTCGGCGCCGAGACGCTGGACCACGTCGCGGAGCCCGATCGAACGTTGCTGGAGCGAGGCGCGGAAACCCGCACTGCGAGAAGCGACGGCGGTCTCCAGCCGGTCGACCTCGGCGCGCGCCGCAGCGATCGCCTGCGCCGGCCGATCGTGGTCGCGCAGCTCGGAGAAGCTCAACTGCGCGAGCCGGCTGCGCGCCGCGCTCAGCGCCTCCCAGAGGCGTGCCAGCGTTGTGTCCGGGGTCGAGACGATCGAGCGCTGGCGCGCAGCCAACTCGTCGAGCACGAGGTTCCGCGAGCGGAGGTAGGCGTCCCAGGCCACCGCCAGCTGCTCCGGTGTGGCGTCGCTCGCTGCCAGCGTCAGCACCAGGTCGAGCGCGGACTCCCGGTGATAGGCGAGGCGTCGCGCGGCGGCGTCGGGCAGCCCCCGGAGCGCGAGCCGGGTCGACTCACGCAGGATGTCCTCGCCCGCGATCGCGTGTGTCAGCACCTGTGCGCGCAGCGCCTCCGTCCGCGCGCCCGTCATCCGCGAATGCAATGTCGCGATGCGGGGGTCGAACGATGAACCGACCCAGGGCCGCGGCAGATGTCGCCACAGGTATTCGGCGTAGCGGACGTGGAGACAACCCAGGTACGGATGCCGCGGACCGGCCGCCGCCTTCAAGGCCTCGATCTCGACCTCGTAGAACGCCGGCAGGTCCACGAACCGCCCCATGCCGTCGAGGATGGCGGTGAGCCGACCGAGCGGGAGCGACACGTCGACGACCGGGACGATCGGCACCTGGCTCGAGTCGGGATGCGCCGGCGGCGCCGTGCGCACCGACCAATCCCGGCGCGCGCGCGGCGGCGTCCACGGGCGGTCCCGGGCGATCACGAGGTTCGCGACACTCGTGATGCCGAGCAGAAGTGCGAGTGCGAAGCCCGCGCCGCTTCGGCGAATGCGATCGGGCGCGGGACGGTGGGCGGGCGCGGGTGTCATGGGAGGGCCTGCGAAGAAGCGCCGGGGCGGCCTCTCGGCCACCCCGGCGCACGCTCCGCTACTTGCCGCTCTTCGGCTCGAACGTGGCGAGGTCGTCGCGCTTCGTGTTCTTGCCGCCGTCGATGTACTCGCACGTGCTCACGGTCGGGAGCACGCGGATCACCTTGAGCTGACCGTTGTCCACGCGCTTCCAGTCCAGCGTGTCGCCCTTCGCGTTCGTGATCGGGCCGAGGTTCGACTCGAGCTTGAGCATCATGCCCGGCTGCAGGCCGAGATCCTTGCCGCCCTCGACCGTGACCGAGCGCTCGTCGGCGTCGAGCACGTTCATCGTCAGCGGCAGGTCCTCGAACCGACCCGCGGCGAGGTAGGCGACCTTGTTGACGCACGCCTGGATCGCCTCGCCCAGCGAGGCCGCGGTTTCGGTGTTGATCACGCCGCCGGTGCCGAAGATGCCGCCGGTGAAGCCCTTGAGGATCCCGCCCGCGATCCCCAGGCCATGCGCCTTCGACGTGCCGGTCACGGTGATGTCCGAGACGATGTCACCGCTCGCAACGTTCACGATCTTGGCGTTGATGCAGACGTACGCCACGGTGCCCTTCACGTCGATGCTGCCCAAACCGATCGTGTTGCCGGTGAGTGCCCCGCCGACGACCGTGATGTTCTTCGCCTCCTTCTGCGGGTTGATCTCGATGATGCTCACGCGCGCCACGTACTGCGCGCCGGTGAGCTGCTTGAGGTGCGCGGCCGAAGCGCCGGAAACACGACCCGAGGCGCCGAAGTCCTGCTCATCGAGCAGGTGGTCCACGGAGGACTGCCCTTCGACCATGCGGAAGCGGTTCGTGGCGCCGAGCGCCTGTCGCAGCTGGATCTCCGGACTCGCGGTGCCATCCGGCTGCTTCGCAGAGCGCTGCGTGTAAAGGACCATCAGCTTGCCGAGATCGCTGTTCATGTCCCTGGCGGACACGTCTTCCTCGCGGACCGGTGGCAGGAACACAGCCATGCGCGGCTTCAGGCCGTCGAAGTCGGTATAGGCGATGCGCATCCAGTCCTCGTCCTTCATCTTCTCGATCTTCTCGGGAAGCGGCTTCACGTTGCCCTTCTTGTCCTTGAGGATCGGACCCCAGGGCACCGGCGAGTTCGCCTGGCTGGTCTGGGTTCCACAGAGTGCGGCCACGAGCGCGAGCGCGCCCAGCAGGCCAACGGTGTGACGCGTTGCAGGCTTCATCGGAATTCCTCCGGCATTGGGGTGGAAGGGATCGGAGCGGTGGACCACGTGCCCATCCGTCGGGGCCGGGCGAGGGTCGTGACAGGCCGGCTCGCGGATTCCCCCGCCGTGCCGGACGTCCGCCGCGAGCCCGGTCACGCCGCGGCATTCCCTCCGACAGCTGGGTGAATGGCGGGGCAGGCCGCAGGGCCCGGACAGCGGAGGCCGCGCGTCCCCCGTGCGCGCGTGCGATCAGGAACGCAGGTGCAGGAGGAGGAGCCGGTCGATGATGCTTGGCCTGGTTGCCCAGGGGACGGCCGCGCAGGAGATGTCGTATCCGCGCTCGCCACGGCTGCGTGCTACAGTCGTTCGCTCGCCGTCCTCCATCCATCGGGAGCCGCCGCGCACGATGAGCGAGCCGGACTGGGCGCACACACGCGTCGAGATGAAGGCCTTCGTTCTTCATCGAATGAAGAACAAGTACTCACGGCCTGTCGATGACGCCGACGTCGAGGCGTGTGCGCAGGACGCCGTCGTACGGCTCTATCAATGGTGGTGCCGCGAGCGCGAGGCCGGCCGCCCGATCGAGAGTTTCGCGGCGATGATGAACCAGGTCGCGAACTTCGCCGCCATCGACCTCGTCCGCGAGCTGGTCAAGCGCGGGCGCTTCGTCACCATCGACGGAGACGACGGGGACGACTCCGGTGACCGCGTCGCCAGCATCGATCCGGAGCGCACCGCGCTCGGGCCGGCGCCCATCCACCGCGACGCCCCGGAACGGCTCCGCCACCTGGTGCTCGCCTGGTTCGATGCCGAGAACAAGCCCTGTCACGACCTCGGCATCCACTACTACTCGGGGCAGGGCTGGCAGGCGGTCTCCCAGGAACTGGGACTGGGCATCGACACGGTGAGGCAGCGCTGGTCCCGGTGCGTCAAACAATTCCGGGAATTCCTCACCGAGAATCCCGGCGTCGAGGACTGGGTGTTCGAGGAGGGCGCATGAGCCCGCACGACCGGCTCGACACCGACCCGCACCGCCGCGCCCAGCGCGCGCTCGCGGAGCGTCACGCGGGCATCCTCGAGACCACGGAAAGCGCCTGGCTCGACTCGCACCTCGCGGGCTGTGACGAATGCCGCGCCGTCGCGCAGTCGCTCGCTGAGACGACGCGGGCGACCGGCGGCGGCCGCGGACACCTGCCGTCGCGGTTGATCTCGCGCTGGGCAACGGAGTCGCAGACGATGCCGGACGTGGTGCGCGGCTACGCGATCCGGCACCTGCGCGACTGCGAACAGTGTCGCGAGGCGTTTCGCATCGTCGGGCAGCCGCTGCCGATCGAGGTCGCGAGCGCGGCCCGGGAACGCGTCGTGATTGCGGCGCGACCCGGCCTGGTGCGACGCTGGTTCCGTGACTCGCGCGCCGGCTACTGGGTCGTGGGCGCCGGACTCGCCGCCGCTGCCGCACTCGTGGTGGTGTTCGTCTCGATGCAACGCACATCCGGGATGGCGACGAACACCCCGCCCGACGTGCAGCCACCTTCCGTACGGGACTCGACGATCGCGCCCACGCCAACGCCCCAAGGCCCCGGGCCGTCCACGCAGCAGCGGGAAACCGTCCCGGCGCTTGCGCTCGCCGGCGGCGACGACGACGACGTGCGCGGCACCGACATGTTGTCGCTGGACCAGGCCACCGTTCGCGGAGGGGGCGCCGCGCCCGATTCGTCCCGCGTCTTCACCGTGTCGAGCCACGCGCGAGCGCTCCGCCTGGCGCACCCGGAGGCCGCGCTCCTGGCCGGAAGCGAGAGCGACTCCGTGGCCATCGCGATCACGATGCCATCAGGGATGAAGCTCACGTGTGCAGCGCGGATCGGCGATCTCCGGATCGACCGGCCCTTGGTGCTGCGGATCCCGAAGGGCATCGAGCCGGGCCGCTACCGCTACGAGTACCAATTCAGCACGCACGGGGAGCCGCCGCTCCGGGGAGAGATCCGCGTCGAGTTGCGGTGATCCTTCTTCGCAGTGCTCGAGTTGTGCTCCGAAGATTGCAGACGCGCGGGGCGAACCGCGCGCGCCCACCCCGGTCACGCCTCGATCCGTGTCCCGACAGTTCGGGCGTCGCCGGGGGCGAGGACCCCCGGATCATTCATCCACGACCCGCGCGTGCGCGGGTCCCGCCCGGAGGTCGAGATGAGACTGTCCCATTCGCACACGCTGTCGATCCTCGCCGTGCTTGGCGTCCTGACCACGGCCGGGTGCTCCAAGAAGGACGGCGGGCCAACCAACAGCGACCCGAACGCCGACATCCCCGCGGATCCCGGCGGCGTCGCCCCCGTCACGCAGTTCAACAACATCCTGCCCTCGGGCTCGTTCTCGTGCACCGTGGGGAACGAGATCCGCATCCGCCTCAACCTGCTGGGCGTGGTGGATCCGCGCACCGGGCAGCCGCTCCCGCTAGGTGCGGGCGAGATCTTCGTGACCGAAGACGGCGTGCTCAAGGGCAAGAAGGTGTCGCAGCCCGTGACCAACGATCGACTCCGCGCCGACGTGGCGTTCATCGTCGACGACTCGGGCAGCATGGGCGAGGAAGCAGACAGCATCGCGAGCCGGATCACGGCGTTCGCCCGTAGCCTCGAGGCGCGCAACATGGACGTCCGCGTCGGCTGCGTCGGGCACGGTTACAACAGCGACCAGCGCGTGTACGGCGCGCTCGATCTGACGACCGCGCAGAGCCTCGAGGCCTACCTCGGCCGCGGGCGCGGCCTGGGGCGCACGGTGGGGTTCACGGGCCGCGACTCGGCCGCACTCGCCTCAGCTGCGCGTGGCTTTGGCGGCATCGGCGGCGGCGAGAACAGCATCATCGGCATTCGTTTCGCGGACCAGCACTTCTCGTGGCGGCCGGGTGCGAACCGCGTCTACGTCGCATTCACGGACGAGCCGACCCAGCCGGGCGGCGACACGGCGCTCGCGACCCGGCAGTTCGTTCGCGAGTGGCGCTCCGGCGCCGGCCGCGGCACGGTGCACATGGTCTACAGCTCCGACACGACGGGTTACTGGGTTCCGAACCACTTCGAGCGGCCGTGGGACCTGGCCACGCTGACGGGCGGCACGATCAAGCTCGCCCAGCGGGACGCTGCCGGACTGGACCTGGAATCACTGCCGGTCACGGGCGTGATCGCAGCGAGCCGCCTCGTGGAGTTCAAGACCTCCTCGGCGGCCGGGATCCACAAGGTGGTGGTCACGGTGAAGACGGCAACCGCGGACGGGTTCACCGTGTTCTCGAACATCTCGTACGCGGCACCCGCACGCGTCGCGATCCGTGCGAGCTCGGTGACGCCGCGGCGCGAGATCCAGCGCGACGCCGCCGGCCAGCTTCTGCCGGCACCCCCCGACCCGGTGAGGTGACGACTTCTGAAGTGATGTCGCGAGCGGCGGGGCCCCGAAAGGGTCCCGCCGTTCGTTCTCCAGAGCCGGGCGGTTGCGCACGGGGCAGGCATGTCGCACCTTGGCTGCCCACCCTCCGAGGCCGCGGTCATGCTCCTCAAGCGCTACTACGACGACCCGCTCGCGCAGGCGAGCTTCCTGCTCGCGGACACCGACGCGCGCGAGGCGATCGTCGTCGACCCGAACCGCGACGTCGAGGCCTACGTGAGGGCCGCCGACGCGGAGAAGGTGAAGATCGTCGCCGTCACCGAGACGCACATCCACGCGGACTACCTCTCGGGCACGCGCGAGCTGGCGCGGCGCGTCGGCGCCATCGCGTACGTTTCCGACGAAGGCGACGCCGACTGGAAGTACGCCTGGGCGGACGAGCCGAACGTGAAGCGCGTCCGGAACGGCGACGCGATCCGCGCCGGCCGCGTGCGGCTCGACGTGCTCGCCACACCCGGCCACACGCCCGAGCACGTGAGCTTCGTCGTCACCGACGAGGCGGCGAGTCCGGAGCCGATCGGCGTGCTGACGGGTGACTTCGTGTTCGCGGGCGACGTCGGCCGGCCCGACCTGCTCGAGCGCGCGGCGAACATGATGGGCACGATGGAGACCGGCGCGCGCACGCTCTACGCGTCGATCGTACGGTTCCGCGACGCCTATCCCGGGCACCTGTTGCTGTGGCCGGGACACGGCCCGGGCTCGGCGTGCGGCAAGAACCTGGGCGGGCTTCCGGCCACGTCGCTCGCGTACGAGAGGCTCACGAACTGGGGTGTGCGTGCCGCGAGCGAGGACGAGTTCGTGCGCGAGGTGCTCAGGGGCCAGCCCGAGCCGCCGGTCTACTTCAGGCACATGAAGCGCATGAACAAAGAGGGCCCGCCGCTCCACGGACCGTTCCACGAGCCGCGGCGGCTGGATGACGCCGAGCTGCCGGCCGCGCTCGCGCGCGGCGACGCAATCGTGGACCTGCGATCGACGAAGCAGATGCTGGAGGGCGCGATCCCCGGCACGCTCTCGATACCGGTCGGGAGCAGCTTCCCGAACTGGGCGGGCTGGCTGTTGCCGTACGACAAGCCCATCTCGCTGCTCGCGAACGACGGCGCGCGCGCGTTGGCCGCGGTGCGCCAGCTGGCGATGATCGGCCTCGACGACGTGCGCGGCTGGTACGGCCCCGGCGCGTTCGCCGCGTGGGAGCGCGCGCGCGGGCCGCTCGCCGTCACCCCGGCCATCGACGCGAAGGCGGCATTCGAGCGCTCGCGCACGGGCGAGCTGGTGCTGCTCGACGTGCGCGGCTCGGCCGAGGTGGACGGCCAGGCGATCCCCGGCGCGCGGCACATCCCGCTCGGCTACCTGCCTGAGCGCGCGGGTGAGCTGCCGCGCGATCGGCCGCTCGCGGTGTTCTGCGGTGGCGGCACGCGGTCGCGCATCGGCATCAGCGTGCTTCGGCGCGCCGGGTTCACGCAGCTCCTGGACCAGGGCGGCGGTTTCCCGGAGCACGTCGAGGCGGGGCTGCCGGTGGAGTGAGCAGGCCGGGCCGCGCTTGCGCGCCCGCGCCCTCTGCGCGATAGTCCCCTGCCCTTCAGACGAGCCGCCGTCTCTTCACCCCAGCGAGGCCATGCCCGTCCGCGACGCCCTGCCCCCCGTGCTCCGTGGCGAGATCGGAGCCGACCTTTCGGCCTCCGCTCGCACCCTGCTCGAGACATTGGCGCACGACGCCCAGGCGGAGAAGCGCCTGGCCTGGATGCGGGACGAGCTGGGCGGGCGCCTGAAGCAGGCCGACGCCTCGTGGGGCGTGTCCTACCTGCTCTCGGCCGTGTGCGCGCTGAACGGCGAGGTGGAGCGCGCCCAGCAGACGCTGCTGGCGCTCGGCGAGAAGGTCCTCGCGAAGAAGAAGTGGGAGCCGCTCGCGGCCATCGCCGAGCGCTCGCTGTCGCTGGTCCAGACGCAGGCGGCAGCCCGGCTGCTGGTCGAGGCGCACGAGGGACTGGGCAAGGACCCCGATCGGCTGGACGCATTGTCGCGTGCGTGGGCGATCATGCCCGACGATCTCGAGCTGGCGCAGAAGCTGGCGAAGCGACTGGGCGACGCGGGCCGCGGCGACGACCGGCGCGCGCTGCTCGGCGACCTGGCGCAGCGCTTCGCCGACGAAGCGCGCTACGAAGACCTGGAGTCGGCCGCCGACGAGTTGGCCGAGCACGACGACTGGGAAGGTCTGCTGCACGTCGCAGCGGCGCTGCCGGTGGTGGCAGGGAAGGGCGCGCTCAAGGAAGCGCGTGACATCGCGGACATCGCGGTGGCCGGGTTGGGGAAGAGCAACCGCGCGGGCGGCGCGTTGGAGCCGCTGCGCAAGGTCGTGGCCGCCGCGGTGGCGGCGAAGGGTGAATCCGGCGCCGAGCCGTTCCGCGACGCGATGACGGTGGCGCTGAAGCAGGGCCCCGGCCAGCAGGTGCCGAAGCTGGACGAAGCGGTCACGCAGAGCGGGCTGGGCGATCCCGAGACGCCGCTGCCCAAGGCGATCGAGTCGTTCGATACCATCGCCTCACTCGCGCCAGGACGCGGCGTGCTGCACGACGGCTTCGGCCCCGGCCGCATCGTCTCCAACGACACGGTCACGATCGTCGTCGACTTCATGAAGTCCAAGGGCCACAAGATGCCGTACGTGGCGGCGCGGCGGACGCTCACGCCCGTGGCCGAGGACGACATCCGGCTCGTGCGCTACACGAACCCGGCCGAGGTGGCGCGCCTGCGCGCCGAGGACCAGGCGGGCATGATCGTGAGCGCGCTCAAGTGCCTGGGCGGGGCCGCCGACGCGAACCGGTTGAAGCTGTTCCTGATCAGCACCGACCTGGTGCCGGCCAGGGACTGGACCGTGTTCTGGCGCAAGGCGAAACCCGCGTGCGAGAAGGACCCGCGCATCGACCACGCGCGCGCGTTCGAGCAGTTCTACAAGCTCGCGCCGGAGCGCAGGTTCGGCGCCGGCTCCGGGGCTCCGGGCTCGGCGGGCGCCGCCGGCGCCGACAACCACGACGACGCGCCGCTCCCGGCGCTCGAGGTGAGGAAGCCGGCGAAGACGAACCTCGGCACCATCCGCAAGTTCCTCGCCCAGCACCCGCCGCTCGAGGATGCGCTGAAGGGCCGCTTCGGCCGCTTCGTGCGGAAGCTCACGCTCGATCCCGACGCGGACAAGGCCGACCGCGCACGGAGCGGGCTCTACTTCGCGCGCTGGTTCCCCGAGCAGCGACCGGTGTGGCTGGGCGTGGTGAGAGCGTTGTGGGGGCTCGAGATCGGCATCAGCGACCTGTCGTTCGAAGACGAGCAGCTGGCGTTCCTCGCTGACTCGCGCGAAGCCGGCGTCGCGGCCGAGGCCATCCTCTCCGCGCTCGACTCGCGTTTCGCCGCGGTGCGCGAAGCGGCGGAGAAGCTCCGCGCCACACTGGACGATGCCGGCAAGGCGCAGCTGCGACGCGCGTTGGTCGAACACGCCGTGCACTATCCGGCGGCGATGCTGAGGTTGATCGAGGAACAGATCGCCTCGGGCAAGCCGGCCGATGACGCGTGGCGGCTGTTCATCGCGTCGCTGCAGCTGATCGAGGAGAAGCCCAAGCCCTCGACCGGCGAGAAGGTGTTGCGCTGGATCGACGACGACGGCGAGTTCCCGCGCATGCTCAAGGGCGTCACGCCGCCGAACGAGGCGCGTCTCAAGTTGCGGGTGCTGCTGCGACAGTGGCGCTCGAGCGATCGCTACCTGTTCCCGGCGCTCGACGCGGTGGCGCGCGTGGGCATGGCGGACGAGAAGCAGTGGGTGCTGGACCACCGCCAGAAGAAGACCGACGCGCTGTTCAGCCAGGTGGGCGAGCAGGCGGAGGAGTTCGACACGCCGGTGATGACCCGGTCCACCTGGGCGCGGCTCCAGCGCGAGCTGGAGGAGCTGGAGCGCGAGCTGCGCACGACGATCCCGCAGACCATCCAGAAGGCCCGCGAGCTCGGTGACTTGAAGGAGAACGCCGAGTACCACTCGGCGAAGCTCAAGCAGAGCAACGCCCAGAAACGCGCGGGATCGCTGCAGTTGCGCATCTCGCGGGCGCGCTTCGTGGAGGACGCGGAGTTCCGCGAGGGCGTAGCCGGCCTCGGCACCGAGGTCGTCCTGGAGAGCGACGGGCGGAAGACATCCTACTGGATTCTCGGCGACGGCGAGCACCACCTGGGCGATCACGTGATCTCGCACCAGACTCCGATCGCAAAGGCGATCCTGGGCCGCGGCATCGGGGATTCTCTAGAGCTGGGCGAGGGCGACGAGCGCCGCACGTGGCGCGTGCTCTCGGTTACACGCCGGCTGCCGCCTGCGGAGACGCCTTCCAGCGCGTCCTGAAGCCGGGCGCGCAGCGCGCTCCGACACAGCGAGTTCGCACCATGAGACCGCGGCGATCGCGCTCCCCGCTCGACGCACGGGCGCCCGAGGCGAGACTCGCGGCACGACACGTGCAACGCGCGATGGTGTCCGCGTGGGGCAGCGCTGACCGCTTCACGAACGTGGGTGGTCACGCGTGAGAAAAATTTCTCGTGTGAGTTTCTCGTGTGCAGCGCACGAATTCCCACAGCGAGCCCGAAGAAAAATTTTCGCGCGCGCGGCGAAAAACGGTTGGCACGGTCTGCGGCGCACGCTATGGTGCGCCCACTGATTCACACCGCCTGTCGCGCAGCGAAGCTGAGCATCACGCGCGGTGGTCACGCCGGTTGGAGTGGCGCGAGGCAGTACGGACGCGACCTCCCTCAGGACTCAGGGACCGGCGGGCGGCGCTGACAAGAGTTTAGGCCGCAATCGCACTGGGGGCCTTTGCGCCAACGTGCATTGGGTCGGAAATGGATTTCCCGCCGCCCGCTCATTGACCATCGCCGTCGCGGGACGCGAGAAGCATCGGCGACGTGGATCACGGCAACGAACCGGGAGCCGATCCGGGACGTTCCTCCGATTGAGCGCGGAGGGCCCACCTCCAGGAGACCACCATGTCGCTTCAGGCCCGTGGTCTCGCACTCGAGATGGACGACGCCCTGCGGGGCATCGTCACGTTGGGCTGGCTCGAAGCCGCGGGATTGACCGGCGAGCCGCTCGGCGATGCGTTCGCGAGCGAGCGCGATGACTCGATCCGCGAGTTGTTGCGGCGCACGGGGGGACGCGCCGCGGCCGACCTGCCCGGGGTCGCCGAGACGCGCAGCATGTTCCATCGACTCGGTGTCGATCCCACGAAGTCGCGGCCCGCGAGCGAGGCGTTGTTGCGGCGTGTGCTGCAGGGCAAGGGACTGCCGGTGATCCACCCCGCGGTCGACGTCTGCAATCTCGCGTCGCTCGAGCACCAGCTCCCGATCGGGCTCTACGATCGCGCGCTCGTCAAAGGTCCCATCGTCGCGCGGCTGGGTCGTACGGGTGAGCACTACGAAGGGATACGCAGGGGCGTGGTGAACGTCGCCGGGCGGCCGATGCTCGCCGACGACGACGGCGCGTTCGGCGCCCCCACGTCGGACTCCGCGCGCACGCAGGTCACCGAGGCCACGCGCTCGCTGCTCGCGGTGATCTACTGCCCGGTGGATCGACCGGGAGATCATCTCTCGGCGATGCTCGCGCGCGTCGCGGACCTGCTCGCGCGGCATTGCGGTGCGACGGTGCATCTTGTCCAGACACGGCAGTAGCGTGCGCGACGTTCCCCGGACGCCTGCGCGCACGCGGCCACCGCGCGTCCCGCGTCGCGAGCGGCCCGCGCTCGGTCCATTGGAGCTTGACCCGACCGGGGTGGCTCGGCCAACCTCGACCCCGTTCACCCGAGGGTCCGCGCCCTGCCTGGAGCGGCCCAGAAGGGAGCCAGCCATGAAACGAGGGTGGTGGGCGGTGTTCGTGGGCCTGGCGCTGCTCGCGCCCGCGGCCCGCGCCGGGACGATCACGATCTTGGGCGGCGTCTTCGGCGGCATGAGCTTCCCGGTGCTGCAGGACGACCAGGGCCAGGGCTCGCTGTTCGGCGCGCGGGCGCCGGTGAGGCTGCTGCCGCTCCTCGCCGTGGAGCCGTTCTATTCCACGTCGGCGCTGGGCGACAAGACGATCGAGTCGTCGCCCGGGTTCGAGGTCACGCGGGAGGGCTCGGACGTCACCACGTACGGCGTCAACGTCATGCTCCCGTTCGGCACCAAGACGCTGCTGTACCCGTACGCGGGCATCGGCAGCGCGCACTTCGAGCGCAACGGCCAGGACGAGTCGTTCACGTCGTACAACCTCGGGCTCGGTCTCGGCTTCACGGTGATGCCCAAGTTCGCGCTCGACGTGCGCGGCGAGCTGCAGGCCGCGTCGTCGGGGGAGACCTCGCGCAAGATGTTCAACGTCACGCTGGGCGCTTCGTACTCGATCTTCAGCACGCCGTGAGGGGAGGCCCGACCATGAACACGCTTCGCCGAGCGGTGCCGCTGCTGGCACTGGCCGCGCTGGCGGCGGCCGGGTGCATGCTCACGTCGGGCCAGTTCGTGGCCACGTACAACCTGCCCGATCCGTTCGACGTCAGCTCGCTGGCATTCGCCGGCACGAGCGTGGACCTGAACACGATCAGCGAGTACGAGGACCACAAGGACGAGCTGAAGCGCGTCGAGGACCTGGCGCTGGTCGGGAACTTCACGAACCGGACCTCCACCGCGGCGCAGATCGAGGTGTGGATCGTGCCCGACGGCTCGCTCACCACGCTGACCGCGCAGCAGGTCCAGGCAAACGGCACGCGGCTGTGGGGACCGCTGGCGGTGGCGGGGAACTCCACCGAGAAAGTGGACTGGGACCGCTCGTCGGCGCTGTTCGTCGGCCGCCAGGCGCTGATCGACGAGGTGAAGGGTGACGGCCACTTCGCGCTCTACGTGATCGCGAACGGCGCGTTCAGCGTTCGCGTCACCGAGGGCACGCTGATCGTGGTGGTGGGCGCCGCGATCTGAGCTTCGCGGCTCGCGCGCTGCTGCTTCACGTTGCCCGCTGACTCACGGGCGTGAAGCCGCCCGGCGGCGCTGGGGTGACGGATGGGGGCGCTGGTCGTCTTCGCGCTCCTGCGGAGCTCCCGATGTAGGCGATGCTCCACGAAGGTCTCGGCGACCGCTCCCCATGAATCACTTCCTGCGGAGGTGAAGTCATGACTGGGCTCCGGGAAGACATTCGTTTCGCGTTTCGGATATTGCTCAAGCGGCCCGGCTTCACGGCGGTCGCCCTGCTCGCGCTCGCGCTCGGCACCGGCGCGAACACGGCCATCTTCTCGGTCGTCAACGGCGTGCTCCTGCGGCCGCTGCCGTTCCAGGAGCCGGACAGGCTCGTGCGCCTGAGCGAGTGGACGAAGCAGGTGCCGAACATGTCCATCTCGTACCCGAACTTCAAGGACTGGCGCGAGCAGAACCGCGTCTTCGACGGGATCGCCGCCACCCAGTCCGCCAGCTACAACCTGACCGGCGCCGACGAGCCGGAGCGCCTCCAGGGGCGGAACGTGTCCTGGGATTTCTTCGACGTGCTCGGGGTGCGGCCCGCGCTGGGGCGCACGTTCCGCGCAGATGAAGACCGCGCCGGCGCGGCCCGCGTCTGTGTCATCAGCGACGGTCTCTGGCGTCGTCGCTTCGCCGCGGACGGGATGGTCGTGGGCCGGGCGGTCACGCTCAGCGGCGAGAGCTACACGGTCGTCGGCGTCCTTCCCGCCGGCTACCGCTTCGGCACGCCGACCGACGTGTTCGTGCCCATCGGCCTCGAAGAGGCGGGCGCGAGGCTGGCCCCGCGCGACAGCCATCCGGCCATCTACGCCATCGCGCGCATGAA
>Ga0134127_10001746_pt1 | contig 16018 bp, 13 predicted proteins | sample KB31753_FD_96459 | JGI IMG/M metagenome (GOLD analysis project Ga0134127, IMG submission 96459) | Terrestrial soil microbial communities with excess Nitrogen fertilizer from Kellogg Biological Station, Michigan, USA - KB3-175-3 | ecosystem: Environmental > Terrestrial > Soil > Unclassified ...
CGTGCTCCGCACGGGAAGCATATTCGTTTCCGCTCGGCTCGCCTTCGGCTGCACCTCGCCGCCCGTGCTCCGCACGGGAAGCATATTCGTTTCCGCTCGGCTCGCCTTCGGCTGCACCTCGCCTGCCTCGCTCCGCTCGGAAAGCATCATGTTTCCGCTCGGCTCGCCTTCGGCTGCACCTCGCCAATCATTCCGCGGGTTCTTGGATCACGACGCGGTCGACGCCGTCGTGCTCGCGCAGCATCACGGCCACGGTTTCCCGGCGGCTCGTGGGGAGATTCTTGCCGACATAGTCCGGGCGGATGGGCAGCTCGCGGTGGCCCCGGTCCACCAGCACCGCCAGCCGGATGATGCGCGGCCGGCCCAGGTCCATGAGGGCATCCATGGCGGCGCGGATGGTCCGGCCGGTGAAGAGCACGTCATCCACCAGGACCACGGTGCGGCCCTTGATGGGGAAGGGGATCTCGGTCCCGCGCACCACCGGCTGCTCGGCCTTGAGCCGCAGATCGTCCCGGTAGAGCGTGATGTCGAGCGCGCCCACCGACGGGCTCCGGCCCTCGATGGCGGCGATCTTGGCCGCCACGCGTGCCGCGAGAGTGACCCCGCGGGTCTTGATGCCCACCAGGGCCACGTCCTCGACCCCGCCGGCCTGCTCGACGATCTCGTGGGCGATGCGGGTGAGGGCTCGCTCGAGCGCGGTCTCGTCGAGGACCTGCGCTTTCTCCCGGAGGGTCACGGACATGAAAAAAGCCCCGTAAGGGGCTGGGGAAGCGCAGTGGTCTTCGCGTGCTGCCTGCTGCCGAGCTTCATGCCATCTCCTTGCCGGCCTCGCGGGGCCCGCTTAAAGGAGCCGATTCAAGATGCTTCGACAGAATAGTCTTCGATGCGCGGGCCTGTCAAGCCCCCACGGTCTAGTCGTCGAAGAGCTGCTCCGCCCTCACGATTCGCGCGTCGATGTGCGCGGAGCTCGCGTCGGCGTTCCCGGGCGCGTCGAGGAGCGCCGCCGTCTCGCGCCATTCCGACCACGGGCTCGCCGCCGCGCAGCTCCCGAGCAGCAGTCCCGCTGCCACGACCTTCGCCACCCGACTCAGTATCCTGGCCATGGTGTCCTCCCACCGGGGCTACTCTCCCCGGTCGGGAACTGGCAGGAGCAGCATCCGTGCCACGGAACGACGTCGGGAGATTCGCGTCATCTCGCGGGCTTGGCGCGTGAGGCTCGGTGCGAGATCCGCGTGACTGGTAACTCTTACACGCCCGATCGAGCGAAATATCCCTTCCCCGGCACACTCTTCCGCCAAAGGTTCTGACAGTCCTCGACGCGCGAGCCGCTCGGCGCGTCAGTCGCGCCAGGGCTCCACGACCGTGGTCCGGTGCTCGATGGTCACGCGGCCCGACTTGATCACGTACGCGCGCGGCGCCAGCCCGCCCAGCGCCTCGTCGAGAGCCGCCGCCTCCCAGACCACGAGGTCCGCTCGATTGCCGAGGGCGAGGCCGTGGTCCTGGCGGCGGAGGATGCGCGCGGGCTCGGTGGTGAGCATGGCGAGCGCCTGGAGCAGCTCCGCGCGCGTCCCCATGTGAGCGCCCACGACGAGGAGCACGCCCATCAGCGCGAGGTCCGCATTGCCCACCGGCGTGAACGCATTGCGGACATTGTTGGTCGCCGCCGCCACCGGGACACCGGCGGCGAGGAGCTGTTTGGCGGGGGCCAGTCCCCGGCGCGCATTGCGCTCGTCCCGTCGTCCCATCAAGTAGAGATCGGTGGCGGGGAGCATGATGACGCCGACGCGCGCGGCGCGGAGCTCGGCGATCACCGAATCCCGCTCCGCGGGCGCCAGCGCGGCCAGCTCCGTGAGGTGACCGACCGCCACGCGGCCTTCCCAGCCGAAGCGCGCGGTCTGCTCGCAGATATAGCGCACGTGGAGATGCTCGGCCTCGTCGAAGAAGTCGGCGTGGAAGTCCGCGTCCACCCCGAACTCCCGCGCGAGGCGGAAGATCGTGTCCACGTGGGCGCGCGGATCGGTGTCGTTGTAGGGACAGCCGCCGACGAGGTCGGCGCCCTCGCGGAGCGCCCGGGCCAGCAGCGCCTCGGTGCCCGGCGCCTGCAGTATGCCCTCCTGGGCGAAGGCGCAGAGCTGGAGGTCGAGCGCCGGCGCGTACTCGTCCCGGAGGGGCCGCAGCGCCTCGAGCCCCTTGAGCCCCACGATGGGATCCACCTCCACATGGCTCCGCATCGCGGTGGTGCCGCTCCGCACCGCGAGGTCGAGGACGGCGCGGGCGCGCGCCCGGATATCCTCCACCGTGAAGCCTCGCTTGGCCTCGCCGGTCACCCGGATGGCCTCGGCGAGGCTGCCCTCGAGGCCGGGCGCCCGTGACGAGAGGAGCGCCTTGTCCAGGTGAACATGGGCGTCCACGAGCCCCGCGGTGACGAGGCGGCCGGCGCCGTCGATGACCCGCGACGCCCGGCCCGCGCCCGCCGGGCTCACCGGGCCCAGGGACGCGATGCGTCCGTCGCGGCAGCCGATATCCGCGCGGGCGCCCTCGGGGAGCGCGCAGTCGCGGAGAAGGAGGTCGAGCGGCTCGCTCACGCGACGCCTTGCAGGCGGGCGAAGGCGTCGAGCGCCTGCTCGAAGCAGGCGAGCGGGGCGCGAACCATGCCGGCGCCGATCTGGCCCGTGCCCGGCGTCCGCCCCGCGATCCCGGTATTGATGAGGGGCGTGACGCCGGTCTCCACGACTTTCCGGATGTCGATCCCCACCGGCACGCCGCGGTCGTCGAGGTTGGGCATGCGGAAATGCGGGTGCTCGCCCAGCGTGATCTCGGCCATCTCCTCCGTGACCCGGACCGCGTCCCGGAATCCGCCGGCGCCGACGAAGCGGACCACGGCGGGCGAGGCGGCCATGGCGAAGGCGCCGAGCCCCACCGTCTCGACGATGGCGCTGTCCCCCATGTCGGGATTGGCGTCGGCGGCGGTGAAGCCGGGGAAGTAGAGGCCCTCGGGAGTGTTCACGGGCGCGGTGAACCAGCGGTCGCCCAGGCCGGCCACGCGCACGCCGAAGTCGGTGCCGTTGCGCGCCATGGTGGCCACCATGGTGGAGCCGAGGATCTCGAGGCACGGATCGGCGGCCGCCTTCGCCGCCGCCATGGCCAGGTTGAGGAAGAACTGGTCATTGCCCGCGATGAAGTCGGCGATGCGCGCCACCGCCCCGGTATCGGGGACGGCGCGGGCCACATGGGGCAGGAGGGCGCGCGCCAGGAGCGCCGACGCGGCGATATTGCGCTGATGCATCTCGTCGCCCATGCGAATCGCCTGCGCCATCAGGGCGCGGAGGTCGAGGCCGCCCGCCTCTCGCAGGGCCACGCCCAGCACCGGGCCTGCCTCCCGCGCGAGCCAGCCGAGCCGCGCGATCACGCTCGCGTCATTGGCGCCGAAGCGCAGCACCTTGCCCAGGCCCTCGTTGACGGTGGCGTGAGCGCGATTCCCGAGCGGGCGGTTCTCCACCACGAAGACCGGCATGGACGCGGTGATGATGCCGGTCATGGGTCCGGCCGCGCCCGCATGATGGCAGGGCTTCAACGAGACGCGGCCGCTTTCCACCAGGCGGCGGCCGGCGGCGTCATCGGCGGCCCAGCCCTCGTAGCGGATGGCGCAGAGGACGGCCGCCTGCACGGGGGGGCTCGCGCGCTCCCAGGGCAGGGGCGGTCCCGAGTGGAGCACGGTGCGCTCGTCGAGCCCGAGCGCCGCGCGCGCGGGAACGCAGTCCATCAGGACGGGCTGGGCCGAGGTGAGCCGGTCCAGCGCCCGGCCATTGGCCTCGCCGATCGTCACGTGCCGTCCTCGTCATCCAGCAAGGCCAGGCGCCGCGCCCGCTCGGGGTCGCCGCCCGCGGGGGGCACCCACTGCACGTGCAGCACCGTCACGCCGAGGGAGTCCAGCACGGCCGCGAAGCTCTCGAGCCCGACATTGACCACGCGCAGCTCGAGGCCGAACAGATCGCGGATCTCGGCCATCAGCGCGCGGCTCCGCCGAGGAGCGCCTCGGTCACGCGCGGCCCGCCCGCGATACCGGCCGCGGCCCGGGCCGCCTGGGCGTTCGAGGCCAGCACCCAGGCGCCGGCCGACTCGAGCCGCGCCACCTGCCGGCCGAGGCCCTGCGGATCCGCGGAGGTCCCCACCACGCTCGCCACCACCGCGAGGCGGCGGCCATTCGCGCGCGCATTGGCCTGGGCGGCCTCCAGCGCGGGCGCGATGTCGCCCGCGGGATCCGCCGCCGCGCCGTGGCCCAGCACCACGTCCACGAGCAGCACGGCGACGTCGGGGTCCTTGCCCGCGCGCGCGATCTCCTCGGCGCGGAGCGTGGCATCCAGCATGGGATGCGCGCGCCCGCGGGTGAGGTCGTCCGCGCCCAGATCCAAGATGCGGTGCGGGCTTGCCACGCTTCCGCCGAGGTTGCCGCCCACCGCGCCGAGCAGAGGCTCGAGGATGAGGAGCGCCTCGTAGGCGAGGGTGCCGCCCGCGAAGAGCCCGTGCACCGCGATCTGGCCTGCGGCCAGCGCGTGCCGGCGCTCCGCGATCCTGCGCGCGGCGTCCTCGACGCCGGCGAAGGAGTGGGTCCGGTGCTCGCGCCGGGCGAGGAGCGCCAGCGCCGCCGCCGCCGCGTCCTCCAGCGAGGTCACGGTATGGAGCGACCCGTCCCGGCCCGGTATCACGTCGCGTCCCAGCATGGCGACGACAACCGGCTTGCCCAGCGTCCGGAGCCGCGCCTCGACGCGCGCGCGCACCGTGGGCGCCGGCGGCTTGCCCACCACGACCACGAGCTCGGTGCCCGGGTCACCCCCGAGCGCGTCGAGCGCGGCGAGCGTCATGGCGGCGCCCACGGGCTCGGACATGTCACGGCCGCCCACGCCGATGGCCTGGGAGACGCCCTCGCCGCCGGCCGCGAGCAGTGAGACCACCTGCTGGAGCCCGGTGCCCGAGGCGGCGACCAGGCCCACGCGGCCCCGCGGCACCGCGTTGGCGAAGCCGAGCGGGACGCCGTTGAGATAGGCGGTGCCGCAGTCGGGCCCCATGAGCAGCAGGCCGCGCTCGACCGCGAGCCGCTTGAGCGCAACCTCGTCCTCCAGGGTCACGTTGTCGCTGAAGAGCATGACGTGGAGGCCGCGGTGGAGCGCCTTGCGCGCCTCCGCCGCCGCGAAGGGGCCGGGCACCGAGATCAGGGCCAGGTTGGCGCCGTCCAGCTGCCGGCGCGCGCTGTCCAGCGTGCGCGGCAACCGACGGCCGGCGGCCTCGACGCGCCGCCGACGCTCGGTGAGCAGCGATTCGGCGCGCGCCAGCGCGCGATCCGCCGCCGTCTCGGAGTCCGCGCGCACCACCACCACCAGATCGTTGGGGCCGGCGGCGGCGGCCTCCGCGGTGAGAAGCCCCGCCTGTTCCATGAGCTCGCGATTGGCGGGCGTGCCCATGAGCGCGGCCGCCTCCTGGATCCCCGCGCCGCCGCGCAGCTCGCGCGCGACGCCCATGAGCGCCACCGAGTCCTGGTAGAAGCTGCGCTTGATCAGCGTGCGGACGATCATGCGCCGGGCGCCCCCAGAGCCTCGAGGGCCGTGCGCATTCCCGCGAGCGTGTCGGCGCCCGAGGTCGCGCCCATGGCGGCGAGCCGCGCGGCGGCGGCCCGGGCGCGGGGCAGCGACTCCGCGGTCACGAGATCGCGCGCCGGCTCCGAGAACTCGCCCGCCAGGGCATGGGCGAGAAATGCCGCGCCGATGGTGGTGGTCCTTTCGGTGGCCTCTCCGACGAGTACCGAAGCCAGATGCCCATCCGCGAAGGCCCAGTGCTGGCCCAGCCGGTGGAGCGCGGCGAGCGTCCCCACCAGCCAGTCGTCGCCCGCCGGGGTCAGGCCTTCGCCGAGACCCATGAGCGATCGCGCCGCACGCGCCAAGCTCCGCGAGTCGCGGTCACGAATGGCGCGCGCCGCCGCGGCGCGAGCGGCGCACCCCGCAAGGGATGCCAGGCCCGCCGCGCCGGCCGGGTGGGCGAACGACGCCAGGGCATTCACCAGACGGTCCCGCGTCGCCCGCGCGTGCTCGGCGCCGGGCGTGACGCGGAGGTCGGTCACGGGGACGCCTCTCCACTCCACCTCGAGCCCGCCCGCCACGAGGCGGTCCTCGCTGGAGAAGACCGGCAGGCCGGGCTCGAGCTCCCAGGCCGCCATGTGATGCGCGTCCGGCCACGCCGTGAGCGCCATCGCGAAAGGCGCCGCCAGGGGCGAGGGACCGTGCAGGGTGAGGAGCCCGCCGCCGGGCTCGAGCCACTCCACATTGACCGCGCGCGCGAACGCAGAATGAATGCGCCCGCGGCGGTCGGTGGCCCGGAGGCGCTGCGCGAGTCCCCTGCCGAGAGCGCGGGCAGCCAGCGTGACCGGAGTGCAGGGAGCGAGGCGCGTCATCGCGTGGCGAGGATAGAGCGCGGGCGGCGAGCGTTCAAGAGGGCTGGGCGCGGCCGGCCCCCTCCACGCGGCCGAGATACGCGTGCATCACGGCGGGATTCGCGCGGATCTCCGCCGCGGCGCCGGATAGCGTGATCCGCCCGTTCTCCAGCACATAGGCGCGATCAGCCAGCGCCAGGGCCTGGCTCGCCAGCTGCTCGACGAGCAGGATGGTGAGACCCTCCGCCCGGAGCCGGCCCAGGGCCGCGAAGATCTCCCGGACCAGCAGCGGGGCCAGACCCAGCGACGGCTCGTCGAGCAGCAGGACGCGCGGGCGCGCCATGAGCCCGCGGGCCACCGCGAGCATCTGCTGCTGCCCGCCGGAGAGGCTGCCCGCCGGATGCGACAGGCGCTCGCCCAGCGCGGGAAAGAGCGCGAGGGCCTTGTCCAGGTCCGCGGTCACGGCCGCCGCCGTGTGGTCGCGGCCGCGGCGGGCCAGCGCTCCCAGCAGGAGATTGTCGCGGACCGTCTGGTCCCCGAACACTCCGCGCCCCTCGGGCACGAGCGTCAGGCCGCGCCGCGCCACCCACCACGACGGGTGTCCACCGATCTCCTGATCGTCGAGGAGGACCCGCCCGGCCCAGGGCGGTCGCACGCCGGCCACCGTCTTGAGCAAGGTGGTCTTTCCCGCGCCATTGCCGCCGATGAGCGCCACCAGCTCACCGGCGCGGACCTCGAGCGCCACGTCGTCGAGCACGCGGATGGCGCCATAGCCCGCGGCGAGGCCCGCGATGCGGAGGCCCTCCATCAGGACGCCGCCGCCGGCGCCGCGCCCAGATAGGCCTCGATCACCGCGGGATCGCGCTGCACCGCCGCGGGATCGCCGCGGGCGATGACGCGGCCGCCATCGAGCACGGTGATGTGGTCGGAGAGCGCCATCACGAGATCCATGTGATGCTCGACGAGGACCAGGGTCGGACCGCCCGCGTCCCGGAGCCGGGCGAGCTGCCCGTCGAGCGACGCGATCTCGGCCGGCGTGAGCCCCGCGGCCGGCTCGTCCAGCAGGAGCAGGCGCGGGCGCGTGGCCAGGGCGCGGGCGATCTCGACCCGGCGGCGAAGTCCGGCCGCCAGGGAGTCGGCGGGCGCGTCGGCCACGGAGGTCAGGTCCAGTCCGGCGAGAAGATCGCGGGCCCCGGCCGCCAGCTCGCGCTCGCGGCGACGCGCGGCGGGCGTCCCGCAGAGCGCGCCCAGGAGGCCGCCGAGCCGCGGGCCCGCCACGCCCACCGCGACATTGCCACCCGCGGAGAGCTCGCCGAAGAGCTGGGCGGTCTGGAAGGTGCGGGCCACGCCGGCCCTTGCGATCAGGTGAGGCGGCCGTCCGGCGATGGGCCGGCCCGCGAGCGCGATGTGGCCGGCATCCGGCGCATAGTAGCCGCTCAGCACGTTGAGGAGGGTCGTCTTCCCCGCGCCATTGGGCCCGATCAGCGCCGTGATGCGGTGAGCGGGCACCTCCAGGCTCACCTCGGAGAGTGCGGCCACGCCGCCAAACGCCACGCTCACGCGCTCGACCGTGAGCGCCGCGCCGGTCGCGGATGGCGCCGGGCCACCCGGAGAGAATGGCCCGGAGGAAGGCCCCGCGGAGTTCGCGCCGGCCGCCGCGGTCGGACGGCGCCCTCGCCGGAGGGCGCCGACCACACCCGCCGGCAGCCAGTAGATCGAGGCGAGGAGAAGCGTGCCGTACAGGATCAGGCGATAGTCCGCGATGCGGGTGAGGAGCTCGGGCAGGAGCACCAGCACCAGGCTGCCGACCACGGGGCCCGCGATCTGCCCCAGGCCGCCGAAGAGGAGCACGAGGAGAAAGAGGATGGAGGTCTGCAGCGTGAAGCTGTCCGGCGAGATATAGCCGTTGAGGAAGGCGAAGAGGGCGCCGGCCGCGCCGGCGAACGCGGCGGACACCGTGAAGGCGGCGATCCTGACGTAGTAGGCCGACAGGCCCAGCGACTCGGCCGCGACCTCGCTGTCCTTGACGGCGACGAAGGCGCGGCCCCAGGCGGATCGGCGGAGATTGGCGGTCATCCACAGCGCGATCGCCGCCACGGCGGCGATGACCCAGTAGTGACGCGCCAGCGACAGCTTGGGAATATTGAAGATCCCGCCCGGGCCGCCGGTCACCGAGACCCACTCGACGAGCACGCCCTCCACGATGATGCCGAAGGCGATGGTGACCATGGCGAGGTACGGCCCGGAGACGCGGAGCGCGGCGCCCGCCACCGCGGCGCCGACCAGCGCGGTGACCGAGATCGCCAGGAGCACCGCCACCGCCATGGGCAGGCGCAGCCGCGTGACCGAGAGCGCCGCCGCATAGGCGCCGATGGCGTAGAAGCCGGCATGGCCCAGCGAGGTCTGGCCGGTGAAGCCGGCCAGCACGTTGAGGCCCGCGGTGACGATGACGAGCAGCCCCACGCTGGCCCCGAGGTAAATGTAGTAGGTATTGGCGGTGGCGAGCGGCAGCGCCGCCGCCGCCAGGGCGAGAGCGAGCCAGCCCGCGCGCGCCATCACACTCGCCGCGAGGGCCGCGCGCCGCCGATACCCCACGGGCGCAGCACCAGCACCGCGATGACCAGAGCAAAGCCCACGATCTCGCGCGCGCCGGTGGAGACGTAGCCGGCCACGAAGGATTCGACCAGCCCATAGCCCAGCCCCGCCACCACGATGCCGGGCGCCGACGCCAGTCCCCCGATGATGGCCACCGCGAAGGCCTTCAGCCCGATGATGGTGCCCATGGTGGGCGCCACGTTGAGGAGCGGCGCCAGCAATACGCCGGCCACGCCGGCGAGGAGCGCCGACAGCGCGTAGGCGGCCATCACCGCGCGCGGGACATTGATGCCCATGAGTCCGGCCGCCTCTCCGTTCCAGGCCACCGCCTTGAGCTGCTTGCCCCAGGCGCTGCGGTGATAGAGGAGCTGGACGGCCGCCATGAGCGCGAGCCCCACGAGGGGGATGAGCAGCTCCTGCGGATAGAAACCGGCGCCGCCCACCAGGATGGGCTTGGTGAGCGGTGAGGGGAAGGCGCGGGCGTCCTTGCCGAAGGTGAGCATGGCCGCGTTCTCGGCGATGATGCCCAGCGCGATGGTGGACAGGAGCCAGGCCGGCGAGCCCGCCAGGAAGAACGGGCGCACCGCCACGCGCTCCACCACGGCGCCCAGCGCGGCGAGGGCCGCCAGGGTCCCCAGCAGCGCGAGGGGGAAGGGCCAGCCGAGCCCGACCAGGAGGGCATAGGCCACCACCGCGCCGCCCATCACGGCGTGGCCCTGCGAGAAGTTCATGGTGCGGCTGGTCACCCAGGTCATGTGATAGCCGAGGGCGACCAGCCCGTACATGCTGCCGAGCGCGAGCCCGCTGACGAGAAGTTGGACGAGCACGCGCTCGGCGCTACTTCGCCGCGACGGGGACGATCTTGCCGCCCTTCCACGCCACCATGATGTAGTCCTCGTCGGTGAGCGCGTCGTGCTGCTCCGCGGTGAAGGGCCGCCGGTAAGTCTTGATGAGGCCGCGATATTCCGCCTTGAGATTCTCCAGCGCCTCGCGGAGCTTGCTCCCGTCGGTGCCCCCCGCCTGCTCGATGGCGAGCGCGACCAGATGCATCCCGTCATAGGCATTGGCGGTGCCCACGGGGGCGATCACGTCCTCCGGCCCCTTGACCCCGTACTTCTCGGCGAGCGCCTTGAGCACGGCCTGCCCGCGCTCGCCCTGCTTGCCGAAGAAGGAGTAGGTCTGGAGAAACACCACGCCGTCCGAGAGCTCGCCGGTCAGCTCGGCGAAGCGGCCACCCGAGATGCCCCAGTGGGAGATCATGGGGACCTCCCAGCCGATCTTCGCCCGCGACTTCACCACCTGGGCGCCCTCGGGGGCATTGGCCACGAGGATCACGTGATCCGCCCCCGCGCCGCGGAGGCGCAGCAGCTGGGGGCTCATGTCGGGATCGTTCCAGTTGAACTTCTCGATGCCCACCGGCTTGACGTTCCGCTCGCCCAGCCACTTGCCCAGCCCCGCCTCGTTGGACTGGCCCCAGGCGGTGTTCTCGAGGAGCAGGCCGGGCTTGCCCTTCTTCATGACCTCGATGGCGTAGCGGGCGAGGTACCGGTCCACGAGGTCGTCGTTGGCGGACACGCGGAAGACGAAGTTGGGCGAGGCGCCGTTGCGCGTGATGTTGGTGCCCGCCGCCCACGCGCCCATGTACGGAGTCCGGAGCTCCTGCCACACCGGCACCTGGGCCAGCGCCACCGTGGTGTGCAGTCCCCCGAACACCACCGCCACCTTCTCGCGCTCGACCAGCTCGCGCGCGATGGTGACGCCCTTGGCGGGATTACCCTCGTCGTCCCGGATCACCAGCTCCAGCTTCCGGCCGCCGAGGACGCCGCCCCGGGCGTTGATCTCGTCCAGCGCGATCTGGAGGCCGCGCTTGATGGCCTCGCCGGAGGCGGCGGAGCCCCCCGAGACCGCGGCGGCGAGGCCGATCTTGATCGGCTCCTTCGGCTGGGCGCCGGCGGCGCCGGCGAGGAGCGTGAGGGTCAGGAGCGCGAGGAGCGGCACGGTCAGACGTCGCATCGGAGCCTCCTTGAGAGTGAATCGGCTGGCCTGGCTGGCCGGCGACGGCGCTGGCGCGGCAGCGGCGAAACCCTTCGTATCACGAAACGCGGACCCCCCGCTAGAGCAGCGCCCAGATGTCCGAGGGGGCGCGCGGGAACAGCGCATTGACGAGAGCGCGCGCCTCGCCCGTGCGGACGAGACAGTCGGGGAAGGCTTCCTGGAGCTGATCGAGACTGCGGTAGCCGAGGATGAGCTGGAGCCAGGTGAGGCCGGGGCACATGACCATGGGGCGGCGCGGATCCGACGAGGGCTGGCCGAACTCCTGGCCCACCACGTCGCGGGCCAGTGGCCAGGGCGCCGGCTCGGTGAGTCGCCCGTCCGCGAAGGCCAGGCGCACACCCTCGCGGTAATTGCTCAGCGTCAAGACGCCGCTGTGCCCCGCCAGTGGGGAGGCGGCGAGACGGCGCTCCAGCGCGGGGCCGATCTTGCCGAGGAAGGCGGCGAGATCGGCAATGCGCGCATAGAGGGCGAAGGGACGCCAGCGGTCGGTGAAGCGAACGGCGTCGTAGAGCGGGTGCTCGAGGCCCACGTGCCAGAGCTGGATCTGCGTGAAGGCGCCGTCGCCGCGCGCCCGATAGCTCTCGCCGGTGGCGGTGAGATAGGCATGCACCGCCGGCCAGGGACCGCGCCAGGAGAGGCCGGGGCGGACCTCATAGTGCGTCAGCGCGGCCGACCCCGCCCACAGCGCGGGGATGTGGCCGATGAAGCCCGCGCGCTCGCCGCCCTCGGTCTCGAGCATCCGCAGCTCGAGGCGGGTGCCGCTGCCGGGCGTATGCCCCTCCAGCTCGTAGCGCCAGAGCTTCTCGTCGCGAGGCACCGAGACGAGCAGCCGCCGGCGCGAGCGGTCGTCCAGCTCCACCACGAAGGGAAGATCGTCGGCGCGCATGGGGCGCACGCGGAAGGGGAGCGGCGCCCCGGGCGCGGGCGGGACGAGATCGGTGCGTGCGAAGCGCGGCCCCCCGCCGCGCGGCAGCGCCATCTCGTAGCCGAACTGGCGGTAGAACCACGGGATACCGGAGATGACCTGCAAGAGGTCGCCGCGCCGCGCGCTCCACTCGTGCAACACCTCGAACTGGGCGCGCACCAGGCCGCGCCCGCGATACTCGGGCCGCGTGCCCACCAGCTCCACCTGTCCCACGCGAACGGGCGTCCCGCCGTACTCCCAGGTCTGAGAGACCAGGAGCATCGAGGATACGATGACGCCCGTCCCCGACTCCTCCACGATGAGGCCGTCGTCCGGGGTGAAGGTCGGGTGCCGGCCCTCGAGCAGGTCACGGGTCCACACGCCCAGCGGGACGAAGGGTGCGGGCGCGTCCTGGAACCGGATCTGATCCGCGTTGAAGGCGGCGAGCGCCTCCGCGTCGGCCCCGGTGGCGCGTCTCAGGATCAGGCCGCCGCCGAGATCGCGGAGCACGATCTCAGCTCTTGGGCGGGGTGATCCCGTACCCTTTGAGCTTGCGGTAGAGGTGGCTGCGCTCGATGCCCAGCTTCTCGGCGGTGCGCGTGACATTCCCCTCGTGCGCGCGCAGCTCGGCGAGAATGAAGGCGCGCTCGAAGGCGTCGCGCGCCTCCTTGAGGGTCTTCTCGCGCTGGATCTCGTCGGCCCCGCTGGCCGCGTCCTTGGGCCGGAGCGGCGGCGGCAGGTCCTCGGGCCCGATGACGTCGCGCGGGGTCATGATGACGAGGCGCTCCACCATGTTGCGGAGCTCGCGCACATTGCCCGGCCAGTCATAGGCGAGGAAGTAGGCGAGGGCTTCCACCGACATCGTCTTCAGCCGCTTGCCGTTCTCGGCGGAGAACAGCGCGATGAAGTGCTCGACGAGGGAGGGAAGGTCCTCCTTGCGCCGGCGGAGCGGCGGCACCTCGATGGGAATGACGTTGAGCCGGTAGAAGAGGTCCTCGCGGAACCGGCCCTGGGCGATCAGCTCCGGGAGATCCTGGTTGGAGGCGGCGAGCACCCGCACGTCCACCCGGATGGTTTCCTTGCCGCCCACCCGCTCGAAGGCCTGCTCCTCCAGCGCGCGCAGGACCTTGGCCTGGGTCTTGAGGCTCATGTCGCCGATCTCGTCCAGGAACAGCGTGCCCGCGTTGGCGGCCTCGAACTTGCCGCGGTGCCGCGCCACCGCGCCGGTGAAGGCGCCGCGCTCGTGCCCGAACAGCTCGGACTCGATGAGCTCCTCGGGAATGGCGGCGCAGTTCACCTCGACGAAGGGGCCCTCGCGGCGCGCGGAGCGCGTATGGATGGCCCGCGCCACCAGCTCCTTGCCGGCGCCGTTCTCGCCGTGGATGAGCACGCGCCCGTTGGTGGGCGCCGCCACCGCGATCTGCGCGCGCAGCTCGTCGATGAGCGTGCTCTTGCCCACCAGCTCCTGGCCGCGCTCCAGCTGCTCGCGAAGCGAGCGGTTTTCGCGCTCGAGGCGCGAGTGCTCCAGCGCCCGCACCGCCGCCAGCAGGGTCTTTTCCAGCGACAGCGGCTTCTCGATGAAGTCGTAGGCGCCCAGCTTGGTGGCCTTGACCGCGGTCTCGATGGTGCCGTGCCCGGAGATCATCACCACCGCGGACTCGGGCCGGCGCTGCTTGATCTCCGCCAGCGTCTCCAGGCCGTCCATGCCCGGCATCCAGATGTCGAGGAAGATGAGGTCCGGGGTCTCGTCGGCGAGCCCGGCCAGCGCCTCCGCGGCGGAGCCCACCGCGGTGACCCGATATCCCTCGTCCTCGAGGACGCCGCGCAGGGCCGCCTGGATGGCGCGCTCGTCGTCCACGATGAGGATGTGCTCGCCGGCCATGCCGCCCTCAGGCCTCGATGGGGGCAGGGGCGGCGGCGAGACGGCCCGCGGGCAGCTCGATCACGAAGCGGCTGCCCTGCGGGAGATTGTCCTCCACCCAGATGGTGCCGCCGTGATCGGTCACGATCTGATGGACGATGGGCAGCCCCAGGCCCATGCCGGTGGTCTTGGTGGAGAAGTACGGCACGAAGAGCCGCTCCTTGTCCTCGCTGGCGATGCCGGGACCGGTGTCGGCCACCGCGATGCGGGCGCGCCGGGCGTCGGGGAGCCAGACCGTCTCCACCACCACCTCGCCGGACTGCCCCACCGCCTCCACCGCGTTGTCCACGAGGTTGAGCACCGCGCGCTTGATCTGGTTCGGATCCACCTCGATGGGGGGCAGATCGGGAGAGAACGCGGACCGGATGCTCAGCGCGGGATGCGACTCGCGATAGAGCACGCAGACGCCGTCGAGCAGCCGGGCCAGGTCGGTGAGCCGCAGCGACAGCGCGGGCATGCGCGCGAAGCGGGAGAACTCGTCCACGAGCTGCTTGAGCCCGTCCACCTCCTGGATGATGGTGGAGGTGGCCTCCTCGAGGAGGCGCTTTTCCTCGGGGCTGCCGTCCCCGCCCAGCCGGCGCCGCAGCCGCTGGGCGGAGAGCTGGATGGGCGTCAGCGGGTTCTTGATCTCGTGGGCGATGCGCTGGGCCACCTCGCGCCAGGCGGCCAGCCGCTGGGCCTTGAGCAGCTCGGTGAGGTCGTCGAAGACCAGCACCATGCCCATGTCGGTGCCGTCCGGTCCCTTGAGCGCGGTGGCGGAGGCGAGCAGGGTGATGGCCTGGCCGTCGCGGCGCAGGTGCACTTCGCGCTCCACCGTTCCCTCGCGCAGCCGCGCCATGCGGGTGACCAGGGCCGCGATCTCCGCGAATTCCGGCCGGCGGAACACGGAGGCCTCCGGAATGGCCGCCCCGGGCGCGGCGAGGCCGAGCATCCGCTCGGCGGCGCCGTTGATGGTGGTGATGCGCCCCGCGGGGTCCAGCGAGACCACCCCGGTGGCCACCGCGCCCAGCACGGTCTCGGTGTAGCGCCGCCGCATCTCCATCTCGTCGTGCTTCGCCTGGAGGTCGGAGTACGCCGCCTCGAGCTTGGCCTTGGAGGAGCCGAGATCGCTGGTCATCTGGTTGAAGGAATCCACCAGGATGCCGATCTCGTCGTCGGCGCGAACCTGCACCTTGTAGTTGAGGTTGCCCGCGGCGACCTCGCGGGTGCCTTCCGCCAGCATCTGGATGGGCTCGGTGATACCGCGGGCGAGATAGAGGCCGAACCAGGTGGCGGAGAAGACGATGATCAGGGTCATCAGGAGGAAGAGCAGGATGTAGATGCCCTTGATGGGGTTCTTGAGCAGCTTGAGCTGCTTGTACTCTTGGAAGGCCTGGCTGATGCCGCGGAGGCGGTTCTCCAGGCGCTGCGCCACGTGGGTGGACACCACGAGGGTGCCGATGACCTCGCGGTCGAGGTCCCGCACCGGCACCACCGCCTGGATCATGTCGCCGTTGTCGAGCTCCTGGACGGTGGTCACTTCCTGGCCGCCCAGGCCCTGGGTGATCTTCCCCTGGGCGATGGCGCGCGTGCCCACCGCGCCCAGCGCCGGATCCTTGACGTGCAGCACCTCGCGGCCGCGCCGGTCGAAGAGCGTCACCGCCGAGAGCCCGAGCCGGTCGCGCTGCTCGCCGAGGAAGGCCTCGAGGGGCTCGCGCTGCGTGTCGGACATGAGCCCTTCGCGCTCCACCACGCGGGCCATGAAGCGGCCGTGGCGGAGCGCGGTGGTCTCGAGGGTCTGGTAATAGGTCTGGGCGACCTCGAGGGCCTGGTCGAGGGGGCGCTCCACCTGCGGCTTGAACCAGCCCTCGATCGACGTGGTGATGAAGTTGGAGGCGATGATGAAGATCAGGATGCTGGGGACGAGCGCGAGGGAGAGGAAGGCGAGGACGAGCTTCACCTTGAAGCGGGCGCCGATACCCTTCTGGCGGCGCTCGAAGCCCAGCTTCACGAGGTTGCGGAAGAGGAGGACGAGCAGCAGGAGGAAGACGATGACGTTGAGATTCAGGAGCGCGAGCACCACCAGGTTCGACGCCACCGGGAGCTGGGGCGCGCGCAGCGCGAACTCGAAGATGCTCCCCAC
>Ga0134127_10001747_pt1 | contig 16015 bp, 9 predicted proteins | sample KB31753_FD_96459 | JGI IMG/M metagenome (GOLD analysis project Ga0134127, IMG submission 96459) | Terrestrial soil microbial communities with excess Nitrogen fertilizer from Kellogg Biological Station, Michigan, USA - KB3-175-3 | ecosystem: Environmental > Terrestrial > Soil > Unclassified ...
CGGTGCTGGTGCTCGCGGGCGTGGTGGCAACGCCAGTGTTGATCGACCTGATTGCACCCGGATTCGAGGGAGAGAAGCGGCTGCTCGCCATTCGCCTGGTGCGGATCCTGTTTCCCGGGGCCGGTCTGCTGGTTCTATCCGCCTGGTGCCTGGGAATTCTCAACAGCCATCGGAAGTTCTTCCTGTCGTACGCGGCCCCGGTGATCTGGAACGTCGCGATCATCGCCGCGCTGATCGTGGCCGGCGGACGTCAGGGACAGTACGGGCTGGCCGTTGTTGCGGCCTGGGCGTCGGTCGCGGGAAGCGCCCTCCAGGTCATCGTGCAGCTGCCCACCGTGCTGTCGGTCGCGCAGGAACTGCGGCCGTCGCTCGGCCTTGCCTCAGAAAGCGTTCGCACGGTAGTGCGAAACTTCATGCCCACGTTCATGAGCCGGGGCGTGGTGCAGATCAGCGCCTACGTGGACGCCTTGCTCGCGAGCCTTCTACCCACCGGCGCGGTCGCCGCGCTCGCCTACGCTCAGACGCTCTACACGCTGCCCGTGAGTCTCTTCGGGATGTCGGTTTCGGCGGCGGAGCTGCCGGCAATGTCGAGCGTGACCGGAAATGCGGAAGAAGTCGCGGCGAAGCTCCGCGCCCGGCTTGACCATGGCCTGCGCCAGATTGCGTTCTACATCGTCCCCTCGGCCATGGCATTCGCCACCCTGGGCCAGATATTAGCAGCTGCGTTGTTCCAGTCGGGCGCGTTCACCCGGCACGACAGCTTTTACGTCTGGGGCATTCTCGCCGGAGCATCGATCGGGCTCCTGGCCGGCACCATGGGCCGGCTCTACGCCTCCGGATTCTACGCGCTGCGCGATACCCGCACGCCACTGCGCTACGCCGTCCTGCGGGTGGTGCTCACCACGGTCCTGGGATACCTCGCCGCGATTCCACTTCCTGGTCTGCTCGGCGTGCCGGCACGCTGGGGGGTGGCCGGCCTGACCGCTTCCGCCGGGGTCGCCGGGTGGGTCGAGTTTGCGCTCCTGCGCCGAGGTCTCAACCGGCGGATCGGCACCACGGGGCTGGATGCCGGCTTCACCGGGCGACTGTGGGCCGCGGCGGCGTTAGCCGCGCTTGCCGGGGGCGGGTTGGCGCTCTGGGTACCGCGAAACCAGCATCCCATCCTGCTAGCCGTGATCGTGATCGGCGTGTACGGGGGGGTGTATTTTTCAATGGCATCCATGCTCGGAGTTGCAGAGGCAGGGGTGTTCCGCAGGCGGTTCAGTCAACTACGGGGCAGGCGGGGAGGAACGCAATAAAGGGAGACGATCTGACATCCACCGATGCTCTCGCGCGCAAGTTGGAGACTCTGCCGGATGGACCCGGGGTCTATCTCTGGAAGGATGCGCGGGGTGAGGTGCTCTACGTCGGTAAGGCCAAGCGCCTCAAGTCGCGGGTGCGGAGCTACATCGCGGCCGATTTCGCGACCAGTCCCAAGAACGACCTGCTGCAGCGCCTGATTGCCGACGTCGAGACCATCGTGGTCGGCCGTGAAGCCGAGTCACTGCTGCTCGAAAACAATCTCATCAAGGAGTACCGCCCCCGCTTCAACGTCAGGCTCAAGGACGACAAGAGCTACCCTTCCATCGCGGTTACGCTCGGAGAGCCGTTCCCTCGCGTTCTGGTCACTCGCCGCAGGAACATCGAAGGAGCCAAGTATTTCGGGCCCTACACCGACGTGGCCCAGCTCCGCCGAACCCTTGCGATCATCCGCCGGATCTACACGATGCGCAGTTGCTCAGACGACCTCCCCAGGGAGCGGCGCGAGCGACCCTGTCTGGACTATCACATCGGGAAGTGTCGCGCGCCGTGCGTAGGCTGGCAAAGCCAGGAAGACTACCGGGCGATGGTGAACGACGTGGTGGATTTCCTGGAAGGCCGGACCAACGACGTGCGCCAGAAGGTGCGCGAGGTGATGCTTGCCGCGAGCGATCGGGAAGACTTCGAGCGGGCGGCTCGGCTTCGCGACGCGCTTCGGTGGCTGGAACGCCTGGAAGAGCCGTCTACGGTGGAGCTGATCGGGACCGGCGAAGCCGACGTCATCGGCTACGCGCGCGACGGGGACGATGCCGTAGGCGTGCTGATGAGGGTGCGGGAGGGCCGGGTCATCTCGCGGGATCACAAGTTCCTTGAAGGGGTCGAAGAGGAGACCGATGAAGCGATCCTGAGCGCGTTTCTGGTTCGCTACTACGTCCCGGCCGAGAACCGGGTACGCAAGGCTGTACTGCCGTTTCCACCCGACGACTTCGACGCTCTGCGCGAGATCCTTCCCGATACCGATTGGACCGTACCGCAGCGGGGGACAGCCAGCCGCTGGCGGGAGCTGGCGGACCAGAACGCCCGGCATCTGTTGGAGAGCCTGCGGATCGAATCGTTCGAGACGGAGGAACGAGCCGAGGATCCGGTGTACGGGCTGGGCCGAGACCTGGGACTGAGCGTGGTTCCGCGGAGCCTGGTGTGCGTCGATATCTCGAACAATCAGGGACGCGACATGGTAGGCTCGCTGGTGTGGTTCGAGGCCGGGCGACCCAAGAAAAGCGAATATCGGAAGTTCAAGATCAAGGGCGTGGCGCAGCAGGACGACTTTGCAGCCATCCACGAAGTGATTACGCGGTACCTCACCCGCCGCCGGGACGAGGGGACCCCTTTGCCCGACTTGATGCTGATCGACGGCGGCAAAGGGCAGCTCGGCGCAGCCCTCGATGCCGCGCGCCAGGTGGGTTTCGACAAGCTTCCGATGGTGAGCCTGGCCAAGCGAGAGGAGGAAATCTTCCTTCCGGGCCGCTCCGAAGGCTTGCGGCTGTCGAGACGCGGCTCGTCTCTCCGTCTGTTGCAGCGGGCACGGGACGAAGCTCACCGGTTCGGTGTCGCATACAACCGGAAGCGGCGGACCCAGCGCACCATCACCTCGGAGCTGCTCGAGATTCCAGGCGTCGGTCCGGCTCGCCGTCGGCGACTCCTGGAACGATTCGGGAGCCTCGCAGGCGTGCGCTCGGCAACCGCGCAGGAGCTGGCGGCCGTTCCGGGCTTGTCCACCGCGCTTGCCGAACGCATCGTGGAACACCTGAGCACCAAGTCGTGACGCACCACGCAACCGGGCATGCCTGAGCTGCCGGACGTGGTGGTCTATCTCGAGGCCCTGGAGAGCCGCATCGTCGGCCGGGTGCTCGAGCGGATCCGCCTCTTCAGCCCGTTCGTGCTCCGGAGCGTGGACCCTCCGATCGCCGAGGCATCGGGTCGCCGGGTGGTGGGGCTCCGACGGATGGGCAAGCGCCTGGTCTGGGCCTTCGATGGTGATCTCTTTCTCGTAATCCACCTGATGATCGCCGGTCGACTGCGTTGGAGACCGCGCGGCGCCAAGCCACCCGGCCGGATGGGGCTGGCAGCGTTCGACTTTCCGGAGGGGACGCTGATCCTGACGGAGGCCGGCAGTAAGCGACGCGCATCGATCAACTTGGTCAGAGGAGAAGGCGCGCTGGCCGAGTTCGATCGCGGCGGGCTCGAGCCGCTCGACGTATCGGTGAACAGCTTTCGCGACCGGCTGCGCTCGGAAAACCATACCCTGAAGCGCGCGTTGACCGATCCCCGGCTCTTCAGCGGAATCGGCAATGCGTACTCGGACGAGATCTTGCATCGCGCCAGGCTGTCGCCTCTGGCCCTCACGAGCAAGCTGGGCGACGAAGTGATCGAACACCTCTACGGGGCAGTGCAGGAGGTGCTTCGGGAATGGACCGATCGTCTTCGGGACGAAGCAGAGCAGGGGTTTCCGGAGAACGTCACCGCTTTTCGCGAGGGGATGGCCGTGCACGGCCGCTACCGTCAACCATGCCCTGTGTGCGGGACTTCGGTCCAACGCATTCGCTACGCCGATAACGAAACCAATTACTGTCCCACCTGCCAGACTGAAGGTCGACTATTGGCGGATCGTGGTCTTTCGCGCCTCCTTCGCGAGGACTGGCCGCGCAGCCTGGACGAGATGGAGGACCGCCTGGCCCAATGACCACTGTTGATCTCGCTCGAACACCTGCCGGACGCGTCGAGGCGCGAATGGACTGGCTGCTGGAATGCTCGGGGTGCGCGCAGGAGAGCGATCCCGAAGGCCTTCGGACCGTCTGCCCCCGTTGCGGGCTGCCCTGGTTGGTGCGATATCCCGGCCGGCAGCATCCGCTGGAGCACCGAGCCGCGCTCGCGCGCGAGCAGTCGCCTGGCGGTCCAGCGCACGGCATGTGGCGCTACCGCCCGTTCCTCCCGCTCTTGCCGGACGAAACCCCGGTTACGCTCGGTGAGGGAAACACCCCTTTGCTCGAGCTGGACCGCATCGCGCGGGAGCTGGATGTTGGACGGGTTTGGCTCAAGGACGAGAGCACCAACCCCACCGGATCGTTCAAGGCCCGCGGATTAGCAATGGCAGTCACCCGTGCGGTGGGCGCCGGTGCGATGTCGTTCGTCATCCCCACGGCGGGAAACGCCGGGGTCGCTCTCGCCGCCTACGCCGCCCGGGCGGGCCGCCCAGCCACGGTCTTTGCTCCTGCCACGACGCCTCGGACCATCCTCGCACAGATTCGGACCTTCGGCGCAGAACTGAGCCTCATCGACGGTCACATCGGCGATTGCGGACGTGCCGCGCGCGAGTTGTCGGCGCGAACCGGAGCGTTCGACATCTCGACGCTTCGCGAACCCTACCGCATCGAGGGCAAGAAGACGCTGGGCCTGGAACTGGCTGAGCAGCTGGGCTGGACCCTGCCGGACGCAATCATCTATCCCGCCGGCGGCGGCACTGGGCTGATCGGGATGTGGCGCGCGTTTCTTGAGCTGCGAGAGGCCGGATGGGTTCAGGGACCCTCCCCTCGGCTGTACGCGGTACAGTCCACCGGCTGCGCGCCGGTGGTCAGGGCCTTCGAGTCGGGCGCGCAAAGCACCGAGGCGTGGTCCGAACCATGGACGGTCGCCAGCGGTCTTCGGGTTCCGACTCCGCTCGGCGGCGCGCTCATGCTGCGAGCGATCCGGGACACTCGAGGGGGCGCCGTGGCGGTGACCGACCAGGATCTGGCGCAGCAGGCGTTGTTGGTGTCGCGGCGCGAGGGCGTGGATCTGTCGCCCGAAGGGGGCGCAACCTTCGCCGCCGCAGTGCGGCTCCGCGCCGCCGGGCAACTTGGCCCCAATGATAGGGTGATCCTGTTCAACACCGGCGCGGGATGGCTGTATCGGGACGAGCAGTGAGTCGCGAGAGCGAAACGAGTCGCGGGCGGCTCGAGATCGATCACGCGACCCTTGCGGGGCCCGACCTCGCCACAATGCGGAGTCGTTTCGCCGAGCTAGGGCTCGCTACCGAGTACGGCGGTCCCCATTCGAACGGTGTCACCCACATGGCGCTGTTGGGCTTCGACGACGGCTCTTACCTCGAGCTGATCTCGACGCTGGAGCCACGCAGCCAATCGCCGCTGTGGAACGCCCAGATCCAGGACGGCGCCGGACCGGCTGCATGGGCTGTACGAGCGGACGACCTGCCCCAGGAGCAAACGCGGCTGGCGCGGGCCGGCTTTGCTCCCCGAGGGCCGGTTCTCATGACGCGCACTCGTCCGGACGGAACCGCTCTCGCCTGGGACCTTCTCTTTCCCCGCGACGAGCCACCGGGTGCCACACTCCCGTTCGCGATCTGCGATCGGACCCCGCGCGAGCGCCGGGTGGCTCCCTCACCGAGCGTAGCCGGGAGCGGCTTCGGCGGCATAGCCGCCGTTATTCTGGGCGTAGCGTCCATCGACGCGACAGCCAAACTCTTCCAGGCGGCCTATGGCCTGGAGCATCCGGCTGTAGCCGTTCACCCAGCGCTGGATGTGCGGCTCGCCCGATTTTGGTGTGGGCCGGTTGTTCTCGCCGAGCCGCTGGCTGGATCGGCGTGGCTCTCGGAGCGAATCGCCCGTTACGGCGATTCACCCGCCGCGGTGTTGCTCGCGTGTTCCCCGACAGCGCGAATCAGGTCACGCCTCCCGCTGCTCGCCGCCGAGGACTGGTTTGGAGACAGGCTGACATGGATAGACCCCGACCGGCTCTTCGGCTGGCGTGTGGGCCTTCTCTCCCGAACAGCCTGATCAGACGTGCCTGAACGGCTCAGGAGCCTCCTCCGGCGCCGTGGTCTTGTCGGCCTGGCGCTCCAACGAGCGGCTGACGAGATCCTTCGAGCCGAGTCCCACCGCTAGCGCCAGCGCCAGCACAATACCTCCGAACATTATGCCGAAGGCGAGCTCGACGATCTTGCCGCCGATGCCAAGGTGCTCAAGCGCCATTGCCGCGGCCAGGATCAACACCAGCCATTTGACGCCCAGGCTCAGCAGTCGCGCGTATTGTACGTTGTGGTTGACGGCGCTGATCAGAACTCCCCTGGCAAGGAAACGGGCCAGCACGTTGCCCAGGAGAAACAGGGCGACGGCCGCGACCACATTGGGCAGATAACGGAAGAGCTGCATGGCCAGCTCGGAGGTGATGGCGGCATCGAACGCGGCGATTCCGATGAGAAATCCCACCAGCACGACCAGCCACGAGACCGTCCGGGTCACGAGCAACGTCGGGCTCTTGCTGGGTGACCAGTCTGCCAGGCCCGACAGGCCCCAGCCCTCCAGGCGCTCGTCGAAGCGGATGCCGCGCAGAAACCGACGCAGTAGAAGCGCGAGCACCCACGCCGCGGCAGCCGACAGGGCGAGCGCGACGAGCAGCGCGACGATGCCGGGCAGCAGGTTCGCGAGGCCCGCGATTACCCGGTCCGACGACTGATTCAGAGCTTGCTGAGCTTGCTCCCACATTAGGCGTTCCTCCGCTTCACCGTTACGGGTTGAAGCGATCCGGCCATCGCCACCGGGACACGAAGTAGGGTTTCTGAGTCTCGAACGCGGTTCCCAGCCGCTCGAGGCGCTGCTCGACGGCGGCTGCGGCAGCAGTGCGGACCTCGGCGGCGTAGGACGCCACCCAGGCCCGGTACAACGGTGTCAAAGCTCCCAACACGTGATCGCGGCTCATGGAGCGGAGCCGGAAGGCGAGCGCGAAGTCGTAGACGATGCGCGCCCAGAGATCATCCGCAAGGCGGAACGCCTCGGGGGCAAGCTGGGTGAGTCGCTTGAGCTCGACCAGCGTCGCGGGGGGAAGGACCACACTCCACACATCCTGGAGGTTTCGATAACCCAGCCGGAACGCCTCGACCATCCGGCTTACGTCCACCACGCCGGTTTCTTCGGCCATTGGCCCGGCCATGCCGAAGGTGGGCACGGGCAGCGAGCCGCGAACCTTCTGCCAGCAGGCGGCGTTTCGCTCGATATCCTGAAACAGGGGGCCGAGCAGTTGGGCCACCGCGGCGCTCACATCGGGCGGGTCCTTCTGTACCGGCACCGGAACGTCCAGGTGTGCCTGAGCGATCTTGAAGCCGCCGCAGGCTGCGTCGCTGGCGAACCAGATGGGCATGACGCCCCGTTCGGTTGCCGGCTGGAGCTCGCGCTCCACCAGACGGGCGGAAAACCCGAAGTCGGCGCCCACCGGGAAACGCAGCCGCTTGCCGTAGAGCGCCCGGCTGAGCGGCGAAACGACGCCGCTGTTCAGCAGGGCATCGAACCGCCGGCGGAGATAGCATGGCGTCACCAGATCGAACCCCTGCTCGACCACCGGCTGAACCAGCCGCTGAAGAGCCTCGGCGGAGAGCGTCGTGGGATCGGATCCGACGACCACACAGGCTCGCGCCCCGAGCCGGCTGCTGGCCAAGAACATGCTTCGGTACGCCTCGCTCAGATTCTCGCCCGGAGCGGGGAAGCGATCCACCGGTGTGATCGGGAATGGCAGGAGAGCGGGCTGTCCATTCGCTGAGCTGGGGTCAGTCATGGCCCCGTCCGGATGGACCAGGACGGTCTTGGGCCCGGGGGTCACGCCATTCAGTGCGCTTCGCACCCGCTCGACCGTATTGCGCAACGCTTCGCCGGTTGCGACCCCTGGCACAGCCACCACGAGCTCCGCCTGGCCCAGCTGAGCCAGCCGGTCCTTGAGCTCAGACGACAGTGCGTCCAGGTCCGCCATGCAATGCTTCCTTTGGCGAGGTTACGACAGGAGACCCCAGAGCGGGATACGTACCCAGGTCGGCCGGTTCTCCAACTCGTACAGCAGCTCGTACAGCGCCTTGTCGAACAGGTAGCCCTCGAGCAGGGCATCCACCCCGCTCTCCAACCCCGGCAGCAGGTCGCTGGTGGCCATACCTTCGCGATAGGCCCGCCGAAACTCCGCGCTGGTGGAGCGCTCCCAGAGACGCGCCCACGGTTCCAGCCGCTCGACCTCTTCGGGACGCCGGGCCGTATAGCCCAGAAGTGCCGCGTACGCCGCGTAGCTGAACGAGCGCAGCATCCCGGCGACGTCCCGGAGCGGCGAGTGCTTGACGCGGCGCTCCTCCAGCGATCGCATCGGCTCGCCCTCGAAATCCAGAATGACGTAATCACCCTTCACCCGAAGAACCTGTCCCAGGTGGTAGTCCCCATGCACCCGGATCTTGCGGCCGCCGATGCCATGGTCGAGCTCGCGCAATCGCGTGAGGATCTCGCGCCGCCGGCGGAGCACGAGACCAGCGTCCTCGACTGCCTCGTCGGGCAATCTGGGAAGATTGTCCTTGAGGCGATCGAATGCGCGAGCGGCGCGATCGTGAAAGTCCTTCGAGATTCGGTTGAGATCTTCGGGGCCGAGCGGCTCGGCTGCGAGAGCAGGGTCGTCGGCAGCGGACGCGAGCGCAAGATGCAGCTCCGCCGTTCGCCGACCCAGCGTCGCGGCCGCATCGAGATAGATCCCGACATGCTCGCGCGGGTCGGGCGAACCTGTGGGGAACGTCTTGGGGGCCGAGGCTTCGTAGTAGCGCTGCAGCTCCTCCAGCGCGCCGGTCCAGCCGTCTCCTTCGTTCGGCACCATTCCCTGCAGAATCCCCAGCGTAGCAGCCTGTCCGTCGTGCTCGTATTCGAGGGACCCGGCGTAGGGCGGCACGTGCGTGAAGTGCGCCCGCTCGGTGAGGAAGCGATCCAGCTCGCATTCGGGGTTGACGCCCGCCTGGTAGCGCCGCAGCAGCTTCAGGATCAATCGCTCGGCAAAGATCACCGACGTATTGCTCTGTTCGGCAGCCACGCGGCGGGGTGGCAGCGCGGCCATCGCCGAGCCGCGGGTCGCCTCGAAGCTGGCGCCGCGGCTTCCGCGCACCGAGCCGTACCGGGTTGCCGTGCGGCCTTCACTCTCGATGAGGCCGAGCAGCGCGAGGCAGGTCGCATCGTCGGCCAGGGCGTCGTGAAGGATCCCCGCCTGCTGACCCCGCGTGACGGCGCAGATGACCGATGCCGGAGCAGCCGCAAGCACGGCGTCGGCCCCGGTGCCGAAGCTCATCGCCAGGGGCAGCACATAGCGGTCGGGGTCGGCGTCGTCGTATGCCACGCGGACCACCGCCAGGACCGACTCCGAGCCGTCGATGGCGCCCCAGTCCTCGACGTGGACCTCGGCGATGCGACGGGCTTTCCCGCCGAACCAGCGCTGGCTCGCCAGGAATCGCGGGAGCACGCGCCCTTGCAAGCGCCCGGTCTCGGGCCCCTCGAACACTGCGCTCCATCCGAGCGATACGTCCAGGGGAGTTTCGGCCTCGAGCGTTTGGGAGGCCCGCGCCGCGATCGCCTGCGGCTCGCCGTGGAGCTCGAACCAGAGAAAGCCGTACGGCCCCAAGGTGAGCGGGTAGGGCTGCCGCCGGATCGAGGGAAACTCGACGTAGCCGAGCATCTCCACGGGAGTCATGCCTTCATAAGCCGAGAGGTCGAGCTCGACTGGTTGAGCGAAGCGCGACAGGTTGGCCACGCAGAGCACCTGCTCGCTCTCGTAGCGACGGATGTAGGCCAGGACCTTCCGATTGGTGGGATGCAGGAATTCGAGTGTGCCTCTGCCGAAGACCCGAAACAGCTTTCGCAGCGCGATCATGTTACGGGTCCAGTTGAGCAGGGACGAGGGGTCGGCCTGCTGGGCCTCGACGTTGACCGCCTCGTAGCCATAAATCGGGTCCATGATCAGCGGACTGTACAGCCGCCCGGGCGTGGCTCGGGAGAAGCCTGCGTTCCGGTCGGCATTCCACTGCATCGGCGTGCGAACGCCGTTCCGGTCGCCCAGGTAGATGTTGTCTCCCATGCCGATCTCGTCGCCGTAGTAGATGATCGGCGTCCCGGGAAACGAGAGAAGCAGGCTGTTGAGCAGCTCGATCCGGCGCGGATTGTGATCGAGCAGAGGTGAGAGACGCCGGCGGATGCCGAGATTGAGACGCATCCGGGGATCGGCGCTGTAGGCGAAGTACATGTAGTCCCGCTCGTCCGCCGTCACCATCTCGAGGGTGAGCTCGTCATGGTTCCGCAGGAACAGCGCCCATTGGCAAATCGCCGGGATGGGCGGTGTCTGCGCCATGATGTCCACGATCGGAAACCGGTCCTCCAGGCGCAGGGCCATGAAAATCCGGGGCATGAGGGGAAAGTGGAACGCCATGTGGCACTCGTCGCCGTCGCCGAAATAAGGACGCACGTCGGTGGGCCACTGGTTCGCTTCCGCCAAAATCATGCGATTGGCGTACTGATCCATCTCACCCCGGATCTTCCGGATGATCGTGTGGGTCTCGGGAAGGTTCTCGCAATTGGTCCCCTCGCGCTCCAGAAGATATGGAATCGCGTCCAGCCGGACGCCGTCCACTCCCATGTCGAGCCAGTAGCGCAGAACCTTGGAGATTTCATCTACCACCGCGGGGTTGTCGTAGTTGAGATCGGGCTGGTGTGAGAAAAACCGGTGCCAGTAGTAGGCCTTGGCGACGGGGTCCCAGGTCCAATTCGACTTCTCGGTGTCGGTGAAGATGATTCGCGCCTGGCTGTACCGCTGGTCGGTGTCACTCCACACGTAGAACTCGCGCTCGGGAGACCCGGCGGGTGCCTCGCGCGCCCGCTGAAACCAGGGGTGCTGGTCGGAGGTGTGGTTCACCACCAGCTCGATGAGCACCTGCAGCCCGCGGGCGTGGGCCGCCTGCAGAAAGGCGTGAAAGTCGTCCAACGTTCCGTAGTTAGGGTGGACGTTCAGGTAGTCCGCGATGTCGTAGCCGTCGTCTCGAAGCGGCGAAGGAAAAAACGGTAACAGCCAGAGGCACGTGACGCCGAGGTCTTGCAGATAGTCCAGCTTCTGGACCAGTCCAGCGAAGTCGCCGATGCCGTCGTTGTTGCTGTCGAGAAATGCCTTGACGTGCAGCTCGTAGATGATCGCATCCTGGTACCAGAGGGGATCGGTCGCGCTGCCGGGTCGCTTCACCATGGACTAGCTGGCTCCGCCGGTCATGCGAAGTAGTCGAAGTCGCGCTCGGTCCGCACTCGGCGGTGCAGGCGGAGCACATGAGCCGGCAGCTTCTCGGGTGCGAGCTCGACAAAGTTGCGAGGACCCTGCCACAGAAACTTTCCCCCGCCCAACAGGTCTTCGGCCTCGAAGGGCCGATCCGGCGCGATCCCGAGCTCCGAAAGATCCAGCTCCACGTGCCCATGCTGCGGATGGAAGGGATCGAGGTTGACCACCGCCAACACGGCGTCGCCGTCCATCTTTCCGTCCGTCTTGCTGTAGCAAAGCAGGAAGGGATTGTCAGTCGGGTGGAAGCGCAACGTGTGGTCGCGCTGCAAGGCTGGATGCTGCCTGCGGGCATGGTTCAACGTCGTCATCAGCGAACGAAGACTGGCGGGATCGTCGAGCGCGCGGTGCTTGAGCTCGTACTTCTCGGAATTGAGGTACTCCTCGCTTCCGGCGGAGCGGGGCAGGTTCTCGCCGAGCTCGAACGCCGGCCCATACACACCGTAGCTCGCGCCGAGGGTTGCCGCCAGGACCAGGCGGATGGCGAACGCCGGCCGACCGCCCACTTGCAGAAACTCGGGCAGAATATCCGGGGTGTTGGGCCACAGGTTGGGCCGAAAGAACTCTCGGACCTCGGTGGTGGCGAGCTCGGTGAAATACTCGGTCAGCTCCTCCTTGGTGTTGCGCCAGGTGAAGTAGGTGTACGACTGAGAGAAACCGAGTTTTGCCAAGCGGTACATCACCTTGGGACGGGTGAACGCTTCAGAGAGTAACAGGACGTCGGGGTGCCGCGCCTTTATTTCCTGGATGGCCCACTCCCAAAACGCGAACGCCTTCGTGTGCGGATTGTCCACTCGGAAGATGCGGACATCTTGTCCGATCCAGAAGAGGAAGACGTCGATGAGCGCCTTCCAGAGCTCAGGCCAGTCTCGCGTTTCAAAGTCGAGCGGGTAGATGTCCTGGTACTTCTTGGGAGGATTCTCGGCGTACTGGATCGTTCCATCCGGACGACGCCGGAACCAATCGGGATGATCCCGCACCCAAGGGTGATCCGGCGAGCACTGGAAGGCGATGTCCAGCGCAACCTCGAGCCCCGCGTCCCCCGCCCGCGCCACCAGCCGGCGGAAATCGGCCAGCGTCCCCAGCTCCCTGTGCACCCCTGTGTGGCCGCCGTCGGCCGCCCCGATGGCCCATGGGCTCCCAACGTCGTCGGCAGCGGGCGTCTGAACGTTGTTCTTGCCCTTCCGGAAGGCCTGCCCGATCGGATGGATGGGGGGAAGGTAGAGCACGTCGAAGCCCATGCCCGCGATGTAGGCAAGCCACTGCTCGCAATCGCGGAAGGTACCGTGCCGGCCGGGCTCCGCCGCGCAGGAGCGGGGGAACACCTCGTACCAGGTCGAGAAACGGGCCCGCTCCCGATCCACCACCACCGCGAGCTCGCGCTCGTACCGGGTGGCAAGCCCCAGATCCGGGTACCGCAAGGCAATCTCGGCCAAGGCTTCGTCCAACGCGACCGAGGTCTTGGCCGTTGCGCCAGGCTTCCTGAGCTGCGCGGCCCAGGCTCGGAGGCGCGCGGCCTCGGGCGCGGAGGCTCGACTTGCGGCATCATCGATCAGGTCGGCACCGATCAGGAGATCCACGCCAACGTCCTGATCTGCCACTACCCGCTTGAGGAGATCCGCCCGCCAGGTGGCGAACCGGCTGACCCAACCTTCGATGGTGTAGCGGTAGCGGCCTATTTCGCGCACCGTGAACTGGCCGCGCCAACGGTCGTTCCCAAGAGGCGCCAAGGGCGCGACCTGCCACTCGGCATCGGACTCCCGCCGGAAGCACAGACGGCACTCTAGCAGATCGTGCCCATCGGCGAACACGTCGGCCTCAACGACCACGGACTCGCCAGTCACCCGTTTGATGGGAAACCGGCCGCCGTCGATTTCCGGCGTTACCCCTTCGATCACTACCCGTTTCCGGCCATCCGCCGGCATTGCCATGGCTCTTCTCTCCCGGAACGATTCCGCCCGATAATCGGTGTACAAGCCTTCCATCGCCTGAGGCATCCCGCAAGCGGGGGTTGGGGTTTGCCTCTCGACCAAGCCAAGGTGATATTCTAAGTCTATGCAGAATAGCCGCTTCGCGATCCTCGACCCGGCCGCCGGGATCAGTGGGGACATGCTTCTCGGCGCACTCGTGGCAGCGGGGGCGTCCGAAGATTGGCTCAAGTCCCTTCCGACGAGGTTGGGCATTCCGGAAGTCGAGATCGAAGTGCGTCGGGTCGCCCGTTGCGGGGTTGACGCCGTCAAGGTGGACGTCCGACTTCCGGGCGGGCAGCTTGAGGGACCAGCCGACGTCAGTGCCGACGAGCTGATGCAAGTCCACCCTCATAGTCACGATCGCCACGCGCACCGCCACGATCACGGTCATCTTCCGCACCGTCACGTCGGCGATCTGCTCAGCATGGTGGAGGGCGCGCTGTTGTCGCCCTGGGTCAAGGATCGGGCTTGCCGGGCCTTTCGGCTGTTGGGGGAGGCGGAAGGGAAAGTGCACGGTGTCCCAGCGGAGGCTGTCGCCCTGCACGAGGTGGGAGCTCTGGACGCTTTGGTCGATTTCGTCGGCGGCGTAGAGGGATTCGAGCAGCTGGGGGTCACCCGCGTGTACCACCGGCCGGTCGCCGTAGGGAACGGGTGGGTTCGCGCGGCCCACGGCGTGCTCGCGGTCCCGACCCCCGCTACTGCGGTTCTGCTGGAGGGTCTCGAGCTGGCAACCAACGGCCCGGTGACGGGTGAGGCGACCACGCCCACCGGAGCGGCCCTCCTGCGCGTGCTCTCCAACGGACCGCCGCCGGGGCGCTGGCGCCCGGTATCAGCCGGGAATTGGGGCGCAGGGAGCCGGGATCCTGCCGGGTACCCCAACGCCCTCCGGCTTCTGATCGCCGAGCCTACTCAGGAGGCCGGCGAGGCGATCGTACTGGCCACGGACGTGGACGACTTGAGCCCGGAATACCTGGACCCGTTACGTGAGGCATTGGTCGCGGCGGGGGCGCTCGACGTGCAGGTCTGGACCACGCAGATGAAGAAGGGCCGCACGGGGTTCCGGGTCGAGATCGTGACGGCGCCGGCCGACGCCGACCGGGTGACGGAGGCGCTGTTTCGTCACAGCACGACGGCGGGCGTGCGCCGTGCAGTAGTGGAGCGGGTGACATTGCCGAGACACGAGCTGGCGCTCGAGACCGACGGTGGGCCGGTTCGGGTCAAGGTGCTCGAGGGACCGGATGGTCCCCGGGTCAAACCGGAGTACGACGACGTTGCGGCGGCTGCCCGGTTGTCGGGCCGCCCCGCGCATGAGCTGGCGCGCGAGCTTCAGGCCCGCGCTCTTGCCCTGGTGGCACCTCGCGCCGACAGGGCGTCCCCTCCGAAGAAGGAGTCCTGACGCGTGATTCGTACGCTTGAATCATTCTCGATGGCGTTCCTGGCGCTCACGGCCGGCGTCGCGCCGCTCGCAGCACAAGCGCCGACGAGCGATCGAGTCGCCAAGGCAATGTCCCAGCAGCGCACCGTTCTTCCGCCGGCGTGCAAGTCCGCCGTCACCGGCACTAGTAAGATCAGCGACATTGTGACCGATCTGCGTGCCGCCACCAGCCAGTCGGATCCAGCCAAGCGCGCGAGCGCGCTGAATGGGGTAAAGCAGAAGTCCGAGCAGGCGATTCAGACCGGCAATCAGGCAAACAACGCGGCAGCGTGGATCTATCTCGGCCGGACCGACCTCTACGCTGGGGACGTAGCCGGCGCGGACAGCGCGTTCTCACAGGCGGAGAAGATCGCCCCTGATTGCAGGGATGAAACCGATCGGTGGCGTCAGATGGCCTGGGCCCCGTTGGTCAACGACGGTATCACCTTCGCCAACGGCAACAAGCCGGACTCCGCCCGTGCGCTTTTCCTGCAAGCCAATACGATCTATCGCGGCAGCCCGTCGGCGTTCCTGAACCTCGGCGTGATTTACGCCAATCAGGGGCAGAACGACACCGCCGCCACGTACTTCAAGCAAGCGGCCGATATCGCGTCAAAGGACACGAGCTTTGCCGACGAGCAGAAGTTCGCAACCCTCAACCTCGGCGTCGTACTCAACCGGCAGAAGAAGTACGACGAGGCGATCGTCCCGCTCGAGCAGTATCGCAAGATGGCGCCGACCGACACGAGCGGTGGCAAGGCGCTCCACGCGGCGTATTGCGGCGCTAACCAGAACGACAGGGCGCAGGCACTCGAGAAGCAGCAGAGCCTGCCACCCTGTTCGGTTGCCGGCGGTGACGCGGGGAACCTGGTGGAGAAGGGGGTAGCGGCGTTCAACGCGAACAACTTTGTCCAAGCCGCGGATCTGTTCGGACAGGCGTACGCGAAGCAGCCGTACAATCACGACGCGCTGCTCAATCAGGCGACGTCGTACTTCAAGTCCAAGAACGGGCCCAAGCTGGTGGAGGCGGCGACCCCGCTGGTGGCGCTCGAGCCCATGAACGAAGTGGCGCTGCAGCTGCTGGAGCAGGGGTACAAGGAGACCAAGCAGCTGGACAAGCAGGTCGCCACAGTAACGCGGCGCCGCTCGCTCCCGGTCAAGCTCGAAACCAAGAACATCGCGA
>Ga0134127_10001751_pt1 | contig 15987 bp, 15 predicted proteins | sample KB31753_FD_96459 | JGI IMG/M metagenome (GOLD analysis project Ga0134127, IMG submission 96459) | Terrestrial soil microbial communities with excess Nitrogen fertilizer from Kellogg Biological Station, Michigan, USA - KB3-175-3 | ecosystem: Environmental > Terrestrial > Soil > Unclassified ...
AGGCCGCAAGGCGATCTGGGCGGCTGTCAACCCGCATACCGGCGTCCGCCGGATCGACGAAGCCTTTCCGCATGAATGGCGCGCCTCGACCAATGAGCAGGAGATGTTCATTCGGTTCAAATGGGGCGCGACTTGGCAGGTCGTGGGTTCGGACAATTTCAAGGCCCTTGTAGGCACGCCGCCTGCCGGCATCGTGCTGTCGGAATGGTCGAAGGCGCATCCGGCGGCCTGGGCCTATCTGGCGCCGATCCTGGTGGAGAACAAAGGCTGGGCGCTGGCGATCACGACACCGGAAGGGCGCAACCACGCGCACGCCATGTTCCAGAACTGGCGCGCCAACCCGAACTATTACGCCGAGCTGCTCACCATCGAGGACTCGATGCGGCTGTGTAAAGCCGGGGGCTTCGAACCGACCGTCACGCTTGAAGATGTCGAAGTCCAGCGGGCCGAATATCACGCGATGTTCGGCCCCGATGCCGGCGACGCGCTGATCCAGCAAGAGTACTGGTGTTCGTTCACCGCCGCGATCCTGGGCGCCTATTACGGCAAGCAGATCGAGGCTGCGGAGAATGAGGGGCGGATATGCCAGCTGACCCCGGTCAAGGGCTATCCGATCAACACGGCCTGGGACATTGGCGTCGACGATCCGATGGCGATCTGGGTGTTTCAGATTGGGCCTGGCTGGCTGCATGTGCTCGATTACATCGAGGGATCGAATGAGGGGTTTGACTTCTACGTCAATTGGTTGAACGAGCGGGGCTATGTCGGCGGTAAAGATTACGTGCCGCCAGATGCCAAGCAACGCAACCCGACAGCCAACGGCGCGCGCACCCGTATCCAAGACCTGTTTGCCCTGAAGCGGAACCCCGTGCTGATCCCAGAGCACAAGCTCATGGACCGCGTGAACGCTGGCAGACGGCTGTTGCCACGGGTTCATTTCGATGAGGATCGCTGCGCCAAAGGGCTGGAGGTGCTGCGCTCCTACAAGCAGGAATGGGACCAGGTTAACCGCGTGTTCCGCAAGACGCCAAAGCATGACGCTTCGAGCCATGGCGGATCGGCCTGGGGCCATCTTGCGCTTGCCGTCGAGTTTCCGATGCCGGTGGCCGACAAGCCGAAAGCGCCGCCGCCCAACCAGATCACGGTGAACGACTTGCTGAAATGGCACAAACCCGAACGGACGTGGGCGTGAGATGCCTTCGCAAGAGCTGATCGATACGATGCTGGCCAACCAGCCGCCGCCCGCACAGGCCGCACCGCCGCCGCCTTGGCTCGCAAGGCTCACGGAGGCGATGTCGCAGCAGCCGGGTACGGTTTCCGAAGAAGAGTCCTATCGGCAGATGTTTGACCGCGACCCGGCGCTGGCGGGGCAAATGCGCATGTTCGGCACCAGCCCGATCACGGCAACGCCGGAGGAAAACGGCCGGGCGGCGCTCGGAATGCTCCCGGTGACGGGCAACGTCATCGCCGCGCAGGACGCATACAACAGCTTCGGGGATTTGCGCAAAGCTTCCAAGGCTGGCGATGTTCATGAGCAGCGCAAGGCGATGGCGCAGATGCTGATGGGGGTTCTGGGAGCAATGTCCCCGCTTCCATGGGGCAAGACAGCGGGAATGATGGCGAAGGAAGCTAAGGACACAGCTTACGCCTTCCCGGCATGGCATGGCTCCCCGCATGATTTCGACGAATTCAAGCTGAATAAGGACACGATCGGGACGGGCGAAGGCGCGCAAGCTTACGGGCATGGGCTGTATTTTGCGGAGAATCCAACCGTGGCGCAAGAATACCGGGATAAATTGAGCCGGCAAGTATCGTACGGGGGCAATCCGGTTTCTGCCGTTCACCCGCTTGACAATGACCTAGCAACGGCAACTCATGCTGTTTCTAGGCACGTAGCAGATGGGTTAGACCCCGCGCAGGCGATTGCAAAAGAAGCCGGGGACTGGCGAATTGCCGCTAATCCGTATCTTGATGCTGCGAAGTCTGACCCATCAATAGCTCGCGAAGCAAAGGAGCGAGCGGAAAGTTTTCTCAGGGTTGCAAGTCATATTGAAGGGCTCGACCCCGCTGCGTTCAAGAAGAACCCCGGCCGCCTCTACCACACAGAGATAGACGCCGAACCCCATCAGCTCCTGGATTGGGATAAGCCGCTCAGTGAGCAGAGTCCCGCAATCCGGAAAGCCCTCGCGGGTCTGGGCGTCACTGAGGATTCCATGGTCCTACAAACAAGGGGTAGACCTGCCACAGGAGAGGCTGCGTATTTAAAGCTAAGGAGAATGCTAGGCGGCTACGATACTGCCTCAGAAAAGCTCCGCGAGGCGGGAATTCCCGGCATCCGTTACGCCGACCAAGGCTCACGCGGTCAGGGTGCGGGCACATCCAATTACGTCATCTTCGACGACAAAATCGTAAAAATCAAAGGCAAGGAATGATCGCGATGGACCTAGGCGACCCGTTTAAGAGCGGAATGAAGATCGAGCCTGGTATGGATGGCACGTTCATCGTGTATGTCGGCGAGCGCACATCGTTCCCTGACGTGATGGCCGGCTTCACCACCATCGACGACCTGCTGATCTGGATGGCCAAGCACGGCAGAGAGCATTCGGCCAAACGTAACTCCATCGAAGATATCATACGGCGCATGACGCCGAAGCCGGTCACGGAGCTGGCGGAAGGCGATGTGGTTCCGATGCCTTCCGGCATGCCGGTACGCATGCCAGATAGTCAGGCCGCACTCAGCGGCAACGGCGTCATGCGCACGACCGCAGCCGACACGCTCGCCCAGCGCGTTGCTACGGCGTGCAAGCGGCCAGTCGGCGACGCCGAACCGCAGCCCGCCGCGTAAGCCCTCACCCGATGTTCACCGCCGATCAGTTCGTGGCGCACCTTGTGGGCGATTACATCCTGCAATCGCACTGGATGGCCACGCGCAAGGGCGAGAGCAGCATAGCCGCCGCGCTACATGCCGCCTGCTATACGCTGCCCTTCCTGCTGATCACGCAAAGCTTTGCGGCGCTGTGGATCATCGCGCTCACGCATTTCTGCATTGATCGCTGGCGGCTAGCGCGGTTCGTGGTGTGGGCGAAGAACGGGCCGCTCAGGTATGTGCATTTTGTTTCTGGAGCCTCGCCATCTGTGACGACCGGCTGGAGACGGAAGCCGCTGACGGCGACGGGCTATCAGGACGATGTTCCGGCATGGCTGGCGGTCTGGCTGCTGATCATCACCGACAACACGTTGCACCTGATCTGCAACGGCTTGGCAATTTGGGGGACGGCATGAGCGTGAGCAACTACTTGGAAGAAGCTGCTCGCTTCGCAAAAAAACAAGGCACACCAGACTATTTTATCGAACTCGTGCTGGAGGTGCCGGGCATCCTAATTCAGGTCAGGGCGCGAAGCTCCGGACAGAAAGACAGACTCCGGTTCGTGTCTTACCCCGAGATTGAGCGCGCCAAATGCAACGTTTTGATTGAGGCGATAAAGTTGGCGGCAAGGGAATTTGAACACGGCGTTGCTGCCTGATGCACCGCCCCAACCTCTACGCCAAGCCCGAGGCGGGCACGGAAGGCGGCAAAGGCAAGGCCTCCGGCACCGGCGCGCCGAGTAAGCTGGTGTCGCAATATTGGCGCGAGATCGAACGCTATCGCCGCGCGACATCGAGCTGGCACGAGGAAGGCGAGCAGATCGAGCGGCTTTACCTCGATGAGGACCGCACGCAGAACTCGGCCCGCCGCTTCGCCTTGCTGTGGGCCAATGTCGAGACGCTGAAACCCGCCGTCTACGCCAAGCCGCCCGTCGTGATGTGCTCGCGCCGCTACAAGGACCGCGATCCGATCGCACGCATTGCTGCCGAGCTGATGGAGCGGGCCACCAATACGACGTTCGATTTGTATAACGTCGATGAGACGTTTCAGATGGTGCGCGACGACCGCTTGCTGCCTGGCCGCGGTCAGGGCTGGGTGCGGTATGAAGCCGATATTGAGCAATATGAGGCCGATGCGGCTGACGACGACGAGCCCGCAATCCACGAGAAGGTCACGGCCGAGCGGGTCTGCACAGACTATGTGCATTGGACCGACTTCGGCCACAACGTCGCCGGGGCCTGGAACGATGTCTGGCTGGTCTGGCGCGCGGTTTACAAAACCGAGGATGAGGTTGCGGCCCGCTTCGGTGCCGATAAGGCCGCCAAGCTGACCTATGACGCCAAGGCACCGATCTCGATGAGCGAAAAATCAGCGGGTTCGATGGGCGAGGCCGCCGAGGATTTCTGCAAGATTTACGAGGTCTGGGACAAGCGCCGCAAGCTGACCAGCTGGATCACCGAGGGCTTGCGCGGCCAGTTCATCGAGTCCGGGCCGCCGCCGGTGAATTTTTCCAACTTCTTCCCGTGCCCGAAGCCCTGCTATGCGACCAAGACCAGCAAGTCGCTGATCCCAAGGCCCGATTACATTTACTACCGGGACCAGGCGAAGGAGATCAACGATCTGACCGCCAAGATCGCCAATATGACCGATTGGCTGGTGGTCAAGGGCTTCGTCCCAGGCGCGCCGTCGCGTGTGTCCGATGCCATCGAGGAAGTCATCCGCGACAAGGGCAACCGCGAGGTGTTCACCCAGGTCGAGAGCTGGACCGAATGGACGGAAAAGGGCGGCATCGCCAAGCTGATCGACTGGATGCCGATCGACATGATCATCAAGACGCTGCAGGCCGCGATTCAGGCCCGCACGCAGCTGATCCAGGACGTGTTCCAGATTACCGGCCTGTCCGATATCCTGCGCGGGGCAACCGACCCGAACGAGACGCTGGGTGCGCAGGAGCTGAAGGCGCAGACCGGCTCGCGCCGCTTGCGCAACACCAAGGATGAGGTTGCGCGCTTCTGCAAGGATATCGCGCGGCTGAATGCCGAGGTCATCGCCGAGAAGTTCGAGGCCGAGACCATCGCGGCGATTACCGGCTATCGTTATCAGCCGCCGGCACCGAAGCCGATCACGTTGCCGGGGCTCGGGATGCCGCTGGCGTCGAATATCATTCCGATGCCAGGGGTATCGCAGCCTCAACCGTCGATAGGTTCAGGACAGGTTCAAAATAGGTTCGGCGTTGAACCTATTCCGGGGCCTATGCCGGGCGCACCACCCGTAGCAGGGGGGATGCAGTCGCAGGGAATGGTCGGCGGCAATGGGGACATGAACCCCGCCCCTGCTGACGCCATGGGGGGCCTCAACCCTCCAGGAGCTGCGGCTGCGCCTCCTGGCACGCCTCCGACGCTCGCCCCGCCGCCGAAGGCAATGACGCCGCCTGGCATTGGCGCGCCGGCCATGCCGCAGCAGCCCATGGGCATGGACGCGAGCCAGAGCCAAGGCCAGGACATGGTCTTCGACGACCGCGTCATGAAGCTGCTGCGCGACGACCGGCTACGCTCCTTCCGCATTGATGTTGAGACCGACAGCACGGGCCAGGCCGACGAGCAGGCCGAAAAGCAGGCGGCAACCGAATTCCTGACTGCCACCGGTGCCTACATGGAAAAGGCTGTCGCCGCGATGACGGCGCAGCCGGAAGTCGGAGGCCTTGCCGGCGAGATGTTGATGTATGTGGTCCGGCGTTACCGCGCCGGTCGCACGTTGGAAGAAGAGATCGAGCGTACATTTGGGCAATTGCAGCAGAAGGCGCTGGCCGTCGCGCAGCAGGGGCCAAAGCCGGACCCCGAGCAGATCAAGGCCGAGGCAGCCGACAAGGCCATGCAAGCCGAAATGGCGATGAAGGAAAAGGACTTCCAGCTTCGCATGGCGGAAAGCCAGCAGAATGCGCAGATGGAGGCGCAGAAGCATAGCCAGGAACTGGCGTACAAGGCCCAGGAACAGCAGATCAAGCAGCAGGGCATGGAAGCGGACCTTGCCTTCAAGGCCAAGGAACTTGAACTCAAAGAGCGCGAGCTGGCCTTGAAGGCCGAAGAGTTCGACTTCAATCGCCAATCCCAAATGGAAAGCGCCATGTTCGAGCGCCAGTCACGCATGGAGGAACACGCCTTCAAGCGTGAGGAATCGCAGGCCAACCGCGCCGCTCAGGACGAAGATCGCCAATTCCAGCGCGAAATCGCCATCGAGGATCTGCGGGGCAAGCATCAGGACCGCGAACTGAAGACGCATGAGACACAAGCGCGCCTTGACATGGAAAAGGGGGAGCAGCAGGCCCGCCGTGTCCTCGAAGGCGAACAGATGAAGGGCGAAGGCGGCAAGAGCGCCAAGGCCGAGATCCAAGACAGCGTCAGCCACCAGATCCAGGAGCTTGCGTCGCAGTTCGCCGGCTCAATGCAGGAATTGTCGTCAAATCAGGTGCAAATCGTCTCGGTTCTCCAGGACATAAAGGGCAATCAGGACGAGGTCACCGACGCTGTGACCAAGATTGCCGGCCATATGACGGCCCCGCGCAAGGTGGCGCGCGACCCGGAAAGCGGCAAGGTCGTAGGCGTCGAAATTGGCCAGTCCGAAGGCGATCTGCGCAAGATGCTGGAGAAACTGAATAGCGGCCGCAAGATCAGCCGCGACAAGACCGGCCGCGCCGAGTCATTCGAATGACGGCATTTCTCCATGACGCCGTCCTCGACGCAGCGCTGCAGCTGATCGTCGATCGCTGCGATGCGCTTTACATCTGCTCACAGATGCCAACGACCTACGCCGAAGCGACAGCGACTTATGCCCTTGGGACAAAGGCAGCGCCGTCCGTTGGGGCACCGCAAAATGGTGCCGTGAACGGTCGTCGTGTGGTCGTAAGTGCGATTGCCGATGGCAGCGTTACAGCAGGCGGAACGGCATCGCACTTCGCCATGACGGATTCCGGCAATAGCCGGTTGCTTGCGGCGCAGGCATTGGCCGCCCCTGTCGCCGTCACGAACGGGAACAGCTTCAGCCTGACGAGCCTGTCCATAACGATCCCGGATGCTTTGTGATGGCCCTCATCCTGCCCAGGGGGCCGTCATGGGCCTATTGCACGCACAATCTGCTGCGGTCCGGCTTCACGAACACGGCGACCTTGGGGACGCAGGTTGCGGCTGGTGCATCAAACGCGGATGGCACGGCGGTTACGCTGCTGCCAGCGCTTTCGCATGATGCGGAATATCTGCGGCTGGCGATGGCGACCACCAAGACCAACGACGTGAACAATAATTGCCTCGCCGACATCCTGATCGACCCGGCTGGCGGCACGAGCTGGGCGACGCTCATCCCAAGCCTTGCCATGACGCCGCTCACGAACATTCAATGCGCGTCCAACTCGCCTATCGGTCCGAGCGGCTTTTTTGACTTCCCGATCTGGATACCCGCCGGAGCCTCCATCGGGATGCAGGCACGCAGCGCGGCGAGCGCCACACCGCAAACGCTTGCGGTGATCGCGCAGGCCATGGGCGGCAACGCCAATCCCGCTTCGTGGTGGTGCGGCCAGCGGGTCAGCGCCATCGGCGTCGACGCCGCCAACTCGCGTGGCACCTCTCATACGCCGTCGATTGGCCTCGCCATCACCAATGCGGCCAACAATGGGTCGGGCCTTATCAGACTGACGGTTACATCGAACACCGTTCTGCAAACCGGCGACGTGCGCACGGTGATGGGGGTGGTAGGCACGACTGAGGCGAACGGCACGTGGACAATTACCAAAATCAACGCCACGACCTATGATTTGCAGGGCTCCACTTTCACAAATGTCTATTCGTCCGGCGGCCAGATCAACAATGATTTTTCGGCTTGGGCGAACCTTGGCTCCACGCTGGGCGAGGCGTGCGGCGCATTGCAGTTCGCCGCCATGGGCGAGCATACATTCGGCTCGACCTGGAATTCCGGCCACCAGGAGGAATGGCAATTCGGCGTCGGCAGCGTGCAGATCGGCCCATCCATCTTTCGTGCCGTCACCTCGTCGGAGAACGGCTGGTCGGTCCCGACCGGACCCATCTTCAGGTCACTGGCGGCCGGAACGCAGTTGATGGCGCGCGGTAGGCAGATTGCCCTCACGACAGCAGTGGCCAAGTCCCTCTGCGCCTACGCGGTTCATTGATGGGCGGCGACAGGAGCCAACATGACAATAACCATCGAAGCCTTCACAGGCACTGAGACGGTCGGCACCACCGAATGGTCGATGACCACCGATACCGCTGGTCCCGATGCTGAAACGACGGCCGGAGTCTTTGCAGCGCTGGTTGACTTCAACGCGGTCGCGGCAGGCGATACCTTCCGGTTTGCCGTCTACGAGAAGTGCCGCACCGGCGATACGCAGCGCCTCATCTATACCGCCGAGATCACCGGTGCCCAGCCATCTCCGCTTTGGGCCAGCCCGTCGCTGTTTCTCGGGGTGGGCTGGGATATGACGCTGAAGAAGATCGCGGGCACCGATCGCGCCATCAACTGGCGGATCAGTAAGAGCGCATGAACTGGGTTTACCAGCCGCTCCCAGCTGCTGACCAGAACGCGGCTGCTGGGACGGACGCTCTCACCGCGAGCGATATCGCGACGGACGCGCCGGTTATCGACAGTCCTACGCTGCAGGCGTCGGCCCAGCAGACGAGGCGGCACGCCACTTTGCCGGACCCGTATCCGGGCGACGCCGACGAGGCCTCAATCGCATATTGGCGCGAGCAGCAGCGCAAGCAGAATGAAGCCATCCAGAAGCTTATGCGCGATGCGCTGGAGGGCGCAGATGGCGAGGCTGGGGCGGAGGATGGCGAAGACGATGCACCGGTCATAGAAGAGGTATTTGCCATCACGCCGCTGGTCTTGCCTGATCCGGACGACCCGGGCGCGCTGCTGCGCTTCGCCGAGATGCTGGAAGACGAAGACGAGATCGAGTTGCTGCTGATGGCACTTGCATAGGATGAGAGATGGCTAACCGCGGAACATGGGTCTACGACGCCGAGACGCAGAAGCTGCTGCCGAAGGGCGAATATCTGGCGCTTAAGGCTGCCCGAGCCCCACGCAAGCGTTCCGGGCTTGCCGCCCCGCTGGTGATTGGCGCGATGCCTGCAATCAAGTGCATGGCTGATGGCCGGTACTACGACGATAAGCGCAGCTATCACAAGGCGGTCGCCCGCGCCGGCTGCGAAGTTGTCGGATTCGACAAGAACTGGACCGACCACGTCAAGGCGGCCGCGCGCTATGACGAGAAGGCGCACGAGGCCGACATCGTCTCGGATGTGAAGAAGTCCATCGAGCAGCTGAGCAGCCTCTAACAGAATTCCACGGGGAGAGCCGCGGGAACGGCACTGGATTACCCTCACGGGTAAGGCGCTTTGCCATAGCCCCGACTTGGCATGATGCCGGTCAAAACAGCGGCAACTCATTAATCACCAAACACATTTCGCTGATCGAAAGGCGAGACCATGCCCCCTATTGACGACACCATCGTCGACTATGAGACGGACCTGCACGAAGCCGCGCTGTCGGCCTATCGCGAGGTAGCCGGGCGACCCGACGAGCCCGCAGCTGACGCGGAGGCCCCGCAGGCGAGCGAACAGCCAGCCGAATCCCAGGCGCAGGTCACCGAAGAAAAGCCCAGGACGCCGACTGAGGGCCGGGACGAGATGGGCCGGTTCGTCGCCAAGGCCCCCAAGGCCGAAGACGGGGCAAAGCAGCCCGATCAAGCCGCGGAAGCCGCTGCCGTCGCAGAGAAGCCAGAAGGCGCGGAGGAAGCCGCCGCCGAGCCGCCCGCCGCCATCGCGCCGCCGCCGTCCTGGAGCGTCAAGGCCAAGACCGCTTGGGACAAGGTGCCGCCCGAAGTACAGGCCGAGATCGCCAAGCGCGAGAGCGAGATGGGCCAGGGGCTCGCCGCGCTGCGGGACTTCAAGGACCTGAAGCCTTACGCCGAGTTCGCGCAGCAGAACCGCACCACGATCAAAGACACGCTCGACGATTTCATCGCCCTCAACAACCTCATGGGCAAAGACCTTGCCGGCGGCCTCGGCATCGTCGCCGAGCGCTTCGGCAAGTCCCACGCCGAGCTGGGGCAGATGTTCGCAACCCTTGCGCAGCGCTACGGGGCAAGCGTTGTCCCCGCCGCGACGCCCGCGCCGACCAACGGCTACGCGACCAATGGCCATGCCGCCAACGGACACGCTGCAGCGGAGGTCGATGAAGACGACCCATTAATGCAGGTCTTGCAGCCCGTTCTGGCGCCGATCCTCGCGCAGTTGAACGAGCTAAAGACCAACCATTCCAAAGAACTGAACGAACTCAAATCGCACCATTCGGCACGAGCAGAGGCGGATCGAAACGCCTCGGTGCAGTCGCTCGCGCAGGAAATCACCCGGTTCGCCGCCGATCCGAAGAACATCTATTTCAAGAACGTCGAGGCCGACATCGCGCGCCTCTTCCAAAGGGGAATGGTGCCGCTTTCGGGGAACCACGGGGCGGACCTGCAGACTGCATATGATTTGGCCGTGCGCATGCACCCGGAAATTCACCAGGCGCTGATCGAAAAGCGACTGGCAGAGGAGCGGGAAGCGGCGCGGCAACGGGAGCAAGAGGCGGCCGCTAAGGCTCGTGCGGCCTCACGTTCCCTGGGCGGATCGCGCGTGCCGGGGACCGTCGTAAGGTCTCCGGCCGCCAGCGATTCAGATGACATCGAGGCCACCGTGCGGCAGGCCTACCGGCAGCACGCGCAAGGCTAGGCAATAGGAGGCGGCAATGTCCGCTAACCCAAACTTTGACGACATCGTCACGACGACCCTGCGCAACCGCACAGGGAAAACTGCCGACAACGCGACCCGCACCATGGCCCTGCTCGACCGGCTGCGCCGCAAGGGCAAGGTCAAGGAAGCCGAAGGCGGCCGGACCATCGTGCAAGAGCTGGAAACCGCTCTCAACCCGAACGGTGGCTGGTATGCCGGCGCGGACCTGCTGAACGCCAACTCGTTCGAGCCGTTCAGCGCGGCCGAATATGACTGGAAGCAGGCCTATGTCCCGGCGGTGTGGACTGGCCTTGAAAAGCTCAAGAACACCGGCGAGCTGGCGGTGATCAACCTGGTCACGGCTCGGGTCAAGAACAGCGAGAAATCGCTAACCGATCTTGTCGCCCAGGCGTCCTACAGCGACGGCACGGGCTTTGGCGGCAAGCAGCTGCACGGCTTGGGCCTCTTCGTCGTCGCCTCGCCGTCAACCGGCGTTGTCGGCGGCATTGATCGCGCCGCGAACACCTTCTGGCGCAACCAGGCCACAACGGTGTTCATGTCCGCGACAACCAGCGGCGTGCCGGGCAACATGGCCCTGCAGAATCCCACGCAGTTCATCGTCGGCCTGAACAATCTGGCTATCGCCTGCACACGCGGCACCGATAGCCCGGATCTCTATATCGCCGATGCGATCGGTTACACCCGCTACCTGGAATCGGTGCAGCCGCTCCAGCGTATCACCAACACCGATATGGGCGGCTACGGGTTCATCAACCTGAAATATTCCGGCATGGGCGGCAATGCCGACTTCGTGCTGGATAATGGCTATTGCCCGACGAAGACGGTCTACGCGCTGAATACGGATTACATCTATCTGCGTCCACACCCGGATAGAAACTTCGTGCCCTTCGGCGGCGACCGCATCCCTGTCCAGCAAGATGCGACCGTACGGTTCATTGGATTCACCGGCAACATGACGGCGTCCAACCTCTTCCTCCAGGGAGTGATGACTTCGACCAACTGATTTTGGCGTCGTCTGAACTTCAGAAATCTATGGAGAGTTGAAATGTACGTTATTGGCATGAACCCCTTCCAGGGGCTTTACACTGAGGCCGAGCGTCAGCAGGGCAAGGGCGCGACGCCTGGCACCCGTGCTTCCATTGTTGGGCCGAACGGCGAGTCGAAGGAATTCGTCGCCGTCAAATTGGGTGCGGCAACCTGGATCAATGGCGTTGCCGTCATTATCGACGGCGTCGGCACTGGCGGCGTTGGCTCAGCTGTTGCGACCGCTTCCGGACTTCCGGCAGCGACGATGCATCAGCGCCTTGGCATTCTGGTGTTCTCCAGTGCCACGGCAACCCAGACCATGGCCGGCACAGCCTTTGGTTGGGCGCAGATCTATGGTCAGGCTCTGGCCTGGGTCTCGGCCTCTGTGACCTTGCCGGGGCAGCAGCTGGCGATCGGCGCAAGCGGTCAGCTGATTGCCGCCGTGGCGCAGGTTTCGGCTTCGAACCAGACCAACGGCATCGTGGCAATCACCACGCAGACCGCCTCGACCACCGCAAATCTGCAGAATGTGTTCCTGATGTATCCGCACTTTGCGGGTCTGCCGGATGCGAACCTGGCGTAATCAATCCAGAGGGGCGGAGTAAAACCCGCCCCTCGCTTGGAACTTTCCAGCTTGTCCCGCGTGTACGTCGTAGCCCGGAGTGCCGGGCATTCAGAAAAGGGACCACCTTTATTATGCCAAATCAACGCAGTAGACGGGCGGGCGAGACTCGTCCCGGCAGGGCGGCGCAGCCAAGCCAACCGAGCCTGCCTGCCCAGCACAGTCGGCCGAGCCAGCCGGCCCAACCAAGCAAGCCGAGTGAGTTGAACCCGCCGGGCCAGCCAACCCAGGGCACCAAGCCGCCCAAGGCAGGCTCGCGCGATACGGGCAGCAAGCCCGGCTATAGGTAAACGAATTCTGCCGGCGGGGCGAACCGCCAACCGGTGAGATGCCGACACATCAAATAGGGGGGCAAATGTGCCCCCTTTTTCTTTGCGGAGATCCAATGTCGCATACGCGTAGCATCCATATCGGCTTCGACCCGCGCGAGGCAGCAGCCTTTGCCGTGGCGCGCGAGACGGCGCAGCAGGCCACAGTGCGCCATGTGCCGGTGCGCGGCATTATCTTGGACGAGATGCGGCAGCGCGGCCTCTATTGGCGGCCGACGAGCCGCAAGGATGGCCGCTTGTGGGACGATATCTCCGAAGCGCCCATGGCGACCGAATTCGCAATCAGCCGCTTCCTGACCCCGATCCTGGCCAAGGAGGGCCTGGCGCTGTTCATGGATGCCGACATGCTGGTGCGCGCCTCGCTGGTGCCGCTGTTCGATTATGCCAAGGCGCATCCAGAATTCGCCGTCTTCTGCGTCAAGCACAATTTCGCGCCGCCGGAAGGTGTCAAGATGGATGGCCAGATGCAGACCGTTTATGCCCGGAAAAACTGGAGCAGCGTGATGCTGTTCAACTGCGCCCATGCCTCCAACGCCAGCCTTAGCGTTGACCTGATCAACACCGTGCCGGGGCGGGATCTGCATCGGTTCTGCTGGCTCCAAAATCATGAGATTGGCGAGCTGCCGCCGGAATGGAATTATCTGGTCGGCCACACGAAATGCGACGAGCCGCCCAAGATCGTGCATTTCACTGATGGCATACCCACGATGCCCGGTTATGAGCACTGCGAATATGCCGAAGAGTGGCGTCGGGCAATGAACGGGTGGGCGCGCTGATGCTGATTTCCGAAGGATACCGCGAACTGAACCGCGAACTGCATGCGCGCGAGCCGCATTTTGGCACCGACCATTTGGGCTGGTCGAAGTTCGCCAGGACATTGGTCGAGGGCAACGGCTATGCAACCGTGCTGGACTACGGCTGCGGCAAGGGCAAGCTGAAGGGCGCGCTGTCCGATCTTGATATCCAGATCGGGGAGTATGACCCGGCGATCGAGGGCAAGGACGCCGATCCCGAGCCGGCCGAGCTGGTCATCTGCACGGACGTTCTTGAGCATATCGAGCCGGTGCACCTCAACGCGGTGTTGCGGGACTTGCGGCGGGTCACGCAGAGGCGGCTTTTCGTGGCCATTTCAACGCGCGTCGCGGGCAAGACGCTCGCCGACGGCCGCAATGCGCATCTCTTGGTCAAGCCCGGCGCATGGTGGCGCCGCAAACTGCTGGAACACTTCCAGATCCTGACCTGGGACGAGCGCGGTTCGACGGTTGCCGCCGAGCTGGTCGCCAAGACGCACTCGGGGCTCCGCAAGTCGAGCGGTCGCCGGAAGATGCCCCCGGAGATAGTGGACTATTTCAACACCACCCGCGACCACATCAACGCCTCCTCCGATGCGTTCTCGCAGATATCAGATTTCCGGATGTGGGAATCGATCGATGACGAGCCGGCCGATCTCCAGGCGGCCGTCGATGTCGTCGAGCACATGGACGACATCGACGCAGCGCTTGCCGACCTGGCGGGGAAGTCGAAGAAATGCACCTTCATCGGCGTCAAGATCAGCGATCGGCATTCCGAATGGGACTGGCGCCGGGTGCTGGAAAAGCGCTTTCGGATCTCTCAGTGCCATATCGAGGGCAACCAACTGATGATGCTGGGCGCGCCAGGTGTCATGGTGCAAGGCGTCATCGCGGTGGGAGCCGTCGATAGCGACGAGCGCTGGGTGAACGTTGCGGCCAATAGCGCGCGCATCAAGGCCCGCATCCAGCTTGCGGCGCCGCATGAACGCACAGCCCTGATCGCATGCTATGGGCCGTCCCTGATTGATACCATCGAGCTGCTGAAAGCCGAGGCGGCAAACCCCAACGTCGATGTCGTCTCCGTATCGGGTAGCCACGATTTCCTGCTCAGCCACGGCATCGTGCCGCGCTACCACGTCGAATGTGATCCCAGGCCGCATAAGGCCGACAACATCGACCGCTCGCACCCCTGCGTTGACTATCTGATCGCCTCAGTCTGCCACCCCAGCTATTTCGAAAAACTCGGGCGTGATGCCGACATCAGGCTTTGGCATGTGTCCACAGGCGAACACATCCAGAAGCTCTCCAATGAGCTGGGCGAAGACCCCAAGCACGCCATTTCCGGCGGCGGCTCGGTGGGCCTGCGCTCGGTGCCGTTGCTCTATGCGATGGGCTACCGGGATATGGCGATCTTCGCCATGGATTGCAGTTTCAAGAGCGAGGGCGAGACCGTCCAGCAATGGGCCGGCAAGCATGCGGGCAAGAAGCAGGATTGCTGCGAGGTGCTGTGCAACGGCACGGTGTTCATCTCGTCGCCTGTGCTGCTGACCTATGCCACGAACTTCTTCGAGATGATCCAGAAGGTCACGGACTTAAACGTCCGCTTGTACGGGCACGGCCTGCTGCAGAGCATGTGCAAATACTACATGGGCGAGCCATCAAGCCAGGCCGGCTTCATGGAGCGCATCGAGCACGTCGAGGATGAGCTGGTGCTTGCGGAGCAAGTGGCCTGACCGCTGCATTGAACCCTTGGCGTGATGCCGGATGCAAACCGGCTGGCTCTCGCTAACGCTGGTGTCACCGACTCTCCAGCACCTCTACGCGGGAGCGCCGCAGAGGCGGCCGCATCGGCTCGCCGCCGACCTAATCACGCGATGTGTTTTCTAACACGATTCAGCCGATGTGTCGGCACTTTAAGGAGACCACCAATGGTCAATATGGACGACGATTTCCCGATGATGATGGAAATCGAATACACCGCCAACCCGATGAACCCCTATCCGCCGGTGGCTGTCGCGTTCGGCATGTATTACCAGCTCGACGAGGCGCAGACGGCCAGGGCCGGACACGAGGTCTACCGCGATGTCGAGTTCGTCAAAATCGCGGTGCCCGGTGACAAAAACAGCGTGGTGTTCCAGCCGGCCTCCGATACGCACCGCAAGCGCTTCCCCAAGGCCTATGCCGAATTCAAGGCGCGCACGGCTGGTGCCGAAACCCGCGAGGGGCTGCCGATTGAGCAATGGGCGCCCATCAGCCGCTCCGTCGCCCTGACGCTGCGTGCCGCGCATATCCATACGGTCGAAGCGCTCGCCGCGGTGCATGACGGCCTTATCGACCGGATCGGCGCCAATGGACGCGAGCTGCGCGCCAAGGCGAAAGCCTTCCTGGAACAGGCCAAGGATTCGTCGGTGGTGCTCAAGCTTGCGGCGGAGAAGAAGGAGCTGCAAGACCAGCTCGCCGCGATGCAGATGCAGATCAACGCGCTGGCGCAAGGCCAAGCCACGTCGGCCGCTGCGGCACCTGCGCCGCATCCTGTCGCTTCTGCTGCGTC
>Ga0134127_10001752_pt1 | contig 15981 bp, 14 predicted proteins | sample KB31753_FD_96459 | JGI IMG/M metagenome (GOLD analysis project Ga0134127, IMG submission 96459) | Terrestrial soil microbial communities with excess Nitrogen fertilizer from Kellogg Biological Station, Michigan, USA - KB3-175-3 | ecosystem: Environmental > Terrestrial > Soil > Unclassified ...
AGGCGCGCGGGCAGGGCGGCGAGGGGCACCGCGGGCGCGCGCAGGCGGCGCCGGCGCCCGGTGGGGTCCCGCGCGAGCACACGCAGTGTGGTCCCGCCCAGGTCGCAGCCGATGGCCCAGGCCGCTCGCGCTTTCCTCGATCGCATGCACCCAATATGCACGGCCGGCCGTTTCCGACGCGCATAATGACGGCAGGCCATGGCCCCCTCCGTGACCGGCACCGGCCTCACCTGGCCCGACTACGCCGTGCTCTTCCTCTCCCTCGGCGCGCTGGTGGCCATCGGGGGGGCGTTCACTCGCTCGCAGCGCGAGACGGCGGACTTCTTTCTCGCCCGCCGCCACATTCCGTGGTGGGCCGCGTGCCTCTCCTTTCTCGCCACGGAGATCAGCGCAGTCACCATCATCTCGGTCCCCGCCACCGCCTACAGCGAGAACTGGCAGTACGTGCAGTTCTTCGTCGGGTCGAGCCTGGCCAAGCTGGTGGTGGCCTTTCTCTTCATCCCCGCCTTCTACCGCCACAACGTGACCACCATCTACGAGTTCCTGCGGGACCGCTTCGGCGCCGCCAGCCAGGTGACGGGCTCCCTCTTCTTCTTCGTGACCCGGCTGCTGGGCTCGGGCGTGCGGCTGATGGCGGCCGCGCTGGCGGTGTCCATTCTCATGGGCTGGCCGCTCTGGGCCACCATCGCGCTCTTCACTGTGATCTCCATCGTCTATATCGGCCTGGGCGGCGTGAGCGCGGTGGTGTGGACCAACGTCTTCCAGGCCACCTTGTTCCTGGTGGGCGGGCTCGCCACCGTCATCTACCTGGCCTCGCAGATCGAGGGCGGGTTGGGCGCGATGTACGCCATCGCGGCGGAAGCGGGGCGATTGGGCGTCATCAACTGGGGCCCCGCGCCGGGCGATCCCGACTTCTGGCGGCGCGTGCTCACCGATCCCAATATCTTCTGGCTCGCCGTGCTCAACGGCCTGGTGGGCTCGGTGGCGGCCTTCGGCACCGATCACGACCTCATGCAGCGGCTCCTCACCGTGGAGACGCGCAAGCAGAGCCAGCGGACGCTCATCCTCACGCCGCTGGGCACCCTGGCCACGCTGGCCATCTACCTCAGCATCGGCGCGGGACTCTTCGCCTATTACGCGCAGCACCCGACTCCGGGGCTGCCGCGGCCGGACGAGATCTTTCCCTTCTTCGTGCGCACCGCCATGCCGGAGGTGCTGCGCGGCCTCATGCTCACCGCCATCGTGCTCGCGTCCATCGACTCGCCGCTGGGCTCGCTCTCCGCCTCCTTCGTCACCGACATCTACCGGCCGCTGCTCGTGCGCGGGCGCAGCGAGCGGCACTACGTGTTCGTCTCCCGCCTCGCGGTGGCGGCCTTCGGGCTGGTCCTGGCCGCGCTGGCGTGGTGGCTCTCGTCGCGCAACCAGATCCTGTGGCTGGCCTTCAAGATCGCGGGGGTCACCTTCGGCTCGCTGCTGGGGGTCTTCCTCCTCGGGCTCCTCACCAGGCTCCGCGCGGACCGCGCCAACGTGGTGGCCATGGTCGCCATGGCCCTGGTGAACCTCGTCCTCCTCGTTCTGGGGGAGAGCGGGGTGATCGCGCTCGGCTGGTCGTGGCTGGTGATCCTCGGCACCGCCGGCACCATGCTCCTCGCCGCGCTCCTGGCGCCGGTGCTCGACCGCGGCCGCTAGTTCGCTCCCCGTAGCCTGCCCCCGGCGGGCGCGCTATCATGCGAGAGATGGTGATGCCGGCGGTGGGTCCCGATGCGGTGCTCGCCGACTCGCGGGTGCGCGTGCGGGCCGGGCTCATCTCCCTCGTGGTCGCGGTCGTCCTGCTCGCGGCCAAGTATCAGGCGTACCGGATGACCGGCTCCACCGCCATCCTGTCCGACGCGCTGGAGTCCATCGTCAATGTGGTGGCCGCCGTCTTCGCCCTCGGCGGCATCGCCTTCGCGGCCCAGCCCGCCGACCGGAACCACCCGTACGGCCACGGGAAGATCGAGTTCTTCTCGGCGGCCTTCGAGGGCGGCCTCATCGCCTTTGCCGCCGTGCTCATCATCTACGAGGTGATCCAGGCCTTCCTGCACGGGGTGGAGATCCGCGCGCTCGACGCGGGGCTGGCCATCGTGATCGGCGCCGGGCTCGCCAATCTCGCCCTGGGCCTGTACCTGTTGCGGGTCGGGCGCGCGTACCAATCGCTCACTTTGGTCGCCGACGGCAAGCACGTGCTGTCCGATTTCTGGACCAGCGTGGGGATCGTGGTGGGCCTGCTCCTCGTCCGGGCCACCGGGATCTGGTGGCTCGACCCCGCCACGGCGGGGGTGGTGGCGCTCAACCTGATGTGGACGGGCTTCCGCCTCGTGCGCCACGCCGCCGGCGGCCTCCTGGACGAAGAGGACACGGGACTCGTGTCCCGTCTGCTCGGAGCGCTGGACTCCCGCCTGGGGCAGGGCGTGATCCGCGTCCACCACCTCCGCGCCATCCGCGCCGGCCGCTTCCACCACGTGGAGGCGCACCTGGTGGTGCCGGAGTTCTGGTCGGTGGATCAGGCGCACGAGCTCTCCGAGGACCTGGCCGCGCGAGTGATCGCCGATCTGGGGGTGGAGGGAGAGCTGGTCTTCCACACCGATCCCTGCCACCGCATCTACTGCGCGATGTGCGATCTCGACGACTGCACCATCCGGCGCGAGCCCTTCCGCGACCGCCCGACGCTGAGCCTCGAGGAAGCGGTGCGGCCCGATATGCCCCACCCCTGAGCGCCTTCTCGCGCGCTAGGGCCGGCGCGGGATCTCCATGTGCCGCTCCGGGTGCAAGAGCTCCTGGAACCCGAACTTCCGGTAGAGCGCGTGGGCATCGCGCGTGGCCAGGCTCCACCGCTCGAGATTCTGGAGCGCGGGATGGTCCTTGACGCATTCCATGAGGAAGGCCCCCACCCCCTTGCCGCGCTCCGACTCGTCCACGAAGACGTCGCACACATAGGCATAGGTGGCGCGATCCGAGATCACGCGGGCGAAGCCCACCGGGCGGGCGCCCCGGAACACGCCGAAGCCGATGGACTGCCGGAGCGAGCGCTCGATCACGTCGCGGCTGCGCTTCGGCGCCCAGTACGACCGGCCGATGAAGTCGCAGATCGCGTCGAGATCGAGCCGCGCGGGATCGGCGGTCACCATGAGGTCCCCGCGCCGCCACTCCGGATGCTTAGCGGGCATGGGAGTGCGCCAGTGCCATGCCGACGTGGATGAAGAGGGCGCCCAGCCGCGCGCGGAGGGGGGGACGGCGCTCGCGAAGGTCTCGGACCAGGGCGCGCCGGCGCGACGCCTCCCTGGCTTCCGCGAGCTTCGTGGCCACCATCTTCTCCACCGCGTACGGATTGAGATCCATGGCCGGATCCTCCTCGGGCCCCATGATGCCGCGAAGGGCATCCATCAGGGAAATCAATTGTCGTGATGTGAACCATCAGATATCGTTTGGGGCGTGCACATCCAGATGGCCCACCTCCGCACGCTGGAGGCGGTGGCCCGGCGCGGCAGCTTCTCGCGCGCCGCCCACGAGCTCCACATCACCCAGCCCGCGGTGAGCATGCAGATCCGCGCGCTGGAGAAGGAGCTGGGCGCCGCGCTCCTCGAGCGCGTGGGCAAGCGCGCCTTTCCCACCGCGGCCGGCGAGCTGCTCCTCGCCCACGGCGTCCGCGCCCGGCGTGAGCTGGAGACCGCGGTGGAGCGCATCCAGGGGCTCAAGGGCATCGTGGCGGGCCGGCTGCGCATCGGCACCAGCGGCTCCATCAGCACCTATCTCCTTCCGCCCGCTTTGGGCGCCTTCCGCGCCCGGTACCCGCGCGCCGACCTCGTCATCGTCACCGGCAATGCGGCGGAGATCGCGCGCGCGGTGGTGGAGAGCGACCTCGACATCGGCATCGTGAGCCTGCCCGTGCGCCATCGCGAGCTGGTGATCACCGCCTTTCACGACGACGAGCTGGTGGCCATCGCGCCCGCCGGCCGGGCGTGGCCCGCGCGGGCCCGCATCGGCGCGGTGGACCTCGCGCGCGAGCCGCTGGTGCTCTTCGAGCACGGCGGCAACGTGCGCCGCGTGATCGACGCCTGGTTCCACGCGGCGGGGGTGGCGCCGGCGGCGCCCATGGAGCTGGGCAATACCGAGGCGATCAAGAAGCTGGTGGAGGCCGGGGTGGGGCTCTCCATCACCTCATGGTTCGCGGTGCGCGCCGAGGTGGCGGCGGGGCAGCTCGTCGCGCTCCCGCTGGAGCCGCCGCTCGTCCGCCGCATCGGCGTCATCCGGCGGCGCGGCCGCGCGGTGGCCGGCCCTCTCGAGGCGTTCCTGGCCGGCCTGGAGGCGTTGCGCCGCGACCTCGAGCGCGGCCGGCGGGCGCCCGCGTCGCACGGGGGCGCTAGGCGAGCAGGGACGCGAGCACGGCCTCGAGCTGGCAGCGGCGCCAGCCGTAGGCGGTGAGGCCGAGCACGCCGGGGGCCAGCAGCGCGGCGTCGTAGGGATCGCGCATCAGGATCACCGCGAGGGCCGGAGCCGCCGCCTGCAGCGCGTCCAGCAGCGCGCGGTTCGATCGGTACAGGTGGGCGTCGTAGAGGAAGAGCACGGTGGCATCGGCCCCGCGCGCCTTCTCGGCGGCGGCGGCGATCTCGGCCTCGGTCGGCTCCACGCCCACCACCACCACGTCCGGCGAGACTCCGAGCGGGGCCATGGCGGCGCGCACGTACTCGGTCTCGCGCTGCATCGCCGGCTCCACCGTGATCCGGTCGGCGAGGGCGGACAGGCGCGGGAATATCGCCACCACCTTGCCGTTCAGGCGTTTCCGCAGCTCGGGCGCGGGCGGCGTCACGCGGGTGACCGCGCGCGTGGCCATGGCGCGAGCCAGCGGCTCGCCCTCCGGCTCCGCGCGCGCGGCGCCGCCGGCATGGCGCTCGGGCCGCCGTGACGCGAGGTGATCGAGCCGGCTTGCCGCCAGCTCGAAGTCGCGACGCGGAATGGCGCCCGACCGGGCGGCGTCGAGCAGCGCGGCATGCGCGCCGCGCTGCTTCGGCTCGGTATGGCAGACCAGGAGCAGATCGTGCCCCGCCGCCGCCGTCCGCACCGTGGCCTCGCCGATGGGGCAGAGCTCGCCGATGGCGCCCATCTCGAGGTCGTCGGAGACGATGACCCCGCGATAGCCGACCTCGCCGCGCAGATAATCGGTGACGATCAACCGCGAGAACGAGGCGGGCATGCGCGCGGCGGGATCGAGCCGCGGATAGAGGGGATGGGAGGTCATGATGCAGTCCACGCCCGCCTCCATCGCGGCCAGGAACGGCGGCAAGTGGCCCGCGTGCATCTCGGCCCAGTCGGAGTCGATGACGGGCAGCCCCAGATGGGCGTCCACCGGCGCGTGGCCCTTGCCCGGGAAGTGCTTCGCGCACGCGGAAAGTCCCGCCGCCTGCATGCCGCGGATGCGCGCCGCGCCGAGTCGCCCCACGAGCTCGGGGTCCTTGCCGTAGGAGCGGATGCCGATATTCGGGCTATAACGCTCGGTGAGGACGTCCAGCACCGGCGCGAAGTTGACGTCCACCCCCAGCCGCCGGAGCTCGCGGCCCTCGATGAGGCCCTGGCGCTCCACGAAGTGCGCGTCGCCCGAGGCGCCGGCGGCGAGCCCGTCGGGGAAGATGGTCACCCCGCGGTTGAGCATGATGATGCGGCCGCCCTCGTGGTCGGTGGTGATGAGGAGCCGCCGGCCCACCGCCTGCTCCAGCCCGTCGAGGAGCGCACGGAAGCGCTCCGGAGTCTCGAAGTTGCGGCGATAGAGCATGATCCCGCCCGCATGCGTATCGCGGAACAGGCGCACGTCGGTGTCGGTGAGGTCCGGGCCCACGAGCCCGAAGACGAGCCGCCGGCCGACCAGCTCCTCGAGCGTCATGTATGCTTCCGGCCCGCCAGGGCGGTGCCGACCCCGACGGCGGCGAGACCGAGGCCCGCAAAGGCGAGCATGCCCCGGTCCGCGCCGCGGTCCACCAGACGGCCGAGCACGGCGCTGCCCGCCGAGAGGCCGGTGAAGAGGAAGAAGGCGAAGAGCGAGAAGGCCTTCCCGCGCGCGGTGGACGAGATGTCGGTGCCGCGGAGCTGGAGCGTGGTGTGCAGGCCGACGAAGCCCAGGCCCAGGACGAGCATGCTGGCCGCGAAGACCGCCTTGCCGGTGGCCGGAATCAACGCCAGGAATGCCACCGCCATCAGCGCGCCGCCCAGCCAGGAGAGCCCGCTCTCCGAGATCCGCCGCCGTATCGGCGCCATCCAGATCCCTCCCACCATGGTGCCGAATCCGAACAGCGAGAGCAGGAGCCCGACCTCCAGCTGATTGATCCCGAGGCGGTGAGCCGCGTAGCCGCCTAGATAGGTGACGCCGCCCCAGAGGAGAAAACCCTCGGCGAAGATCGCGAGGTAGACGATGCGCGCGCGCGGATCCAGGAGGAAGTCCACGAAGCGGACGCCGCTGGAGTGCGCGTCCGCGGCGCGCTCGGGCCGTGCGGGCGGCAGGCGGAACATGAGGAGGGTGGGCACGAGCCCGAGCGTCGCATAGGCGATCAGCATGAGGCGCCACGACATGAAGTGCGCGATGGTGCCGCCCACCGCGGCGGAGAACGCGAGGCCCGCCGAGGTGACGACCGAGAAGCGGGCGATGGCGGCCTGGCGCTCCGCGTAGGCGTAGGTGTCGCCGATATAGACCACGGTGGTGGGGATCACCGCGCCCGCGCACGCTCCCGCCAGCAGGCGAATCACCACGAAGGCGACCGTCGTCGTCGCCAGCGCGCTGAGCGCGGTGAAGAGCACCCAGCCCAGCCCGGCCGCGCGCACGACCGCCACCCGGCCGTGGCGGTCGGAGAGCAGGCCGTAGCCGAGCTGGCCGACGCCATAGGCGAGGGCGTAGCTCGTCATGGCCAGCCCGGCCGCGCCGTGGGTGGTGCCGAGCGAGGCCGAGATGGACGGCAGCACCGGCGCCAGGATGCGCAAGTCCACGGACACGAGGAACGCCAGGGTGAAAAGAAGCAGGAGCGGGGTCACGATCGCGCGCTCACGAGTAGAGGAGATAGGGCCGGCGCGCGCGGGCGAAGCGCCCGAGGCCGTCCCGCCAGCTCGCGGTGAGCCGCGACAGCGGCCGGCCGCTCTCGATGTGACGGCGGATCTCCGCCCCGCCGCCGAGGAGATCGATGGCCAGGCGCTTCCACTCGAACTCGTAGGGCGGCCGCCGCCAGCGGAAGCGCCGGCCGGCCTGACGCCGCGCCTCCGCGATGAGCGCGATATAGGTGAGGTAGGGCCGGAATCGCGCGCGGTCGGTGACGTGCACCTGCACGCCCTCGCAGCGGCGCCCGCGCCACTTGTGGAAGGCGGGCTCGAAGGCGGTGGCCCGGAAGCGCACGCCGGGCAGCGCGCGGCGCTCCAGCGCCACCGCCAGGCGCGCGCCGTCGAGATAGGGCGCGCCCACCCACTCGAAGGGCCGCGTGGTGCCGCGTCCCTCGGACATGTTGGTGCCCTCGATGAGACAGCCGCCCGGATAGACGCGCGCGGTGTCGAGCGTCGGCATGTTGGGGGACGGCGCCACCCAGGGCAAGCCGGTGTCCTCCCAGAGCATGGAGCGCCGCCAGCCGCGCATGGGCACCACGGTGAGGTCGCATCCGATGCCATGCGTCTCGTTGAGATAGCCGGCCAGCTCGGCGATGGTCATGCCGTGGCGCGTCGGGAGCGGATAGAGGCCGACGAAGGACGAATAGCCGGGCGCGGCGATATTGCCCTCGAGGCGCTCGCCCCCGAGCGGGTTGGGCCGGTCCAGCACCACCACCGGCACGCCCGCGCGCGCGCATTCGCGCATGGCGAGCGTCATGGTCCACACATAGGTGTAGTAGCGCGAGCCCACGTCCTGAAGATCCACCACGAGCGCGCCCAGCCCCCGCAGCGATTCCTGGGTCGGCGCGAGCCGGCGGCCATAGAGACTCCACACCGGAAGGCCGGCGGCGCGGTGCCGCTCGCCGCCGATCCCGATCTGGTCCTGCGCGGCGCCGGTGATGCCGTGCTCGGGCGCGAACAAGGCGACGAGGCGCGCGCCGGGCAGCGCGCGGACCACGTCCACCGCATGCCGGAGGTCGCGCGTGACGGACGGCTGATGCGAGAGGAGCCCCACGCGCCGGCCCCGGAGGAGGCGAGGCAGGCGGGCGAGCACGTCGAGACCGGCGAGAACGGTGGTCACCGGCTTCTATAGTAGTAGGATAGGCGCGCCGTCCATGCGGAAGATTCGCTACGCGCGCCTGCCCACCGAACGGCCCCACCCCGCGAGCCGGCGTCTCGACCGGATGTCGCCACTCGCCATCGCCCGGCTCATGAACCGCGCCGACATGGCGGCCGTCCGCGCGGTGGGACGCGGGGCGGCGCCGCTGGCGCGGGCGGTGGAGCTGACCGCGACCGCGCTGGCACGGGGCGGCCGGCTCGTCTTCGTGGGGGCGGGCACCAGCGGCCGGCTCGGCGTGCTCGAGGCGGCCGAGTGCCCGCCCACCTTCGGCACGCCGCCTCGTCTGGTCCAGGCGGTGATGGCGGGCGGGCGGTCCTCGGTGTTCCGCGCCCGGGAGGGCGCGGAGGACGATGCCGCGGACGGCGCGCGCCAGGTGCGTCGCCGCGCGCGCCGCGGGGACGTGGTGGTGGGCGTGGCGGCGAGCGGCGTGACGCCGTTCGTGCGGGGGGCGCTCGCGGAAGCGCGCCGGCGCGGCGCCGCCACCGTGCTCGTCACCTGCAATCCCACCGTACCGCGCTCCGTGGCGCGGGTGGTGGTGGCCCTGGCGGTGGGGCCGGAGATTCTCGCCGGCTCCACGCGGCTCAAGGCCGGCACCGCCACCAAGCTCGCCCTGAACACGCTCACCACCGCGACCTTCGTGCGGCTCGGCAAGGTCCACGGCAACCGCATGGTGGATCTCCTGCCGCGCTCGGCCAAGCTGCGGGCGCGCGCGGCGGCTCTCGTGGCCGAGCTGGGGCGCGTGACGCCGCGGGCCGCCGAGCGCGTGCTCGCGGCCGCCGGCGGCCGCGCCAAGCTCGCCATCGTGATGGCCCGCCTGGGCGTGGGCCGCGGCGAGGCGGTCCGGCGACTCAGCGCGGCGCGCGGATTTCTCGGCCGGGCACTGGCAGAGTAGGCCCTACGGCGTAGGACCAAAGGCGGGGGTGCCGCGAGCCTCGCGTTCGCCCCCCTTTGGGCGCAAGGTGGAGGAGCAATGACGCTGGGCGCTTCCTTGACGAATCCCCTGCTGTTGCTCCTGATGGGGGCGGTAGCCTCCCTCGCAGCAGCTCATCTCGCGATCTGGCTGGGCCGTCGCAGCGACCGGCTGTCTTTCTGGATCGCGCTGTGGTGCGCGAACACCGTGGTCGTCATCGGAAGCCACTACTTCCAGTACGTTGCGCTTGACGGCGCTCGCGCCCTCCTGGGCGCGCGGATCTCCTGGGCGAGCGCGCTCTTCCTGGCCCCGCTGATGATCGGGATCACCCACGCGGTGGTGGGCGAACGGCCGCCCCGGGGAATCCTCCGGGCCACTGTCGTGATCACCGCCCTCATCGGCGCCTGCATCTCGCTCACCCCGCTCGGGTTCACCGGAGGCGTGACTCCGCGGATCGACGCGCTGTCCGGCTGGTACCTCGCCGCCGACCCCGGCCCGCTGCAGCCGGTTGCGGTACCACTCGTCCTCGTCGTCTTCGTCTACTGCGTGCGGGTGGTGTGGCGAGCCCGGCGGCTCGGAGTCTGGGAGCGGCGCGTCTTCCTCGGCGGCTTTCTCATCTACGCGGGTGCGGCGCTCAATGATGCCCTGCACGCCGCGCGATTCATCCAGACCGCGCGCGTCTTCGACTTTGCCTTCGTCGGCGTCGCGATGGGCCTCAGCTATTTCCTCGTCCGGCGTTACAACCGCGTTTACAACAACCTCGAGGAGGAGGTGGCGGCGCGGACGGCGGAGCATGCCGCCCTGGTCCGGGCGGGCCGGTTCGTGCTCGGCGGGCTGGACCTCGACGACACCCTCACCCGGATCGTCGAGGAAGCGGCGCGCTTCGCGGGCACGCCTCACGTCAAGCTCCTTCTGGTCGACAAGGACGCGGGCGTGCTGCGGCTGGTCGCCATCGCGGGCGCGACCGCGCCGAAGAATTTCACGGTACCCTTCGGCAAGAGCTATTCGGGCACGGTGGCGGCGACGGGCGAGACCATGTTCGTGGCGGACACCCAGAACGACCCCCAGAACCTCCTCGCCCAGCGGGACCGCGAGCAGGGGATTCGCACCTATCTGGGGCTGCCTGTCCGGTTCGAGAACGAGGTGGTGGGCGTGCTCACCCTGAACACGGAGGCATCGAGCCCCTGGACCGCGGACCAGCTCGCCTCCCTCGGCTCGTTTGCGGACGTGGCGGCGGTTGCCATCGGGAATGCCCGTCTCTATGCCGCCGCCACCAACCAGGGGCAGCGGCTGGCTGCGCTCGCCGACCTGACCCAGAGTCTCACTTCCACCCTCGCGCTCGACCAGGTGCTCGACGGAGTCGTCCGGCACGCGGTGGCGCTCTTCGAGCCGGCGGTGGCGCGGCTCTGGCTGCTCGACGAGGGCGGGCAGATGATCTCGCTTCGGGCCCACGCCGGCGCGAAGGCCGAGGTAGGAGGTGTCGTCCGGATGGCGGTCGGCGAGGGACTCATGGGCTCCGTCGTCGCCTCGCGAGCGCCGCTGGTGGTGGATGACATCCAGGAGGACAGCCGGAGCCGGAATTCGAGCCGGATCCGTGCCGAAGGCACCGTCTCCTTTGCGGGAGTGCCTCTCCTCCTCGGGGACCGTATCTTCGGCGCCCTCGGCCTCGCGCTCTCGAAGCGGCATCGGTTCGCCCCCGAGGAGCTGGGATTGCTCCAGACTCTGGCCGGCCACGCCGCCGTCGCCATCGAGAACGCGCGCCTGTTCGAGGCGGCGCAGGAGCAGGCTCGCGAGCTCACCGCGCTGGACGAGGTCCGGACCGCGCTCACCTCCACCGTCGAGCTCGCCGCGGTGCTCGAGTCCATCGGCGAGTGGGCGATCAAGCTCATCGGCGCCGACGGCTCGGCGGTGTTCGAGCTCGACGAGCGGGCGCAGGTCCTGAACCCCCGGACGAGTCGGGACCTGGCCCCCACCAAGGCCTTCGTCCAGGTGCCCCTCAAGGTCGGCCAGGGGGCGGCGGGAATGGCGGCGATCCGCCGCGCGCCGGTGTGGAGCGCCGACATCGCGGCCCATCCGCTGCCGGGCTACGATGACGCCGCTCTTGACGATGGTCGATTGCTGGCGGCGGTGGTGGCGAACAACGCGTATCGCGCCGTGCTGGCCATTCCGGTCATGAGCCGCGAGACCGTGCTGGGCGCGATCTGCCTCTACTGGAATGCGATCCACGAGCCCACCGCCCGAGAGATCCGAGTGCTCACCGCCTTCGCGCAGCAGGCGGCGGTGGCGCTCGAGAACGCCCGGCTTTTCGCCTCGCTCGGGGAGCGGCTGACGCGCCAGCAAACCCTCACCCGGCTCACCCGGCTCATCTCCGGCTCGCTCGACACTCCGACCGTGCTCGCCGAGATCAGCCGCGCCGCCGCGCGGATCCTGGACTCCCCGCTGGCGCTCTTCTGGGTCGTCGATCGGGAGCGGATGACGCTCCAGTTCTCGGAGTCCTCCGACTCCGTTCTCGCCGCCGACTTTCCCCTCCGGCAGGTACGGTTCGACGAGGGCGTCGTGGGTTGGATCGCCGCCCACCGTCAGCCCCTGGCGGTGGCGGACGTATTCACCGACTCCCGCTTCAGGGCCCACGACTGGTGGCGACGCCATGGGCTCAAGAGCTTCTACGGGCTTCCGGTCATGCTGGAGGGCGTTCTCCTCGCGGTGCTCACGTTCAACTCCCGCCAGCCGTTCGAGCTGACCCCGGGCGATCAGGACATACTCGACAGCTTCGTGGCCCAGGCGGCCCTCGCCATTCACAATGCCACGCTCTTCGAGGACGAGGCGCGCGCGCGTCGCGAGGTCGAGCTGGCACTGGCCCAGGTGAAGCAGCTGCAGGGCATGCTGCCGATCTGCGCCTATTGCAAGAAGATCCGGAACGACGCCAACTACTGGGAGACGATCGAGGGCTATATCGGCGAGCGCTCGGCGGCGACCTTCAGCCACGGCATCTGTCCGGATTGCCGGGACAAGGTGGTGGGACCGGAGATGGAGCGCTGGAAGCGCAGCCAGCAAGGCCCCTGAGGCATACGCCCCAGGGGCCTCACCGCGTCACGAGCCCGGGCACCCGCCCTCAGCGATGGAACGGGGGGAACGGAAGGTGCGGCGGCCGCGGAAAGTGGGGGAAGTGCGGAACGGGGGGCGCCGGATACCGTCCATAGGGGATCCAGACCCACTGACCGTAGTAGCCGTCACCGCGGAACTCGTACCGGCCGTGCGGGTAGGGCACGACCCTCCGGTACCCGTGCCTTCCATAGCCATAGCTATCCCGATACACGGGGCCGTCGTAGTACCCGTCCCGTCGGTACACCGGCTCCGGGCGGTAGTCCACCTGGACCGGGCGAGGGCCCACGAGCTGGTTGAAGACCGCGAAGGCGGCCAGCCCCAGGGCCACGTTGGTGGCGGTGTCGTTGTCGGCGCGAGCCGGCGCGGGGGCGAACACGATGACCATGGGCAGGGCGAGCGCGAGGGCGACGGTGAGTGCGATGAGTCGACGCATGTGCTTGCCTCCTTTCCTCTGCCCGTTGGACGTTGTCAGCCGCCGGGGTATTTACGCGTGGCTCGGCCCGGCGGTGTCCTCGATCCGGACCGGCGACTTCCCGACCAGAAAGTCAAAGTCCACGCCCTGATGCGCCTGGAGCACATGGTCCAGGAATAGCCGCCCGTAGCCCCGCTCGAAATGCGGTGGTCGCGGAGACCATAGGGTCCGTCGCCGCGCCAGCTCCGCGTCGGGAACCCGGAGGGTCAACCGGCGGTTAGGAACGTCCAGCTCGATCTCGTCACCGTCGCGGACCAGGGCCAGGGGCCCGCCCACCGCCGCCTCCGGGGAGACGTGCAGCACCACGGTGCCGTAGGAGGTCCCGCTCATCCGCGCGTCAGAGATGCGGACCATGTCCTTCACGCCCTTCTGCAGGAGGCGGGTGGGGATGGGCGCCGCGCCCCACTCCGGCATGCCCGGGGCGCCCTTCGGCCCCACGCGCTTGAGCACGAGCACCGAGGTCTCGTCCACCTCGAGGGCCGGATCGTCGATGCGCGCGTGGAGGTCGGCATGGTCCTCGAACACCACCGCGCGCCCGCGATGGGTGAGAAGATGCGCGGACGCGGCGGACTGCTTGAGGACGGCGCCGTCGGGACAGAGATTGCCGGTAAGGATCACGGTCCCGCCCTCGGGCGCAATGGGCAGCGCGAGCGGGCGAATGACGTCGGTATTCCAGTTCTCCGCGCCGGCGACGTTCTCGGCCAGGGTCTTGCCGGTCACGGTGAGCGCGTCGCCGTGCAGCAGCGGCAGGAGCTCGCGAAGGACGGCGGGCAGCCCGCCCGCGTAGAAGAAGTCCTCCATCAGGTACTTGCCGGAGGGCTTCACGTTCACCAGGAACGGCGTGCTGCGCGAGAGCTCGTCGAAGCGCGTGAGCGGCAGCGGCACTCCGGCGCGGCCGGCGATGGCCACCAGGTGGATGATGGCATTGGTGGAGCCGCCGATGGCCATGTCCGTGCGGATGGCATTGTCGAACGCCTGGGCGGTGAGGATGTGGGACGGCTTGAGGCCCTCGCGGGCCATCTCGATGATGCGGCGCCCGGCCATCTCGGCGAGCGCGAGGCGCCGCGAGTCGGCGGCGGGAATGGCGGCATTGCCGGGCAGCGCCATGCCGAGCGCCTCCCCCATGGACGCCATGGTGGACGCGGTGCCCATCACCATGCAGTGCCCGGCCGAGCGCGACATGCACGACTCCAGCTCGCAGAACTCCTCCTCGGTGAGCCGCCCCGCGCGCCGCTCCGCCCAGAGCCGCCACGTGTCGGTGCCGGAGCCGAGCTGCTCCTGACCCCGGATGCCGTTCAGCATGGGGCCGCCGGTGAGGAGAATGGCCGGCACGTCGGCGGAGGCCGCGCCCATGAGCATGGCGGGCGTGGTCTTGTCGCAGCCGGATAGCAAGATCACGCCGTCGAGCGGATAGGCGCGGATGCACTCCTCCACGTCCATCGCCATGAGGTTGCGGAACATCATGGTGGTGGGCTTCATCAGGACCTCGCCCAGCGAGATGGTGGGGAACTCGAGGGGGAATCCGCCCGCGGAGAGGACACCGCGCTTCACCGCCTCCGCCACGGTGCGGAGGTGCGCGTTGCAGTTCGTGAGCTCGGACCAGGAATTCGCGATGCCGATGACCGGGCGGCCGTCGAACATCAGATCGGAGAAGCCCTCCGCCTTGATCCATGAGCGATGCGCGAAGCCGTCCAGATCCTTCCGCCCGAACCAGTTGTGGCTGCGCAGCGCGACTCCGGACATGGACGCCTCCTTGAGTGGGGTAGGGCGACATTATATAGTCGGCCGCATATGAGACTGGACGGCAAGGTGGCGGTGGTGACGGGGGGCGGCGCGGGGATCGGCGAAGGCATCGTCATGTGCATGGCCCGGGAAGGCGCGGACATCGCGATCCCCGATATCCAGGAGGGGAACGCGGCGCATGTGGCGCGGCAGGTCCAGGCGCTCGGACGCAAGGCGATCAGCATGCGCTGCGACGTGACCAAGAGCGCGGAGATCGGGGCCGCCTTCGACCGCATCAAGGGGGAGCTGGGGCGCATCGACATCCTGGTGAACAATGCGGGAATGGCGTCGCCGCCGGGCATGCCCTTCACCGTGAACACGGAAGAGGACTGGGACCGCACCTACGAGGTGAACCTCAAGTCCGTGTTCCTCACCTGCAAGGCCATCGCGCCGCACTTCATCGAGCGGAAGGCCGGGCGCATCATCAATATCGCCTCGATTGCGGGGCCGCTGGCCGCGCAGACCATGCCGCCCTACTCGGTGGCCAAGGGCGGCGTCATCACCTTCACGCGGGTGGTGGCGAAGGAGCTGGCCGCGCACGGCATCACCGTCAACGCGATCTGCCCGGGGGTGCTGTGGACGGCCTTCTGGGAGGGGCTGGCCAAGTACATCGCGGATACGAACCCCGCCTTTGCGGGAATGACCGCCCGCCAGGTCTTCGACAAGCGCGTGGCCGACGTCATCCCCATGAAGCGCGAACAGACCCCGGAGGACATCGGCTGGGCGGCCGTCTTCCTCGCCTCGGACCAGGCGCGGAACATCACGGGGCAGGCCCTGATGGTGGACGGCGGCAGCGTGATGCATTGATCGCCCGGGTCGGCCTCGTTCTCGGGCTGCTGCTCTGCCTGGCGCCGCTGGCGGACAGCGCGGGCGAGCCGGCGGTGGCGGCGGCGACGGAGCCGGTCCTCAAGCAGCTCGAGGCGTTCCGGCGCGGCGATTTCGACACCGCCTACACCTTCGCGTCCGAGTCCATCCATCAGCAGTTCGACCGCGCCGCCTTCGAGCGCATGGTGACGGGGGGCTATCCGGAGATCGCGCGCTCCGTCTTCGCGGTGGTGGCCCAGGGGGAGCTGGCGCCCAACGGCAAGGTCTACCTCGTGCTCAAGATCCGCGGCGCCAACGGCATGAGCGTCGAGGCCGTCTACGAGCTGGTGGACGAAGCGGGCGCCTGGAAGATCAACGGCGTCATCGCCCGCCCGGATTCAGGCATCATCTAGGCACGCGAGGGCACTCAATGGACTTTGACTTCACCGAAACCCAACAGAGCTTCCGCTTGGAAGTTCGCGCCTGGCTGGCGGCGAATGTCCCCGCGGAGCTGCGCGGGCGCGGCTTCGCCTCCTCTCGCGCCGATCTCGAAGCCGTGCGGCGGCTGCGCGACTGGCAGCGCACGCTCTACAAGGCCGGCTATGTGGGCATGGACTGGCCGACCGAGTACGGCGG
>Ga0134127_10001753_pt1 | contig 15978 bp, 8 predicted proteins | sample KB31753_FD_96459 | JGI IMG/M metagenome (GOLD analysis project Ga0134127, IMG submission 96459) | Terrestrial soil microbial communities with excess Nitrogen fertilizer from Kellogg Biological Station, Michigan, USA - KB3-175-3 | ecosystem: Environmental > Terrestrial > Soil > Unclassified ...
GCAGTTTCCGAGATCACCGTTCCCATTATTGGCTCGACGATAACGCCGGTCGTGGTGTTTCTTCCGCTGACGTTATTGACGGGTGTTACCGGTGTCTTTTTTCGTTCGTTGGCCCTGACGATGTCGGTCGCATTGTTGACGTCACTGATACTGGCGCTCGCGTTCACGCCGGTCCTGGCAGAGCGGCTGGTCAGAGCCAGACCAAAGGACCAACCTGACGCGGAAACCGAGGACGAAGAAACTCATGGCAGGTTTCTCGGCGCCGTCATTCGACGTTACGAATCAGTGTTGAGCATTGCGCTTGACAATCGTTGGGTCGTCGTCGTCACGATCGTGGTTGTGCTGGGCGGGTCCTATCTTCTCTATCGTTCTCTCGGCTCGGAATTTCTTCCCGAGTTCGACGAGAGTGCGTTTGTACTCGACTATCTTGCGCCCTCTGGATCGTCGCTCGCCGAAACTGATCGAATGCTGCAACACGTCGAGGAGATGCTCCTGAAGACGCCGGAGATTGAGAGTTATTCTCGACGTACGGGATTGGAGATGGGCCTGTTCGTAACTGAGCCAAACACGGGTGACTTCGCTGTTAAGCTGAAGCCTGGTCACAGCCGAAGCACTGGAGAAGTCATCGAAGAACTCCGCAAGCAAATCGCCGAAACCGAACCGGCGCTTGAGGTTGAGTTTGTTGGAATCCTTCCGGACGTCATTGGAGATCTGCAGGGCAATCCGGAACCGATCGAAGTGAAGCTTTTCAGCGAGGATGCGGCGGCGTTGCAGGAGAAAGCCGACGAAGTGGAGGCAGCAATCAAAAAAGTTCCCGGAGTGGTCGACACCCTTAACGGCGTCGTTATTAGTGGACCGGCTGTGACTTTCAATGTCGACCCCTTGAAAGCCTCCCAATTCGGTGTAACCGCCAACGACGTTGCAATCACAACCACTACAGCGATGTCCGGCGACGCCGGGTCTTCAATCTTGCAGCAAGATCGCCTGATCAAAGTGCGCGTGATCTTTCCCGAAGATGTGCGCACCTCGCTCGACAAGGTGAAGGCATTGCAAGTCCGTTCGTCCTCGGGTCAGTTGTTTCGCCTGGACCAGGTTGCGGACGTTGAATATGACAAAGGACAGGCTGAGATAGAGCGCGAAAACTTGCGCCAGATGATCGCAGTTACCGGACGGCTTGAGGGAAGCGACCTCGGTTCGGCAATCCGTCAAATTCAGAGTCAACTCGCAAAGGATGTGAAGCTTCCGCCGGGAATGACGGTCGAGTATGGAGGATTGTACCAGGAGCAGCAGTCGAGTTTTCGAGAGCTGGCGATGGCCCTCGTTTTAGCCGTGCTGCTGGTCTTCATTACTCTCCTGATCGAATTTCGCTCGTATGCGCACCCGATCGCGATCGTCACGGGCGCTGTGCTCGCGTTGAGCGGCGTGTTGCTGGCGCTGTTCATTACGCGATCCACGTTGAATGTAGTTTCCCTGATGGGCATGATCATGATCGTTGGCATCGTTGCGAAGAATGGGATCTTAATGCTGGACGCGGTCGAGGAGCATCTCGCCGCCGGCGATGACTTACGACAAGCACTACTACGATCGGGACGGCGGCGCTTTCGACCTGTATTGATGACTTCGTTGGCAGCAATGCTCGGCATGCTTCCTCTTGCCCTGGCTATTGGTTCGGGTTCAGAGTTGTTACAACCGCTGGCAATCGCTGTCATCGGGGGCTTGACGATGGCACTTGGATTATCGCTAATCGTAACGCCTTCGGTCTATGCGATGTTACGCAGGGTACGAGAGATCAAACGGCCGGAATAACCAGTTCACAAAGGAAAGCAACATGCGAAGAAACGGAAGATCGCAATGCCTCTTCAGCATAACACTGCTCGGAGTCGTGTTCTCGATGGGACCCTCAGCGGCTGCGCAAACGCCGCCTGCCCCTACTCCCACTCCAACAGTCTCCGCGAAGCCTTCACTTGAAAGAGAATTCTTCAGAAACATCCTGCGCGATCAAAAAGCGATCTGGACCGCTCCGTTTCAACTGGAACGCAACGATGCCAAGTGGCTCATTCCTGCCGGTATCGGTGCGATGGCCCTGTTTACCACTGATCGCATCACCGGAGACGAAATAGCCGAGTTCAACCGTGGGGTTAAGGCAAGTCGAATCGTCAGCTACGCGGGCTCCACTTACGGCGCGGGAGCCGTAGCCGCCACCTTCTATATCGTCGGCCGTAAGACGAACAATTCCAGAGCGCGCGAGACCGGAATTCTCGTCGCCGAGGCTACCATTGATGGACTAATTGTCAGCAATGTTCTCAAGGTAAGCACGCAGCGGGCTCGACCTGACGCCAAGCGAGAGCGCAGCGAGTTTTTTGATGGCGGCAGTTCCTTCCCTTCCGGACACAGCGTTCAGTCGTGGGCCGCTGCGACGGTAATTGCCAACGAGTATCATGATCAACGCAAGGTACAGGTGGCCGCTTATGGGCTTGCGAGTGCCGTTAGTCTCGCTCGGTTTACGGCCGGTAAGCACTACATTTCTGATGTATTGATCGGCAGTCTGCTGGGATACGGGATCGGTCAGTATGTGTATCGCACGCGTCATCAAAAGGAAGCAGATTCAGTCGACACCGATGAAGGAATTACAAACTCGATGTGGCCTGAGATAACACCACAATATAACCGCCGCATGCGTGAGTACGGAGTCGCGCTCACTTGGCGCTTCTGAGTATCATGAAGCGCTCAGTTCCTTTCTGAAATGTTCAGGCAATTGTTGTTTATGTTTGATTCGGTTCGGACACGATTAACGCTCTGGTACGCTGCGGTTCTCGCACTCTCTCTCATCGCCTTCGCATTCCTTGTTTACTCCGCCGCAGCCGCAATCTTTCGCGAACGTCAGGACGAGTCATTGCTTTCCACGGCGCAGACGGTGGCCAGCGCGTACGTAGAAGAATTTGAAGAAGCACATTCACTGGATAAAGCCGGTGAGATCGTTTTGGCGGAATTGGTCTTTCCCAATCGTTACGTTCAGGTCACTGACAACGCTGGTCAGCCGATTGCGCTTTCAAAGAATCTCTCGGGCGCGACGGTGCCGATACCTTCGTCAGCACTTAGTCAGGCGAGGCAGCAAAGCTCCAGTCTGGCGACCGTCAATGGTCTACGAGTCGCCGTCGTTCCGCTTTCCTCAGATCGAGAACTCGGATTCGCGGCTGTAGCCGAGCCATTGAGTGTAATCGAGGAAGGATTGCGTCGCTTACGGCGCGATTTTTTTGCAGGAGTTCCCGTGATTCTGTTATTCGCATCGGCCGGTGGCTACTTCCTCGCGCGAAAGAGCCTGGCGCCGATAAGTTCAATGAACCAGCAAACCCAGCGCATTTCCGCTGAGAGCTTGTCGTCGCGACTCGACGTCACGAATCCCAGAGATGAACTCGGCCGGCTCGGCGCTACGATCAACGATCTGCTGGCTCGACTCGAGACTTCTTTCAAACAGCAGCAACGATTTATTGCCGATGCTTCTCACGAGCTACGCACGCCGTTGGCGGTGCTACGCGGTGAGACGGAAGTAGCTCTCACCAAAACACGTACGATTGACGATTACCAAAACTCATTGTCGTTGATCAAAGACGAAGCGGAACGTCTCTCGCGCATCGTCGAAGACCTGTTCATTCTCGCGCGCCACCCCGTCGATGCGCCTGCTGCTCTATTGAAGGAGCCGCTATCTCTGAATGAAGTCGTCAGAGATTGTGCGCGTGCGGCGCAGGTACTCGCGGTCCGCAAAGGCGTGCGCCTGAAAACAGAGAATGACGCAGTCTCCATAGTCTTGAACGGCGACGAAGAGTTACTCAAACGCATGGTTCTCAATCTGCTGGATAACGCGGTGAAATACACACACCCCGGGGGCGAGGTTTCCATCGCCGTGGGGCGGCAAAACGGAAATGCGCTAATAGTCGTACGCGATACTGGTATCGGCATTCCTCAAGTCGATCAACTACACGTCTTCGATCGCTTCTATCGCGTGAACAAAGCTCGCTCTCGTGCGCTCGGAGGGGCGGGGCTGGGTCTATCGATTGTGCAATGGATCGTTGACGCTCACGAAGGAAAGATCGAGGTTCAAAGCACTACAGGAAGAGGCACCGCATTCACCGTCGAATTGCCTTCCAAGTCAACCAAATAGGCGGTAAGGTACACCTGAGTTTTGCGACTATGTCGGTCTGGAGTTCCAATGATCGTGATTAATGGAGAGTGTTATGTCACACGGCAAAATCTGTTACCTGGAAATTCCAGCAATAACCGCGGAAGCATCAGCCAGCTTCTATAGCAGCATTTTTGGCTGGACCGTGAGAAAGCGTGGCGACGGTGAGCTTGCGTTCGACGACACAGGCGGCGTTAGCGGAACATGGGTAAAGGAGAGCGACAGAACTCCAGACGAAGAGACACGCATATACATCATGGTGGATGATATTTCGGAGACTCTCAAAAAGATCGAGGCTGCAGGTGGCGTGGTAGTGACGCCACGAACAGACATCGCCCCAGGTTCCGGCGCATTTGCAGTTTTCGCGGATCCGGCGGGCACCGAATTCGGAATATACGAGGAGCCGAAGCGCTAGTCGGGGCTTAACAAAATGAGTAGCGCGCGCAGTTGCACTCCGAATTTCTTTACACCTACTCGAAGTCTCCTTTGATGTACTTCAAGGGCGATTCAGTGAGTAGAGCTTCAAGTTTGGCGCGCTGTTCCTTGGTGCTGTCAATCATCCAGCCTTCAGGCGCAAAGGTGTAAGCCTGTTCATAAGTGTCCTCGGCTTCCTTCTGCTTACCCATTCCCAGATAAGCCTCGGCCTGCGAAGCGACTACCCAGTATTTACTATTCAAGTACTGCTTCTTCGCCTCAGCGGTCGACTCTTCTGGTGGGACCGGATTAGATTTCAGCCATTGCTCGCAGATCGACAGCACCTCTTTACGCACGCGCTGAGCCTGTACGAAGTCGGCGACAGCTGCTGCAATGTGCGAAGCTGCTTCCGGTGCATCAGCGGACTTTTTGGCCAACTCGACGCCGTGGGCCGCTCGCGTATTAAGCAGGAAGGCGAAGTTGATCCCGTTGTAGTAGTCGTTGCGCAGATAGAATCCACGCTCGTAGCTGCGTATAGCCTTGTCGAGCGCAACCTCATCCCTGGCTTTGTCCCATAGCCGCTTGTGCACCGCGCCCCACAGACCAAGCGTCTCGGTATCGTTGGAAGTTGCAGGATCGAGTGTGTAGAGCAGATCGCAGGCTTCTTTAAGTGCGGCAGTTTCCTTCTCGGGTGTGTCCTGTTTTTCCTTGTAGGTTATGAGTGCGAGGCGTTGGGTAATGTAAGGATCGTTAGGCCGCATTACTCGCACAGCGCCCAGCAGCGCCTTGGCTTGCTTGAAGTCGCCGTTCTTCTGTGCCTCATCCACCTTTTGCATGAGTGCGCTATGCGTTTGGTCGGGAGAGACCTCAATGTTTGTATCGGCAAGTGCCGCTGCGGCAACTGCCTGGTTCACATTCATGTCGTCCGGCAGCTTCAAACGCCGGAGGCCATGCAGAAAGGTGTAAACCGGACTATCGTCGGCAGGCGGATCGTTGGCGAGGATTTCGGTGACGGCTTTCTTAAGATCAGCAGTGAACCTCTTCGCTTCAGTGACGCCGATGTCCTCCCCAAGGTGCTTATATTTCCGGATGGCAATTTGTTTGATGTCGAACGGAAAATTGAACTTGTCTTCCGCAATGATGATGGTGGTTGAGGGCCGCAGCGCATGGCGAACGCCTAGTTCATAGAAGGCGTTGCAATTAGCCGTGGACACGTCCGCAACGACGACGTCAGCAGTGAGTATCTGTTGGTACATCGGCACATTTATGTTGCCGGAATGTGTGATCTCATCGGCGCGATAGCATTCCAAACCTGCGTCTTCAATTGCCGGCTTGATGAGGTTTTGGTACGTCGCATCGAGGTTCAGCGTACGCCCGGTCTCGAAGTCGACCTTCGGGCCGAATCCCATCACTACGAAGCACGTCTTTTTCTTTGTCATCCTTGAATCCTCCAAGATGAAGTCAAAACAATAACAACCACCCGCCGAATAAGAGTTCAATCCAGTTGGGTTGTACTCGCTAACCTGATGGCCTTTACACTAAATGATTGAGAATACCAAGACGTTTCTGTGGATGCAGCAAACGCTTAAGACTACGGGTATGGAGTCACAAAGAAAAGAGCGCAGTTTGCGCAGAACGATGGCTTTACCTAAAAAGTCATTGGTACAGGTGTTTGTCATAGCGTTCGCGACTTTTAGGGCAAAGCCCACAACGATTGTGGTGGCTGGATTCTCTCAACGCGCTTTGCCTCCAACTGCGTATTTAAGTTGGAAGAGGTCGGTACAACCCGCTACCGCAGGTGGTGCTGACCCTGCCCAAGGTTCAATTACTGATTTTTGAGGCATCAAAGCCCTCTCAACGAGTAAACAGCGAATCGAACCTCAATCCACTCGAGCCTTCACCGCTGCCAACGCGTTTGCGGCGGCCGATCCAGAGGTGAGTTGAACCGTCGTGCCAGCGAGCGAGTTGATACCTGCGTGTGACGCGAATGCCTTCGCGGGGGATCTCTTCCTCGAAGATGTCGAGCCGCTGCGTGTCACCGCTATTGAGAATGCTGCCGTGCGCCTCGATGAATTCTTCGTTGCCGTCGAGTTTGAGCAGTTTGGCCCGTTCCAAACGCAGACCCGTGTTTCGTTTCACCGGCACCAGGGGCACCCAGTAATCGGGAACGTCTGTAGCAAGTTTGTAAACTGTTTTGACGGGAGCCGACGGCGGCGGCGGTTGCGAGGCGGCACCGTTGAGTTGTTGCTCGAACCGGTTCAACTGCTGTTCACTCGCGCTTTCAATCACGCGCTCGACACCCCACGACATGTTTGCCATCTCGTCACGCAGAAACAGCACTTCCTCGATGGGCCGGCCTTCCAGACTCTTGACGAGGGCTGGCGGAAGGAAAAATAGGTTCGGCGCCGGCTTGGCGGGTACGGTGTCACGCAGAGGTGAATGATCAAACATGTGCCACGTTGAAAACGGTTCGGGCAGCTCGGCGGACGGTCTGAGGGCCGTGCGCACGCCAAACGAATCCGTAATCACGAGGGAATTCGTTCGATAGAGCGAGCCAACGTCGAGTTCGACCGGAATGACAAACCAGTCGTTGCCGTAGGAGAGCGCAAACTCGACCAGCAGCAGACGCAGCATGTCAGTTGGTCCAGCCTCGACTGCGCCGAAGTTGACTTGCGCGTCTTCAAACTCCCAGAAGCGGGCTGCGGGCATGCCGCGAAAACTGGCAGGCGCCGGAATGGCCGTAGCCATGATTTGTTTTGAAGCTTTGTCCGTACTCGAGCCCATTGTCACTTCGGCGTTTGCGTCGAAGGCGTACCAATCGAGACGACCTTCATAGTATTCGGGAGCCGTCAAAACGCGTTCACCGTCACTGAAACCGGCTGCGACCGAAAATGCATACTCCATTCGTTCCGGCAGCCACGTTGGATTGCTCGTTTCAGGTTCGCTGAAGAGAGTGTCAAACCACTGCAACCAGAGTCGTGCGGCCTCTTTAACTTCCGCTAGATCAGAGGCAGCGATCTGAAGCGTTGGAGCAGGAATAATTTCCGCTCCAGGGGTTGGACGAAACGCAGCCGCGAGCCGCCGGCCATCGATCACGCGTCCGGTCATCAGATCGACGAACGCAAGACTGTCATGGTCCAGGTTTCGCCGTCGCTCATCCGGGAGCGGTAGAAACGCATACTCACGAACGAAGGCGTTGCGATAGCGCGTGAGCGTCTCAGGCGAGAGCGGTTGCTGGTCCAGCAACCGCAAAAAGTGGCGACCGGCTTCGGCGGCGACGCGGAATTTTGTGGGTTGCGCCGATTGTTCTGTGCTCGGACGAACAGCTTCACGCTCGACCAGCGTTTCAAGTGGCACGTGATTGCCGTCATACTTCGGCGCATTTTCGTGCGCTTTTCGCGAGATCGGTCCGGGATGATATCGCGTCACCGGAGTCCCTTCGCCGCGCCAGCGCGCAATAACAGGCGAGCCGTTGTCTTCGCCTTCGAACTCCCCAAACTGCCATTGTCGCGCGAGGAGCCAAAGCGGATCGTAGACGTGCGCCTGCAGGCTGGTGTTCATCTCCTCATCGCGGCTGCGCGGTTCCAGTCGTAACCAACTGGTGATTGACGGCATAAGTCCCTCTACTTGATCGTCGTAAAGTCAGTCGAAACGGTCTCGTTCAATGAATTGAAAGCGAAGTACAACGCGGGCAGATAGTGGCCCACTTCATTCAGCGCCTCTGAATCCACAGCACGGATGCGCGCTAGATCGAGTGTTTCCAGCAGCACTTGTTGTAATGACCAGGTGGTCCATGCCTGGCCGATTTCCGGCGGCACCGCGATCAGGATCGTTTGCGGCGGCGCAGCATTCGGTTGATCGTATTGCAGCGCGATACCCGTGATCTCCGTTGGACCAGGCACGACTTCAACCCATTCGTCGATGAGCACACCGGCGAGCGGTTGTTGCGCGTTAAGCGGCGTAGCAGACTGCACGGCAAGCGAGAGTTTTCCGACCGGCTGAGTCTGACCCGGTTTGAATGGCAGAGCTATCCAGCGATCGTTTGTGGAGAAGGGAAGCTGCGCGATGGACAGATTGAGTCGTTCGCCGTTTTGAAGTGCTTCCGAATAACTCAGCGCTGCGTTGAGTTTTGCCGCGCCATCGCGCACGCGCGCGACACGCCCGAACCACGTCGCGGACGCGAGCGGGTCACCATCCTGCACCTTCGTGCTGTCAGCCAGTGCTTGTTGAAGTTCTGCTGCGTTCGTTGCTTTGAAACGCGGCAACGCGACGCATGCTTTGCCGAAGACGATGCGTAGTTGATTTAACGCGCGATCGCGTCTTTCTTCGGCAGTCGCCGGCGCGCCGGCCGAAGCGGCATTCATCTGTGCAAGCCGTTTCTGTAGCTCCTTGCTAATCGACACAGCCTGCACGACCAGAGTTTCTCGATCCGTGGCCGAATCACCCGCAGACGAAAGCGGCACAGCGCCAGCGACGCCGAACGACGCCGCAAGCAAGATTAGTTCACGCAATTGTTCGAGATTCGCAGCCTCAGGCTTCGTGAGTTGATCCGCGAAATCTTTCGCCGCCTGTTCCAACGATCCTCGCGCCGTGGCGGTACGCGCCTCGAGCTCGTCCACGTCAACGTTAAATCTCTCGCTGCGTTCCGGCGGATTCAGATCGCCATCATCAATTGCGCGCACCGCGCCAAACAGTTTGCGCGCAGTTCGCAACAGTTCGCTGAACTCTCCATAACCCAACTCACTCGCTTTCCATTCCGCCTTGCGATTGGGACTGATGCGCAGTAACGAACCGGGCGCGAAGCCTCCACTCATCCGAACGGCATGATGAAGAATGCGCTGCTCGATCTCGGCTTGTTGTCCCTGTCCGCCCTCGACGGCGTAGATGAAGTCCAGCGGCGCGAGCCCCAGCGCGTCCAGGCGGACCGCTTTTGTGTCGATGACTTTTTCGGTCCCCAGTTCCACCTGCTCGATCAGGCAACGCACGTTCGCGGGACTACCGAGCAATCTCGCCGCCCACGAGTTCAAGTGCGGCTCGGCAACAGCGCGAAACGGATGTGCAGACGCCTCCCACCCGCGTGTCGCCGCGGCCTTACCGCTGAACAGCGCGAGCAACCGGTGAGTATGGGCCACACCGGTGCGCGGTGTTTGCACGACTTCGAGTTCCGGTGGCGGCGCTTCTCCCCCGGCAATCGAGTCGACTGTATTCGCCGCACGCAACGGGTTTCCGCGCACGACTTGATAAACGCCTTCCGCCATTAACGCATCGCTGACCGCATCCACGGACTGTTCCAGCAAATTGAGCTCGGCCTGAACAGCATTGAACTTCGCATTGTTGGGATCAAACGGCGGTAACCTGGTCTTCTGTTGACCGACCAGGCCACCGAAAGGAATCGTATCGTTGGTCCATTGCGGCGGCTGAGTGCTTTTGCCCTTCTGCCATCTGCGCATCAACGCCAGGCCATCAACGACATTGTTCGCAGCCACCGCTTCGACTGCGACACCCGCTCCGGCATCGTTCAACTTTCGCGCGACGAGCGGAGCGAGCTCACGAAACGGCGCTATAAACTCCGGCGCCTTCACTTCCTGCAAACGCCGTTCGAACCTGTAGCCTAACAACGCGCCTAGCGGTTGACCTTGCCGGACGCCGTCGAGCAGCCAGGACGCGAGCCGTACGCGTTCTGACGACAAATCGACGGCCAACAAATCGTTTGGTTTCTGTTTGTCGGCGCCGGCATGGGCGAGATGCGCGCTGCGCAGAATCGCAACCGTCGACGCCTGCGCGAGCGACGGCGCGTGCACAAAACCGGGATTGTTTGCCGGTTGAAACACAGGTTCCTGTTCACCCGGCGGCGGCATGACCTTTGGCGGAGCGGCTGCCGGTTTGAGGTTCATCACCCAGCCGTAGCCACCAAACAGGACCGCGTTCGCATTCACCGCACGCATTTGCGCCAATCGCTTGGTGGCAAACGAAGTGATCCAGGCGTCGAGCCGGTGCGAACAAAGATCGAGTGTGCCAGTCATCAGGAGTTTAAGCTTGTCTACACTCAGTGATTGCAGATGGTCCAGGCTCGCTCGAAACTCGCTTATTGATTTCAAGTCCGGCTCTCGCGAGATGTCGGGTTCACCGCTTGGCAGGAATCCCAACAGGTAACGCCCAAGTTCCATCGGTTGCGCTTCGCCCGATACGTTGATCTTCATCGCCATCTGTCGCCAAAGACTGAGCATCAACTGCCCCACGGGCATGTCGATTAACTCCGGTTCGCGACGCAGCGCGGGTTGCAGCAGGCCACGCTTGATCAATAGCCGCGTTCCGGCGTTGGTGTATTCGAGGAGCATCGAATGCCGCAACAGTAGATGGAGCAACGTGTGCGGCGCTGGTTGTTCGACGGACAGGTTACGAAACTGGACGTCTTTAAAAAGGTTGCGCGCGTCGAGCAGCGTCTTGATGTAGTTTGGCGTCAACGATGGACTTTGATCGGCCTGAACGAGCGGACCCTTCAGCGGCGCGGCTGGTCCCGAGTAAGTTGCATGGGCCAGACGCGGACGCCAGGTTACGCCCAACGCGTTTTGAAAAACTGCGGTGGTCAGTCGTTCCTGTGTGGCCCACCACATATTGAGCGCGTCGCGTTTGCCTTTCAGGAAAAGTTGTCTGGCAGCGAGAGCTTTTTCAAAAGCAACCTGTTTCGCGCGCTGTGCTTTGATGAAAGCATCGCGAAGTGCTCTCTGTTGCTGGATGAACCTGATTCGTTGTGCCGGTGGTAGGTCCATGTCCGGAGGTTCGATTTCCGGTGGCTCTTCTACCGGTGGTGGCTCGATCTCTGGCAGGTTCCACGCATCCTTGAAGAAATCGGCGCTGAGAAATATCCATAAGTGTTCCAGGTAGTGACGGCCAAGCAGATTGCGCATCGAGTAGTGCGACGACAATCCATCCATGCTCAAGACTTCCGTGAGATCTTTATCGATGCCCGACTGCTGAGGAGTGTCATCGCTGCGTCCAAGCCGCGGCGTCTCCGGGAAGTTGCGTCGCCAGACGTCGCGCAAACGCAACAGAAAATCGCGCAACGCAGTGTCCCGAGTGGTATCGCGCAACGTCTCGTCGCCGGTTTGATTGCTCGACGCCTTCCACGCGGTGAACGAGGTCACCGGCAGAAACCCGTAAGGCTGTTTGCCGACCCGAATCGAGGGGAGCGGTCCGGTCGCGCGAACGTACTGAACGAAGTACTTGCGCGCCCACTCGATATCGTCATCCGTCAACGGACTCTCGCCTGGTTGCCCAACGCCGAGCATCTGCAACAGGAAGTACCCCCACGTCGCTTGCCACAGCGCGCGGTTCATATTTTGCGCATCAAGCTGGTCTATCTCGGTCGCGTGTGACAGGCCGCCAAAAACTTCGGGTGTGCGCGTCAATCCCAAGGCCGCGGTCAATACATCAGCGTTCGAGCGATCTCCCGCTTTAAAGATCGTGGCAACGCGTTCCGCGTCATAACTCGCTTCATGACCTGGATCTTCCGAACTGAAACCGGAGGGCACTTCAGCAGTGTTGTTGGACGGCGTGCCCGGTGGCACGAAACTGATGCCGTCGGTGTAGTGATGCACGTTGAATAATTCCGTCAGCCGGGTGCTCCAGTCAGTGTTAGCTGCCCCGTCATCCTTGATGCCCATCACGAGCAGGAAATCGAAGCCCGCAGCCGCGACCTCTTTCGCCAGCTTCGCACGAATTCCCATACCGGCTGCTTCTGCCTCGTTGAAATCGACCATCCACTTCATGCCCGCATCGATACCGACGTCGTCGACGACCGCAGTCGGAGAAGGATCGGGGCCGGCCGCCAGAGATTCGCGGATTGGACCACCCTTGGTATTCAGGACCAATCGTCCGTTTTTGTAACCGAGTAGAACCCAGAAGTTCGGCATTGAGCGCGTTAAAGGCGCACGCGTCCACGGCTCGGGTTGAGTTGCGGCGTTCGGAAATTTGATCGGCTTGGATAAAGCCGCGTCGGCTGGGATGGCATTCTTAGGACGATCATCAGGATTGAGAGGTTTCAGTGTGCGCGCAATCCATGCTGCACGGGGCGGGTCGAAACGATCGGCCAACTGACGCCACGCAGCCTTCGCGCGCTCTTCGTCACCGGCGGCTCGCCACGTTTGTTCCCAAAAATGTTTTCCCCACGTTAGCTCTTCGCTCGTCAACGCCGGCTCGTGCGTGTCGACATGGACCTTGTCGGGATAGACGCGCACCCGCAACTCGGAGCTTCCGTCGGCTAACGGAAAGAAGCGCGTCTCCAGTCGTACTGGAAACAACACGAGCGGTTGGGCCGGTCCAGACGAAAGCTGTGTCGCGACGTCGGGTGTGTTCGGAATATTGGGAATGTCAGGATTCGCGGTCTTCATGGAGTTGCTTTTCCGATCATCTGTCTAGCATGAATCGCGACGCGCACTGGCCGCTGCAACGTAATGAGGGCCTGATGCGCGGAGTTCTTACCCCATTTGACCTTATCGATTTCGCCCAGCGCCCTGCCGGTTGAAACGTGGGAGAGCCTCTTCAACTCGTCTTCGGTGTTCGCAAAATGCCGCCAACTGAGATCGCTCCAGGTTGTAAGTGTTGGTGGCTGAGGCGGTGCGAAGTCTGCGACGTCCAAACCGAAGCGCGGTTCCGTTGGTTGTTGCTGAATCACAAAGAACCATCCGTTCGGGTCATGTGGCGGCTTGCCCAGCGCTTCGTCTTCTTTAAGATCGAAACCGACAAAGGTGATGTCTGGCTTGAGCGTGCCGCGGAAGAGTGGATGACTTTCATCCCCCGTTTTGCGCGAGACGTCCAGTTGCGTCCCAGTCTTGATGGCTCGTACTGCGTAGACCACTGAGTTCGGGTAACGACGCAGCAGTTCGCCGCGAATGAGCAACACGAGTTTGCCGCTCGTGTTGGGAGTGTTGTCTCCGAGATGATTGTTTCCCCACATTGTGATCGGTTTGAGATCCGCCTCAGCCTTGCCCACTGACGTATCCCAGAATTGCTGGAAGTAAGTGCCGCGCTGATCGGTCGGATAGTCGCGCCAGAGAAGTTCGCTGCTCATCTCCGCGTTCAGTCCGACCATGAACGCCTCGACAAACGGCGAGTTGGTTTCCAGCAGCGCGACCGTGTTCGGCGGCACGTCTGCGAGACCGGGAAGCAGGAAGTCCTGCGAGAGATCGCGCAATGCTTCATACATTGGTTGCGGAAAGATAGGTGCATCCATGATCGGCTCGAGCGGATCTTTCGTTGGAGGCACGCCGGCCGGCAAGGTGAGTGAAGCGAGCACGCGCGTAGTGATCGTCTTTTCGGGATCCACACTTTGCAGCAGCTTCGTCTTGACGTTGGCATCGAACAAGTTGAACTGCGGTGCTAGGGCCGTCTTGGTAGTGAGAGAGAGTTGTCCCACTTTTTCGTGATGAGCCTGCACTATTTTGCGAAACATCGCCGCGTCGGGACTGTCTTTCCCCGGTTGGAAATTCAGGAGAGTCCGTTTTGGCGATCCCTCGGGTACGACCTTGAAATCGCTGAGCTGAGGCGCGCTGGCTACTAACTGCAAGATGCGTTCGGAACGGACCATATCCTTGAACACACCTGCGGCCGCGGTTTGATTTTGTGAAACCTGATTGATGTTGATAGGACCACTTTCCGGTCGCGCGACGAAAGCGGCTGTAGCGACAGTGGTGAGTTTCGCCATGAACAACATCGGCGCGATCGGCGGCGCGCCCTGTGTGGCAAAACGAGTGCTGATAACACCGCGCGGATTCGTGAGCCGCCGCAATGGCGCGGAGACGGCTGTGTCGGGCAGTGTGGACTGCGCGATCTTTTGTGACAAGAGCGCGCGCTTGTCCGTCGGCGCGGTTGGTTCGACGACGAGCCGTGATTGCGCCGGAGCCAGCACTTTCAAGAGAGTGTCTTGAGAGAAGTGTTTGAAATGTCTGGCGTGGTAAACGGCACTGACTGTACGGCCCATCTGACCCTGCCGCTTGATTTGATTCACTCGCTGGATCTCGCCGAGCTGCTCCCACGCCGACGCCATCAGCTCTTCCTGCTCAGCCTGGACCACCTGGGTGCCAAACGCGGCGACAACGCGTTGACGCGGATCGAGATTCAGCTCGTCGAGCCAGTTCAAGGGCGGCGGCGCAGTGACGTTCACGACGTGACGCGCCGCTTGCCAGCAACCGTAGACTGGTGGTCCAACAATCGGATCCTGCTGATCGTTTTCGTCGGTTGCGACTTTCCACGCACGGTGGAGGATGTTTTGCAGTGTCGCCTGGAACGGGGCGCGCACTGCGGCGGGCCAGTCGTCCGGTTTACTGCCTACGACGCGGAGCGCGCCTTCGAGTCCGAGCGTCGTGCCCGGCACGTTGGGTTGCAGTGGCGGCTGGATTTTAAAGCCGGGTTCGCTGATGTCGATCGGACGCTTTCCGACTGTGGCGGGCATTTCGCGCGCCTTGAGTAGACCGACGAGTGATTCGAAATCGCCGCCAGTGCCTGTGCGAAAGTCCCAGTGATAATAGACAGGCAACGTCACCTCGGCAGGAGGTTTGGCTGGAGGAACGACTTTTATGGTCCACGACGAGGTCAGCTCGAGTGGCGTTGTTTCGTCAGGACGTTGAAGCGGTTGGCCCAATCCCGCTCGGCGACCCTGTTCGAATGCAGGCACGACACACGCAATGTAGTCGGTTAGGGGATCGAGCCGGCGTGGACACAACAGTCTTGAAACGGTTAAGGCCGGATCGCCGCCGAGTGCAGATTTCAGCGCGGCGAGTTGCGGCTGCGTTCCGGCAATCTGCGCGTGAGCCCAGGCCCACGATTCGCTCAAATCCGGCAACTCCTGATCGGGTTGTGCGGGTGACTTGATCTCGAGCACGGGCAGCGGGAGGTTGCGATCGATACGGATAGTAACGCCGTCCTGCTTCTTGACCACGATCAAGCAGAGCCAGGGTCGCAGTTTGTTTGTGTCGTCAGCCTTCGCGGGAGTAAAGAGCCAGGGAAAATCAGGACGGTCGAATTCAATCGCCGGAAAGTAATTCGGCTCGAAGTCGGTTGAGAGATGGCGCGGCTCGGTGCGTATTACTTGTTGCGGATCGATACCAATGATATCGCCTGGGCCAAACAGACGAACTTGCCGTTGAACATCGGGCGGCGTGTTGTTGATGCGCAGTTTGACAGTGACCGAGACGACCGCGGCCTGGTGTGGGGTCATGTCGGTGGTTTGAATGCCGGCGGCAGCGCCCTGACGCACCCACGGTAAGAAGACGTAATTTGCGGCTGGGTCAGCCATCTTGTTTTATCCTTACTTCCGTACTTCGGATAAACGGAGTATTTGCAAACGCGCAGCTTTCTGCGGAGTCGCCTGTTCGATTTCGCGTAACGCC
>Ga0134127_10001755_pt1 | contig 15961 bp, 21 predicted proteins | sample KB31753_FD_96459 | JGI IMG/M metagenome (GOLD analysis project Ga0134127, IMG submission 96459) | Terrestrial soil microbial communities with excess Nitrogen fertilizer from Kellogg Biological Station, Michigan, USA - KB3-175-3 | ecosystem: Environmental > Terrestrial > Soil > Unclassified ...
CGTCCGCACCGCCGCGCTCGCAGCTGGCATCCCGTTCGTAGATATGTGGACGGGCCTCGTCTACGACGCGAGTGGGAACATCATCATCAAGGGCGAGTCGTGGGTGACCGGCACCGGCTGGGTGACAAGCCCGGTCGGTACGAGCGTCTACCTGCGGAACAACTTCGACACGGGCCAGGCGAACGGCGCGGCGATCACGACGGGGAACAGCGGCGGCGGCTCGCAGAACGATCAGTTCAACAGCGTGACCGGCGCACCCACGTACGACACGGGGACGGAGTACAACGGGCACCCCTCGATGCTCACCCAGATCGGCACTATCGATCACGTCGCCTGGAACACGAGCTACACGACCGGGTACCTGCGCTTCTACCTGAAGGTGCCCGCCAGCCCGGCGAGCACCGACCAGAAGATCGCGTGGTCTACGAGCACCGTCCCCTCGTCGAACGGGAACCTTCACCGGATCATCCTGTCGGCGAACGGGAAGCTCTACATCAACGTGGATGGCGCGAATAGCGTGTTCACCACGAACGTGCTGCCGGCGGGGACGTGGATCCGCATCGAGGCGCAGCTGGTCGTGAACGGCACGACCGCATCCATCACCCTGAAGACGTTCAACAGCCCCGAGTCGAACACGGCTTCGGAGACGATCACCACGAGTAACGCGGACGTGGCGACGCTGATCAGCACGATCCACCTCGGCGTCGGGCAGAGCTCGAACATCGCGTACGACCTCGCCGCGTTCGAGGTGAACAACGCTGGCTACCCCGGCCCCGTCACGACGGAGAGCTACGTGAAGGCGGGATCGTCCGACTGGATCATGGGGCCGGACGCTGTGCACCCGACGCTCGCCGGGCACCAGTACTGGGCGCGCAGGGCGAACCACGCGTTCCGCGCGATCATCAACTCGATGAGGGCGGAGACATCATGAGCAGGTTCGGAGCAACCGCGCCCGGCCGCGAGTCGATGGTCACAGAGGGCGACATCGCTGACCTGATCACCGCGCTCGGCTCTGGCTCCGCGAACGAACTCAGGAGCGGCAGCGGCGTCCCCTCGTCGGGCCTCGGTATCAACGGCGACTTCTACATCGACACGGCGGCGCACAACCTGTACGGCCCAAAGACGGCGGGCGCGTGGGGATCCGCGACGAGCATCGTCGGCCCGACCGGCGCGACCGGGCCGCAGGGAGCGACCGGCCCCACCGGTGCGGCCGGCCCGACCGGTGCGCAGGGGCCGACCGGCCCACAGGGGCCAAGCGGCGCAAGCGCAGGCGTGCTCGCCTCGCGTCCGGCCGCGGGCGCGGGGAACGCGGGCAGCCTCTACCTCGCCACCGACGACACGACGGACGGCCCCAACGGGACGCTCTGGAACAGCAACGGGTCGAGCTGGTCGATGGTGCCAAAGACACTGCACGGTGTGTTTGGCTGGTTCTGGATGAGGGACTACGGAGCCGACCTGACGGGTGCGACGGACACGACCGGCGCATTCAACACGATCAAGGCGCTCCTCGACTCGAACCGTGCGGGGACGATCTACTTCTCGCAGGGCAAGTACCTGACCACGAGCGGGTACGTCGTCGACAACCAGGGCACAACGCTGGTCGGTGAGGGGCAGAGCGGAGTCTCCGACACCCTTGCGAAGGGCTGCACGCAGATCCTCGTCGGAAGCGGCGTATGGGGGCTCACGATCGGCTCGACTAGCTCGTCTGAGTGGCGCGGCTACCGCATGGAGAACATGCACTTCTACGAGGCGTCGCCGGGCACGGCCCTCGGCGGCTGCTGGGCGCGCAGGGTCAACGACTCGAACTTCACGAACTGCTCCTTCGGCAACTTCACTAAGCCTGGGGCGAATACGTTCTTCCTCGACGGGACGGGAGACAACGCCCAGTACAACAACTTCATCAACTGCCGGTTCGGCGCGGGGGGCACGGTCTCGTTCCGCAACGTCGCGGCGAACGGGACGTACTTCAACGGCGGGTGCTACTTCGAGGCGCTCGGCGGCGGCGGATCGCCGGTCGCCGGTAGTATCGCCCTGAAGTTGGAGAGCGGCGACACGGCAGACGTGCATGGCCGCTTCCAGGGGTACGACACGCTCGTCGAGGTCGGGCCGAACATTGGCCACCGCATCGACATCAGGGCCGAGCACTGGACAACCCAGGCCGTCCACGTGCTCGGCACGGGGTCGGGGTCGCGCGGCGCGCGCATCTGGGTCGATGGCGATAACTCGATCAGCGGGAGCGTGGGCAGCGGCGTTGTGATCGATTCGGGCGCGACGAACACGATCGTCCAGGCGCACATCGAGAACACGAGCAGCGCGGCCACGCGGATCGTGGATAACGGAACGGGGACGATCATCATCAGCGACGGACTGGTCACTGCCTCCGCGGTGGCCGCGTCCGGCCTGACCGGCGCTACAGCGGCGAGCCGCTACGTCGGCGCAACCGCCTCGGGCGCGCCCTCCAGCGGCACGTTCGCTGTCGGAGACTTCGTCGTCTCTCAGACGGGGCACGTCTACATCTGCACGTCGGCCGGCTCGCCTGGTACGTGGACGGACGCCGGGTCGGTCGGGAACCTCATCACATCGGTCGCGGGGCGAACGGGCGCGATCGTAATAGCAGAGTCAGACGTGACCAACCTGACGACTGATCTCGCGGCGAAGGCCCCGCTCGCCTCGCCCCCGTTCACCGGGACGCCAACCGCTCCGACGCCCGCCCCCGGCACGAACAGCACACAGGTCGCCACGGCCGCCTACGTCAAGAGCGAGCCCGCCCCGGCGATGGATATGGTCGTCGGCGGGAAGGGCACCGGGGCCGTAGCCGCCGCGGCGTGGCCCGCAAACTTCACGATCATCTACGTTCGCCTCTGGGGAACAGGCAGTATCTCCAACATCCTGTGGGTACCGACCACCCTGTCCGGCAACTACCTCGTCGCGATCTACGCGAACACGGGCAGCGGCCGCAACGCGACTCCGACCGGCGCGGCCCTGTTCTCCTCTGCGAGCGCCGCGATGAGCGGCCTGACCGCGAACGCGCTTGCCACGACCGCGCTCGGCGGCTCGACCAGCGTAACGCCGGGAAGCCATTGGGGTGCCGTCGCGATCGACAACACGACTGGCGCGGTTTCGCGCGAGACGGTTCTGAACGCGGTGATGAGCGCGGGCCTCGCGCGCAGCCAGACGCAGGCGTCTCTCACCGCACCGACGGCATCGGGCACCGTCATGACAACCCTCTGGCCGTGGATGCAGGCATCATGACGAAGGATCCTGGACACTTCCGGCACCGCATCCAGCTCGTCTCCTCGACGCTGACGCCGGACGGCCTCGGCGGGGGTACCCGCTCGCAGACGGTCGTCGCTACGGTGTGGGCGCGGGTCGAGCCGACGAGCAGCGCCGAGCATACGATCGCTGGTGGGATCCGCGAGCAGAACTGGTGGCGCATCACGATCCGCTACCCGGACAGCTTCTCGGTGACCGGCGATATGTACGTCGTGTGGAACGGGCGGACGTTCTACATCCGCGGGATCATGCAGCCCGAGGCGATGACGCGGTGGCTCGTCCTGACGTGCTTGGAGGGAGAGTAGTGAGCGGAGTCACGATCGAGATCACGGTTGGCGGTGTGCGCCAGGCGATCGAGTCGTTCGCGGAGTACGACCGGCGCGCGCACGGCAAGGTCGGCGATGCGTGTCAGGCGACGGCGCGTGTCGTAGCCGACCGGGCGCGGATGCTCGCGCCCGTGTTCAACGGCGACCTGGCGGGGTCGATCCGCCCCGGCCTCGGCGGCGGACTCGTCGGGAATATCGCGACCGCAGAGGTGATCGCGCACGCCGATTATGCCGCCTATGTCGAGTATGGGACGCGGCCGCACACGCCGCCGCTACAGGCGATCTCGGACTGGGCGTACGCGCACGGGATGCGCCCCTACGCGTTGCAGCGCGCGATCGCGGAGCGCGGCACCCCGGCGCAGCCGTACATGCGCCCGGCCGCGGAGTCTGAGCGCGTCGGCTTCGAGGCGCGGCTCGCCCGCGCGCTGTTGGAGGCAGAGGTATGAGCGAGACATCCCTCGCCGGGCTCGCGGTGCAGCGCGTCACGTACGCGGCGCTCCACGGCGCTCTCACCGACCCTGTGACGAGCGCCGTCGTCCCCGTCGTTGACCAGCCCACGGAGACATCGGCCTTCCCGTACGTCGAGTTGACGACGTTCATCGAGACTGGTCGCGACACGTTCAACCACACCGGCCGCTCGGTGCTCGCCACGATCGACGTGTGGAGCAGGAGCGGCCCGGACGCGGCGCAGGACGGCTGGGGGCAGGCCCGCCAGATCGCCGGGCAGATCGACGTGCTCCTCCACGCCAGCGTCCACGCTCCCTCGGACGGGTGGACGTTCGTGAGCTACCTGCTCGACACGACACAGGACAGGCCGCTCTCCGATGGCATCACCCGCGCCGTCACGCTCGAGTACCGCGTCCTGTTGGAGACGACGACGTGATGGCTGGCCTCGCGCACTACGCCGGCCTCACGAACGCGAGCGGCCCGTGGTACCTGTGGTGGTCGGGTATCGCTGGTGACCTGCCGATGCTCGGTATCTTCGTCGTCCTCTACCGCAAGCACAACTGCCAACGTCAGGGGTGTTGGCGTGTCCAGTGGCGGAAGCACGGCGACGCGCTCTACTGCCGCAAGCACCACCCGGACGGCGACCGGTGAACATGGCGGCGCTCCAAGCGCAGCTGTACGCGCTGCGCGCCCAGGTGGATTCGCTGATCGTCGCTGTTGAAGCGGAGATGCCAGCGGTGACGGTTGAGTGTCCCCACCCGCCCGCGCAGCGGCGAGACTTGTCTGTGATAGGTGGCCCCGAGCGTTGGGAGTGCCAGCTGTGCGGCCACGAGCACGTAGGCACTGACGATTGAGGTAGGTATGTGGCACAGTATCCCGGACGGAGCATCCAGATCAACGCGAGCGTGGATGGCTCTACCTGGCACCCGATAGGCGAGTGTGATACCGCCGAGCTTTCCGTCAACGGCGCGACGATCGACGTCACCAAGTTCGGTGACAACGACATCGAGCGGATCATTGGTCTGCGCGATGCCAACTGGTCGCTGAACGGCCGGTACGATCCGACCGACACGACGGGGCAGGTCGTGATCCGAACCGCGCTTCTGAACGACTCGCCGCTGTACCTGCAGTTCGAGTTCGCGCCGGGCGCGAGCGCGGGTAGCAAGGGCTTCCACCAGCAGGTCGTCCCGACGAAGTTCGACATCAAGGCGACCGCGGCGGGCACCGTCGACATCTCCATTACGGCGGACTCGACCGGCGCGATCACGGCGGACTAGCCATGATCGAGGCGGTTCGCGGGTTCATCAGCAAGGTCGCGGCGGTCATCGCCATCCTCGTGATGGCAGTGTTCTGGCGGCGGGACGGGTAGATGTCCAGGTTCGCGGGCAAATACTGCAACGTCAAGCTGTCGGGCACTGGCGTCCTCACGGTCGGTATGGCGACGACCGATGTCGGCGGCCTGCACACGACGTACCAGACGTTCGGCAGCGGGATCGCGCGGGTGTTCGACCCGCAGGCGTCGGTGACGGTGAAGAAGAACGCCGTCGCCCAGTCGCCGAGCCTGTACACGGTGGATCGCCTGTTCGGCCGCGTCACCTTCGGATCCGCGCTGCTGGGGACGGACGTGGTGACGATCGACGCGACCGTACTCCCGATGACGACCGTCGCCGGTGCGAACGGCGCGGAGGTGTCGGTGAACAACACTCCGATCGACGCGACCACGTTCGCCTCGGCGGGGGATATGGAACGCGCGTACGGGCTGCGCGACTCGAATGGCACCGTCGACCGGTTCTTCCAGGCCGATGCTCTGTTCCTGACCGGCTTGCAGGCCGGGACGGTGATGGTCGTCGAGTTCTGGCGGAACGCGACGACCGTGGACTGGCGGTCGTGGGCGCTGTTCAACAAGAGCGACAACAAGGCGGCGGTGGCTGATCTCGTTGGCGAGACGGTCACGTTCGTCTCCACCAAGGACGCTGACGGAAGGAGCGTGAGCTTCGCATGAGTGACCTACGAGCGCGGATCCTGAACGCTGACGACGTACGCAGCGAGGACGTGGAAGTCCCCGAGTGGGGTGTGACGGTGCGGGTGCAGGGGATGACCGGCGCGGAGCGCGCCCGGTACCTGCAGGCGACGGTCGGCGACGACGGGAAGCCGAACTTCGACCGGATCTACCCGGAAGTCCTGATCGCGTGCGCGTACGACCCGGAGACGGGGGAGAAGGTGTTCGAGGCGGCGGATCGTGACGCGCTGAACGGGAAGGCGGCCGGTGCGACGGAGCGGATCGCGAAGGTCGCGATGCGCCTCAGCGGCATCGCGGACGACGCGCGGGCGGAAGCAAAAAACGCCTAGAGCGTGGCGAGCGTGCCCTCTACTTCGCCATCGCTGAACGACTCGGGGGGATGACGGTCGGCGAACTGCTCGACCGGATCAGCAGCGAGGAGATCACCGAGTGGCACGTGTTCTTCGACATGCAGGAGCAGGAGCTGGAACGCAGCCGCCGCGGCGCGGAGGGCGGCCCGGAGCAGCGGAAGCCTGCGCTCGGAGACGACCAGGCTCGGGATGCGATCACCGAGGCGAGGAAGGCACAGGGGCTTGAATGACGGCCGCAGAGTTGGTAGTCAAGATCCAGGCGGACATCAGTGACCTGAGCGCGAAGCTCGGGATCGCCGCCGCGGAGACGAAGGCGTTCGCCGACGAGACCACCAAGTCGTCGTCGAAGATGAAGAACGCGTGGCGCGACGCGGAGACCGGGCTGATCAACTATGACCGGGCGCAGAGGAACGTCCGCAGCGGGTTGAACAACGGGCCGCTCGGCCTGGTCGGCGCGCTCGGCGACGCCGTGGCCGGCGTCCTGAAACTCAGCGATGCGGTGCAGAACGGCGCGGTTGACCTGGGCCGGTGGATGCAGGAGACGGATCAGGGGGCGACGGCGATGACCGGGTTCGGCGCTGTCCTCGTTGAAACCGCTCCCCTGCTCGGCGTGGCCGCCCTCGGCGTGATCGCGCTGGTGGCGGCGGTCGAGTTGATCCCGATCGCCGCGGGCCTCGGCGTCGCCCTGCTCACCGCGCTCGCCGACGCGGTCGGCACGCTCGCCGCGGTCGTCTACTTCGCGCTCGGCCCGGTGACCGTCCTCGTAGGCGTGATCGGACTGCTCGGCGGCGCGTTCTTCCTGTCCGCGCAGAAGGCCGCGAAGGGCGTCGGCGTGTTCGGACAGATCGGCCATGAGATCGCGCAGGTCGGTGGGATGTTCCAGCACCTCCTCACGCTCCTGGGGATCGACTTCATGCCGATCTTCCAGCAGCTGGTAGACGCGGCCAAGCAGGCGATTCTCTACTTCGACAAGCTCGCGAACATGCCGCTCGCCCAGGCGTTCCAGTCGCTGGCGACGACGGGGATGGCGATGCTCACGAAGTTCCTGTACGCGGTCGGCCACGCCTTGGCGCACCCGTTCCGCCTCCTCGTCGATTTCGCGTTCGGCGGCGGCGGCGCGAGCGCGAACAGCAAGATCCACGGGCTGATGCAGAGCCTCGGCGGGTACCTGTTCGGCACGACCGGGACAGCGCCGAACCATCGCGGCTCGGCGCACGGAGCCGTCGCCAACCAGGGGTCAGTCCCCGGCGCGCTCGCGCCGATCCTCGCGTGGTTCAACAACCACGACTTCACGAAGTACGGGAAGAGGTGGGGGAACGAGATCGTCAACGGGTTCCTGAGCAGCGGCCTTGCGAACAAGCTCGGCAACTTCCTCTTGCAGGTGCTCGCAGACGCTGGTAAGGCGGGTGGGATGGCGTTCATCCACGCGCAGGAGTGGGTGATCTATTCGGCGTTCCCGCGGATCATCATGTGGATCCTCGTCGAGTTTCAGCGCCTCTTCGACGTGCTCTGGAATGGGTGGGTGCACTGGTCGCAGAACGTCGGGAACGCGATCGAGAGCGGCGTCGGCAAGGCGTGGGCGTGGATCAAGTCGACGGGCGCCAGCATTTGGAACAGCGTCCTGAGCGCGGCGCAGAGGGTCTGGCACACGATCGTCGCGCTGATCGAGTCTCCGCTGCACGTGAACATCAGCTGGCCCAGCCCGCCCGGCTGGTTGAGCACGCTGGCGGGTATCCCGACTGGCGGGGCGAGCATCGGCAGTATGCTCGGCAACCTGATCCCGCACTCGGCGGCGGGCGGCATCTTCACCAGGCCGACGCATCGCCTGATCGGTGAGAGCGGCGCTGAGGCGGTCATCCCGCTGACCGGCGGGATGGGACGGCACACGCTCGGCGCTCTCGGCGGCGGGCACATCACCGTCGTGAACATCAACAACCCGACGTTCATGAGCGGCGGCCGCCCCGCGGCGCGCGAGTTGGCCAGGGTCTTGAAGCCCGAGCTCGACCGGATCGTGAGGGCCAGGTGAAACGCGTCCTCCTCGTCATGCTCGTCCTGCTCTCCGCTGGATGCACCCAGAACGCGGGGGCGGCCGCGCCGCGCCTCTACGTCGTCGCGGAGCAGGCACCCGGCCAGCAGGTAGCCGACCCGTCGCGCTTCTCCGCGATCATCGGCTATCCCGACCAGTGCGTCACGGGGATCCCATGCTGGACGTACACGAAGGGCACCCGCAGCGCGGTCTCGACGTACCCCGAGTCGTGGTACCTGCACGTCAACGGCGTCCGCGTCGTGGACGACGTGTACCACCTGTATGTGATGGATCCACGCTCGGCGGGGTGGCAGCAGCACGTCGCCCAGGTTTGCGGTGAGACGTGCTTCATCGACGCGCTCGGCCCCGGCGCGCTCGCTCGTGACACCCCGGCCATCCCGTGGACTCCGGCGGAGTGGGTGGCCGCTACGACGGGGATCGTCAAGGCGGTCGTCGCCGCCGGGAAGCGGGCGATGCCGAATAACGTCGGCAGCGACCCTGTGCTCGCCGCGCAACTCGTCCAGGCCGCCGGGCGCGGATCCGACGAGGCGTTCGACGCGTCGACCGCGCAGCGGATCCTCGCGGTCGGGCATATCTGGGTGTCGGAGCGCGGCGGCTGCCTCTCCAAGTACGCGGCGTTCCTGAAGTACCGCGGCCGCGGCGACCACTTCTCCTGCTACGAGTTCGGCACGGCCCCCTGGGACACGGGGTGGATGTCGGGTGGCTGACGGAGTATTCGCTGAGGTCGCCTGGTCGGACGGCGCGGGCGAGTTCATCATCGGCACGTCGAAGCTGGGAAGCACCGATGAGATCGGCGGCGCGTTCCCGATCGAGTCGTGGACTGACATCACCAGCGCCGTCCAGCAGGTCACGATCAGCCGCGGCCGCCAGGACGCCACCTCGGCGATCCAAGCATCGACGTGCACGATCACCCTGATCGACCGCACCGGCAAGTACAACGCGGCGAACCAGGCGGGGCCGCTCTACGGGCTGCTCGTCGCGAGCCGGCCGATGCGCGTCTACGTCGTCTACAAGGGCGTGACGTACAACCTGTGGACGGGCGTGGTGAGCGAGATCGTCGCCGCCGCGTCGAAGGCGAGCCCGTACGCGTCCATCTCGGGGACAGACCTGCTCGAGCGGCTATCCCAGGAGGAGCCGAACATCGCGAACGTTCCTTCGACGACGACGGGCGCTGCGATCGGGATGGTCTTGGACGCGGTCGGATGGTTCTCGTCGCGGCGGAGCATCGCCGCCGGGGATCCGATCGTGAACTTCGGGAGTAACAGCGGGCAGGCGCAGGACTCGGTCGTCTCGATCAACGGTGTCGTCACGATCATCCCCGCGGCGGTGAAGGCGCTCGACCTGATCAACCAGCTGCTCGACCATGAGGGCGGCGTGTTCTTCATCGACGCGGATGGGAACGCCGTCTACCAGGACTTCATCGGCGAGACATCGGTGTCGGGGAGCGTGAACAGCACGAACCTCGTCGCGCCGGGCGTTTCGATCAGCACGATCTTCAACCGGGCCGTCGTCACAGCGTCGACCGGCGCGGCGCAGGAGTACCTCGACGGGACGAGCGCCAGCAAGTATGGGCCGCGGGACGCGCCGAACACGCCGCTGACAGCGCAGTGGCTCCCCGACGAGGCGTCGGCCGCCGCGCTCGCCGCGAGGCTCGTGATCATCAGCCAGACAGAGCCGGTGTGGAACCTGACGCTGCAGCGCGGCGACCTCTCCGTCCCCGCGAACCAGACGATCTACACGAACATGATCTCGCTCGACATCGGTGACCTGATCGCGGTGAACGATCCCGACAGCGGCACGGTCGGGAACTGCACGATCGAGGGCATCAGCCACACCATCCAGAGCGGCGGCCTGGACTTCGAGACGACGTGGGTGTTGCGGTTGAGGACTTCCGGGACGTTCATTATCGGGCACAGTGAGTTGGGCAGCACCGACACGCTCGGCTGACGAAGAGGTAGGTACCTGTCGAATATCGCATCAGTCCCAAACCACACGACCGGCGACGTGTTCACCGCCGCGATGTGGTCGAACCTGCAGGGCAACATCAACGATGGCATCGTGAACCAGGTGTGCGCCGTGCGCGTGTTCAACACGGGGAACATCGGCACGGGCGGATCGTTCGCGGCGCTCTCGTTCAACAGCGAGCGGTACGACGGGGAGAGCCTGCATAGCAGCGGCGCTCCGACGCAGCTGATCGCGCAGACCGCGGGGATCTACCGGGTCGGAGCGGGCGTCGAGTGGCCGACCGACGCCGGGTCGGGGCGCTGCCACATCGGCCTCCGAGTGAACGGGTCGATCTGGATCGCCCGCGCGACGATATACGCGAACCCGTCGAGCAGCGCGTACCAGACGATCAGCTGTGACTGGCTCTTCGCCGCGTCGGATTACGTCGAGATCCTCGCCTCGTCGGCGAACAGCCTGACGATCCAGGCGGACAGCGACTTTAGCCCCGAGTTCTGGATGAGCCGTGTGTGATGACGGATCCTGTCGTGCAGTACACGCTCCGGGAGATGTTCGACCGGATCGATCAGCGGCTCGACTCGATCGATGACCGCCTCGAATCGCTCGAGAAGAGCCGGAACCGGTCGAGTGCGATCACCGCTCTGGGGGGGAAGGCGTGGATCGGAGCGATCGCGGTGATCGGGATCCTCGTGAACATCCCCGCCGCGATGTTCTACCTGGGGGCCAGGTGAGCACCAGGGCCGCCGCACTCCTCTGCACGGTCGCGTGCGCGGCGATGCTCCTGTTCGGGTACACGAGCTTCCAGAACGGGTCGGCCGCCAGGAACGAGGCGCAGGCCACGGCCAGGTCGTTCGCCAGGTTCCGCGAGTCGATCTGCGCGTTGCAGGCGCAGCAGATGAAGGGCAGCCGCGGGTTCGTGAAGCTCCTGCGGACGCTCGACAACCGCGCCGTCGCCCGCGAGCACGTCGACGCGCGGAATGGGAATGCGACAGCGGCGGCCGCTGACGGCGACAGCGCCCGCCTCTACCAGTCAGTCCTCGACTCGTATGCGGCGGCCGGGACGCGGCCGAACACGCGCCTCTCATGCTAGGGGGTGACCCATGTTCCACGACTTCGTGATCGTCTCGCTCATCATCATCGACCTGGCCTGCATGAAGAAGATCCTGGTCGGGTAACTCCGTCCGTACGACGGGCTACGCTAATCCACGACCAGCCGACGATGAGGTACAGGCGTGGCGGTAATCATCCGCCCCGGTGACAAGGACAAGACCGCCGTTCGCAGGCTGCAGGCGCTCCTCTCACACAACCGGTGGGGCGAGCGGTTCTACCACGGCCCCATCGACGGTGAGTATGGGCCGCTGACGCTCGCCGCGATCCGCGAGGCGCGGTACCGGCTCGGCTACCCGACCGGGCGCATCGCGCCCACCCAGGTCGGCGAGCCGCTGATCAGCTACCTCCTGCCGCGCCGCGACAAGGCGGCGCGCGGGCTACCCGTGAAGTACTGGGCGCGACGCAAGGCGCGGCACCTGCGACGTGTCGTCCAGCCGCTCCGCATCCGCCGCTACGCGATCGCGGAACGCCACCTCGGATACGAGGCCACCGCGAGCGGCGGGTCGATCTTCGCAAGCTGGTACGGGCTGCCCGGCCAGCCGTGGTGCGCGATGTTCTGGTCGTTCTGCGACGTGATGGCCGGCGGCAAGTTCCGCTACGCGTACACGCCCGCGATCAGCGAGGACGCCTACTACGGCCGCAACGGCCTGCACCGCACCTGGTCGCCGAAGCAGGGCGACGGTGTGACGTACGACTGGCAGATGCAGCACAGCATCGCTGGGACGGATCACGTCGGCTACTTCAACCGGTGGCTCGACCGGCACGGAAACTTCGAGACGATCGAGGGGAACACCGGGCCGCAGGCCGGCTTTGGGCCCGCGGGTGTCTACCGACGCGTCAGGAACACGAGCGAGGTCGTCGTGTTCTTCACCGCACCATAGGAGGCAGTGATGCTCGCAGGAACACAGCTGATGCCCCGCGACGTGGCGCACATCGCACACCACGTCGGCTTCATCGACAGGGATCTGATCATCGCGGTCGCCGTCTGCTCGGCCGAGTCGAGCCGGTACACCGAGGCGGACAACCTGGACGCCAACGGGAATCCGACGAACCCTGACGGCACCGTCGACTACGGGCTGTGGCAGATCAACAGCGCGCACTTCGGCAAGACGATCGGCGGCATCGTCGTGACACAGGCGGCGTGCCTCGACCCGCACGTGAACGCGCAGATCGCACACGCGCTCTGGCAGGCCGAGGGCTGGGACTCGTGGGCGGCCTTCGTGAGCGGCGCGTACAGCGCGCAGCTCCTCGACTCGATCATCGGTGTGGGGCACTACTGGATGCTGAGGTTCGGCTTGCCGATCCCCGGAGCACCCGCGTGACCAACGGATCCCGGCGGCGCGTCAGCGCCTACTGGCCGAACGCTGCGCGCAGGCTTCGCGCAGGGCGACCGCCGGGCACAACGCTCGGAGGATCGCTGTGAGCGCACCCTGGTATCGAGACCCCGACCTGCTCATGGAGGAGGTCAAGAAGCATGGTTCGATGCGCGCCGCCGAGGCGGCGAACGGCGTCGGCTCCGGTGTCGTGTCGAGGTGGTGGGGGAGGCTGGGCCTGCCGCCGGTTGAAAAGACGATGCCCGCGGGCCGCGACCCGATCATGCGCCTCGCCGACACGCCGGATGGCCTCGACGATGCCGCCCTCCTGCAGGCGCTCCGTAAGGCGGGGGATGGCGCGTCCATCGTAGGACTCGCCGACGCGCTGGACAGCGCGCCACGGCGCGTACAGGCCGCTCTCACAAGGCTCCGTGAGCAGGGGTACCGGGTCGATCTGGGAGATGAGAGCCGGATACGGCTCGACCGGGTACCTCCCAACAGCACGAGCGTGCACGCCGACCTGCTACCCCTGCTCGACGGGAACCTCCTCCGCGTCGGCGTCGTCAGCGATACGCACCAGTCGTCGATGGACTGCGCGCTCGACGAGCTACACACCGCGTACGACTGGTTCGCCCAGGAAGGCGTCACCACCGTCCTCCACGCGGGGGACTTCACGTGCGGCCGCGGCATCTTCCGCGGCCAGGACTCGGAGATCGTCAGGCACACGCTCGACCAGCAGACCGAGCACCTCGTAGCCGAGTACCCGCAGCGCGACGGGATCCTCACGATCGGCATCGCCGGGAACCACGACCTCGAGGGCGAAGCCGGACGCGTCGGCTACGACCCGGTCGCCGCGATGGCGGCCAGGCGGGGAGACATCCAGTACCTCGGCGGGTACAGCGCGTGGGTCGAGCTCGGCTCGGGCCAGGTCGAGAACGCGCCGTACGTCCACCTGCTCCACGGGAAGGGCGGGATGTCGTACGCGTACAGCTACAAGGCGCAGAAGCTCGTCGACGGCTACCCCGGCGGCCGGAAGCCCGCGATCCTCATCCCCGGACACTGGCACGTCCGCGCCGCGTTCGAAGCGCGCGGCGTCCAGGTGCTCTTCCCCGGCTGCTTCGAGTGGCAGTCGTCGTTCATGAAGCGCCTCGGCCTGCACCCCGCGGTCGGCTTCCATCTCCTCGAGGTGGTCGTCGGCAACGACGGGAGCATCGTCCAGTTCCTCCCCCGGTGGATGAGGTTCTGGGAGGGGCGTGTGATCGGGTGACGTGCCGGATGATGGTCGCGCCGGAGAACAGCCGCATAGCCGACCGGCCGTGCGGCACAGAGATGGTGAGGCTCGGCCGCAGAACCTCGCGCCGGCGCCTGGCGGTGTACGCCTGCCCGCGGTGCGACAACCTACCGAACGGAGAGGCGACATGGCAGAGGTAATCAACGACGGCGCATCCGAGATGGTGCCCGTCGGGAAGCTCAAGCTCCACCCCCGCAACGTCAACCAAGGCGATCTCGGCCGGATCGACGAGTCGGTCGAGGAGAACGGCTTCTACGGCGCGCTCGTCGTCCAGAAGTCAACCGGCCACGTGCTCGTGGGGAACCACCGGTTGAAGGCGGCGCGGGCGAAGAAGATCAAGCAGGTGCCGGTGATCTACGTCGACGTGGATGACGACCGGGCGATGCGGATCCTCCTCGCTGACAACCGGACAGCCCGGCTCGGGTATGACGACGAGGCGGCGCTCAAGGACGTGCTCACCGAGATGGCGACGACCACGGGCCTGCAGGGCACGGGGTATGACGGGGATGACCTGGACGAGTTGATCGCGAAGCTCGGCGACGACGGTCACCCTTACGGCCAGGTATCCCCGGAGGGGCAGGAGGGGATCGACTACCTGCCGCAGTTCGGTGTGATCGTGATGTGCGAGGACGAGGCGGAGCAGGAACGCCGCTACAACGAGCTGCAGGCGATGGGCCTGACCGTGCGCGTCGTCACAACTTAGGCAACGAGATGGAGACGCGCCCGATGAGGACAGACACCGCCATTCCGCTCCCGCCCCATGTTGCAGTTCATGCACAGCACCTGCAGGACGGGCGGCCAGCCGCGGCGCTTGAGATCGGCCCTGAGCGACATCACGCTCACTCCGCGCTGACCGATGGATGCCGGGCGGCGGCTGTTGATCAGGCGTCGGTGCTCCGCTCCGTCGCTGTTCACGTGGTCGAAGGTCAGGAACAGCGGCTCGGTCTCTCCGCAGCAGACGCACGTCGGGCCGCCATAGTGGTCGTACAGGTCATCGAGCGCACGCTGGCGGTATGCCGCCTGCTTCACGCGCTCTTTCTCGGCGCAGCCTGCACACTTCGTGCCGCGCTCCACCGGCTCGGCGCAACGCTCACACAGTCCGGCATCCTTCCGCCTCTGACGGAACCTGCGCTGGTACTCGGCGTTGGTGCGACGGCGCTCATCGGGATCCACGTAGGGCATGACGGGATCGTATCTCGCCGTAAGGCCAGCGTACCTCCCCCGTGTAGGAGCACGACGTAGTGATCGTCGAGGTACACAACCAGTGCGACGACTACGCCTCGTACCGCGCGGCCCGCGTCAAGAGCCTGTTCAACGTCGAGACCGGCGCGAACTTCGACCTGATCGCTGACCTGCCGCTGGACGGCCAGGAGTGGAAGCTGGGCCTCGTCGTCGGCCCGAGCGGGTCGGGCAAGTCGAGTATCGGCCGGACGCTCTGGCCGGACGCGTTCTACGAGCCGGACGGCTGGCCGAGCGACGCGCCGATCATCGACTCGATCAACCCGGAGGGGAAGATCGACGATGTGACGGCGGCGCTCGCCGCGGTCGGCCTGGGGACTGTCCCTTCGTGGCTGCGCCCGTACCCGGTGCTCTCGACCGGCGAGAAGTTCCGCGCCGACCTCGCTCGGGTCGTGTGCGAACAGCCCGACCGGGTCGTCTTTGACGAGTTCACGAGCGTTGTCGATCGGCAGATCGCCAAGATCGGTGCGCTCGCCTTCAGCAAGGCGTGGCGGCGTACCCCCGGCCGGGCGATCCTCCTGTCCTGCCACTACGACATCGTGGAGTGGCTACAGCCCGACTGGATCTTCGATACGGAGTCCAG
>Ga0134127_10001757_pt1 | contig 15959 bp, 9 predicted proteins | sample KB31753_FD_96459 | JGI IMG/M metagenome (GOLD analysis project Ga0134127, IMG submission 96459) | Terrestrial soil microbial communities with excess Nitrogen fertilizer from Kellogg Biological Station, Michigan, USA - KB3-175-3 | ecosystem: Environmental > Terrestrial > Soil > Unclassified ...
CATCGCTCGATCCTGATCAGAGATCGCAGCAATCCTGTAATCCTCCTGTAGGGCCTTGACCAATGCTTCATCCAGTGTCACTCGACGCAGAAACTCTGCGTGGGATTCGATTCAATAGTGGCACCGGTTGGCGACCGAGACCACGGTGGTAATCATTTCGTGTTGCCGTCGCGTCAGTGGCAGATCGGGTGACAACAAAGCGCCGAAGGTGGCAAAGGCATGGTGGAGCGCGTCCGGAATCAAACTGTGTGAGGCGACAATCTCAGAGGTTTGCCTATCGGCAGTTGGGTGTATCGGAACAGCATATTCCTTTGGATAAAGTTCGCGCTGCGATTCAATTGCTTTTCGCAGCTCCTCATCGTCGTCGGGTGAAACAGTTTTAATCCAGGTCATATAAACGAGTGTTCCTAACGCTTTGATCCGAAACTTGGATCGGGCTTACTTGATTCTGACGGTTTGCGCCGTTCCATTATCCACAACAGTAACAGGAGCGCGCGTCTGGCCCGCTGACTTCACCAGAAAACCAAACCTTCGGGGACCAGGATTGTAGCGACCCTCAGGCGAACCGATGCTTATCGTGTAACCAGCGAGCATTCGGTTTGCACTTATGATTGTGCGACGGAAACCATCTTGTTTGTATGCGGGGCTGATGCCGTCATCTTCGTACAGTGTCACCGATGCCGTGCCTCTGTCGTCAGGATAGATATTGAAAGTAATCGGATCGAAAGGCTTTTCGCCGACGTAGTTCATCCCTGGCCAACTTGGAATAATCGCGCCCGCTCTGACAAACATAGGCACCGTTTCCAACGGCGCTTCAACTGAAACTGTTGTTCCACCTGCGAACTTCTTGTTCGTCCAATAGTCGTACCAGGTTCCTTTGGGCAGATAGACCAAGCGCTTCGTGACGTCAGGCCTAACCACTGGAGCCACCAAAAGATCGGCACCAATCATGAACTCATCGTCCAGATTGTGGGTATTGGGATCTTCAGGATAGTTAAGTACAAGTGGGCGAAATAGCGGAATGCCTGTCCGGTGAGCTTCCTCTAAGGTTGTATAAAGGAAAGGCAGCAACTGGTAACGCAACTTCAGATACTTGCGAATGATGTCTTCGTAGTAATCGCCAAAACGCCAGGGCTCCTGATCGTAGCCGTCGATCACTTTGTGATTGCGACAAAAGGGAGCGAGAAAACTCACCTGATAAGCACGAACCAATAACTCGCCATTCCCGCGACCGATGAAGCCTCCGACGTCGCTTCCAACAAAAGGCTCGCCTGACAACCCGAGCGTGGTGAACATGGGGATATTCAACTGAAGCGCTTCCCAGGTGCTGTTGGTGTCGCCGGTCCACATCGTCGAGTATCTTTGGATCCCCGCGTATCCGGCGCGTGTAATCACGTAAGGCCTTCGATCCGGTCGCAACCGCTCCAGGCCTTCATAGGTGGCGCGAGCCATCAGGAGGGCAAACACGTTTCGATTCTTGGCATGTGTTGATTTTTCGCCCTCATCGTAGCTAACGACATCAAGTTGGTTCTTGCCGGACTGATCGACGAAGTCTGAAGGTTCGTTCATGTCGTTCCAGATCCCGCCGACTCCGTTGTCGGTATAAGCGCGGTGCAGATTTCCCCACCACTCCCGCGCGGCCGGAAGAGTGTAATCAACAAACACACTTTCCCCTGGCCAGACTTTGGGAATAAACAATTCGCCATTCTGGCGCCGTTGAAAGTAGTTCTTTTCCAGACCTGAATCGAAGACGTAATAACGTTGCTGTTGAGGTTCGAGCTCCGGAGTTGTCGACGTTATTTGAGTCGCGCTCTTTGATACGGGCTGGTGCTTCACACCGGGATCGACAATCGTGACTAGTTTGACTCCCTGTCTGGCCAGGTTCTCACTCAATGCTTTCGGATTCTGAAATCGTTCCCGATCCCAGGTGAAGACGCGATACCCTTGCATGTAATCAATATCCAAATGAATCACGTCAAGCGGCAGATCGCGTTTACGATATTCAGTTACAACTTCCTGCACCATCGTTGCCGGGTAATAACTCCAGCGGCTTTGTTGGTTGCCGAGGGCCCAGAGCGGCGGCAATGGCATGCGGCCAGTGAGATCCGCATAGCGACCAAGGATTTTTTTCAGTGAGGGCCCGTAGAAGAAGTAATAGTTCAGCTCTCCGCCTTCTGCGCCGAACCAGACTCGTTGTTGTGACGACTTGCCGAAATCAAAATAGCTGCGGTAGCTGTTGTCGAAAAATATTCCATAGGCTTGGCCGTTTTGCATCCCGGTGTAGAACGGCACCGTCTGATAGATGGGATCTCTGCCTTCCAGATAACCTGGCGTATCGGAGTTCCAGTTGACGAAAGAACTACGACGCTTATCTAGTCGAGCGGCCTTTTCCCCAAGGCCGTAAAAGTGTTCAGCAAAGCCAAGTCGCTTGGATGCAGCGACAAACGCTCCGGCGCGTGCATCAAACATCATCTCCTTCAGCACACCTTTGGCGTCGTAGGCCATCGGCTGCTCGTCAGCGTTGATGACCGCATGAGTCTTCGCATCGCGAAATTCGATCAGCAAGGGAGAACGGCGAATAACGATTTCGAGTTCGTCAGTGACGATAACGATCGATGCGGCAGATTCGGAAACTGTCCAGCGGGGGGTGGGCCAGTCTGTCTTAGCTATGGCCCAGGAGTGGTCTTTCGCCGGCAAGGATTTGGCGAAGGAGGTCCTTATCCGGACAAGGTCGGGAGCCAAGATGGTGACCTGGACCTGAGACTTGTCGTCGCAACTGATTACTACGGCTTTTTCACTCTTCGTGAAACTCACTATCGAGCCGATCTTCTCGAGCTGCGTGATGTCTTGCGCGTGAGCCGTGTTTGCCAGGAAAAGAAGAAGCAGGACTAATTTCAAACAAATCCTGAAACTGATAGTCGGAGTAATCATGTTGGATTGCCCGTGGCAGTTTTCAAGTGCGACCAATTTTCGGCTTCGCCGCCCTACGCGGTCTCTCTAAGGATAAGGGGCTATGCCCCGCGCATTGCCCTTGGCCTAATGTCTATTGAAACCAACTCGGGCGGAGCCCCCCAATAGGGTGATGATAGGCACGGGGCCGGCAGGGCAAAGCCACTGCCGCGAAGCCAACTCCGGCAGCGAAGCCATAACGCAAGTTGTCTATCTGAGATACCAACCTATATTCCGAATCCCAGCTTCGCGGCCCCAAGTAAGCCGGCATCGTCACCGCATTCCGCGCGCACGATCTTCACTCGGTCTGCGAGCAAGGGAAAAGCGCGCTCCGCCACTTGTTGATGCATGTATCTTTCGAATAGGTCCCAACCGTTTGCCACGCCACCGCCGATCACAATCATTTCCGGGTTGATGATGTTGATGAGATTCGCCAGCCCGATTCCCAGGTACACTCCCATGCGACGGAACACTTCCAGGGCAAGCTCATCGCCCGCAACACCAGCGGTGTAAATCATCTCCGCCGTCAAATTCTCATTGAGGCGTAAACTCGAATCCGGATAGCGCGGACTGGCCTCGCGCGTCATGCGCACGATCGCTGTCGCAGAAGCGTAGACCTCAAGGCAGCCACGACTGCCACAGCCGCACGCAACTCCTCCAAAGGGATCGACTCCCATGTGTCCGATCTCTGCTGCTGCGCCGTCGACGCCACGCCATAGTTTGCCATTCAGAATGATTCCGCCGCCGACGCCCGTGCCCAGAGTCACACAAACAATAGTGGAATGCCCTCGTCCCGCTCCGCGCCACATCTCGCCAACGGCTGCGGCGTTCGCATCGTTTTCCAAAATGGCCGGTCGCCTAAGTTCGTCTGTTAAAGCTGAAGTGAGTGGAAAGCCATCCAGGCAACGAAGATTGGGCGCAGTTACCACCATGCCTTTTTCTACGTTGACCGTTCCCGGCACCACTACTGAGATTGCTTTGAATTGACAAGTGCGCCCGGCCTTCGCTGTCGTTTGCTTTTCGCATTCGCGGGCTGCCGCAACGAGTGATCGAACAATCTCAGCAGCGCTGTCCGCTCGAGGCGTTTCTTGCTTCAGACGAAAATGTATTGATCCGTTGTCGTCGACAATCGCCGAACGGAGATGCGTACCGCCGAGGTCGGCAGCAAAGACGAACTGGGACGGCTCGTTAGCGTCTGTATTAATTCGTGAGCCCATGTTCCCTTACCGGGTGGTTACCATAACGATCAGCAACCACACGCGGAGTCTCAATGTTCGAGCGCCGCTGGATATTCACAGCCAGGCGAATAAACTGCGCCATCGACCAGGCGAGCGGCGTTGCTGAGCCGGTTCCCTCGCCAAAACGCAGTTCGTTGCGAGGACTTTCTTTTCGGTCCCAAACTTGTTCTGGAATCATCATTCCGTCGTTTGCGAAAGACAACATCGCGTCTAGTCGGGTCTTTGCGGCCATAGAATTTCCGAGGGCCAGTTCATATTCCCCTCGTTCGCCCGTCAACAACGCCCACAGCCGGCCAGTTCCCGTGCGCCCATCGTAGTTGCCGCCGTCTGCTCTCTCACCATACGCGTCATGATTGTAGCGATACCAGCCCGAACCGCCGGGTGTCTCCACCTTGATCAATTGATCGATCAGCTTGAGCGTTCTGACTATCGTTGGGTCGTCAGCGCGTTTGATCCCTAATCTCACCAGTTCTAGAAACCCTGCATCGACGATTTCACGCTCATCGTACACACCGCCGCCGCTGTTGATTTCGATCCGGTCTCCATCATTTGGATCGGAGTCTTCAGTGATGCGTAGGAAGTAACTGCTTTTCGATAAGGGGCCGTTTGATGTTGCTGTCCAGCCTTCCAATTGTCGCACCCATTCATCTGCATGCTTCAAATAACTCTCGCTGGCAGCCTGGTCGTGGTTTATGTCCGCGATTCGGGCCGCACAAACCAGTCCAGCGATTTCTGCAGCAATTGTCGCGGGCGAATAGCCGCGCTTCTCCTCCCAGCGCTCCTGCTCCGTAGCAGGGCCCTTCCGAACAATAAAATCTGCCGCGGGCTTGATGTGTTTCAACCACGTCTGGCGATCGTTCCGCTGCAACTGATACGCGAGCACAAGCGGTAAGCCAATCTGATCCATCTGCAAGCCGCCGCCAATTGCACGACCGTCAACCCACGAGTTTTGCGGAAAGCTACCGTCAGCTTTTTGCTGAACCTTGAACAAATAATCAAGCGCCCGATTAGCAGTCGCGCGATCACCGAGAGCAAGGAATGCGGTTGCGACTTGATAGAGATCGCGTGACCACACAGCATGATAGCCACTGATCTTTGGTTCGTTGGCATTTGGTCCGCCACCCCAGGGGTTCGATGGAGAGGCGATCATCGCGCCCCGATATGTTTTGTCTTCTAGTCCCCTCAGCACCATCGCGGCGATATTCAACTGAGCCTGATGCTTCGTTCCAACTCGCGGAAGTGTTTTCGCATAGGCATGCCATCCCCGAACATACTCGGCCCGCGCAGTCTCAAAGTCTTTCATCAGTGAAGTCTCGCCGTTGCTTTTTGCTTCGCCAGCATTACGCCCGAAGCTGAGGACGAGCGTGAATCGCGCTGAGGGGTGATCTGGAAATAACGGCGCTAAGGGAATCCGCCCAACCTGTACGACGTTGCCATCGGAAGCATTAACGGAAGGAGTGAGACGGCGATCGCGATTCAGTTGCGTGAGGCCGTCGTTAATGCCCAGGTAGCCATTCGTCATCTCCTCGAAGCCGACGCTGGACGTTAAGGCTGAGGCCTTGTCGCCGTCTGCTGCAACTAACCAATTTCCTTCCACCCAAGCTGAGTCGTGCATACCGCTGTTGTTCAGAGAAGGATCGTAATAAACATAGATAGCACCACTGAACAGGCTAGCCTCGTTCCAGCGGAAGCTGACATTGACGAGAATTGAACTCCTTTGAGTATCAGTGATGTAGGTCTTCGTGATTGTGTAAGCGCCGTTTTTCGCTGTGTTAGTTTGACGAAAGAGGAGCGCCGCATGATCAATAACCTCAACACGGTGAACAGTGTCGGCCGCTTCAGTCTCGACACGTTTGCCATCCGCGCTAACAACGATCAACTGCAACATCTGCACATTCGGCACATCAATCGTCGGATAGAACACTTCCGTCATCACACCATTGTTCAGCGTAAACCAAACTCTCGAGGCGAGGGTGGTTGAAGTTCCGAATCCATTCTTAGCGGCGCTGGGCCAATGAGCGTCGAGCCCGCGTCCGCCGGGCGCGTTCCCTTGCGCGAGCAAAGCGCTGCAACCGAGAAACCAAATGATCGGAATTGGTATGAGTCGAAGCATTCACATTAGCTTTGAAAATGATCGTCGCATTCGGCCCAGAAGTCAGAGACTCAACGCTTTGTGCGGCCAAACCTAGCTCACCGTAACGCTCGTCGAAAAACTCGATAGCCCCAGGCGTCAAGGTAGAGCGAAGGCAAACCCACGTGCCGTTTTCTTCCAGCTTGCTCAGGTGCGGGTGCGTCGGGCGGCAGAGGTGGATTAACGTCTGGCGAGATGTCGTTGTACGAGGAACCGTTTGCTGTCTCTACGGATCCAAAGAAAGGACGATTCGAGAGGTTAACCACAATGAGCACTTCCTCATCCGGCGTGCGCCGCACATACGACAAGACGCGTGTCTCATCAGAGTTTCGTAACCACTCGAGCGAGCCGCGTCGCAACGCATTGCTCGAGCTACGCAGCGCGATCATCTGTTTGTAAAAGCGAGGAAACTCAGGTCGGCGTTCTGCTATCGGCCAGAATACCGGCAACTTCTCAAAAAGGGCTGGCGCGCCTGACTCAGTCGTGTCTCCGACTTCCATGCCGTTATACAAAAGAGGGACGCCGTCGAATGTGAACATTACTGCCGAAGCGGCGAGTGCCCCGCGTTCTCCAAATCGCGCGATTGCACGACGCTCATCGTGGTTATCAGAGAAACGCAGATGCAGCGATCCCCGCGGCCACTCCCTGGATTCTTTCTCCCACTCGTCACGCAGATCGGAAGCACGACCCTGTCCCTGCAAAACACGAGTCAGAGCGCTATGAATCGGCCATGAATAATCGAAGTCAAAAGCCTTGAGCAGCAGTTCCGCTTTATGGCCCTCAGCCAGCATCACGATGTCAGGCTTGATTTTGTCTAACTCGACTCGAGCAGCCTCCCAGAAATCAGTAGGCACTTCTTCTGCGACGTCGCAACGGAAACCGTCCAAATCAAATTCTCGCACCCAGTACTTCAACATATCTGTCATGTAATGGCGCAGCTTCGGACTTCGATAGTTCAGTTCGGCGACGTCGCTCCAATCATGTGGATAGGTGATGCGTCCAGCTGCATCGTGCTCATAAAACTCGGGGTCCTTCATCATGACATTGTCCCAGGAGGTGTGGTTTGCCACGATGTCGATAATCACCTTCATCCCGCGACGATGGGCCTGGGTAATCAACCTTTTGAAGTCTTCTTTAGTGCCGTAGTCAGGATTGATGCCGTAATAGTCGCGAACCGCATAAGGACTGCCAATCGAGCCTTTTTTCTTCTCCTGACCGATGGGATGAACCGGCATTAGCCAGAGAATGTTCACGCCGAGGTCTTTTAGCTGATCCAGTCGAGCTGTAATGCCGTTGAAGTCACCGCTCGCTGAAAAAGCGCGAGGATAGATTTCATAGACGACACCGTCGCGCACCCAATCGCGAGTCGAGCGGGCTGGCAACTTAGAGATGTTGCGGGACGGCTCTTGGGGCGCGACTCCCTGGCAGCAGGCTGCAACCAGGATGGACGCGAGGAAGAAAACTTTTATCGTATGACCCAAATCCTCTCTGACCATCGGGTTAATCCTTTCATTCTCACCGCGCTTCAGCGCGGTGGTACGGCCAGGTTCCCAAAACAGAAACCGTATAAAACGGTTTCCATGGTTATTCGCAGCGGGCACCGGGCTGAAGCCCGGTGTGAATGAGAGCGACTTCAAGCACCGTGCGAAAATAATTCTTTTTGTCTGGATCCCTCACTTCTCATCAATCAAACCAGTACTGGGCACCGGCTGAGCCGACTCGGGAACAGAAAGCAATTCATGTTGGTCAGCTTCGATAACCGCCGCGCCCGGCACGTTCTTATCCGCAACGTCCTGGACCAGGAGCACGCTGATCGCCGCGAGGGCCATGAATACACCACCTGCCATAACCACGTACATCGGTGCATTGGGATTATCCGAACCAAAGGCAACGCGAATAACAGGGCCAAAACAAAACGACGCGATGATCTCCGGTATCACAATGAAAAAATTGAAAATGCCCATGTAGACACCCATGCGTGCGGCCGGCAAAGCGCCTGAGAGAATCGCGTAGGGCATCGAGAGGATTGAAGCCCAGGCGATGCCGACACCGATCATGCTTAGCAATAGAATGCCTTTGTCGTGGATGAAATAAACGGACAGCAGTCCCAACGCGCCGCACAGAAGGGAAATGGCGTGCACCATCTTCCGGCTCGTCATACGGGCGACTGGCGGCAGTAGAAACGCTACGAGGAAACAGGTGATTGAATAAATCGCGAAGGAGTTGCCACCCCACGCTTGTCCGTCGGCGAAACGCGGATCGTGTTCATTAGTTGCGCCGAAGATGTGATACGAAGTCATCAAACCAAAGAACATCCACATGCAAAACAGCCCCAGCCAGGTAAAGAACTGAACGACTGCAAGCTGCTTCATCGTTTTTGGCATTTCACGAAAAGCCGTCGCGATCTCGCTCAGCGCTGCACCGGGACCTTTGCGCTCACGTCTCTTGCGCTCAAACTCTTCCATGTTTTCCGGTGGGAATTCTTTCGTCGTGATGACTGTCCAAAGCACGCACACTATGAAGGCGACTGCACCGATCTTGAATGAATAATTGACACTTGCAGGAATCACGCTAACAGCCCGATCGGCGGCCTGCGCACTCCGTTCGTCCACACCCATACTGCGGAAAATGTAAGGAAGCGCATTCGCGAGGGTGGCGCCGATGCCAATGAAAAAACTCTGCATCGCAAACCCGGCCGTGCGCTGATCGATGTTGAGTTTGTCAGCAACGAACGCGCGGAACGGCTCCATGCTTACGTTGATGCTGGCGTCGAGAATCCAGAGCAGACCGGCCGCCATCCACAACGCGCCCGAATCCGGCATGAAGAACAAAGCAATGCTTGCAAGAATTGCCCCCGTAAGAAAATAAGGACGACGACGGCCGAGCCGGTTCCAGGTGCGATCACTCATCGAGCCGATGATTGGCTGTACCAACAAACCTGTCACTGGTCCGGCAAGCCACAAGATCGGTACGTCCTCCGGCTTCGCGCCAAGGTAGGTGTAGATGCCGCTCATGTTGGCGAGCTGCAGGCCCCAACCAAACTGAATCCCGAGGAACCCAAAACTCATGTTGAAGATTTGCCAGAAACTCAGACGTGGTTTGTTCATCGTTTCTCCCTACAGCTAACTCGCGTTGAATGTGCTTACACCACTGAAGCTCGGCTTGACTCTCGGCTATGCCGCCGGATGTGAGCTCTCCGTTTTGGTGCGCGGTAAGTCAGAGACTTACCGCGCACCAACCGAGCTCTTATCTTGCATAGATGTTGATGTCTTCCAGCACTACATCGCGATCCAGCGAAAGCGCATACATCAGCGTGCGGGCCATGTTCGCAACATGAATAGCTCCGGCTCGTGGCGTCTGATCAGGCCGCGTGTTTTCGACGTCGACCAGCCCCGGGCAAAAATTGAAGACCCGAATGTTTGCGCCAGTCTTGCGCACATCATCTCGTAGGGCTTCGGCGTAACCCAGCAAGCCAAACTTGGACGCGCAGTAGGAAGGCACATCAGCGTAGCCGTGCTTTCCAGCCTGAGATGAAATGTTGACGATGTCGCCAAAATCATTTTGACGCATGTGTGGAAGCACAGCGCGAACCAGTTGCATCACGCCGCGCAGGTTCGTTTCAATTACTGTGTCCCAACCTTCATCGGTGACCGCTTCAACAGTTTCAGGAACGGCCAGACCCGAGTTGTTGATGAGTACATCAATCGCCTGCCATCTCTCGAATACATCGCGGGCAAGTTCATCGATCTGTGCGCGATCGCGGATGTCAAACTCATAAGGAAACACTCTCTCAGCAGACAGGGTTTCATTGATCTCGTGTGCAGTAGAGCGCAGAACATCCGCCCGACGGGAGGCAATCACAACCCGAACCCCCTCGCGTGCGAGCGCTTCGGTAAAAGCGCGCCCGATCCCGCTACCGCCTCCAGTGACAATTGCGACCTGGTTCGATAGTGCCTTACTCTTCATCGGCGTACGAAGACTGCCGCTGATCGGGCTGGGAGCTTTACCGTCAGCCTGCGCTCGGCAACGACCACCTGCTGACTAACGCCTAATCGATCGACCAGAACCTCGCCATTCGACAGTCCAATTGGCATCACGTTTATTTCAACTTCCGCAGGTTTGGTCTGATTGTTAATTACAACGACCACCGTTCCCGCTCGGGAGGTACGAGCGTAAGCGTACTGCTGCTCACTGACGTACAGATTTACCAACTGCCCTCGACGAAGCGGCTCCAACTCTGCGCGGAGACGCGTCAATTTCTGAATATGTTCAAAGATTTCCTGCTCGTCCTTCGTTCGTGCCTCGCGAGTAAATGCGTTGCGCTTATCGCCGGGAAAGCCACCGGGAAAATCTCCGCGGGTCGTAGGTTCATCAGCGCCCGTCATCGCGATCTCGTCGCCGTAATACAGCTGAGGAACACCGCGCGTAGTCAGCACGAACGTGTTCGCCAACTTTAGTCCGGCGATGGTTGCGCCTTTCTCACTCATGAACCGCCCATCGTCGTGCCCACCAAGCAGCGTTACCAGAATGTCCGGGTTGGAATAGAGATAGTCTTTCGCGAGGGTCTTGGGAATCTCGTCGATACGCTTACCTTCCGCAAAACCATGACGAATGGGATAGAAGAGTGGGAAGTCCAGCAGGGAATCGAGACCAGAATCGAAGCCGTCAAACCTTACTCTGCCTCCCTGGAAGAACGAAGTGTGAACCACGTCACCGTCCTTCACTTCGCCTACGACTTTGAAGTTTGGAAACTCTTTATGCAAAGCAGTATTCCAGTCGCGCCAGAAAGAGTTCGGCACATACTGCCAGGTATCCATGCGAATCCCATCCAGTCCGGTCGTGCCGATCCACCATAGAGTGTTTTGAATCAGATAGCGCGCGACTTCCGGATCCTTCTGGTTGAGATCGGGAAGAAAATCCAGAAACCAACCCTGCATTGTCTCCAGATACAAGTCCGCCACCGGACGCGCATCGTGGAGCACCCAGGTTTGAAATACATTCTTGAGGTGATGATCTTTAGTGCCGTTGAACCATGTCGGTGTGGGGGGATCGTTAACCCAGGGATGATAGGGCCCCGTGTGGTTCACTACCTGGTCTTGAATGATCTTAATGCCCGAGCGATGAGCTGCTTCCACAAGCTCCTGCAATTTCGCGAGCGAGCCAAAGTGTTCTTCAACTCCGTAGAAGTCCTGCGGATTGTAACCATGGAAGCCTGTGCTTGGTTTGTCCTCCTTCAATTCAATCTGGTTGGGTTTGTCATAGTTGTCGTACCACGGTGTCAGCCAGACCGCGGTCACTCCAAAATCTTTTAGATAAGGCAACCGATCGATTACGCCTTGAAGATCGCCACCGTGGTAATAGAACTTGTTTTTTCGATCGTAAATACCTCTCGACTGCGCTGGATCGTTATTACTCGGATCGCCATCACTAAAGCGGTCGGTCATGACTAAGTACATGACGTCAGCTGACGAGAATCCCTGGAAGCGTCCTGCCCGATTAAGTGGCGCGAGAATCTCAAACTGTGCTTCTCCCGCACCTTCAGCATTAGTAATTGTCAGCGAACGCACACCGGGCTTCGCTTGAGGCGCGATGGCGACATCTACAAACAGGTAAGTGCCTTGTTCGTTGCTTCGCGGCGCTCCGACGATGCGGAGACCACGTCCTGCTATTCGCACCTGAGCGCCCTTGAGATTAGTACCCCGAATCATCAGGCGAACGGGATTCACAGAACTTCCCGCCCACCAACTCGGCGGTTCAACTTTGAGCACTTGGGGAGCGCTTTGCCCGTTACAGGAAAGAGCGGCTGCCAGGACGATAATCAGGCAACAGACATTTCGGATTACTGCGCGAGGGACAAGGTTAGGCCGTCTCATGATGTTCACTCGATTTGGTTCTGGCTCGACCGTACCAGTCAGTCAGGTCCTTCAGTCGAGTCCCGATCTTCTCCGTTAGCTCACCTGCTTTGAAACGCCATGTCCAATTTCCTTTAGTGCTGTTAGGAAGATTCATGCGAGCCTCTGTGCCTAATCCCAACAGGTCCTGCAAAGGTACAATCGCCGTGTTGGCGACTGAGGACAGCAACGAGCGAATGAAGTCCCAATGAATTTCTTTGCCGGTGCTATTTAGATAGTTCAGACAAAATGCGCGCTCCTGCTCGATCTGCTTCGCGGTTCGCGTTGACCCTTCCCCTGCTACGCTTTGAAACCACCCAACAGTGGTGTCGTTATCGTGAGTGCCTGTGTACGCAACTATGTTCGGCGTGTAGTTGTGCGGCAGGTCGATGTTCTTCGTGTCACCGCCAAAGCCAAACTGCAGGATTCGCATGCCTGGAAAACCAAAGTCATCGCGCAGGGCGACCACATCGGGCGTTATGACTCCCAGGTCTTCAGCGATGATTGGCAATTCGCCGAGCGCTTTTCGAATGGCAGTGAATAGCTGTCGTCCCGGTGCTTCAACCCATTGGCCGCGCTCCGCCGTTTCGTCGCCTCCGGGAATTTCCCAACACGCTGCAAAGCCGCGGAAGTGATCGACGCGAATGATGTCGACTACATTCAGAGTTGCCTGCACGCGATCGATCCACCATTTGAATCCCTCTTGCTGCATTCGATCCCAGTCGTACAAGGGATTCCCCCAGTATTGCCCGGTGGTGCTGAAGTAATCCGGGGGCACTCCAGCGACAACGAGCGGCGTACCGTTCTTGTCTAATTTAAATTCCTCCGGATTGGTCCAAACATCCGCCGAATCGTGTGCCACAAAGATAGGCACATCTCCCACCAATTGAATGCCGCTCTCGTTGCAATAGGTCTTCAGCGCAAACCATTGGCGGAAGAAGAGGAACTGATAAAACATGTGGGCTTCGACTTCATCGCGCAGCTGCTCGCGTGCACGAGCGAGAGCTGCCGGCGTGCGTCGAACCAATGCCGGCTCCCACTTGTTCCATGCAATTCCGTCGTGCGCATCTTTCAACGCACGGAACAAAGCGTAGTCTTCGAGCCACGCGGTATATTTTTGCGCGAAAGTTTCAAAGGCACTCCGTAGGCCGGTGTCGGTCGTCCGCTTGTAGCGTTCGTAGGCCTTTCGCAGCAGATCGGCTTTCAGCCCATGGGCCTGCGCAAAGTCCACTTCCTCGTTTCCGCCCGCGAGTGGCGAAGGCAGCTCAGACCGGTTGAGTAAGCCTTCGGTGACCAACTGCTCAGGGCTAATAAGCAACGTGTTTCCAGCGAAGGCTGAATAACAGGCGTACGGTGAATCGCCGTAACCAGTTGGACCGAGAGGTAAGACCTGCCAAAGACTCTGGCCGCTGCTCTGCAGGAAGTCGGCAAAGGCGTAAGCTCGGGGACCCAGATCGCCGATACCGAATGGACCCGGCAGGGAAGTCGGATGAAGCAAAACGCCGCTGGCTCTTGGAAAATTCATTAAGCGGATCTGGTCTCTAATCTCCCCAAGCCCTGTTTTTAACAAAAGGGAAGTGTTAAGTCGGCGAAGCCGACGACTGAAAATAGCCCAGCACTTGAGTGCTGGGTATTAGCGAAAAAAGTGAAACCGAGTCCGTGAAGCGGACGACTGAACGTGCATTAAGCCGCTGATAAGTTCAGTCGTCCGTTTCACGGACTTCAAACGATCGCGAGGCTTGTTCCCAGCACTGAAGTGCCGGGCTATTCCAGTCGTCCGCTTTGCGGAATACTATGCCCACGTAATTCGCACCAGCTCCTTGCCTCATCGAGCAATGTAGACCACGGCGGTTTTGGGCGGGATGTTAAGTATTGCCTGCCCGTTCGCAACACGGCTTCTCACCGAAGTTCCGATCAGCGGTGAAAGCTCCGCACCGTCTCTGAAACCCATTGCGTCGAGAGGCAGCGTCAACTTCTTTTCCGCCCCGTCGCGATTGAACGCCACAATCACTGTTTCAGTCTGAATCTCACGTGCAAACACATAGGCATCATCGTCGTAAAACAGATCAATCAGTCGCCCCTGCCTGAGCGCCGGGTGTTCCGCGCGTAATCGGATCCAAGCTCGGGTCCACTCAAACATCTTTTGCTCTCTTGTAGTACGACCCGCGGAGGTGAAGGCATTTCGTGTGTCGCCAGGGAAACCGCCAGGAAAATCTCGCCGGTTGTCAGGATCGCCTTTACCTTCCATGGCGATTTCTTCGCCGTAGTAGATTTGCGGAGTGCCTCTAAGGCTGAGCGTGTAGGCGACGTGCATCATCGCGCCTTCCAGGGTTGCGTCGTCGAGCGACATGAAGCGCGTGGTGTCGTGATTGTTGGCGAGGTTGGTAATCTTCTGAGGATCCGGATAAAGAGCGTCGTATTTGAGTTGATCGCGGAGCGCGCGCATCGGCGATTTGTTAGTGAACACCAATAAGGATGTGTTCCAACTCGCGAAATCAAAAACCGAATCCAGCTTCGTGTCTATGCCATCCCAGCCCGCTCGGCCGCCAATGAAGTAAGCTGTTTGCGCTGCATCTCGTTCAAACACCTCGCCAACCATCCACATCCGTGGGTACTGCCGCTGTAAGGCATTCGACAAGTCCCGGATGAAGAAGCGCGGCATGTACTGAATCGTGTCCTGGCGCACACCATCGAGTCCGGTCATCCCCAGCCACCAAAGTGAGTTTTGAATTTCGTAACGAGCTACTTCGGGCTCTTCCTGGTTCATGTCCGGAAGGTCGTCGCTGAACCAGCCGTCGAGGGTGTTGCGGACTTCGGCCTGATTGGCGTGCGGAGAAAGTAAGGAGCTGTTGCGAAACTTGTTGAGCGAGTGCTGCGCGAGCGTGCCGTGGAACCAATTATCGAGTGGTGGATCTTTGACCCAGGGGTGCTGAGAACCTACGTGGTTTGCGACCTGGTCTTGAATGATCTTTATCCCGAGACCATGCGCTTTTTCAACCAACTCGCGCAGCGTCGTCATGTCGCCAAAGTGATCCTCGACGGCGTAATAATCCACCGCATGGTAGCCGTGGTAGTAAGTGTTTGGGCACCAGGGCTTATCGCACTGGTTCACTCCGTTCCAGTTGTCGTACCAGGGCGTAAGCCAGAGTGCGGTGACGCCGAGTTCCTTGAGATATGGAAGTCGATTGATGACGCCGCGCAGATCACCTCCATGGTAAGCGCGCGAATTCTTTCTGTCCGTGGCAGCTGGAGGAGCGCCGGGTGGGATGTTGTTTGACTGATCGCCGTCGGCGAATCGGTCAGGCATGATCAGGTAAATAACGTCAGCGGTGGTGATCCCCTGGAAATGTGTGTTGGTTTTTAGGGGCTCCTCAATGGTGAAGGGAATTGTCGCAGTTCCCGTCGCGGTGACCAGAGTTAGCGGGTATGAACCGGGCCTGACTCCTTGATTGATGCTCACATTTACAAACAAGTAGGTGCCGCTGCGATTAACAAGTACTGCTGAAGTTTGTAACGACGGATTGCTGGACCGCACCCGTGCACCTTGGAGGTTCTTGCCGCGCACCAGCAGGCGTACCGGGTTGATTGTGTGCTTTGCCCACCATAACGGTGGCTCAACCTTGATTACCGACGGCGCATTATCTTGGCGATGATTAAGGTTCTTAGCGGCTGGTTGGTTACCAGCGACTCGGGGCGATGCGTTTACTAGACCAAACCAGAGCAGGACGAGCAGCGCAGTAGGCACCCAGA
>Ga0134127_10001759_pt1 | contig 15958 bp, 17 predicted proteins | sample KB31753_FD_96459 | JGI IMG/M metagenome (GOLD analysis project Ga0134127, IMG submission 96459) | Terrestrial soil microbial communities with excess Nitrogen fertilizer from Kellogg Biological Station, Michigan, USA - KB3-175-3 | ecosystem: Environmental > Terrestrial > Soil > Unclassified ...
CGAACGTCGTGTCGCAAAGCGCCGCGGCGGCCGGGGCCGGCGCCGGGGTCTGCTCACCGGTCTCGCCCGTCACGAGCACGAGCGTGACATCCTCGATCAGTATCTGCACGAGGTGTCCAAAACTCCGCTGCTGACGCAGAAGGAGGAGATCGCGCTCGCCCGGAAGGTCCGCGCCGGCGACCAGGAAGCGATGCAGGAGCTGGTCAAGCGCAACCTGCGGTTCGTGATCTCCGTCGCGAAGAAATACCAGAATCGCGGCCTGCCGCTCACCGATCTCATCGGCGAGGGCAACGTTGGTCTGCTGACCGCGGCCCGGAAGTTCGATCCCGATCAGGGCGTGAAGTTCATTTCGTACGCGGTGTGGTGGATCCGCCAGGCGATTCTTGCGGCGCTCGCGCGCCAGGGCCGCACGGTCCGCGTGCCGCTGAACCGCACGGCCGATCTGTCGCGCATCGTGCGCACGGCGGAGTACCTGCGCCAGACGCTGCGGCGCGAGCCGACGCCGGAAGAGATCGCCGACGCGACCAAGCTGTCGCTCGAAGTCGTGCAGTCGCTCGCCGCCCTGAACACGGGTGATGTGCGGCTCGACGCGCCGCTCGATCCCGACGGCGACCGCTCGCTGATCGAGCGCTTCATCGCCGAAGATCTGCCGGACACCGAAGATCAGGCGATGGATCGCTTCCTGTCGGACGAGATCGAGCAGGCGCTGAACACGCTGCAGCGGCGCGATGCCAAGGTGCTGCGGCTGTACTTCGGTCTCGACGGCGGCCGCGAGCACACGCTCGAGGAAATCGGCGGCATGTTGGGCGTCACGCGTGAGCGGGTTCGCCAGCTCCGCGATCGCGCGCTCAAGCGGCTGCGCGACGGCGACGTCGGCAAGGCGCTCGCCAGCTTCGCAGCGTAAACTACTAGACGTCTAGACGTGTAGACGTCTAGGGTTTCCCTCTAGTGGCCCGGAGAAATCCGGGCCACTTTTGTTTTCCGTGATCGAGGCCATCGGGCGCCGTTCTATCTCCGCCATCGAGGAACTGGGCCGCGTCGGCCATTTCCTGATGGACATGGGTCGCGGGGTCCGCGACGTGTCCACCTGGGGCCGGCTCCTCGTGGTGCAGATGCGCCGGATCGGCGTCGATTCCCTCCCCGTCGCGCTGTTCATCGCCGCCTTCACGGGCGTCGTGCTGGCGCTCCAGGCCTCCTACACGTTCACCGGCGCCGTGCCGCTCTATTTCGTCGGCACGCTCGTCGGCAAAACGATGATGCTCGAGCTCGGGCCCGTGCTCACCGGCCTCGCGCTCGCCGGCCGGGTGGGGGCGAGCATGGCCGCCGAGCTCGGCACGATGAAGGTGACGGAACAGGTCGATGCGCTCGAAACCCTGGCCTACGATCCCCAGAGCTACCTCGTCGTCCCCCGTGTGCTCGCGGCCACCTTGATGTTTCCGGTCATCGTGGCCTTCTCGATCGCGATCGGCGTAGTGACGGGCTGGCTCACGAGCCTCGCGCTGCTCGATCTGTCCACCCCCGATTTCATCAAGGGACTCAAGCTTTTTTACGTCTTCAAGGACGTCTGGTTCGGTCTCCTGAAGAGCGCGAGCTTTGGCTTCACGATTTCGCTCGTCGGCTGCGGCGTCGGCCTGTCGACCCGCGGAGGCGCGGAGGGCGTGGGTCGGGCCACGACACGCAGCGTCGTCTTTTCCGCGATTCTCATTCTCGTGCTCGACGCGTTCTGGGCCGTGGTACTGTTGTGATCGAGTTTCAGGAGCTGCACAAGGCGTTCGGTGACAAGCGGGTGCTTCAGGGGATGTCGCTCAAAGTGCGCGATGGCGAAACGATGGTGATCCTCGGGTACTCGGGAACCGGCAAGAGCGTGGCCCTGAAACACATCGTCGGCTTGTTGCACCCCGATGCGGGCGACGTCATCGTTGACGGCCAGGCCGTGAGCACGCTCGATCGGGACCGGCTCACGCAGCTGCGACAAGGCATCGGGTACGTCTTTCAGTTTGCGGCGCTGTTCGATTCGATGTCGGTGACCGAGAACCTCGCGCTGGGACTCAGGCGGCGCGGGCTGGATGACGAGGAAATCGAGGAGCGGATCAGCGAGGCCCTGGCACTCGTCGATCTTTCCGGCACCGGTGAGCGCCTGCCGGCGGAGCTGTCGGGCGGCATGCGCAAGCGCGTGGGGATCGCGCGTGCGATTGCCTTACGACCCCGCTACATCCTGTACGATGAGCCGACCACCGGGCTCGATCCCGTAACCTCGGCGGTGATCGATCAGCTCATGATTCGAACCCGCGAGCATCTGGGTGTGACCGGAGTCGTTGTGACGCACGACATGCGCAGCGCCTACTCAGTGGGTGATCGTATTGCCATGTTGTACGAAGGACGCATCCGCCAAGTGGGTACGGTAGCGGAGATTCAGGAAACGCAGGATCCTGTCGTGCGGCAGTTCATCGAGGGGCGCGCCGAGTGAAACGCGAGAACGAGTTCCTGGTCGGAGTGGTGATGATCGCCGCGCTGGCGCTCGTCGTCGGCGGCGCGCTCTGGCTCTCGGGTGCGCACCTCGGCAGAAGCGAGGCGCTGTATACGTCGCGCTTTCGCACCGTCGGGGGACTCGGCGTCGGCAGTCCCGTCGTGTTGCGCGGCGTGCGCGTGGGCCGGGTCGAGGCGATTCGCCTCGCTCCCGGCAATTGGGTCGAAGCCGATCTCAAGATCTATTCTGGCGTGACTCCACCGGCGAATCCCGCCGTCATCGCCGCATCCGCGTCATTGTTCGGCGAATGGGCCGCGACGCTGATTACGGGCGAGCCGCCACCGGGCGATCCCAACATTCGGCAGGCCCTCGCCGAGGCGAAGGCCGCGGGCCCCGGCAAGTGGCCGGGCGCCACGCTGCCGGACATCGGGCAGCTGACCGCGCAGGCCAGCCGCATCGCGACCGACATCGGCACCGTGGCGGCACGCGTGCAGAGCGCGTTCGATTCGCAGGCGGTGATGGATCTGCGCGGCTCGATCCGCGCGTTCTCCCAGGTGGCCGATCGGCTCGTGCGCGTCACCAACGAGCAAGCCGATGTCATCGGCGACGTTGGCTCGAATCTGCGCACCGGTTCGCAGGCCCTGTCGCGCGCCGCGAACGATTTGCAAACGACCCTGGGGCGGGTGGACACGGCGACGAATCAGGGCCAGCTCGCGACCATTCTCAATAACACCGCCGCCACCAGCACCGATCTGCGCAGCGCGTCCAATGACTTCAAGGAGCTCATGGCGGCGGCGAATCGCAACCAGGAAAGTCTCGTGCGGGTGCTGCAATCGGCCGACTCGATTCTGTCCCGGGTCGCCAACCGCAGCGGCACGCTCGGCCTGCTGGTGGCGGACTCCTCCCTCTATCGCGAGACCACGTTGACGATGATTCAGCTGCGGCAGCTGCTGTCGGACATTCAGGCCAATCCCAGGAAGTACTTCACGTTCAGCGTGTTTTGAGATGGTGAATTGTTCTCTCAGTTTGTATCCGTGGACTGAAGTCCCGGCTCGGCCACATCGCGCGTCCTTAAGGACGCGTGCTCTTGCCGAGCCGGCCCTTCAGGGCACGGATTCCAAAACGACGATATGACGAGACGGTCCCGAAAGCGCCGGAAACCCCAGCCCCGCGCCACGCGGGAGACGAGCGCCGGCGGCGTCGTGTTTCGCCGCGGACCCGACGGCACCGTGCGGTTTCTGTTGATTCGGGACTCGTATCAGAACTGGGGCTTTCCCAAGGGCCACCTCGAGGTCGACGAGCAGCCCGCCGCGGCGGCGCGACGCGAGGTTACCGAGGAAACCGGATTGAAAGAGCTGGTGCTGCACGGACCGATCAAGGTGATCGACTGGTATTTCCGCTTCCGGGGCAAGACGATTCACAAGTACTGCCACTTCTTCCTGTTCGAGTCGCGCCGCGGTGATCCAGTCCCGGAGGAAGGCGAGGGTATCACGGCCTGCGTGTGGCATCCCCTCGACGAGGCGCAGGAGACCGTGAGTTACGACAATGCGCGTGACGTCCTGCGCCAGGCGGCGGAGATGCAGCAGGCGCTGGTGCAGGCGTGAGCGCGTCCGCGGCCTATCCGATTGTGCCGGTGTTCCACCCGCGACGGGATGCGCGGCGAGCGCTGAAGCTAGGCTACCCGCGCGGCGCGGGACGCGTGCGACTGTGCCGCACCATCCAGGCCGTCGAGCGCCTGCTGCAGCAACGCCTGGTCGATGCCGTGGTGCTCGACGTGCGCCACTGTGATGGAGCAGGACTCGCGCTCCCCGCGCGCTTTCCGCGCATTCCCATGTACGCGCTCTCGGCCGTGCGGCCCGACGATGGCCCGCTGCTCGCGTCCTGCCGGGAGGCCGGGTTCAAAGACGTATTAGTAGAAGGAGTGGACAACGCCGTCGCGGGAGAATGGATCGCCGCGCGCACCGCGCAGGTCGCCCGGCGCCTCGCCCTTGCCGATGCCCCGCGCCTGCTCCGTTTGACCGACCGCCTGCAACTCGCTGCGTGGGATGAAGTTCTGCGAAGGGCCGGGACACCGACCAAGACCGCGCATGTCGCGCAAGCCTTACGCGTGACGCGGGAGCATCTGTCGCGCGAATTCGGGGCGGGGGGCGCGCCGAACCTGAAACGCGTCATCGACCTGGCGCGCGCCGCCTGCGCCGCGGACTTGCTCGGGAACCCGGGGTATACCGTGCGCTGCGTCGTGCGCATACTCGGTTACGCGTCGCCGAGTCACCTGGCCGGCGCGGCCCGGCGCGTGGCGGGTGCCACTCCGTTGGAATTGCGGGAGTTGGGCCCAGGCGGTGTTCTGAGCAGATTCCTGCGGGGCAGAACCCGCTCCCGCGTCTAATCTTCACTTCCGCGCACTCGATCCTTGTGATAATTTTCACAATCTCTCAACCCGGCACCGCGACATCCCATGGCAACTGATTCCATTCTCAGACCCGGCGAGCTCAAAGACCTCCTCCTGAAGGAAATCAAGGCGGCCGACTTGGCGGACATCGACGTCCGCGAGGTGGGCACCGTCCTCGAAGTGAAGGACGGCATCGCCCGGATCTACGGCCTCACCTCCGCGATGGCGGGGGAGATGCTCGAGTTCACCGTGTCGGCGACCGGTGAGAAAATCACCGGGCTCGCGCTGAACCTGGAAGAAGACAACATCGGCGCCGTGATCTTCGGCGACTACCTCCAGCTGCGCGAAGGCGACGAAGTCCGCCGCACCGCGCGCGTGCTCGAGGTGCCGGTCGGTCCCGCGATGGTGGGGCGGGTGGTCGACGCGCTCGGCCGTCCCGTGGACGGTCTCGGCCCGATCCATACCACGAAGTCCCGCAAAGTCGAAATCGTGGCGCCCGGCATCATCAAGCGGCAGCCGGTGAAAGAGCCGCTCCAGACCGGGATCAAGGCGATCGATTCGATGATTCCGATCGGGCGTGGCCAGCGCGAGCTGATCATCGGCGACCGCGGCACCGGGAAGACCGCGATCGCGATCGATACGATCATCAACCAAAAAGGGACCGGCGTCGTCTGCGTCTACATCGCGATCGGGCAGAAGAACTCGACCGTGGCCGGCGTGGTGGAGCGCCTCAAGGAGCACGGCGCGATGGATTACACCATCGTCGTCGTCGCCTCCGCATCCGAGCCCGCGCCGATGCAGTACATCGCGCCGTACTCGGGCTGCACCATGGCCGAGTACTTCATGTACGACGAGAAGAAGGCCACGCTGTGCGTGTACGACGACCTCTCCAAACAAGCCGCGGCGTACCGCCAGCTGTCGCTCGTGCTGCGGCGCCCGCCGGGCCGCGAAGCCTATCCGGGCGACGTGTTCTATCTCCACAGCCGGCTACTCGAGCGCGCCGCGAAGCTCTCCGATGAAATGGGCGGCGGCTCGCTGACCGCGCTGCCGATCATCGAGACGCAGGCGGGCGACGTCTCGGCCTACATCCCGACCAACGTCATTTCGATCACGGACGGCCAGATCTTCCTCGAGACCGACCTGTTCTACTCGAACGTCCGTCCCGCGGTGAACGCCGGCATCTCCGTGAGCCGGGTCGGCGGCAACGCGCAGATCAAGGCGATGAAGCAGGTGGCGGGCCGTCTGCGGCTCGACCTGGCGCAGTACCGCGAGCTCGAGGCGTTCGCGCAGTTCGGGTCCGAGCTCGATCCGGCGACCCAGAAGCAGCTGGCGCGCGGCGCGCGCGTCGTGGAAGTCCTGAAGCAATCGCAGTACGCGCCGATGCCGGTCGAGCAGCAGGTGATCGTGCTGTTCGCCGTCACGAACGGGCTGATCGACGACGTCGACGCGCCGAAGATCAGGGAGTGGGAGAGCGGGCTGCTCGAGTTCATGGCGGCGCAGCACCCGAAGATCGCCGAGGAGATTCGCACCAAGAAGGCGCTCTCGGATGATCTCAGCGGCCGGCTGCGCAAGGCGATCGAGGAGTACAAAGGGCTCTAATGGCGAAGCCCCGCGAGCTGAAGCGCCGGATCCGCTCGGTGCAGAACACGCGCAAGATCACGAAGACGATGGAGCTGGTCTCCACGTCCAAGCTCAAGCGCGCGCAAGACCGCGTGGTGGGCGCGCGCCCCTACGCGCAGGCGCTCGCGGATGTCATTGGGCAGCTCTACTCACCCGAACTCGCAGAGCGCTTTCCGCTCCTCCGTCAACCGACGGCTCACACACGACGCACGGCCCTGGTGCTGATCACCTCGAACCGGGGCCTGTGCGGCGCGTTCAACGCGAACCTCATTCGAGAAGCCAGGCGGCGCCTGGAAGAACTCGAGGCCAAGGGGACACAGACCGAGCTGCACCTGGTGGGAAAGAAGGGTGCCAGCTTCTTCAAGTTCACCAAACGCGAGCTAGCCTCGCAGCGCGTCGACATCGGCGATCGGCCGACGCTCGAGCACGCGAGGGAATTGGCGGCGCCCTTGATGGAGCGGTTCGCGAAGGGAGAGCTGGACGCGGTGGACGTAGTGTTCGCCAGGTTCAACAGCGCCGTCAGCACCCCTCCGACGACGCTGCGTATTCTGCCGGTAACACCACCGGCGGTCGAAGGCGGGCGGGGGCGGTCGAAGGCGGTGAACTACATCCTGCAACCGTCCGCTGAAGCGATTCTGCAGGAGCTGCTCCCGCTGTACGTGCAGAATCAGGTCTATCGCGCGCTCGTGGAAACGGCCGCCGCCGAGCATGGCGCGCGGCGCACCGCGATGAAGAACGCCACCGACGCCGGCAGCGACATGCTCACGATTTTGCAGCGCACCTACAACCGCGCGCGTCAGGCTCAGATCACGCAGGAGCTCGCCGAAATCGTCGGCGGTGCGGAAGCCCTCAAAGGATAAGTCATGGCGACGAAGACGGAAGTCAAACAAAACCTCGGCAAGGTGGTCCAGGTCATCGGCCCGGTGCTCGACATCGAATTCGAGCCGGAGATGCTGCCCGAGCTCTACAACGCGGTGACGATCACCGGCGATTCGGTGCGGCTCGTCGCGGAGGTCGAACAGCACATCGGCCGCAATCAGGTGCGCGCCGTCGCGATGAGCTCGACCGACGGCATCGTCCGCGGGATGGAAGTCGTCGATACGGGTCAGCCGATTACGGTTCCGGTCGGCAAGCCGGCACTGGGCCGGATCCTGAACGTGATCGGCGAGCCGGTGGACGAGGGCGCGCCGATCCCGAAGGATGCGGAGCGCTGGCCGATTCACCGCGGCACGCCGAAATTCGTCGACCTCGAGCCCAAGACTCAAGTTTTTGAGACCGGCATCAAGGTCATCGACCTGATCGCGCCGTTCGTGAAGGGCGGCAAGATCGGATTGTTCGGCGGCGCGGGCGTCGGCAAGACGGTCGTGATTCAGGAGCTGATCAACAACGTCGCCAAGGCGCACGGCGGCAAGTCGGTGTTCTGCGGCGTGGGCGAGCGCACGCGCGAGGGCAACGACCTGTACCTCGAGTTCCGCGAAGCCGGCATTCTCGAGAACGTCGCGCTGATCTACGGGCAGATGAACGAGCCGCCGGGCGCGCGGCTGCGCGTCGGGCTGACCGGCCTCACCGTCGCCGAGTACTTCCGCGACATCGAAGGCCAGGACGTGCTCGTGTTCATCGACAACATTTTCAGATTCACGCAGGCGGGCTCGGAAGTGTCGGCGTTGCTCGGGCGGATGCCCTCGGCCGTCGGATATCAGCCGACACTCGCCACGGAGATGGGCGAGCTGCAGGAGCGGATTACGTCGACCAAGAAGGGCTCGATCACGTCGGTGCAGGCGATCTACGTGCCCGCCGACGACCTGACCGATCCGGCGCCCGCGACCGCGTTCTCGCACCTCGACGCGACCGTCGTGCTCGATCGCGCGATCGTCGAGCTCGGCATCTATCCCGCGGTGAACCCGCTGTCGTCCTCGAGCCGCATTCTCGATGCGCAGTATCTCGGCGAGCGTCATTACAAGGTCGCGGTCGAAGTGCAGCGCATTCTGCAGCGCTACAAGGATCTGCAGGACATCATCGCGATTCTCGGCATGGACGAGCTGTCCGAGGACGACAAGCGGCTGGTCGGGCGCGCGCGCCGCGTGCAGCGGTTCCTGTCGCAGCCGTTCTTCGTCGCGTCGCAGTTCACCGGGCTCGAGGGGAAATACGTGAAGCTCGAGGACACGATCGCGTCGTTCGAGCGCGTCGTCTCCGGCGAGTTCGACCAGCTTCCCGAGCAGGCGTTTTACATGCAGGGCGGGATCGAGGACGTCGTGGCCCAGGCCAAGAAGATGGCGTCGGCCTGATGCGCGTTTCGGTGATCTCCGCGGAGCGATCGGTGTTCGACGGCGAGGCGAACGCGGTGGTCGTCCCGGCCTATGACGGGCTTGTAGGGATTCTCCCACGGCATGCGGCCTTCATGACGCTGCTCGGCAAGGGTGTTGTAAAGATTCGCCGTACGGAAGGCACTCAAAACGTTGAGGTTGCAGGGGGGTTCCTGCAGGTTGCAAAAGACGTCGTACGTATAGTAGCCAGAAGCGCTTCCACCACTCCCTCTTGACTTTGTTCGGGCTTTTTCCAACAGTGGTGCCGGCAAATTGTCCCTGAAAACCCCCCTTATTCCCCCGGAGGACAGGGTATGAAGCGCTTCGGATTGGTTCTACTCGCGGTGATGGCACTTGTCGTCGCCGCCCGCCCCGCGTCAGCGCAGAGCATTCGCTGGGGCGTGGGTGCAGGTCTGTTGATGCCGATGGGTGACTACGGCGATTTCGACAAGATGGGCTTTACGGGCGCGGTCGGCGGCACGTATCAGCTGCCTGGCGGCGTCGGCATTCGCGCTGACTTCTCGTACGGCACCACGAGCGAGAAGAGTGGCGTAGCGGCTCATTCGACCAAGCTGATGGGCGGCATGGCGTCGGTCGTGTACGCGTTCGGTAGCGCCGGCCCCAAGCCGTACGTCACTGGTGGCCTCGGCTATTACAACATCAAGATCGACGAGCTCGACGTGAGTGAGAGCAAAGTCGCGTTTGGCTTCGGCGGTGGCGTTTCGTTCCCGTTGGGGACGGGCGGCAACCGGCTGTTTGCGGAAACCCGCTACACCAGCGTCAGCACCGACGGCTCGGCCACCACATTCCTGCCTCTCGTGGTCGGCATCAGCTTCGGCAAGTAAGCGACCTCCCGCGGCGTGAGCCGCGTCACCAGGTCGGTCGTAACCTGTGGCCCGTCGGCGCTCTAGCTGGCGGGCCATGCATGTCTCAAGTGGGCTCATGCTTGACAGAAAATGAAGTCGTTCTTAACGATGGGGCGGTTTACCACCCCAATTGGAGGGTTCGGTAATGCGCAAACTCATGGGTTGTGTACTGGCCGCCGCGCTGGTCGCGCTCCCGCAAGTCGTGCTTGCGCAGCGCGCTCGTGCGAGCTCGCAAGGGCGTACCCAGAACGAATGGGGCGTCGACTTAGGTGCCGCCTTCGGTCAAGTCGGAAGCGGCTGCGCGGCTGATTGCGGTACGTTCTCATTCGGCACGCCGGTTGATCTACGCGTCGGCTTTCCCGCCGGGCAAATGTCGGTCGAGCCACGGGTGACGCTCTCGTATGTGAGTCAAAGTGGTGGGCACGTCATGATTTTTAGCCCTGACGTCAACATTCTGAAGCCGATGGGGAAGAGCACGTCTCGCAAAGGGCTCTACCTCACCGGAGGACTGGGAATCAATATGATCAGCGTCTCCGGCGCTTCGTCGGAGAACCAGTTCTCGCTGAACGCCGGCGTTGGCAAACGCATTCCGATTGAAAGCGCCGCTTGGAGATTAGAAGGGTTCTTCAAGTACAACTTCGAGGGCGGCACCCTTCCCAGCACGTGGAACCTCGGTGCGCGCGTCGGTATGTCGTTCTGGAAGTAGCATCAGCTTCTTGGTAACGGATGGCTCGTCAGGCGCTTCGCCGGCGGGCCATTCGGTTTTCTGACACGCGGGAACGCCGCGTTGTTCGTCGGGTAACCCTCGCACCACATCTCGAGGAGTCAGGAAATGCGTTCGCGACGCCCTTTGCTGTGTCTACTCGTCTTGGCCGTTGCTGCGGCGGCTCATCTGACCGCGCAAGCAACGGGCACTCCAAGCTATAACGCCCCGTATCGCGCGTTCACCCGCTCCGAGTTTGGCGCGGTGCTCAGTTTTCCCGAAGGCGGCGGGACGGCGTTCGAAGGCGCCTATCGCATGGCGAGCGGCAAGTTCGACCTCGGCTTTCGCGGCGGAATTTTCTCGCCCGATGGCGGTGACACGCAGCTGTTGCTCGGCGCCGAAGCGCGGCAACGCGTCGTCACGCATACGCAGGATTTCCCGCTCGACGGAGCGCTCATTCTCGGGATCGGCGGCCGCTTCTCCAACGACAACTCGGGCGTCATCGTGCCGATTGGGCTCTCGCTGGGGCGTCGGGTGGAGCCCAAGGATTCGAAGATCAGTATCGTGCCCTACGTGCAACCGACGGGATTCCTCGTCGCCGGCAATGGCGAGTCGGATTTCCTGTTCGCGCTCGGGTTAGGCGCCGATTTCCGCCTGTCCCCCAAGTTCGACGCGCGCATCAGCGCGGGGCTGGGCGACCTGGAAGGTGTGTCGATTGGCGCCGTGTGGGTGCATTAAGGTGACACAGATTGACTTGCTGAGACCCATTTCCTACCCTTGGGCCCGTCAGCGGTCCGACGGGGAGGCGGGGAGGCGGGCGGACCAAACCATGGACCTCATGCTGTGGAGGATTCGATGAAGCGCATTCTCACGGTATTGGCCGCTGCTGCGGTTGTGGTTTCCCCGCTCGCGGCGCAGTCGCTGGGCATGCCGAACTGGAGCAATCCCAAGGGCGGCACCGGGATCACGATCAGTGGTGATCTCGCGAAACCGAATGGCGATCTCGGCAACGGCACCGCCTACGGGGCGCGCGGCTCGTTCGGGTTCGGCGCGATTACGCTCACGGCGGCCATCGCCTCATGGAAGCCGAGCGGTGCGAGTGACGCTTATCCGTCGATCGGGGGCCAGGGCGCGTTCCGCGTCATCGGCGGCAGCTTGATGCCCCTGGCGCTCAGCCTGCAGCTCGACGCGGCGCGCGTCGGCGCGGCCAACGGTGACTCAGCGCTCACGAGGCTTGGACTGGGTGGCGCAGTCAGCGTCAACGTTCCGACTCCAGGACTGAGCATCGAACCATACCTCGCCGTGAACAACCGCTGGTATAAGTACTCGGGTGGCACCAGCACCGAGTCCAACATTGCGTGGACGCTCGGCGCCAACGTCGGGTTCGGGATGATGGGTCTGCATTTAGCGTATGACTCCGAGAACTTTGGTGGTGGGACCACCGGTGGAATCTGGGGACTCGGAGTGCATTTCGCGCTCAAGGCTCCCGTCGGGATGTAAGAGGCAGTAGCTTTGGGCGCGTCAATCCGGACTGGATTGACGCGCCCAATTTTTTTCCCGGGAGATTCGTGATTCGTTCTGCAACGCGCGCGGGCCTGCTGATTCTGGCCGGGGCCCTCACGGTGAGTGGCTGTGCCCTGACTTTTGACGCGACCAATCTCGGCGTGCCCACGTCGATGGCCGAGTCCGCGCGCACGGCAGTGCAGGGCGAAGCGTTCCGGATTACGAGGAGACCGGTGTTCCTGCTCTGGGGATTGGTTGGAGTCTCGCGCCCCAACGCGGAGGATATTCTCGCCGGTCAGGTTGCGAACGGTTCCCGCGTGGCGAATTTGAAAATCAAGATGCGGATGCGGCTGGGCGATTTGATTGTGACCGGTCTGACGCTCGGAGTGGTAAACCCGCGGTCGGTCACCTTCGAGGGAGTTGTCGTTCCGTCATCGGAAGCGCCGTGAGGCGCTGACGCCTCAACGCTTCACCAGCCCTCGCACGAGGGCCGTCGTTCGCTCGGCCGCACCGCGACCTTCCTCGACCATACGCTTGGCGGCACTCCCCGCGTTGCGGCGCGCCGCCGGATCGTGATGCCAGACGAGCCACTGCGAATGCAGGGGATGGCGCGCGTCGGCGGGAAGCGCGACGCCGCCGCCGTGGTCGAGCAGCAGCGCCGCGTCGCGGCTCATCCGCCAGTGCGGTCCAAAGATGATCGGCACACCGAACACCGCGGGCTCGAGCACTGAATGTAGGCCGGCGCGGTGGAACCCTCCGCCGACGAACGCCGTGTCGCCCAGTGCGTACAAGTCCGCGAGAATGCCGACGCGATCCACGACGATCACGGGGCCCGGCTTCGCGTGCTCGAGCTGCGACAGCCGCACGGCGCGCGGCAGCTTGAGCTGGCGCAGCCGGTCCGCGATGCCGGCCAGATGATCCGGATTCGGCTCGTGGGGCGCGAGCAACAGCCGCGCGGTGGGAAGCTGATGCAGCAGATCCGCGAACGCCGGCAGGAGTACCGCCTCGTCCGACGGCCAGGTCGAGCCGGCGACAATCGTGAATGTGTCGGCGGCACCTGGAGCGGCGGTGAGCCGCGCCAGCGGCTCGCGCGTGCGATCGAGCCGCGCGGCGCGCTCCGCGACGCTGTCGTAGCGCGTGTCGCCGGTGACGGCGATCGCCTCCGCGCGTGCGCCCAGCAGCTCGAGCCGCTGCCCGTCGTCCTCGCTGATCGTCCCGATGCTGTCGAGTGCGTGATACGCGGAGGCAGCCCACTGGCGCGTGGGCCAGCGCAGGCGCGAGCTCTCCGGTGCCACCGTCGCCGAGATCAGTCCCAGTTTCACGCCGCGTCGAGCGGCCGCGAGCGTCAGCTCCGGCCAGACGTCGAGTTTGCTGAATACGAGCGCCGTCGGTTGCAGCGCTTCGAGCACGGCGGTCACGTCGGAATGCCGGTCGATCGGGAGGTAGTCGGCGATATCGACCGGCAGGTTCTTCGCGAGTCGTTCGGCGGACGGCGAAAAGAACGTGAACGCGAGCTGCCAGTCGGGCTGCTCGGCGCGCAGGGTTTCGAGCACCGGCTTTGCTTGCAGCCCTTCTCCGACCGATGGCGCGTGCATCCAGACCAGCGGGCGTTTGGGATCGCGCGACGCCGCCGCCCAGGACGACAGGCGACCCGTCAGGCCACGGCGGCCGTCGAGTCCTCGGGCCACCTTCTTGTCGAATCGGGCGATCAGCGGCGCTGCACGCGTGGCCATGTGCACGGTGAGCCGGTACAGCAGCGAGGGCCGAGGTGGTTTGGCGGACGGACTCACTGCTTGGAACGGGCCGCGTATACCGAGTCGAGCATGCGGCGCATCGGATCGGCGGTGTAGGGGGCGCCTTCCAGCAGGCCGCCCTCGATATAAAAGGAAGGAGTCGCGCGTGCCCCCGTGCGCGCGGCCCGTTGCGCATCCAATTCCACTTCGGGCCGGGCGGTGCCGCTGTTGACGCACGTCATGAGCTTGGCGCGATCAGCCCCTGCCCGCACGGCCAGCCCGAGCAGCGCATCCCTGGGCTCGGGCAGCCTCGCCCAGTCGTCCTGCTGCTTATAGAGGAGGTCATGGGTCGCCCAGAACTTCCCCTGGCGGCCGGCGCATACGGCCACCTCGGCGGCGGCCATGGCGTTCGGGTGAATAGAGGTCAGCGGGAGGTTGATGAAGACCCACCGGACCTTGCCGGTTGCTACGAATTCGCGCTCCAGCGTGGGGAGCACGTTTGTCGCAAACATGCGACAGGCGGGACATTGGAAGTCCGCCATTTCGTAGACGGTGACCAGGGCATCGGCGGCGCCCTTTGAGCGGGCCGCCAGTGGATCTCCACTCTGCGTGCGACCGGCGGGTAACCAGACCAGCAGGGTCGCGAGCAGCGCGCTCCGGAAGGGAAGAACGCGCTTCAGGGGCCCGACTTGGTCCAGAGGACGATGACGCCGCACTGCGAATCCGGCTTCAGGAACTCAGCGGGCGCCTCGCTGGCGCTGCGATAGATCTCGATTCCGACGATCCCGACGATGGGAATGTGGGGGCTCCCCGAGAGGGTGGCGGAAATACCGTCCACTACCCAGTCGGCGGTGCACCCCGTGGCCTTAGCGCCCCGGGTCATTTGAACGTCGCACGCCTGAGATCGACAAGCCAAACGAACGCCAGGAATGCCACGCAGCATGTCCAAGAGGGTGCTGGCATGACTTGTCTGTATCTGCTCCGCAGTAAAGAACACGCCCGAGCGGCGGCTGCGCCGCTCCTCGAACCCGATGAGACGCCGGTCGGTGGGGAGCGGCGGGGCCACGACGCTGATGGGATCGAGCACGGTTTCCAGCGCCTCTATCTCGAGCACGAAATCGGCCACCTCCCCGTCGCCGAGGCGCAACACCCACGATCCTGTGCCGTACCCGATTGCCCGGACCTGAAGCATGTAGGTACCTGGTCCTAACTGGCCTTGGGAGAAGCGTCCGCCGCTGTCCGTGGCGGTCTGATGCTTCGTGCCCAGGAACAGGATGCTGGCCCCCCCGATTGGCGCGCGCGACGCCTGGTCAATCACCTGTCCGCTGATGGTGCCCTGGGGGGCTGAGCTTCCTGTCTGCCCGGCCATGGCGCGGGGCAGCGTAGCGCCGAGGGCCAAAGCCAACACGGTAGCGACGACTTTGATTACAGGAGCCATGAGCCGGCCATGTCAGGGGCCCGGGGACGGTACGTTACTGACGGTCGTACTAGATGATAGGGCTCATCAGTATCTGCGCAACCCGGTGTGAACGGCGGGCGTGGTGGCGCTGGGGCCGGGGTTGACGGTTTCTGTACCGGCGCGTATTTCCCTAGGAGGAGACTCGAATGAGTCCCCAGGGCTTCTAGGCCGTCACCTAAGTCCCGGGCGTCATGACCGTCACGCTCGCCAGAATTATAACCCGCGTTTTTCTCGCGCGACTTTCCGCATGGAGAGTCGCCGATTTTGTAGTTCCCGCCATCGTCGTTTTCCAGTTCAGCCGAGGTTCTCATGGTCCACACTTGTCGTAAGGTGGTGCTTGCCGCGTTTGCGGCGCTTGGGGTGCTCGCCGGTTCTGCGCGCGGGGCACAGGCGCAGGAAGCAGTTGTACGCGGCCTCGTCAACTCCGACCGCGGCGAGCTCGTCGCGGTTGCCGCCGTGCAAATCCCGGAGTTGAATCTCCAGGCCTTCACCGGCGCGAACGGCCGATTCCAAATCACGATTCCGGCCGCGCGCGTGCAGGGCCAAACGGTGACGCTCCGAGTCCGGGCGATCGGGTACAAGCCGACCACGCAGTCGCTCGTGCTGGCCGCGGGCGAGCATGAGATCAACTTCACGCTCGCCACCGACGTGAACATGCTCGAAGCGATCGTGGTAACGGGCGTCCAGGATTCGACGCGCCAAGTGCTCTCGCCCCTGACGGTCCAGCGGGTGGATGTCTCTATCCTGCCGCTCGCGTCGCCCGATCCACTGCGCCAGCTGCAGGGCAAGGTTGGCGCGAACATCGTGTCGGGCACGGGTCGTCCGGGCTCGCAGGCGTCCGTGGTGCTGCGCGGACCTACCTCGCTCAATGCTTCCGGCCGCAGTCAGGATCCGCTCTACATCGTTGATGGCGTC
>Ga0134127_10001760_pt1 | contig 15950 bp, 13 predicted proteins | sample KB31753_FD_96459 | JGI IMG/M metagenome (GOLD analysis project Ga0134127, IMG submission 96459) | Terrestrial soil microbial communities with excess Nitrogen fertilizer from Kellogg Biological Station, Michigan, USA - KB3-175-3 | ecosystem: Environmental > Terrestrial > Soil > Unclassified ...
AACCTGCACACCGCCAAGATAGACAGTCGGAGTTTGCAAGTTGTCGGCTACTTGCCAGGTGATCTGGCGACTCGGGGTCAGAGTGATAAAAGGCGGAATATTGTTGGGCGGATCATTGTAAAACGCGTCAAGCGGCGTGGGTAAAGCTCCCACGAAACTAAGCACTCCATTCACGTCTTGATAAATAGGACGCTCGGTCACGGAGAACTGCTGCTGGTTAGAACCGTTGAAACGATTTGCCTGAAGCGTGTTGTTCTCACTGAACCGGTTGTAGAAAATGCCGCCGCCCGCGCGAATCACCATATTCGGCGGTCGCGTGGAATTTGCAGCGCCGGGAGACCACGCCATCGCGACGCGTGGGGCAAAGTTAAGCAGGCTGCTGATGTTGCTTTGGTTTTCATAGCGAACGCCAAAACTAAAGGTGAGATTGGGACGGACCCGCCAGTCGTCCTGGGCGTAAAGGCCCGCATCGATTTGTTTCACCGTCGCGAGAGGGTTGCCATTGGAAATGCTGAACTGCGAAGCACCCCCGCCTCGCGCGCGAATCTGCTCGGGCGTCAGAGCAAAGCTTGGGTCGCTGAAAAACAAACTCCTTCTGTAGCGCTCCAAACTATCTACGAAAATAGGCTGATCAAAGAGTGGCTGATTGTTGGCGTCGAGCGTGGGTACAAAACCACCGGTGAAGACATACGTGCCGCCAAAATTGTTTGGGTTGCTGTCGCTGATACTGACACCCCTTACCCTGCCGCCAAACTTGAGAGCATGGTTGCCTTTCTGCCAGGCCAGAAAGTTTTGCAGTTCCCAGCTTGTGTTGTCTGTAAGCACCTCGCCAACCTGCGAGCCACCACTAATAAAAGAGCCGCTCACATTCAACGTCGGGATCGTGTTGTTTCCGAAAAGCTCGTTGCGGTTACGCGTGAATTGAAAGCGCGTCTCATTGATCATCGCGGCGTTCAGCACGGCAGTTTCCGTCACTTGAAACTGGTGCTGCGTTGAAGCCGTGTCATATGCCCTCTCTGGCAGGGAAAATCCACTAACACCAGCGTTTTGCAGATTGTTTCGATTGTAGCTATAGCGCGCGATTAGAGTGTTGTTGGCATTCAACTGGTAATCAATACGCGGACTGAACGTCAGATTTCGTCGCGGAGTCACAACGCCGAAACCAAACTCAATCGGATTAAGGTTTGGGTCGAGCATCGTTCCTTTTACGAGTTCGTTGTCGTCCGTCTCGCGCCGCTGAAAATCGACAAAGAACGAAGCCTTCTTCGCCACGATTGGCCCGCCAAGATTTCCGCCGTATTGACGAACCTGATAGGCGGTACGGTTTGCTGAAAAAGGGTTGCGCGAATTGAGACTCTCGTCCTCGAAGTTGAGGAACATGCTGCCACGCATCTTGTCCGTTCCGGGGCGCGTCAGAATGTCGATGCGGCCCGAGGGCTGATCGTTCTCAGCCGCAAACGGGTTCTGGTTGATCCGGATTTCGCGAATCGATTCCTTCGGAGGCAAACGACCACCTGTGAAACCATCAATAAAGATCTGGCCGCCATTCGGTCCGACAGACGGACCAGCGAGCGCCTGCAGCGCAGCCGCCAGTTCCTCCGGATCGTCGGGCAAAGCATCCATATCCTTGCCGGTGATCAGAGTTTGATTAGCGTTGTTTGTAGACTCAGTGCTTAGCGGAGTTTCTGCAGCAACAGTTACATTTTGCTCTTCGATCGTTACTTTCAAATCAACGTCGAGAGTCTGTCGCTGGCCGGCAGCAACATCAACTTCAGTCTCATCAGATGGCGCAAAACCCTGCGCCGCTACGATGATTGTGTACTTGCCAGGCGTGAGACCGGTCACGGTATAAACACCTTCGCCGTTGGTCACTGCGGTTTTCGCCGTGCCACTTGGGTCGATGATCGTAACCGTCGCGCCCACAATCGCTGCTCCAAGCTCATCCTTCACCAGACCACGCAATGAACCGCGTGCCTGTTGAGCCAAAACAAAGACTGCCGCAAGGACAACGACAACCCCGATGCCCACACTCTGTCGCAAAAGATTCTTCAATTTATTCATGACTAAGAATTAGTGTTCCTGACTTTCTTAAGGCTTAACCGCTTGCTAACGCAGACGGCACTTGAAACTGTTTGTCGGCGCTTCAACCTGTTATGGCAAACCAATGCCAAATTGAATTCCGCTGTTTCCTAAACCACCAGCCGGGTTCGGAGCCGATTGCCCGCTTGGCTGCTGTGGCTGTCTCGCTGCGATCATCGCCAGCAATGGCTCTGCGCCGGAGAGCAAACTGATTGCTGTCAGCCGCGTCGGATCGGCGCCCTTCGTGCTTGAGACAACGATCATCTCTCCTACTTTGACGTCTGCGAGCGAAACTGTCGGCAGGCGTTCAAGCATGTCCTGGATATTGAATCCACCGGCGCGCCTGGGACCGTTACCCGGCCCACCCTGAGCTGCCCCTCCCGCAGGAGCACCACTCGCCGGCGGTCCACCTGCTGGATTTCCGCCGCCACCTCCGGGTCGCATCATCATGCCGCCCATTTCTCCTGCTGGCGGGAACCGTCGCAACACCGCATCCTGTTTGACCACGATCGTCAGCGGCACTTTCTTCTCTGTTTCGGTGATCTTCAGTTCGCCGGTTGCCACATCAACGGCAGTCACTGTTCCAGCCACAGTCCGAAACGCGCCGGTAACGATTTTCTCGGGAGTGAATTTGGTCCCGTCAGGCGCGCGCTCGCCGAGTGCCCGCAACTGATCTCCAACTTGAAGTTCGCCAAAGGTGCTCGTCTTCGCGTCCCCGAATTTGATTGAATCGGGGGCGTAACGACGTAACTCGACTTTGTCACTTACCGGAATGATCACGGACTGAACGCCCGCCATTGATCGACTCGAGATTGTGATCTCTTTTGTAGCCGGATTGAGCGCGGAAACCACACCCAGAATCCCCCGACGTCGCCACTCAGCGCGCTCAGTTTCCTGTTTCTTGGCGATGTCGGCTTTGGTCATTACCACCACGGCACGAGCCGGTATGGCTTTCTTGTCATCCGACACCTTTCCCATGGCCATCACGCGATCGCCTTCAGCTAAGTCTGCAAAGGTGATCTTCGTGGCGTTCGTCAGAGTTGTTTCACCAGGCGCCACGCGCATGTATTGCGTCGTGTCGCTGAGCGTCGCGGTCACGAGTGAACCGGCATCAGTTTTGACAATGAGTTGCTTCGACTGCGAATCGATTGCCTTGACTTCTCCAATCACGCGATTCGGAGTGATGCTTTGGTCGCCGGTCTGCTGAGCAGCCGGTGCCGCCCCAGCCGCTGCTTGCCCGAAAACAAAACTAGCCGTAATCAATAAAGTAAAAATAGACAGAACAAAATTCTTTCTCATCATCGTTCCCTTGATACTTGGTTAGCGTTGCTGATTGGTGCGCAAACCGATAGTTTGCGTGCGTGACTTCAAAACCTACCTACCACGACCCTCGCCGTTTTGCCTGCGAGCGTCGATCTCGGCCATCAGTGAATCAAATTTCTGCTGCTGCTCGGCGGTCAAGAGAGCGCGCATGCGTCCCCGAGCCTTTAGACGCAGCTCTTCGTATCGTGGCCGCAATTCACCACGAAGCGCGCGGAACTCGCTTGCCGTTTCGTCCAATGCCTTCTGCATTTCTTTTGATTGATCCGCGCTCAGGTTGAGGTCGTTGCGGATCTTTTCAAACATCTCCTGGCGATCATGTCCCCGCGGGTCTCGTAGTGATGCGTTTACCCTTGATCGGTAGACACCGCTGAGACCAGCACCTGTGGCACCACCCAGGACAAAAACCACCAAAAGCACTAACCAGGTTTTCAATGACGTGCCTGATTTTTCGTTCATTTGCCAGCCTCCCGTTCGTCCCTGTTAAGGATTGTGGCCAGCACTTCTTCGTTGGTTAGCGTTCTTCTCTCGGCGAAGACCATGTTCTCAATTCCAGCTTCGTTGGTTCCGAGGTATGCGTCTACGCTAAACGCTGGATTCGTCCGTTTGTTCCCGCCGGTGTAGAGAGAAAGTCCACAACTCACAACTGCCACAATGACCATCGCCGGGATTGCCTTACGCGACGCGGCTCGAAACCCGGACCAAATCCTTTCAGACTCGGCTTGCTCGCGGCCCGCAATTCGCGACCGCACTCGCGTGAACAGGAATGGAGCTGCGGCAACGTCGCCTGCCTCGTCATCCGCAAGCACCGAGGCCCGTGTAATAAGGCGACCAGCGCAGTCGAGTTCTTTGTTATATCCTGACTTTTTTGGAGATTTCATAGCTTTGTAGAACCCCGGGGTGAACTTGGGCTCCACTATATGAAAACGTTACGAAGGCGGGTTTGGTTACAAACTATCTTGAGGATCTTCGTCAAAAGCCAGCAATAGCAGTCTAATGGTGCGGACTTACTCTCAGTCATCCCGCTTCGCGGCCAGCAGTTCGTTAAGGTCTCAGAGGAATTTCTTCAGCACGCGGCGCAGATCTGCGCGGGCGCGAAAGACCCTAATCTTGACCTTCGGTGATGACCAGTTCATCAACTGCCCGATCTCCGCAACGGAGAGTCCCTCGACGTCGAGCAAGATAAGTACGAGACGATCTTCGGCACTCAAAAAACTGAGGAGTTTGTTTGCGAGGTCTCGATTGACCGCAACTGACTCAAGCGAATCTCCGGCGACACCAACGCGCAGCGAACGAAGCGCTTCGCGATCCGTTGACGTGATGTCACTGATTGAGCTCTCCCGGCCACGACTGCGCCGTCTTAACTCATCGTAACAACTATTAAACGCGATACGAGCCAGCCACGAGCTAAAGGAGTCGTCCTTGTAGTTAGAAAAATCTTTTAGAGCGAAATAAGCCTTCGTGAAGCTCTCCTGCAGAATCTCGGCGATCTGTTCCGGCTGTTGAAAGAAGCGACCTGCAATTATTCCGACTCGTCGCCGGTGCCGCTCAAAGAGTAGTTCAAACGCAGACTCATCGCCGGCAAGGACGGCATCCACCAAATCCGCGTCACTTCTCTCCGCGGCACGTGATTGGCTGTCGTTTGAAGTGTTGTCCGGATCCATTCAGGCTCCAGCGCTCAACAAGCAATGAACAGCAAAGACAGTAATCCACATTACTACTGCCTGACTAAGGCATGTTGTTGTTTGCAATTGCTCAGGCAGGCTGTGATTGCTTCCAGCCAACGCCGTAGCGGGCGGTGAGCGCGAGACCCAAACTCGTGACTATCAGAACCGAGACAACGAGCGGCCACACATAAGGCAGTGATGCAAGAGTGATCCAGAAAGCGGTTCCCAAAAGGAGGGCGACAGTCTCCGAAGGTTGCCGGCTGGGAAAGAGCTTGCGCTGCAACCAGCGTCCAGTTGCGGCATAGACGACGACCCGGCCAAACAGTGCGGCGACCATAATCAACAGAAACGCGACCAGGCCGACAAGCACGTTGAGCGGCGCGGGAAGATAATGAAGGCTGAATGGGATTCCGGCGCCGATAATTGCCGCGCCGATCACGCCAATGATTGCGACGCGCCCAATCGTTAATTGCAGGCGCGCAATACCGCGGCTAATGGTGTTCGGCATGATAGCCGTCATGATCAGGGACACGACGAACCAGAGCAGCACCGCCAAAATCCTCAATCCAACATAGGTCGTTGACCAGTTAGGACTGACGATGCCTTTCGGACTGCGAATCATGTTGCGCAATTCCTGTTCGTAGCCCGCATAAAGCAACGTACTGCTCGACGAATTTCGATCGGGGTTTGCATCGTCGTGGTGGTAGCTCCCGCCAACGACGATTACATCGCCGCCAATACGCGAGCCCTGAAGTTGAATCACGGAACCGCCAATCGCGGCTACGTCTCCTTCGACAGTGCCCTGGATAATCACGTCGCCGCCCATCGCAATTGCGCCGTTCTTCACGGTGCCGGTCACTTTTACTGATCGACCGAGGCCATAGGCAATCGTGTCAGTAACCCCATCGACAACGTATGGGGCCTCGTCCACGGCTCGTGCGGCCGGCGCCTGTGCCTGGATGACTACGAACGCAGCAAAGAACAATCCGACCAGTCCGCAAGCTCGCCAGACCGCCCGAAGTAAGGCTTGCTCCTGGCGCCGATAATCCAATTGTTGCTGCCGTGCAAATGCTGTGGTCATGCGTTGACTTGGTGCCTTTCCTATTCGAAAAGACGCGTTTGGTTGCGGCGGTGATAACTGACAATCAGGTGAGAGAGCGATGCTACGGCCAGACCAAGAAGAACCAATGCTGCGAGACTGGCGAAGGGAGATTTAGGCAACAACACCCGGCCGAGAACTCGTGAGATTATCGTCAAGCCAGTGACGGCATCATGCAATGCCGTCCAAAGCAAACCCAGAATTACGACAACCTTATTCGCAATCCCACGCACGCCCAACATCAACGATTTTCCCGCCGTCGCGCCAAGCAGAGCAAAAGACGCCGTTCCAAGGGCCAGACAAACCAATAACGCGCGACGCCGCTCGCCGCCTTCGCGCACTCCGCTCATGTCGCTCTCGGCACGCACAGAAACAACCCGGGCAAAGTCTTTCGGCATCGGCAGATCGACAGAGCTCGAAAGCGCGAAGTCGAGTTCACACATGAACTGGCGTTGGACTGTTAATTCACTACGGCAGGGATGACAGCTAGCGAGGTGCGCTTCGAATTGAGCGTTGTCTGATTCGTCCAGCTGACCGTCAAGGTAGGCTGCGATCTTGTCGCTCTGACAAATGTGCTCAGGAGTAGCCATGTTCGTCCCGGTTCACAGCGAACTAGATTCCGGTAATGCCCCGCTCGACAAATTGTTGTCGCATCATTTCTCGCGCTCGGAAGAGGCGGTTCTTGACGGTGCCGAGGGGCAGGCCCGTCACTTCGACAATCTCTTCGTAAGTCAGATCCTGCGAATGTCGCAGCGCAATTAATTCACGATACGCGGCCGGCAGGGAGCGCACAACCATCTCAATTTCCAGGCGACGTTCCCGGCGCTCACTCTCCTGCTCGGGGCTCAGGCTGCCACTTTCGATTGGCAACTCATACTGATCGCCTTCCAACCCAGCCATCAGAGAGCGTTCGCGTCCAGCGTTGCGGCGCAGATGATCGACGGCCGAATTGTGCGCGATTTTGTAGAGCCAGGTCGAAAACTTGAACTCGGACCGGTATCGGGAAAGTGACCCGTAAACCTTGATAAAAATCTCCTGGGTCAAATCCAGCGCCGCCTCGTAATCGCCGACCATCCGGTAAACGTATGAAGAAATCGGACGCTGATAGCGACGCACCAGCTCCTCGAAGCTTCCTTCGACGCCGGTGGCGGCCGTAGCCACCAACTCGCGGTCGGTAGCTCCGCCAAATTCCTTCCAAAGTGCAGGGGATGCAGTCATGCTCATGATGCCAAGGTGTTACGCAGATGAAAACCCAATTGTTTCAAAAACGGGTATCGGGTATCGGGTGTTGGGTGTCGGATGCCGGGCTCAGGTATCGGATGTCGGGTCACAGGTACCAGATGAGTAACGGGACCGAAATCGGAACCCGACACCCCTCACCTACCAGGCACCCGGCACCCGACACCCAGCACCTACTTCCAGGAGAGCGTCGCCAGACCTGCAGGTGCGGCAATCATATCGAAATCCAACTCGTGGGTGGGGAGCTGGAGTCCCAGATCGTCCGGATGCAGCGGCCTTAGATTGCCGCCAATCGTCTCGTTTATGATCTCGCTCGCACGTTCCTTCGAGAAGGCCGTCCCAGTCACAAGAAACCGGGACAATGACTGGTCGTCCTCTGGCGAATCCGAGTGCCGGTCTCGATAGAACAGCAGCAGGCGATAGAACTCATCCTCGCGCTCGTCGGGTTCACACTCAATACTGCGGAAAATCAGTGGTTGCTTGCCCCGAAAGACGACAGCAGTGAAACCGTCTGTCGTCGAACTGAGCAACAATGAATCGCCGTTAGCCCCGTTCCTGGTGAGCCATTGGGCTTCGCCCATGTGACGCGGCAACAACAGACCGGCACGCCAACCAAGCTTGTGGAAGAGGCGCTCGTATTCATCCAACAAAGCGAGGGGTGTTGCCACGACCATATAACGATCTCTGTCCTGACCATCTTTCGGCAACCGTTCTCGGGAAATTGAAAGTTCGTCGAGCGGGACTCCAAAGCTGCGGTCCATTTTCCATTTCAAGATCTCTTCCAACTCGCTGTTGGATCCGGCGTGAGCTTCGAGCGTGACGATCAGCGTCCGCGCAGTCGCTTCAGGAAGACTCACCGACCAGCGCTTTTGACGCGAAAGGCCGGCACTCGACGCCAATTCAGAAAGCGCCGATGCGAGTTCTGAAGAATCGGAGATGTTTGGCTCGAAAAAACTTGGGCGAATCAACTCCGGCGGTAGCTTCATCGTGGCGGCGCGACGCAGACTGCCGACATTGCCGCGATGCTCGAGATCCACCATCGACGCTGAACCCTGCTCCAGTCCCAGAGCGGTCGACGGATACCAGGGATGAATTAACTTTGTTAGAGGGTTTGCCATCTAAACTTGTTCTTTGTACTTTGGTCTTGGGGCTTTGAACTTGAATTTGGTTATTGGTACTTGGTTCTTTGTAACTAGTTCTTTGTTATTTGATCTTTCTTCTCTGGAGCCTTTCAAGGTTGATCGAGAGCACTCACGGAGGTTCAGAGAAACAAAGAACAAAGGCCCAAGACCCAAGACCGTTTTACCATTCCGAATACGGCGTCCCTTCCGACGACGTGTCTCCTGATGAACTCTTGATGTCAATAACGCCCTGCTCACCAGAAGTGGAATTGGGGTCTTCGCCCGTGACCACCTGCCAGTCTTTCTGTCCGGTTATTGGATCGGCAGGCAGGTCGCGCATATAACGTTCTGAAATCAACTCGTCGAGCGACTGCGGCAACTTCCCTTTGTCAGCCGCAAACTGATCGATCAGGGTCCGCATTTTATAGAGGTCGTCACGCAAGACAGCCTCTCGCGCGGCCAGGATCGTCTTTTGATACTGAGGCAACGCAATCGCCGCGAGAATGATCACGATGGTGATCACGATCATCAACTCGAGCAGCGTGAAACCGCGAAAAGCAGTAGGCAGACGGCAGTAGGCAGACGGCAGCAGCGAGGCCGTGTGCTCCTTGTTTTCTGCCTTCGGCTTTCTGCCTTCTGCCCTCTGCGGTTTACCAGTCGCTATACTTTTCGCCATTGAGCGATGTTTCCTTGGACTTGGAACGAACATCGAAAACGTTTTCCCCACCCCACGAACCGGCATCGGCCGCGTCGTAGCAGGAACGGAGGTCCCAGTCTGCTTTTCCGGTCATAGGATCGATCGGGATCGCGCGCAGGTAGACCTTCTTCTTTGTCGAGAGCTCAGAATTGCCAACTTCGGTAGCGTTCACTCGTGAATCACCACGTCCACCCATATTCCCGCCCCGAGGAACGACATTCACGCCGCTCACAAGTGTTTCGAGATCGGGCGGATAGCGATCAGGATTGTCGACGCCGAAAATTGTCGGGTCGCTAATCACAACCCTGCTACGAGGATCGACTGACACCTGGACCTGCTGCTGTTGCGGCTGCCTTGTGGCGCCTTCCAAACCGGTCTCAGGCATTCCCACTGTGTCACGATGAAACTCATCGATCGCGATCCGCATTTGACGCAGCGAATCGCGGAGCTGCTGCTCCTTTTGCCGCTTAACCGATACCTTCATTAACGGGATGATACCGAGCGTAAGAATCGTCATGACCGTGATTGTCATGACCAGCTCGATTAGCGTGAACCCGCGAGGGTCCCGCAGACCTCTAGCCCCGCGACCTATGGGTCCTGAAAAAGATACGCGGCGACCAGGAAACTCAACTCCAGTCACCATGTCGCCGCGTTTCTGCGTTTCCGCGTATCGCTGTCCACCGAAAGACTTCATTTACTGCTTCACTGTGATGCGCGCTGGCAGGACTTCCACGACAACTTCGCGCGCGTCCATTCCCAGCATTCGCAATGTCTCCTGGTCAAAAGCAAAACCAGCGTCACCCGCTGCTAGTCCTTCCACCTCAATCAAGACCAGCGATCCCGCTCCCTGCAACGGAGCGGCTCCGTTGAAAGTTGAAATCGAAATCTTGTAAGTCCCCTTAGGATCGATAGCCTGAGTCAGGCCTGCCGAATTTCCCGACGGGAGCAACGTTCCCGGGTTCACTCCGGTAACCCTCACAATTCTCGGATCAAATCGCAACGTCAGCATTGCGAGCCCGAGCGGCGCGGCTGAGTTAAGGGCGACAACCATCTGGCGCTTTTCGCCAACCTTCAGCGGTTCAATTCCGGTACTTAGACCGAGCTGGGCGCGTGAAGCATTCGGAGCAACTCTCGCCGCCGTCTCAATAGGTTTTACCAGGCTGGAAAGCATCGCGTTCTGCGTTCCACCCACTCCGGGATTTACGAGTGCGAGTTGTTCCGCCGACTTATCGCTGACCAGTGATTTGGGCGCCGGCACAAACGCAGGCATCTCCTCACCGGTGGCCTGCGTTGTCGCTGCGGGTTGAGTCGCCGCGGTTCTAATTGCAACGGTCTGGTTCTGCGATGTGGTCTTCGTCGCGTTCAATGCGGGACGCTGCGTGTTAGTTGTTGCTGCTACTGCCGGCGTGTTTGCCGGTTGCTTACTGGCAACTTCGTTTCGGGCTGGACTAAACGGAGCTGGTTCGAGATCAGGAAGATTGACCACAGGGTTTCGTGGAATTCTGCGAGCTGCGGCGATCTGGTCTTCACGATCCGACTCGATGATCATCGCTTCGAGCGATCCGGTTGTCGGCGATTGCAAAGTTCCACTCGGTCGCATCTCTTCGTCACGTGGCGCGACGGTTGGAGCACGCAGAACGCGCGGCGTCACCGTAATGACTACGTCTATCTGCCGATCATCTCGCGTGGGCGCGGTGAACAACCGGCCGAGCACGGGAATCAAGCCGAGTATAGGTAGGCCCTTGCGTCCAACCGATGAAATATTCGAGGCCACGCTGGCCAGCATCATCGTGCGATTGTTCTGGACGCGCGCAGTGCCTGTTATCGCACGCTCGGTAAATGTTGGTGTCAGCGTGCTGGCGCCGAGTACGTCTTTCGATTCGATCGACATCTTTACCTGGACATCGAGGTTCGGAAATACCTGCGGCGTGAATTTCAGCGTCAGCCCGGTCGGTTCGTAATTAATGACCGGAAAACCGCCCGTCGGGAAATTCGTTCCCTGTGCCGGCTGTCCGGTTTGGATCCCGAAGGGATAGGTTTGAGCGGTCTGCACCGGAACGCGCTGTCCGATGCGCGCGGTTGATTCCTCGCCATTGAATGCGTGCACCTGGGTCGATGCAATCAGTTTCGTATCGCCTTTGGCCATAAAAGCGGTAAGGACGGACTGCGGAATGACCAACGCCGCCGCGAGAGCGGTCGGTACTCCACCGACTATCGGCGCCAGATTCACGCCGTTATTGGCGCCATTGATTGTTCCGTTGCCGGTCAACAAAGAGAAGCCTGGCGAACCCCCGATGTTAAAGCCGTTAGCTGAACCGATCTGATTACCAAACTGCAGGAAGTCAGTTTTGGTGACCTCATAAATATTGACGTCCATGACCACTTCGGCTCGGTCCTTATCGATGCTTGAGAGCAGATCGCCGATCAGTCTGACATTCTCAGCAGTGTCGCGTACGGTAAGACTGTTTGTTGCGTCATCAGGAACAACAATCGTCTGCGGACGCCCGACTGAAGGCGGAATCGCCTGCTGGATCAACTGACGCGCATCGCTCGGTTTCATATTTGAAAGGAAGAACGTGCGCAGGACGAGTTGCTGATACTGTGGGCGACGAGTCTGGTCGGCGACGAGGATCGTGCGGCGACTCAACTTCTGAAAGAAGAGACCCTCTTGCAGGAAGATGTAATCGAGGGCTTGTGCCGTGGTGACATCGCGCAGATTGATATCAATCGTGCGCGGCTGAGCAAATGACTGACGATCGAAAACGACATTGAGCTGCAGCTGTTCTGCCAGACTGCGAACGAACGCCTTCAGGTCACCGTTGTAAGTGATCACACGAAGTTGTTCCGTACGCGTGGAGGTAACAGGCGCGGCCTCCTGAGCTTGCCCGCCTGCGGGAACAGCAACTCCCTCACCTGTCTCACTCGGAGTGGTCGGTGTCCCGTGTCCGTTAGTTCCGTCCTTCACGTTCTGCAAACGAAGCATTCGTTCCATCTCAGAAACGGCGAGCTCGTTTACAGTGTCGTAACCGTAGGCCTGGCGAAAGGCGTTATATGCTCCGACAAAGTCCTGCTGCTCCGCGAGCGCGCGGCCCTGCTGCATGAACGACTGCGAAGCATTGAAGGCGGCGCGCCGGAAATGAAGCTGGTACTCCATGTTCGCCGGGTCGGCCGCTACGGCGAGGGTAAACTCCTGAGCGGCCTTCTCCCATTGCTGAGCACTCTCATAATCCAATCCGCGTCTAAAGTTCTTCTCGCCCTTTTTGGCGAGTGCCGTAACCGGCAATGCCAACAAACAAAATGCGAGCAACAGCGACACGCACATCTGGGTTTTTGTTTTGAGTCTCATTGGAATTTCTCTCTCGGCTTTGAAGTGGAGGTCCGTCGGGCAATCTAACGAAGCTAATAATGCCGCCGGGTCACCTAAGATGCAACTGCGCCAGCCTTTGTTTACACGCGGGGCAGAAAATTCGGTTCCCCAACTAATAGTCTCAGGTCTCGAGTCTCAAGTCTAAGGATTTTTTCAGTGTTTTTGGCTCAGGGCCCTATTCTCTATACCCTTGAGACCGAAGACGTGTTGCGTGAACCTTACTTTATGGCGCTCATTTCCTCAACAAACGTCACCCGGTTAATCTCGTGAAGCGTCGAGATCCCCGCAAAAACCTTCCTAAGGGCCGACTCTCGCAGGCTTGTCAGCCCTTCGGCGACCGCCGCTCGGCGCACTTCAGAACCGGGCCTTCTTTCGACGATCATCTCTCGAATGTTGTCTGACAAATCGAGCAGTTCGTGAATTGCCGTACGACCCCTGTATCCCGTGTGGTTACAGGCATCGCAGCCGACGTTTGAATAAAAAGTCGTCTTGCCGTGCTCCTCGGCTCTCAAACCCGACTCCTGTAGTTCCAGCTCGGAAGCCTGGTAGGGTCTTTTACAATAAGGACACAGCATGCGAATCAGTCGTTGAGCGAGAACACAATTAAGAGAGGATACAAAGTTGTAGGGCTCGACGCCCATGTTGAGAAAGCGCCCGATAACGTCAATAACGTTATTGGCGTGGACGGTAGTGAAGACGAGGTGACCCGTTAGCGCCGACTGAATGGCAATCTGGGCGGTTTCAGTGTCGCGGATTTCGCCGACCATTATCTTGTCGGGGTCGTGACGCAGGATGGAACGAAGACCACGATCGAAGGTGAGACCCTTCTTCTCGTTGACGGGAATCTGAGTGATGCCATGTAACTGATACTCAACCGGATCTTCAATCGTGACAATCTTGTCTTCTTCGTTACGGATTTCGTTGAGCGCGGCGTAGAGCGTCGTGGTTTTGCCGGAGCCGGTCGGACCTGTTACGAGCACCATGCCATAAGGCTCGGCAATGTAGTGACGAAACTTTCTTAAGTCTTCTTCGGCAAACCCGACAACGTCGAGGTTCAGGTTTTTGAATTCCTCGTTGATCTGTTCCTTATCAAGGATACGAATCACCGCGTCTTCGCCATGGATGGTCGGCATGATCGAGACACGAAAGTCGACGTTGCGACCTTTGTAACGAACCCGGAAGCGACCGTCCTGCGGCACTCGACGCTCGGCAATGTCCAACTCAGACATAACCTTGATACGCGAGATCAACGTCTGGTGGTAAGCGAGATCGATTGGATCGACTTTCGCATAAAGCGCTCCGTCAATTCGATACTTCACCTGCACTTCAGTGTCGCGTGTTTCGATATGTATGTCCGACGCGCGCGACTCCATCGCGTTATAAATGATCGTGTCGACGAGTTTGATGATCGGAGACATCTCCGAGTCGGTCGCGAGCCTGTCGAGATCGAGAACTTCCTCGCCGGTTTCAGTTTCGCGGACGAGCGAGATGCGAAATCCAGATGCGGCCTCCTGAAGAACACGCTGCGTGGCATCGCCGCGACGCAGGATTACTTCGATCGCCCCGGCAGTGGCTACGTGGGGAACGATTCGGTCGTGGAGGGCGCTGGAGAGTTCGTCGAGGCGCTCGAGGTCTGAGGGATCGGCCATCGCGAGGTGCAAACCGCGGGCGTCCTTCTTTAGCGGCAGAAACTGGTGGCGCACCATCAAATCGACCGGAATTTCGTTGAATAGAGTGTAATCAACAGGCGATTCGCCTTCGGTGGGGAGCAACTCAACAAACGGAAGACGATAACGTCGTGCGAGTTCTTTCGCGGCGCGCACCTCGGGTGGCTGATGATCGCCCTCGGCACCCAGCGCTCCCACGCTCACCACCGTAGGCGTTACCTTCGTCACTGTCTCTTCTTCAAACTGTTTCATCGAAATTCAGATGTCAGATATTAGATATCAGATGTTGGATATCAGACAGCAAATTCCTCTGCTCCTGCCGTCTGCCCCTGCTCCTGCCGTCTGCTCCTGTCTTAATGCCGTCCCGTGACGCCAGCTCCACTCGAGATCGACTGAATGATTGGCAAGTAAATGGCGAGTAGGATGGTCACCACTACGCCACCCATCACGACAAGAATCGCAGGCTCAAGAGTGGTCGTCAACTGCTCCAGTCTCACCTCTGATTCAGCGTCGTAGAAGACCGCAACCTCATCGAGCATTTCGCGCAAACTCCCGGAGCGTTCGCCGATTCCAATCATGTCGATCGCGAGTAGCGGCATCCACCCGGCTACCTCCAGACTTTCTGTAAATGAACGACCTTCACGAATCATCGGCAGGATCGCCGAGCTGCGTCGCCGCAGTTCGCGGTTCGTGATCGACTCAGCTGCAATCTCCCAGGATTCAACTAACGTGATGCCGCCCGCAAGAAGCGTTGCGAGCGAACGTGTCGCCTGAGCGACAGACAACTGCACCGCAAGACCTCCAGCCAGAGGTATCTTCAGAATGAATGCATCGACCTTAAGCCGACCGTGCGGCGTGCGCGACCAGAGAAATAGAAGGATCGAGCCACCAATAATAAGAGGGCCAAACCAGATCACGTTTCCCGATAGCCAGTGGGAGAGGCCGACAACAATCTGCGTCACCGTTGGCAACTCACTGCCGAACCCGGAAAACAGTTCCGACATGCGGGGGACAACATAGACAGTCAGAAACGTAACCATGCAGAGCGAAGCAAAGAGCAGGAACATCGGATACGCGAGCGCGCCGCGAATCTTTCGCCGCAGCGCCACGTTGCGTCGCATGTAAGTCACGTAACGCCCCAGGACTTCATCGAGCGCCCCGGATCGCTCGCCTGCGAGTATCGAAGCTGTGTAGATGCGCGGAAAGAGAGTGCCCTGTGACGCGAACGCCTGCGACAGTGCCGCGCCGCCGCGGATTTGTTCTTCGACATCACCCAGCACTACGCGCAGACGCGCAGACGCTGCGCGTTTGCGCAGCATGGTGATCGCCTGGAGGATGGGAATGCCGGCGCGGAAGAGGGCCGCGAGTTGTTGGTTGAAAAGCAGGAAGTCGTTTGGCTTAACGCGTGGGTGCGCGCCGCGTCCGCCGAACCGAGTTAGTTTCGCAACGCCGGAGGTCTTTGGCGGTGTGACGTTGAAAACGCGAAACCCTTCGCGCTCCAGACGCGCCCGGGCTTCTTTAACCCCCGGCGCATCGACAGTGCGCGTGACCACCTCGCCCGCCGGCGTTCCTAAACGAACAATAAACTCAGCCATAAGCTAACAATTCAAACGAGAAACTGCGGTCGAAGTATAGCACGCACAATATTGGTCAGTGGTCAGTGGTCAGTGGTCAGTGGTCAGTGGTCAGTGGTC
>Ga0134127_10001765_pt1 | contig 15883 bp, 12 predicted proteins | sample KB31753_FD_96459 | JGI IMG/M metagenome (GOLD analysis project Ga0134127, IMG submission 96459) | Terrestrial soil microbial communities with excess Nitrogen fertilizer from Kellogg Biological Station, Michigan, USA - KB3-175-3 | ecosystem: Environmental > Terrestrial > Soil > Unclassified ...
TCGACGCCGCTGAATGTCTCGAACGGAAACGGTCCTACGGTACCAAGCGCGTGGCCTTCGCGATCGAACCACTCCAGATGGAAAGTCGTCGGCGTAGGTGGCGTTGCGTACGCGAGCACTCCATTTGCGGACACGGAGAATGACGCGCTGCCACGGAGGCCTCCAAGCGTCGCACGAACGACATCTCCAGCAACCGCCACCGGATCGCCAAGCGGTCTGCTAAGAGTGGAGTCGAATCGCTGTGCCACGAGCGCTGATCCTTGCCGGTACACGAGGTCGCCTGGTGGCGCGTACACGGCAGCCTCAGTTCTGATCGGAATTCGAGCCGGCGCGCCGCCGTCAATCGATCCGACGTAGACCTCGTCGGGTTCCGCGAAGTACAGAAAACGGCGGCCGTCCGGCAGAAAGATCGGGCGATTGTGAAGTCCCCTCGGGTGAGAGAAAGACGTGAGACGCGTGGGCTCGCCGCCGGCTGCCGACACTGTGTACAGACCGTTTGTCCCCGACGACAGAAAGACGATGGTGCCTTCGACGTTCCAAGTCCCGCCGAGCCCGGTGCCCACGTCGCAGATTATTTGAACCGGTCCGCCTGGGATAGCGGTCTTCTTCAGCTTCCCGGCAGCGAAAAAGCCGATCGCGCGGCTGTCGGGTGACCAGAACGGAAACGCCGCTGCCTCAGTTCCGGCTACGACTTGCGCGTCCAGATCATCGATCGGGCGCACGGCAAGCATGCTCTCCTCGCCCCGGATGACGCGAAAAACCAAACGACGTCCATCGGGTGAAATCACCGGCATGAACGGCGGAGCCACTGGAAGTGAAGTGCCAGCCGGAGGGGCAACCGTGAACCGCGCGACTTCGCCGAGGGGGGCCGGGTTGGCAGTTTGACGAATAGCAACGGCGACAGCCCCAACGGTGATGACGGTCGCCACCGCGAGTACAAGACGTCGGCGGCGATATTTCTCGACGCGAGAAATGGTTTCGGTCGCTGGATTGTCCTTCACCCATCGCAGCTCGTGCCACAGATCGCGAGCACTCTGCCAGCGGTCCTCCGGATCCTTCGCCAGGCATCGGCGGACGATGCGCTCGAGATGTGGCGGCGTCAGGGGCTGAACCACTGTGAGCGATGCAGGGTCCGACTGCATAATGGCCCCGATCACGCTCGCCTGGCTCTTGCCCGCGAACGCCTTCTTCCCGGTCAGCATCTCGTAGAGAACCGCACCGAACGCAAAGATGTCCGTTCGCGCGTCGGGCTCTCGCCCCTCGAGTTGCTCCGGTGCCATGTATTGGAGCGTGCCGACGATGGCCCCTTCCTTGGTGAGGCCGGCTGCCGGCGCCACTCCGTCTTCGCGCGGCGTGACGATGGGGACCACAGGCCTGGCAACACCGAAATCAACGAGCTTGGCGCCGCCGGTGGTGAGGACGATGTTGCTCGGCTTGAGATCACGGTGAACGATCCCACGAGCATGGGCGGCGGACAGTGCGTCGGCAATGTCAATCGCGAGCGAAAGCGCGCTCCCGAATGGCACTGGCCCGCCGTCGACACGGGCGGCCAGCGTCTCGCCTTCCAGGTACTCCATGACCAGGAAGTCCACGCCGTCGTGGTGGCCGACGTCATACAGCGCGCAGATGTGCGGGTGGTTGAGAGCGGCGATCGCGTGCGCTTCGCGCTCGAAGCGTGCGCGCAGTTGCGGGTCTGTCGCCAGGGCCCGCAGCAACAGTTTGATCGCAACGGTGCGGTTGAGACGTGTATCAGTCGCACGATACACCTGACCCATGCCGCCCGCTCCGACGACCGCGTCGATCCGGTAGGGTCCTAACTGCGTACCCGGCTTCAGATCGAATTCGTCCAATACTTCAGCGGCCGTTTCGAGGATGGGCTCATCGAGCAACAGCCTCTCGTTATCCTGGGCCAGAAGGGATTGAACCTCACGTTGCAGATCGGCGTCGTCGCCGCTCTGCAGTGCAAGGAACGCAGCTCGCTCGTCAGGCTCTCGCTCGAGGACCTGATCGTAAAGCCGAGCGATCCGCTGCCAGCGTTCGGAGTCCATGCGGTACGCCGCGCCAGTTTAGCGTTTTTCTCTCCGCAACCTTAGGGCGCCTTTCGCAGATCCTGCGCCCGATACTTGTAAATCGATTCGAGGAACCTCAGGCCAAGATAGGACGCGAGCAGCGATGTTTCGTTGTTGTGATCGTATGGCGGCGACACCTCAGTGATGTCAAATCCGACCAGCCGACCTTTCGATGCGAGTGCGTCGAGCAATTCACACATCTGATAGTAAGAGAAGCCGCCAGGCACTGGCGTGCCCGTGGCAGGTGCGATCGAGGGATCTAAACGTAATACGCGTCCGCAGCGGGGATGCGGGCGGCGACGGCGGTTGGACCCATCTTCATCACTTGCGATGCCGAAAACATCGTCGCGTTGTTCGCACGCGCGTCCGACGCCACTCCACCGTTTCCGTGCGCCAGCCCGCGCAAGCCGAGCATCGTCAGGCCACCGATCCACGGCAGTTCGATCGCATGGCGCAGGTGGTTCCATGCTGGATAATCGATTGGCCGGTCGATTGGTCGACCGTCGGTGCGAAATCCTGATGGCTGTCGAGATGAATGACGTGGATCTTTCGCTCGGATGCCTCGAAGCCTCGGAGGACGGCGAAGGTGATCGAATGATCGCCGCCAAAAATCACGGGCATTGCGCCACGCGCGATGATCGACGCGATCGCTGAGGTCACGTTGGCAAGACTCTGAGAAACATTTGCGGTTGGAATGACGACGTCGCCGGCATCGACAAGCCGCACGCCCTTCATGAAGGGTTCACCTGTTTCGCGATCGTAGAAACCGTCGGCTCTCGATGGCCCTCCGATCGCAGACGCCGCTCGGATCGCCGCCGGCCCCAGGCGCGCCCCAGGAAGACTGTTGTGTCCAAGATCGTAGGGCACGCCAAGAAACACAACGTCTGCCTGGAGAGTCCTTAGATCAGCAGCGGCCGGCACTCCATACATCGTCAAGGGTTGGGGGGCGCGCACCTGCGGGACGTTCTGGCTGGCGGTCCCAGTACCTTGCTGCGCCGTCATCGGCACAACGCCGCCGGCCAACCACGTAATCACCACAACAGCAAACCACCTGCAAAAAGAACGACCGGGTGGAACCATCGGCGCCTCCGCTATTTCCGAACTGGGCTCATCTAGCACAGCCTCTCGTTATCCTGGATCGTCAGATTGTGGGCGGCGGGATCGGTCGCAGCCGGCCTGGCTGTTGCTGCCCTGGAGATCATGGTCCCTCCTGCACTGGTATGCGAAAACTGTGGGCGAAAACTCCAATCCCTTTACGGTGCAACCTGAACCCGGCCGTCGGAACTACAATTCGCAGCAATCCGCGAGGTCCCGTGACCACGACAAGGCCTCCCGACATCACGACGCTGCTCAGGGCGTGGAGCCAAGGCGACCGGTCCGCGCTGGACCGCCTCACTCAGCTGATCTACGACGAGCTTCGCTACCTGGCGCACCGCTATATGCGCCGCGAGCGGGACGGGCACACGCTTCAGACGACGGGTCTCGTCAGCGAAGCCTTCATGCGGCTCGTCGACGTGAAAGGAATCGAGTGGCAGGATCGCGCGCACTTTCTTGCGGTCTCGGCGCGCATCATGCGGCGGATTCTCGTCGAGGCCGCGCGCGCTCGCGCGTCGGCCAAGCGGGGCGGTGGCATGGCGCGCGTGGAACACTCGGAGGCTCTTGACCTCGACGCCTTTCCCGCGACACGGACCGACCGCGCCAGCGAGTTGTGTGCGCTCGATGACGCGCTCGACACGTTGGCTAGCCTGGATGCGCGCCGGGCGCAGGTCATCGAGCTGCGATTCTTCGGCGGACTGAGCGTCGAGGAGACCGCAGACCTTCTGAAGGTGTCGCGTCAAACGGTCATGCGCGACTGGAAGCTTGCGAGAGCTTGGTTGGCGCGCGAACTCCGTCGCTGATGCTGTGACTTTTCAGCCGCGCTTCGCGCATTGGGAAGAGAGACATCCCTTACGTGATATGAGCATCGAAGCCCGCCTGGCAGTGATGAACTTCTTGCAGTTCTTCGTTTGGGGTTCGTGGCTGATTTCCCTCGGTGCTTACATGATTGGCAGTCTCGGCTTCAGCGGCAGCCAAGTCGGCAGCATCTACGCGACGATGGGGCTCGGATCGCTCGTGATGCCAGGGTTGGCGGGAATCGTTGCCGATCGCTGGGCGAACGCAGAGCGCGTCTATGGCATCTGTCACCTGGTCGGCGCGGGCCTCCTGCTCTGGGCCTCGGCTGTCGAGAAATTCGACTCGTTATACCTGATCATGCTACTGAACGCGCTCGTCTACATGCCAACCATCGCGCTCAACAACGCCGTGTCGTACAACGTTCTTACACAGCGTGGCCTCAACATCGTCCAGACATTTCCGCCGATTCGCGTCTGGGGTACCGTCGGTTTCATTGCCGCCATGTGGATGGTGGATCTTGTCGGCTGGAGCAGGACCGCGCTCCAGCTGTACGCCGGTGCGGGCGCCGCGCTCTTCCTCGGCGCGTACGCATTCACGATGCCCCAATGCCCACCCACGAGACAGCATGGAGCCCGCAGCGTGATCTCGACACTTCGACTAGACGCCGTTGTGCTGTTCCGGCGTCAGCAGATGGCCGTTTTCTTCGTCTTCGCGATGCTACTTGGTGCGGCGCTCCAGATCACCAATGCTTTCGGTGGTGCATTCCTTGATGATTTCAACGGTACCTATCCCGGCAGTTTCGGCGTGACGCATCCGAACCTGCTGTTATCGATCTCGTAGATCTCGGAAACGCTGTTCGTCCTGACTATCCCGTTTTTTCTTCAGCGGTTCGGGATCAAGAAGATCATGCTGATAAGCATCTTCGCGTGGGTGTTCCGCTTCGGCCTATTCGCAGGCGGCAATCCAGGCGCACGACTGTGGATGCTGGTGCTGTCGATGATTATCTATGGCATGGCCTTCGACTTCTTCAACATCTCGGGTTCGCTGTTCGTGGACCGCGAATCTGACTCGACCATCAGAGCAAGCGCTCAGGGACTCTTCATGATCATGACGAATGGCCTCGGCGCGTTCCTTGGCGGAATGACGAGCGGCTGGGTCGTCGATCACTTTACCGTGAACGGTGTGAAGGAATGGACCAGTATCTGGCTGGCTTTTGCCGGTTACGCGCTGATCCTCGGCGTGATCTTTCCGATCGTCTTCAGGTACCGGCACGATCCCGAACAAGCGACGCCCGGGCGAGCCTGAGTGAACACGAGACTCTTCGCGTCGTCGGAGCTCGGACAACAGTCTGCGGTTCCTCGTGTCGAGAATCGCAAAAAGCGCTCAGGAAGGGCGGCCGACGTCGTGCTCGGCTCGGTCACCACCTTATGGGGGCGATGCGGCAAGAATGAGCGCCATCGTCGCCCAGCAACTGCCGGCGAACGAAATGAATTGAAACTTGCCATGCGGAAAGCCGCTCTCGAAATACGGATTCTGCGGAGCCGCGCGCGTATACACCAGCCATGAGCCGTCCTGCTCTTGCGTTCTGAGGAGATACTTGACACCCCGCTGATAGGCAGGATCGCTGACCGGCCATCCGGTTTCATGCAGCGCGACCATCACCAAACCAGTGATGTAGGCGTCGCTGTTCATGCCCCGCAGCTGCGTCCAGCCGCCATCGGCGTTTTGTTCTTTCTTCAGCGCGTCGGCGGCGCGCATGACGACCGCTCGGTCCGCACCGCTCCAGTGAAGTCCCAGCAGCCGAAACGCTTCGTCGTGGGTTTCCGTCGCGCTGTTCGCCATCAGCCAGCGTCTTGCCCGCTCGACGTGTGCGGCCATTTCAGACTGCTGATCAGGAGGACCGTACGCCTGGAGCACGCGAGCCGCCGAGGCCGTGACCACGAAGGAACTCCCGCTGATCGGCACGCGCGGCGGACCGGGGTTCCACCGGCCATCGGGGAACTGCAGGCTGGCCAGCGCGCCGGCCGCCGCTTCGCGCGGCGCGTCGCGCGCGACGCCCGCCTCCGCGAAGTGATGTTGGACCCACGCCAAATCGAAAGCGGGCTGCGAAGTGATCAGGGGTTCCGTCGGCCGCTCAGCGTTCGCGGCCGCGGTGCGGCCGCGCTGGGACCGCACCGCAGCCAGTGTCTCGTCGACCGCGAACCCATGCTGACGCGCAAGCGCCGTCAGCCGGTCGATCATCGGTCGGTGATGACACGCTCCGCACTGCGCGCGCTCGATCCAGGTCGCCGCTCCACGCTGCAGCAGCGGAAGGCTCTTCTCGATCGCTGCCCGGGCGCTCGGCAGCGTCTGCCGCGAAGGGGAAGTTGCGGCGCCTCTCGCGCGCAGCATGGCGACGATGTTGTCGTGTCCCTTCGCCACGGCGACTGTCATGGCTGACTGGCCACTCTTGTCGGTCACGTCGATCGATGCGCCGGCGTCGAGCAACGCGCGAACAACATCGGCGCGTCCCGTTCGGGCAGCCCAGACGAGCGGCGTCCGGCCTGCGTTGTCTCGCTGACCGACGTCCGCCCCATGCTTCAGCAACAGCTTCACTCCCTCGATCGAGCCGATGCGTATGGCTCCCATCAGCGGACTGTCGCCCTGTCTGTCCTGGAGACGCACAGCGGCTCCTGCCTTGATGAGAAGATCCATGACATCGACATGACCGCCCTCCGAGGCGATCAAGAGCGCCGTGCCGCCGCTGCCGGCCTGCACCGGGGTGTCGGCTGCGGCGCCACGCCTGAGCAGCTCACGCGTCGCGACGACATTGTTCATCGCAGCCGCCGTCGCAAGACGTCGCCCACCGCGGTCGTCGCCTTGCGGGAAGGCGGACAGTTTTTCCAGCAGGAGCCGCAACGCATCGTTGTTGCCGGCCACCACCGCGACCTCGAACGGTGCGAGGAATGGCGGCGGTCCCTGTTCGACCCGCTCGAGCGGATCACCGCCGCTGGCAAGCCAACGCTTGACGGTGGCGAGGTCGCCGTCCCAGATCGCCTGCGCGAGCGACGGGCGACCGGCTGGCGCCAGGGCGGTTGTCGATTGGCCGTGAGTCGCCGCGGGAGTCAGAATGAAGAGCAGAACGATTGACGCTGATAACAATCGGGCCGCGCCGCGCATGGAATCCCCTCCTCCGTTAGACCATGCGGGAAACGGCGCCCGGAAGTATCAGGCAAGCATGGGAGGATTCTCGCCGCTGATTTCGGCGAGCAGCCAGGCGCGCGCGAAGTTCCAGTCGCGGATCACCGTCAGACGGGACACGCCAAGCACCTCGGCCGTTTCCTCCACGGACAGGCCACCGAAGAACCGCAGTTCGACGACCGACCCCTTGCGCGGCTGTATGGCGGCAAGACGCGTCAACGCCTCCTCGAGCGCAAGCAGCTGTTCGCTCTTGGACGGCGCGACCACCGTCGATTCATCGAGCGGCTCAATCACGGCATCGCCGCCGCGCCGCTGGTAGCCCCGAGCGCGCGCGTAGTCCACTAGAATCTGTCTCATGATCCGGGCGCACATCCCGAAGAAGTGCGCGCGATTCTTGAAGTGCGCCTGCTTCCAGTCGACGAGACGCATGTAGGCCTCGTTGACAAGGGCGTTGGTCTGCAAGGTGTGATCGGGACGCTCACGCGCCATCTGCCGATGGGCGAGACGCCGCAGCTCGGCGTGCACGACGGGCCACAGCTGGTCGTGTGCGCTGCGATCGCCGTCGCTCCACGCTTGCAATAGCGTCGTGATATCCGAAACGGAGGTCATGGCGGACGCCGGGCAGATTAGCACGCGGTCTTCACCGGGAACGAAGGAGTGAGATGCGCTAAGCTGTCCACCCGACGCCGACTCAGCTGAGCAGGAACACCCCAATGGCAAGCGATCGATTCGCTCAAATCGAGCTCGCATACCACGACGCGCGGGTCCGCCAAGGGGAAGATCGCTCACGTTTTCTGGATGGCGTTTGCGGCAAGGACACCCTAATGCGGCTGCAGATCGAGACGCTGCTCCGCCACGACTCGACTTCACACAGCCTGCTCGATCGCCCTGCGATTGATTCCGTGATCGAGCTGACGACGCCGAAGTTGACTGGAAGCCGCATCGGCATCTACGAGGTCCTCGAGCTGATCGGGTCGGGCGGCATGGGCGAGGTGTATCGCGCCTACGACACCGTGCTCTGTCGCCACGTCGCTCTCAAAGCATTCTCGCCGTTCGTCACCGATTCGCGCGGCGCGGCGATGCTGCGGCGCGAGGCGCAGGTGCTCGCGTCGTTGAACCATCCGAATATCGCCGCGATCTACGGCCTCGAAGAAGCGGACGGCGTGCACGTCCTGGTGCTGGAACTGGTCGACGGACCGACGCTCGCCGATCGCATCGCAAAAGGGCCAATCGCGATGGACGACGCGCTGCCAATCGCGCGTCAGATCGTCGACGGGCTGGAGGCCGCTCACGAACGAGGGATCGTCCACCGCGATCTGAAGCCGGCCAATATCAAGGTGCGGCCGGACGGCGCGGTCAAGATTCTGGATTTCGGGTTGGCGCAGGCGTTCGGTCCAGTAGTTGCGACGACAGGAGACATGAACCGGTCGACGCCGCTCGAGGCACACACCTCGCCTGCCGGCACCCTTTTCGGCACCGCCGCCTACATGAGCCCCGAACAGGTGAAGGGCGGCGATGTCGACAAACGCAGCGACGTGTGGGCGTTCGGCTGTGTGCTGCACGAGATGCTCACAGGCACGCGCGCTTTCGGCCGCGAGGATGTTGACGCCACACTGTCTGCCGTCCTGCGCGAAACGCCCAACTGGGCCGCGTGGCAGGACGCCGTACCCGTTCACGTGCGTGAGCTCGTCGAAGGGTGCCTCGAGAAAGATCGCAGGCAGCGCATCGGTGATATCTCCACCGCCCGCTTCCTGTTGAACGAGCGCCGGAAGGCCGTGGCCGTGTCGCCGCCGGCGACGGCAGCGCGGCGGTCTCGCTGGCTGGGCCTCTCGGTCTTCGCTGCAGCGGTGTCGATCGCGGCGCTCAGCGGCATTGCGGTGTGGAGGGCGAACGCGCCTGCGAACCAACCCGGCCCGGGTGTGACACGATTTTCTTTTTCGCTTGCAGACGATCAGCAATTCACGAACGCCGGGCGGCCACTGTTGGCGATTTCACCGGACGGAACGCAGGTGGTGTACGTCGCGAACCAGCGTCTCTACCTCCGCCGAATGTCGGACGCGGAGGCGAGGCCGATTCAGGGCACCGAGACGGCGGCAGGGGTGACGAGTCCGGTGTTTTCACCGGACGGCCAGTCCATCGTGTTCTGGTCGGCCGACGATCAAACGCTGAAGAGAATCGCCGCCACGGGCGGCACCGCGTCGACAATCTGTCAGGCGGCGCCGCTGTTCGGCATGTCCTGGGGACCGAATGGGATTCTGTTCGGTCAAGCCGGCAAAGGCATCATGCGCGTGCAGCCCGGTGGCGGAATGCCCGAGTTGCTCATCGCGATCAAGACCAGCGAACTCGCCTCCGATCCGCAGTCGCTTCCGGATGGCCGCGGCACGCTGTTCACACTCAGCCCCGAGGGGCGCGGCGGCCAGGAGTTCTGGGACAAAGCACGGATCGTAGTCCAGACGCCGAACGCCAGCGAACCCAAAACGCTCATCGACGGCGCAAGCGGCGGCCGTTACCTCGCCACGGGGCACATCGCGTATGCCGTTGCGGGGCGCGTCTTCGCGGTGCCCTTCGATCTCCGCGCGCTGACGGTGCAGCGTCGACCGGTGCTGGTACTCGAAGGGATCGCTCGCAGTCCAAACTCGCCGGTGGCGCAATTCAGCGTTTCGAACTTCGGCTCGCTGGTCTACATTCCCGGCCCGGCATCGTCGTCATCGCGGCCGCAATACAGTCTTGCGAGGCTCGACGAAACCGGGAAGATCGACTTGCTGCAGCTTCCGCCGGGGCCGTACGAGTCGCCGCGCATTTCACCCGACGGGACTCAGCTTGCCCTGGGCGTCGGCGATTACAAACAAGCCGACATCTGGATCTATTCCCTCGATGGGACCAGCGCTGTGCGGCGACTCACGTTCGGCGGGATCAATCGCTTCCCCGTATGGTCCACCGATGGACAGCGTGTCGCGTTTCAATCGGACCGCGAGGGCGATCGCGCGATCTTCTGGCAGCGCGCGAACGTCAGTGGCACTTCCGCGGAGCGGCTCACCAGGCCGGAGCCCGGCTCATCGCACATCCCCGAGTCGTGGTCGCCGCACAACGACAGCTTCATCTACAGTGTCTTCTCCGAGAGTTCGGGCCGCTTCAGCCTGTCGTCATTCTCGCTGCAGGACAAGCAATCCCATGCGCTTCAGGGGATCGGTTCGACGCTGCCGCTGGCGTCGGACTTCTCGCCAGACGGGCGATGGCTCTCGTACAGCGCGAGCGAGGCGCGCGTCGGCGTGGCGCAGGCGACGGTGTTCGTCGAACCATTTCCTCCCACCGGCGCGAGGTTTCAGATCTCCGACGCTCGAAAAGGCTTTCATCCGGTGTGGTTGCCCGACGGCAAACGGCTCTCGTATTCGACTGGCATCGGCCCTAACGGTCCTCAGTGGGTGGTGGCGCGTGTCACAACGCAGCCGTCATTCGCTGTCCGCGGCGTCGCCAGGATCCCGAACGGCGGTCTGCTAGACAGCGTGCCATTCGGTCCGATCAACGAACGCAATTTCGACATCGCTCCGGACGGACGACGCGTCGGGTTGTTTCCGGTGGATGCGGCCCCGCCGGCAAGCCCGGCCGCCATCCACGTGGTTCTGAACTGGTTCGATGAGCTTCGGCTGCGAACCGGCGTTCGCACTCCCTGATACTTTTTCGTTCTGCATCCCGCATTGTCGGACAGGAGCGTGCTGCTTCCGCGAGCGGTCTGAACGGAGGTGCCTCAGGTCGCCGCTTATCACCCGTCTCAAAACGATGTGAGTGTGTGACTTTTCAGCGGCTCTTCACGCATTAGGGAATGAGATTCGGTTCTCTTTCGGGACGTGACGCATGGGCAGCATCGAACTCCGGTCGATCGCCTGCGGCTACCAAGCCTACAAACACGCCGCGGGCTCGCCACTCTCGGCGTTCAACCTCACACGTAGTTCCTCAGGTGAGGAGCGTACAGTCGCCCATCCACCAGTTCTCTGGCGCGAATTCGAGAAGCCCTTCAAGCTAATCAAGCTCTTGTGCCTTAATGGCCGCCACTCAGATGGGACAAGGACATGCATTCATCAACGGCCTCCCGCGCGTTAAGGCGCATTATCAGGCTTCTGGAGAGAGCCAATGTACATCGTCGTAACTCAACACTCGCTTCTCTTCGCCATGGCGATGGCCGTCGTGTTCCTGGTCACTGGTGTCATGACTAAACACACTCTCGCTCAACGCGAGGAGATGCCGCCGCTTGCCGTCCGTCTTGCCGTTTTCGCGGCCGATCAGGGTCAGCTCGACGATTATCGAGACTTCATCCACGACCATCTTTTCCCTACCCTACAGACTGTTCCTGGATATGTAGGCACCTTCCTCGGTCGTGAAGCAACCAGCGGTCAGCTGATCTCGCTGAGTTTCTGGCGAAGTGAAGGAGCCGCCGCCGCCGGTGAGGAGGCCGTCGGTCGCGAAATACGCGCGTTGCCCCCCGGCTCGGCGCCAAAACCATTCAGGATTGAGAAGTACGTCATTGAATATCGCGACCTGACTGGCTTCACCTCCACGTCCCGATAGGGCATGACGCGCGCACCGTAAGTGGCATCAATTGTTTGGCGAGACCAGTAACTCGATTGTCGTGTGGCTTTGTGTTCTCGCAAGTTCCAAGGGAGGCGCCCGGTGAAACATCTTGCCGGACGGAACGGATCGAAGGAGGAGTCTCATGTCTCACGGCGCAGAAGTGCTACTGTTTCTAGACCTGCAGCGTCACGATGGGTGTTGACGCTGTTCGTGTTAGCGACCTGCTGTGTATCCACTGCCGTCGCTGCAAAGAAAAACATCTTGCTGGTCGTCCTCACGCACGGCGACGACTACGTCGCCATCGCGCCGCTGATCGCCCGGGCGGCCGCGGAAGGCCACACCGTGGACTACGCGATGTTCACCGGGGTGCAGGATCTCGCCGGCATCGAGGGCTCGCCGGCGCGAGCGGAAGCGCTCTGTGGCGCGAAGGCGCTCGGCGTCAAGGACATGTTCGTGATGCGCGGGCCGGCCGGCGAGAGTTTCGACGCGATTGCGGCGATCGCCGAACGCCTGATCACGATCATCGATCAGACCAAACCTGACGTCGTCGTCACCTGGGGGCCCGACGGGCTGACTGGCCACCCGCGGCACATCCTGGTCAGCAATGTGGTGACGCGGGTATTTCAGCAGCGCCGGCTGGTGGCGGCCGCACCGCGCAAGCTGTATTACATCGCATATCCGGAGTCGCGTTTTGCGGAGAAGCCGGATTTCGGTCGCCTGTCGGAACAGGTATTCGGTACCGTCAGCGACGATTTGATCACGACAACAACAGATGGGCGCCGATATCTGACACAGGCGCGGGCGGCGATTGCCTGCCACACGCTCGCACAAGGCGGCTACGCATCGAGCGCGGCATGGCGGCAGGCCTGGATCGATCACACGACGAAGACGCTCGGCGGCACGGTGTTTCTGCGCCGGGTCTTCCCCGCCGTCGGCCAGCGCGAGACGGACATCTTTGACGGCCTGTGAATTTCTTTGTGACTTTTCAGCGGCGTTTTGCGCATACGCACATGAGAGTCGTGTTTGGGGGCATTCATGGGTAGTCGCCTTTCACTGTGGGATCGCCACTCATTGATCGCGTGCCTGGCAGGAGTGTTTTCGATCGCCGCTGCTTCGCCAGCCTTGAGCCAGGTCGTGCACGGGCCGAAGCAGTATTACCTCGCGCTCGGCGATTCGATCACTTACGGTTACCAGGCGTACAAGCACGCGGCGGGGCTGCCGCCTTCCGCGTACGACACCGGGTACGTCGACGTCTTCGCCGCGTATCTCCGCGAGATTCAGCCCGGTATCACGGTCGTAAACTATGGCTGCCCGGGCGAGTCGACGAGATCGTTTCTCAAGGGACCGTGTTTGTGGACTGAATTCGGCGAGCAGCTTCACGACAGCTTCACCGGTAGGCAACTCGATGCCGCGCTATCGTTCCTGCGGGAGCATCCTGGCGAGGTGAGCCCGATCACGGTCACTCTCTGGGGGAACAACGTCAGAGAATTCTCGGCCGAGTGCGAGGGAGACGCGACCTGCATCGATAGTGGCGCCTTCAAGTTCATCGACGACCTGAGCAAGGATCTCGCGAAGATTCTCCGTGCCCTTCGAAAGGAGGCTCCCGACGCGGAGATCATTGTCGCCGGCAGCTGGAATTCCTTCATCGATGCGCTGGAATTCGCCGATCCGTTGTTTCAGCTCCTGAACGCTTCGATGGCCGCGGCAGCCGGCGCGGAACAAGCACAATTCGCCGATCCGTTTCCGCTGTTCAATCCGCAGGGCGATCTGCAGCGCGAGATGGCAAACCTGTGTGCCCTCCTCCTACTTTGCGGAGCGCCAAGCGACAGTCACCCTTCCGACCTCGGGTATCAGGTGCTCGGGGATTTCGTGTGGAATGTCTCGGGTTACGGCGCTTCTCGGACTCCATGAGACTCGACGCGCAACGCGGCCGAACGGGACGAAGCTACGCGTTGGCTGTGCCCAAGACTGTGCCCTATTGAGGTCCAACAATCAGCAATCGGCAGCCAACGCCAGCCAACGAGCCAATAAAAAACGGGCGTGAAATCGTGGATTTCAGGCCCGTTCTCGAATCTCGGGCGACCTTAGCAAACCGCCGCCTTCAGCCTCTCGGCCACCTCACCGCAGTCCGTAAGTGTACGCGAAATCAGGACTTGGCCGATCAGTATTTTACATTCGGCGAGGCGGCAGTTTTTCAAACCGTCGCCTTCGCTCGTCGAATTCGGCCGGAAATCGGCGGATTTTGCAGTGACCTATCGACGAAGTTTGGGCACCCTCTCAGAGAAGAATCACCAGTGTGCCTGTGAGTGTGCCCAACCCGTCGACCAATCGGTGCACAGACAAAGGCTCGGCCTCCACCAGCTTCTGCGGTTCATCGTTCGACTGGCGCGCGATGGCCGACGACTTTATCTGCGTCGATGTGATTGTTGATGCACCCGGAGGCGTGAAGTACGGATTCGTCGCCGAGGAGGTGGAGGGCCCGGCCGGGACGCACGTCCGACGCCAAGCATGGAATGAGTCAACCAGGGTGGTCTGATTCACACCGATTGCTCTCCGAGATTCCCGGTCCGATTCAATCGTGCTTGCCCGGTCGATTGAAATGCGCGCGAAGCTCGGCATTGCCACGCGCGGCGATCTCCTTTTACTATGCGCGCATGCTTCCCACGGCCGCTTTACCCGCCGAGCGCGCGCAAGTATCGGCTCCGCACTGGACGATGCTGCAGTGTTGGGCCTTCCGCGTAATCTTCGTCTATTTCATTCTGGACGCGCTTCCCGATTTGCTGCGTCGGTTTCCGGGAGGCTTTTTCGCACTTGTCCTGTACTGGAAGACGTGGAACGCCATCCTCCCATGGTTTGGCGCCCACGTCTTGCGCCTACCCGATCCACAGCGTCTCGTCCTGCCAATCTCGCCAATTCTCCTTGGAGACTTCGCGGGCGCCTATGTGTTGATGCTCGTGTTTCTCCTGCTCGCCGTGATCGTCGCAACGATCTGGACAATCGCCGACCCTCGCCGATCCGACCATCGAACGCTGCACGGCTGGCTGCGCGTTTACGTTCGGTACGCCTTGGCCTTTTCGATGCTCGGCTACGGAATCTCCAAGCTCTTGCAGGTCCAGTTTCGGCCGTTGGACCTCGTGGACTTGATGACGCCCGTCGGCATGCTGCAACCACGCGAGCTTCTTTGGGATTTCATGGGTTTCTCGAGGCCATACCAGGTGTTCACGGGCGTGGTGGAATGCCTGGGGGTGGCGCTGCTTTTCTTCCGGCGCACGACGCTGCTTGGCGCACTGATTCTCATCGGCGCGTTGACGAACGTCCTAATGACCGACATCGCCTACGGAGTGTCTGTCCGCAGGATCGCTCTTCGTCTTCTGCTGCTGGCGCTGGTTCTGGCCGCGGCCGATCTGCGCAGACTGGTCAACCTGTTGGTGCTGCATCGTCCGGCTGGGCCGGCAAATGTCGACGGACCTACCCGGGGAGGCCGTTGGGCCCGGCGGGCGGCACTCACCGCCAAGGCCATCGTCATTTTCAGCGTCGTTGCGTCCGTGGCGACGGAGCTTTACCACGAGCGAACGCTCGTGGTCGCAGCGCGCCCGGCGCTGTATGGCGTGTTCAGTGTGCAGAGTGTGGTCGGCGATGGCCGTGAAGACGCAGGGGTTTGGAAGTGGATCGCGATCGACCGTCGCAGCGTGGCGATTGGCTCCTCGAACGCTGCGTGGGAACGGCGCCGTGCCACTTTCGACGACGCCCGTCAGAGCATCACCCTCTCGAGCGGACGGCAGTCTAAGAGCGTGCTCACATATTCAGGCGACGGTGACAGCGTGAGGATGGCCGGGGTGCTGGACGATCACCCGACCGAAATCGTCCTTCGTCGCCTCCCGGAGCCACGATTCGCACTGCAAGACGCGACTCGAGTGCGGTGAGCCCGCCGAACACGATTCCGGCGGTGAGTTCACGCATGTGGCGACGATCGAGTTTCGTGTCAGTTGGAGTCGGCCCCTGAAATCGCGAGTGCGCTCGCATGCTTCGCAAGAATTTCATCGCGCCGTGGGTTTGCGCAATCTCCTGATCACGCCGCCGTCAGGACCAGTTCGAATCCCGCCCCGAGCACCCAGCCGAAATCAAACTTCCTTGAGCCGCCCGGTCGCGTACTTGTGCAGCCGGCTCGCGATCAA
>Ga0134127_10001767_pt1 | contig 15882 bp, 13 predicted proteins | sample KB31753_FD_96459 | JGI IMG/M metagenome (GOLD analysis project Ga0134127, IMG submission 96459) | Terrestrial soil microbial communities with excess Nitrogen fertilizer from Kellogg Biological Station, Michigan, USA - KB3-175-3 | ecosystem: Environmental > Terrestrial > Soil > Unclassified ...
ACCAGTCGAGGAAGTGCGGCTGCCAGTGCTCGAGCGCGCGCTGCAGCGTGCGGTCGTTGGCCAGGTCGACGTTGTTGGGAATCTTCTCGCTGTAGTTGATGCCGCTCATGATCAGACTCTTTCCCAGTTGAATTTCGCCTTCGAGCCCGTGCCGTAGACCTTCAGGGCGCCCTGTTCGCCGACCGCGTTGGGCCGGATGAAGATCCAGTTCTGCCACGCCGACAGCCGCCCGAAGACGCGCGTCAGCATGTTCTCGCGGCCGCTGAAGCGCAGCGAGGCTTCCATGCCGGTGAGCGCGTCGGGCGACAGGGCGACGCGCTCCTCGATCGCGATCCGGACCTCGTCTTCCCAGTCGATGTCGTCCGGGGCCGAGGTGATGAGGTTGAGTTGCTTGGCGGCTCTTGTATCCAGGGGCTTGCCCGCCGGAAGCTCGGGAACCTCGCCGCAGAAGTGTGCGGAGATCCGCGATTCGCCGTTCACCATCGGGTAGCTGCCGAAATTGAGCGCCGAGAGCGCGATGCGGGGCCCGTTCTCCTCCGCGTCCAGCATGTAGATCCGATCAGCCGCGTACAGCAGCTCGGCAAGCGTCCCGGCAAAGCAGGAGCCCGGCTCCACTACCGCGAACATCGAGCGCGAGGACACATCCAGCCGCGCAAAGGTGCGGCGCAGGTAGCCGATTGTTTCCCGTACGAACCAGTCCTTGGCGTTCTTTTCGAGAACAGCGTCCAGGGCAAGAGCATCTTCAATGCTGCCCGTGGACTTGAAGATCCAAAGGCCGACGTCGAGATGATTGTGGCGCAGGTTGAGGATCACCTCATCGAGCTCGCGCGCGAGCTGCAGGGGATACCAGTCGGCCGATTTCCTGATCTCAAGGTCTTCCGTGGCCGGTCCCTTGACGAGGATTTCTGCGGTTCTTTCTCTTGCGTTTACTTTGAGGTCCACAAGCCGGTGCTTCAAAGGCGTCAATTCAATTCCAGTGCCTCCGGGCCTGTCGGATTGCTTGGCCAGTTCGAGTGCACGGTTCTTCACGAATTCCGCGAACTGCTGCGGCTTGGCGGCATGGTCCACCAGCTTCCAGTCCTTGGCGCGGTCGGCGCGCACGCCTTCGGCCGTGGTGCAGAACACGTCGGCGACGTCGCGCCGGACTTTGCGCTTGTCGACGATGCGCGTCAGGCCGCCGGTGCCGGGCAGCACGCCCAGCAGCGGCACTTCGGGCAGGCTGACGGTGCTCGAGCGGTCGTCGATCATGGCGATCTCGTCGCAGGCCAGCGCCAGTTCGTAGCCGCCGCCGGCGGTGGTGCCGTTCAGCGCGGCGAGGAATTTGAGTCCGGAGTGGCGGCTGGAATCCTCCAGGCCGTTGCGCGTCTCGTTGGTGAACTTGCAGAAGTTCACTTTCCAGGCGTGGCTCGAGAGGCCGAGCATGTAGATGTTGGCGCCGGAACAGAACATGCGGCTCTTGCCGCTGGTCACGACCACCGATTTCACCTCGGGATGTTCGAAGCGGATGCGATTCAGCGCGTCGTGCAGCTCGATGTCCACGCCCAGGTCGTAGGAGTTGAGCTTCAGCTTGTAGCCCGGCGCGATGCCCTTGTCCTCGGCGATGTCGAGGGCGAGGGTGGCCACGGCGCCGTCGAAGGACAGCTTCCAGTGGTTGTATTTGTCCGGCTGGGTGTCGAAAGTGATCATTTTTGTTCCGTGAGCATTCTTTTCAGTTCGGAGAAGCTCTCCTTGAAGGGCCTTCCGGTCGTATCCACCGTCGCGGCGGCGCGCGAGTACAACCGGTCGCGGTCGGCGAGCAGCTTGCGGATTTCATCCAGCGCGGCGGAACGGCCCTTGAAGGGACGCATGTCACCCTGCGCGATGACGCGGTTCATGTGTTCTTCGGGGCGGGCCTTGAGCCAGACGGTGTGGCAGTTGTCGAGCAGCAGCCGGTAGGTATCGGGATCCGTGACCAGGCTGCCGCCCGCGGCGATCACCGCGGCGTCGTGCGTGCGCAGGATCCGTTCGAGCGCCCGCCGCTCGAAGCGGCGGAAGGCTTCCTGGCCGTACATCGAGAACACTTCGCCGAGTTTGGTCCCGGCTTCGCGCTCGACCTCGCTGTCGAGTTCGATGAAAGGAACGCCCAGGGAGGCGGCGAGTTTCTCGCCCAGGCTGGATTTTCCCGCGCCGCGCAGGCCGAGCAGGGCGATGCGGCGCCGCGCCGGATCCTGCTCCGCGCCTTCGCGCACCAGACTTTCCACCGAGACGTGCATCGCATGCGCCAACTTGCGCAGCAACAGCACCGAGATATTTCCCTGGCCGGCTTCGAGCTGGGCAAGGTAGCGCTCCGATACGCCGGAAGCTGCGGCAAGCGCCTTGCGCGTCATGCCGTGGCCGTTGCGCCACGCTCGCACGCGTTCCCCGAGCTGTGCCAGGTAGGCTGATTCCTGCTGGGCGGAGGTGAGGGGCGCGTTCATGTACTATATTGCTTGACCTGAATTCTAAGCTGCATTATATTAGATGTCAATGAAGCTCAACCTCCTGGTCGGCACCATGACCGGCACCGCGCAGCTCGTCGCCCAGGAACTCGAGCTGGTCTGGGACGACGGCGAACTGCAGGTCGAGACCCTGCTCATGGACAAGCTCGACAGCTCGGTGTTCGAGCGCGAGGGCGTGTTCCTGATCGTCACCTCGACCTACGGCCAGGGCGACGTGCCGGACAACGCCAGGAACTTCTACGAGGATCTCAAGGCGAAGCGCCCGGACCTGTCCCGCGTGCGCTACGGCGTGTTCGGCCTGGGCGATCGCACCTACGCCGAGACCTTCAATTTCGGCGGCAAGCGCTTCGACGACATCCTTACCGAGCTGGGTGCCCGGCGCATCGGCGAGCGCGTGAAGCACGATGCTTCCTCCGGCGTGCTGCCCGAGGAAATGGCGGTGGAATGGGGCGAGGGCTGGCTGGCGCTGGCGAAGGAAGCCGCCGAAGCCAACGTGGGCTGACTACAATTACCTAGGAGGGGGAATGGAGCCTATCGTCAAGGTGCCGGCCACGCTGAACGTCGCCGCCGAATATGTCGACGGCGCGGTGGCCGCCGGGCATGCCGATCGCATAGCGTACGTCTACGAAGGCGAGCGCATCAGCTATGGCGAGCTGCAGAAGCGCGTCAACCAGGCGGGCAATGCGCTCGCCACGCTTGGCATCGAGATCGAGCAGCGCGTTGCGGTCCTGCTGCCCAATCGCCCGGAGTTCGTGACCGCGTTCTTCGGCGCGATCAAGATCGGCGCTGTGCCGACCGCGATGAGTTTCGCCGTGCAGCCCGCGGAGCACGCCGCCCTGCTCGCCGACAGCCGGGCGCGCGCCATCGTGACGACCGCGGCGCTTTGGGCGGCGCTACGCGAGCGCCGCGCGGAGTTTCCGTACCTGCGCCACATCCTGATCGTCGGTGGCGGCGAGATCCGCGCGGGTGAGCGCGACTTCGGCACGCTGACGGCGGCTGCCTCGCCGCGCCTCGACGCGGTGCCGACGAGTGCCGCGGATTCAGCGCTCTGGCTGCATACCTCGGGAAGCACGGGAACTCCGAAGTGGGCGGTGCACCTGCACCGGGACGTTCCTTACGCCGAGCAGCTCTACGGGATTCCGTACGTCGGTCTCGGCCCCAAGGATGTCGTCGTCTGCGGGAGTCCGTGCTTCCACGCCTATCCGCTGGGGTTTGTGACGTACTTTGCGATGAAGGCGGGCGCGACCGTCGTCCTCAACCCCGAGCGCAGCACGCCCGAACGCATGTTCCAGCTCATCCGCGAGCACCGCGCCACCGTCTTTGTCGGCGTGCCGACGCTCTATGCGCAGATGCTCCACGCGGCCGATGCGAGCAAGAATGCCGACCTTTCCAGCGTGCGTGCCTGCTTCGCCGCCGCGGAACCGCTGCCGGCGGACCTGTACAAGCGCTGGCGGGAACGCTTCGGCGTCGAGATCCTTGATGGCATTGGCACGACAGAGGCGCTGCATATCTTCATCAGCAACAAGGCGGGGGAGGCGCGCCCGGGAAGCTCGGGCCGCGCTGTGCCGGGATACAAGGTCCGCCTCGTGGACGACAAAGGCGCGGACGTGCCGCAGGGCGAGGTAGGCGATCTCGTCATCAGCGGGGGCAGCGTCTTCGCGGGCTACTGGCGCCGCCCCGACGTGAACGCGCGCGTGCTGCGCGGCGAGTGGTACTACACGGGCGACAAGTACCGGCAGGATGCGGACGGCTACTACTGGTACATGGGCCGCGCCGACGACTTGCTGCGCGTCAGCGGGCACTGGGTATCGCCGGCCGAAGTCGAAGCCGCGCTGATCAGCCACCCGGCCGTGCTGGAAGCCGCGGTCGTCGGCAAGCAGGACAGCGACAAGCTCGTCAAGCCGCAGGCGTTCATCGTGCTGCGCGACGCGAAGCAGGCGTCCGAGGCGCTGATTGCCGAGCTGAAGGCGCATGTGAAGGCGACTACCGCGCCTTACCAGTATCCGCGCTGGATCGAATTCCGCGACAGCCTGCCGAAGACCGCGACCGGTAAAATCCAGCGATTCAAATTGAGAGGCTGACCATGAACGCTCCTGCATCCGTCACCCAGCTCGAAATCGACCAGCGCGTTTTCGATCTCTACGACGAGTACTGCCATGGCCGCATCGACCGGCGCGAGTTCCTCGCGCGTTCGGCGGCGCTGGTGGTGGGCGGCCTCGCGATGGCGCAGGCGCTGCTGCCGCGCTACGCGCGGGCGCAGACCATTTCCTTCACCGATACGCGCATGAAGGCGCAGTACGTGAACTATGCGTCGCCCGGTGGCAATTCCGGCCAGATGCGCGGCTACCTGGTGCAGCCGGCCGGCGCGGGGCCGTTCCCGGCAGTGCTCGTGGTCCATGAGAACCGCGGCCTCAATCCGTACATCGAGGACGTGGCGCGCCGTGCCGCGGTGGAAGGTTTTCTCGCGCTTGCCCCGGATGGCCTCTTCCCGGCCGGTGGTTATCCGGGCAATGACGACGATGGCCGCGCGCTGCAGGCGGGCCTCGACCAGGGCAAGCTGCGCACAGACATGCTGAACAGCGCGCGTTTCCTGAAGGCGCACAAGATGTCGACGGGCAAGCTGGGCGTGACCGGATTCTGCTGGGGCGGCGGCACGACCAATTTCCTCGCCGCCACCATGGGCCCCGACATGCACGCGGGCGTGCCTTACTACGGCGCCGCGGCGGCAACCGCCGAGGTGCCGAAGATCAAGGCGCCGCTGCTGATCCAGTTCGCCGAAAACGACACGGGTATCAATGGCATGTGGCCGGCGTACGAAGCCGCGCTGAAGTCGGCGGGCGCGAAGTACGAGGCCTACACTTATCCGGGCACGCAGCATGGCTTCCACAACAACTCGACGCCGCGCTACAACGAAGCGGCAGCGAAGCTCTCGTGGGAGCGTACGGTCGCGCACTTCAAGAAGCACCTCGCCTGAAGCTGTCGGTCGTCGTTCCGGCGTTCAACGAGGAGCGCCTGCTCGCCGGAACGCTGGCGAGCATCAAGGCGGCCGCAGGCGTCTTCGACGGCGCGGGCGGCTGGGAACTGATCGTCTGCGACAACAATTCGACTGACGGCACGGCCGAGATCGGGCGCGCGGCCGGCGCGCGCGTGGTATTCGAGCCGCACAATCAGATCTCCCGCGCGCGCAACACGGGTGCCGCTGCCGCTACGGGGGAGTGGCTGGCGTTCGTGGATGCGGATTCGTCGCCCAGCGCGGGACTGTTTCAGGAACTCCTGACGGCCATCGAGAGCGGCAAGGTCCTGGCGGGGGGCAGCACCATCGCCGCCGACAGCGATTCCCTCGTGTTCCGCATGGGAATCCGCGCGTGGAATGCGCTCAGCCGCGCGACCCGCTGGGGCGCCGGATCCTTCATCTTCTGCGAGCGCGCCGCGTTTTCCGGGCTCGGGGGCTTCAGCCAGGATCTCTACGCATCGGAAGAGCTGGATTTCTTCCAGCGCCTCAAGCCCCTGGCGCGCCGCCGCGGCCGCAAGATCCTGATTCTCCATCGGAATCCGCTGCATACGAGCGACCGCAAAGTGCGCCTCTACGGCTGGGCCGAATTGCTCGGGTTCCTGGGAAACTTCCTGCTGCACCCGCGCCGCGCGCTGCGCAACCCGGCGGACTGCCGCGCCTGGTATGACGGACGACGCTAGCATCGTGGCGGGAGGCGCCAGCCGTATCTTTTTGAAACAAATGCTTACCCCTGATGTGAAGGGTTGGGCGTACTGTGGGCGCATGAACCTTAAAAAATTCTCTGTCCTTGCGGTAGCGACACTCGCGGTGCTCGGCAGCGCCGCGGCCGAGGCCCGTCCTTACGGGCGACACTATGGTGGCGGACGTGCGCTGCTTTACGCAGCCCCGTTCATCGCTGCGGGAGCCTACCTCGCGTCGCGGCCTTACTACCGGCCGTACTACGCGCCGTCGTATTACTACCCGCCGTCCTACTACTACCCGCCGGCGCCCTACTATCCGTCGACGCCGCCTGTGTACATCGAGCAGCCACAGGACTACTCGGCGCCGCAGCAGTACTACGCGCCGCAGCAGCAGCAGAATTACGCGCCGCAGCAGCCGCAGTCGCAGCCGCAATATTCGGTTCCGCCGCAATCCCAGGCGCAGCCGGAATCGCAGAACTGGTATTTCTGCGCCGAGTCCCAGGCGTACTACCCGAACGTGCAGAGCTGCCCCGGCGGCTGGCAGCGCCAGGCCCCGCAGCAGCGCTAAGCAATCCTCCTCGGGCTACAGCCCGAGGAAGCGCCGCGCGTTGGCCGAGGTGATGGCCGCAATGACGCCGGCGTCCAGCCCGCATTTCTCCAGCGACCCCAGCGGGTCGCTGTCTCCCATGTTGAACGGGTAGTCGCTGCCCAGGCAGACCTGCGAGCTGCCGAAACTGTCGATGACGAAGCGCGTCGCCTTCGGATCGAACACCAGCGCGTCGTAGAAAAAGCGCCTCGCGTAGACCGCGGGCGATTCGGCAAGCGATTGCTTCGCCTTCGGCAGCGCATTCCAGGCATGCACCAGGCGCGGCAGGAGCATGGCGAGGGCGCCGCCGCCGTGGCTGAACGCGATGCGCAGCTTCGGGTGGCGCGCGGCGATGCCGCCGGTGATCATCGAGGCGGCCGCGAGGGCGATATCTCCCGGAAAGCACACCGCCTGCTCGGTAAACGCGCCGACGATCCGGTCCTGGCCCGCGGGACGCAGCGCGTGCACGAAGACGGCGGCGCCGAGGCTTTCGGCGGCGCTGAAGAACGGTTCGAAGCGCGCATCGCCGATCGAGACGCCGTTGACGTGGCTGGCGATTTCCACTCCGGCAAAGTGCAGCTTTTTTATCGCGTAATCCAATTCAAGAACCGCGCTATCCACGTTCTGCAGCGGCACGGCGCCCAGGCCGACGAAGCGCTGCGGCGCGAGCGCGACCATTCCGGCGATCTGCTCGTTGAGGTAGCGAATCAGCGCCTTGCCGTCTTCGAGCGGCAGCCAGTACGACAGCAGTTCAGGCATCGGCGAGAGCGCCTGGCGCGCCATGCGCATCGCGCCCATCGCTTCGATGCGGCGCGGCACGCTCCAGCTGCCGTCGGCCACCGTGCGGTACACCTTGCCGGAAATCATCACGTGCTTGTGGCAGGCATGCGCCTCGGCCATCGCGGGCCACGGCACGTCGCGCCCCTTGCCCGCATAGGCGGGAAACCGCTCCGGGACGACGTGGGTGTGGATGTCTATGCAGTCGTTCATCAGTAGCGCCTCAGGAACCGGGACAGGCTGGCCTGCTGTTGCTGCTTGAATGCGGCGCACAAGCTGATGCGCTCCAGGGCCTGCGCGAGGATGCGCGGGCCACCCGCGTATTTCGACGCGCGGTCGCGGAAGAAGTTCTCCACCTCGGCCCGGTCCGCGCTGCTGCAGAAACCGCCCATCATGCGGGGATACCAGGCCGCGGCATCGCGCGGCGCGCGGGCGACGAGGGCGTCGAAGTTCGCCTTGATGAATTCGAAGGTGCGCGCGCTGCCCTGCGGCGTGCCGGGCTGGCCCCAGGCGATCTGGATCGCCTCGCGGTAGTCGTGCGCGGGATCGAGGATCAGCGCCAGCGCCGAGCGGGCGATCGCCGGATCCCTGAAGGAGCCCAGCGCGACGTAGATGATGCGCCGGTCGCGCCGGTCGCTTGTACCCAGAGCTGCTGCGCGCAGGCGCTCGAACAGCTCGCGGTCGCCGCGCCGCGCCGCGGCCTGCAGCACGGTTTCGGCGATGTTGCCGTCCATCGCGCGCCGGTCGTCCAGCCATCCCAGCGCCAGCCGCGTCGCCTGCGCGTGCAGCGCCGGATCGTTGCCTTCCGCGGCGAGGAATTCGATCAGCGCCGGCCGCAGGCGCAGGGTGTCGTCGCTGTCCTGCGGCCGGGGCACGAAGCCCAGCTCGCGCGCCTGGCGTCCGAACAGCTTGCCGGCGAAGCGCTCCCATTGCGGGCGCGATTCCTCGGCGACGAGCGGCCGCAGGTCGCCCAGCGTCCAGATCAGGCTTTGCGCCACGTCGCGGTTGCGGTACGCCGCGTAGTTCTGCAGGCGTTCCAGCGCGGCGCCGAGGCTGAGGCGGCCATTGCGCGCCAGCGCGTCGATTTCGCCGACGGCCGTCACGGCGTCGGCGATCGAAGTCCTTTGCGAAACGGAGGCACGGACCGTCGTGCCCTGGAGTGCGGCGCGGTAGTAACGCGACGTTACCGGCGCCACCCACAGCGGACAGGCTTTGCCGAGCGGCAGCAGCCCGATCTCGCTTGTCAGCAGCGTGCAGGCACGTTGCTCGCCCGGCCCTGTGCCAAAGCGCGCGCACACCGGCATCTGCCACACCTGCGCATTGCTGCCGCCGGAACCGACGGGCAGGTAGCGCTGCTGCGTCAGCCACAAGCTGGCGCCCTCGCGCGTGCAGCTGAGCTCGACGCTCAGCAACGGCAGGCCGGCCTGGTCGAGGAAAGTGGCGAAGGCGTCGCCCGCGCCGGGCTCCATGCCGCTCAGCTCCGCGAGGAATTCGGTTGCCGTGGCATTGGCGTCGGCATACTTCGCGAGATAGCGCTGCAGCGCGACGCGGAAGCGTTCTTCCCCGATCCACTGCTCGAACATGCCGAGCACCGCGGCGCCCTTGGCATAGGTGATCGGGTCGAAGGCGTTGAAGATGTCGTCGTTGCCCGCGATCGGCTGGCGGATGCGGCGCGAACTGAGCAGGCTGTCGCCCTTCATGGCGTAGTTGCGGTCGTGCACGCTCTTGGCGTGGATGTTCCAGGAGGGATCGGAGCGTTCGATGATCTTGTCCGAGAGCCAGTTGGCGAAGGATTCATTCAGCCAGATGTCGTCCCACCAGGCGTTGGTGACGAGGTCGCCGAACCACATGTGCGCGATCTCGTGCGCGGCCACGTGGCTGTAGTTCTGCTTGAAGCGCGGCGTTTCGTCCTGCGGCCGCGCCAGCATCAGGGGCAGGACGAAGGTGATGAGCCCGGGGTTTTCCATGGCGCCGAAATGCCCGCGCTGCAGGATCGCGAGGTGGTCGAGCTTCCCGTAAGGGTAGGGAATGCCGGTGTATTCCTCCGTCATCGCCAGGAGGCGGGGCGTGACCTCGGCGGCGTAGCGCGCAGTGGCCGACATTCCCTTGGGCACGATGATGCGGATGGGCGTCGCGTTCCGTCCCGCGCTGCCCGCGTCCACGATGTCGAAGGGGCCGACGCCGAAGGCGATCAGGTAGCTCGGCAGCGGCCGCGTCGGCGCGAAGCGCACGCGCTTCAGGCCGCCGGGCAGCGCCTCCTCGGCGGTCGCGGGCGTGTTCGACACCGCGAGGTGGCTGGCGGCGACCACGAGCGAGAGCTGCCAGGGCACCTTGTAGCCGGGCTCATCGAAGCAGGGAAACACGCGACGCGCGTAGATCGGTTCGCCCTGCGTGTAGACGTACCACTCGCCGGCCTCGCGCTGGCGGAAGGCGCCGGCGGTGTCGCGGTCGCTCAGTTCGCCGCGGTATTCGATGCGCAGGCTCGTCCTGCCGGCGGCCAGCGGCGCCTACGGGCGCAAGCCTACAAAATCATCGCCGCCCGCCACAATTTGCGCCGTGCGGCCGTCGATGAATGCGCTATCGACGTTCAGGAAGCGCGCGTTCAGCCACACCACCGAGGTCGGGCGCTGTACTTCGATCTCGATGTTGATGGTGCCGCGAAACGTGGTTTCCTCGGGTTTGACCGTCAGTTCGGCCGCGTAGCGCAGCGGGCGCACGGTATCGGCCAGCCGCAGCGCCGGCGGCGCCTCCTGGGCAACGGCCCACTGGGCGGCCAGCAACATTGCCGCAAGAAGGAATCTCATTGCGCGTAGGATAGCGGCAACCCGATTACCGGAGGAGCCATGCCGAATACTTCCTGGCGCCTGATGGGCGCAAGCGTGCTTGCAATCCTGTCAGGCTGTGCCGCCATGCCCGATTCGCAGACCGATCCGCTCGTCACGGAAGAGGCGATGGTGCTTTCCGAGCCGGGCATTTCCGTTTACCTGCGCAACAAGCGCGCCGCCGGAATGACGGCGTTTTCGCCGGAGAAAACCGTGCTCTACGTGCACGGCGCCACCTATCCCTCGGAAACCGCGTTCGACCTGCGGCTCAACGGCTTTTCCTGGATGGACTACATTGCGCGCGCCGGCTACGACGTGTGGCTGGTGGACGTGCGCGGCTACGGCGGCTCGACGCGCCCGCCGCAGATGGATCAGCCGCCAGCGGCGAATCCGCCCTTCGCGACCACGGCGGAAGCGGTGCGCGACGTCGGCGCGGCGGTGGACCACATCCTGAAGAAGCGCGGCATTCCGAAGCTCAACCTGATCGGCTGGTCCTGGGGCACGGTGACCATGGCCTGGTACACCGCGCAGAACAACGCCAAGGTGAACAAGCTGGTGCTCTATGCGCCGGTCTGGATCCGCACCACGGCGTCGCTGGTGCAGACCGGCGCCGGACCGGTGGCGGCCTACCGGACCGTGCCGATCAGCTCCGCGCGGCAGCGCTGGCTGACGGGCGTGCCCGCGGACAAGCAGAAGGAGCTCATCCCGGCGGGCTGGTTCGAGGCCTGGGCGGACGCGACCTGGAAGACCGACCCGAAGGCGATGGCGCAGAATCCGCCGACGCTGCGCGCGCCCAACGGCGTCGTGGCCGACGGCCAGCGCTACTGGGCCGCGGGTCCCGGCAAGGCGAGCATGCCCTACAGCGCGGCGGATATCCGCGTGCCGACGCTGCTCATCAAGGCCGAGTGGGACGCCGACACGCCGGCCTATATGGCGCAGGCGCTGTTTCCGCTGCTCTCCGGCGCACCCTACAAGCGCTACGTGGAAATCGGCGAAGGCACGCACACGGTGATCATGGAAAAAAACCGCATGAGCCTGTTCCGCGAAGTGCAGCTGTTCCTGGACGAGGTGAAGTAGAGCCGCTCCTCAGTAGTGGAACTCCGCGAATACGACGTGGTTCTCTTTCGCGGGCCAGGAGCGCACGACGATGCGCTCGCCGTTGAACTCGGCGGCGACGCTGCGCACCGCGGGTTCGTTCAGGCGCACGGTCGAGGTCGAAATGCCCGGCACGCCGGGTGACAGTCCCGGCGGAGGGCTGCGCCCATCGAGGCTCATCCGGTCGCGATCGACGCCGAAGTAGCCGCGCGGCCGGGTCATCGTGACGACGCTCGCCGCATCCTTGTCGGCGGCCGCCAGGCGCGCCGGCCGCATGTGAATGATCGCCGAGGAGCGCGGGAACGGCGAGCGGTAGATGTGGGTCGTGGCGTAGCCGTCGGCACGGATCACGAACTCGTAGTAAGCGCCCTGCCTGGCGTTGAAAGGCCCCCATTGGCCGTCGGCGCCCACGGTTCGCGCGTGCACCGCCGGTCCGGTTCTCTCGCCGGTCTGCGGCGCGGTCTCGTAGATTTCCAGCGTCGCGCCGGCAAGCGGCAGGTTGGTCTGGTCGTTGCCGCGATAGCCGGTGATGCGGCCGTCCAGCACGACGCGATTTTCCGCAACGATGTCGATGCGCTCCGGCATCCGCCCGGAGATAAACCGGAACATGTGCGGGAAGGCGTCAGGATGGAAGGAGACTTCCCGATGGTCGTGCTTGCCCATGAGCACGTTCTCCGCTCCCTTCAGTGCGGGGCCATCCCGGTCGATGCCCGTTTTCATGTTCGGCTGCCCGAACCAGCGACCGTCTGGCTGGGCGAATTTGTCGTTGCCGTCCGAGCGCAGCGTCATGAAGCGCACGCCCGGTGTCACTTCCAGGCCGTCCGGCCCTTGCGGCGCGTTCATGGCCCGCTGAAACGGGCCGGCGCCATTGAATTCGCTGCCCGGGGCGAACTCGGTGCTGATCCACACGCCATGAGCGGTACCGCCCGCAAGCACCGCGTGAGACACCGTCGCGGCGCCGCCGCCATTGCGGATGTAATTGCGAATCGCGTTGACGCCGCGCGAATTTCCGACCAGCGCCACTTTCGCCGCGCCGGTAAGTCGCCGCACCCGCTCGACTTCCGCGGCGACCTGGGCCATGTGCTCCGCGGAGCTGCTGCGGCCTTCCTGCGGTTTGCCGTCATCGCTGCGTGCCAGCGGGTAGGGCGCATCCAGCGCAAACAGGCGCTCGCGCGGCCAGCCGTTCGATTCGAAGCGCCAGATCGTCGTGTGCCAGAGTTGCGCGGTGTCGCCATTGCCGTGGATGAAGATGATCGGCGGGTGCGCGTCGCGCGGTCCCAGGCCGGCGCAGCCGGCGAGCAGCAGGCTCGAAAGCAGTCCGAGCAGGTAACGTTTTGTCACGTTTCTCCTTTGCGTCAGTGGCGGATGCAGACCTTGCCGAAGTGCGCGCCGCTCTTCAAGTAGGCCATTGCTTCCTTCAGTTCCTCGAAGGCGAAGACCTTGTCGGTCACCGGCCGCACCTTGTGCTGCTCGATGGCGCGCAGCATGGCTTCGAAGCCGTCGCGGCTGCCGACCGTGATGCCCTGCAGGCGGACCTGGCGCGTGACCACCAGGCCGAGCGGCGCCGAGAGCATGCCGCCCGAAAGCACGCCGATCATCGACAGCGTGCCGCCGGGGCGGATGCAGCGCAGCGACTGCGGCAGCGTCTTCTCGCCGCCCAGTTCCAGGATGTGGTCATAGCCGCGGCCGGCGGTGATTTCGCGCGTCGCCTTGTACCACTCGGGTGTCTTCACATAGTTGATCGAAGCATCCGCGCCCAATGTTTTTGCGCGTGCGATTTTCTCGTCACTGGACGAGATCACTGTTACGTGCGCACCGCGAAGCTTCGCGAACTGCAGCGCGAACAGCGCCACGCCGCCGGTACCCTGCACCAGGACCCGCGAGCCCGGTCCCAGGTTGTCGTGCGTGACCACGGCGCTCCAGGCGGTGAGGGCCGCGCAAGGCAGCGAGGCCGCCTGTTCGTCGGTCAGGTGCGCCGGCACCTTCGCGACGCCTTCCTCCGGCAGCAGCATGTACTCGGCCATGGTGCCGTCCACCGGTCCGCCGAGGGAGCGCGACAGCCGCTCCGGGGTCGGGTCGCCGCTGATCCAGGCCTGCGCGAAGATCGGGCAGACCCGGTCGCCCGCCGTGGCGCGGGTAACGCCGGCGCCGGCCTCGACCACCTCGCCGACGCCATCGGACAGCGGGATCAAAGGCAGGGTGCCGGTATGCGAGCCATAGCCCCGCATCGGCACCACCAGGTCGCGGTAGTTGAGGGAGGCGGCCTTCATGCGCAGCAGCACCTGCCCGGGGCCCGCCTTGGGGTCCGGGCGGCTGGCAAGGCGCAGGTGCTCCATGCCCCAGTCGTCCTGGATCTGAAATACCTTCATGGGGCCATTGTAGTAAAGTGACGATTGTTTGGGGCCCAAACAATCGCCATGGCTGCTGTTCCGCAACGCGTGCACCTGGAGCTGACCGTAAACGGGGAATCGGCGCCCGTTTCCTTTGCGCCCTACAAGACCCTGCTGGAAGTACTGCGCGAGGACCTTAACCTCACGGGCACCAAGCACGGCTGCGAGCTCGGCGAATGCGGGGCCTGCGCGGTGCTGGTGGACGGCGAACCGCAACTATCCTGCCTGATGCTCGGCGTGGAGTGCGAAGGCAGGAAAATCGAAACCGTGGAGGGGCTGGCGAACGGTTCCGAGCTGCATCCGCTGCAGGCGGCCTTTGCCGACCTCGGCGCGGCGCAGTGCGGCTACTGCACGCCGGGAATTCTCATGACGGCCAAGGCTCTTCTCGACAAAAACCTGAATGTAAACAGAGAACAGATCAAAGAGGCGATATCCGGGAATCTGTGCCGCTGCACCGGCTACCAGCAGATTTTCGAGGCGATCGAGGAAGCCGCCACGAGGATGAAGCCATGACGCTCAAAGTCATAGGAAAGGCCCGCCGCCGCGTGGATGGCCGCGCCAAGGTCACCGGCCTCACCAAATTCGCCGATGACGTCGTGCTGCCGCGCATGGTGCATTGCCGGTTGCTTCGATCCCCGCACCCGCATGCCGAAATCCTGGAAATCGATGCGAGCAAGGCGCAACAGCACCCTGGCGTGCACCTGATCCTCACGGGAAAGGACTTTCCGGTCACGTTCGGCATCATGCCGGTGGCGCAGGACGAATATCCGCTTGCCAACGGCCGCGTGCGTTACGTCGGCGATCCGATCGCGGCCGTGGTTGCAAAGGACGAGCAGACCTGTACGGAGGCTCTGGATTTGATTGAAGTCAAATTCAAGCTGCTGGAAACGATTTCCAGTCCGGAGGAAGCGCTCAGGAACCCCGAACCCCGCATTCATGATTACGGCGACCGGGGCAACATCCATCGCATCCAGTCGTATGAATTCGGCGACGTGGACGAGGCGCTGGCGAAGTCGGATCACGTGTTCGACGACGTTTTCTTCTACGAAGGCAACACGCACCTGCCGATCGAGCAGCACGCCTCGGTGGCGGCGCCGGACGGCGAGGGCAAGCTCACGCTCTGGTCCTCGACCCAGGTGCCGCACTACATCCACCGTGCGCTTTCCCGCGCGCTGCAGATGCCCGGCACGCACATTCGCGTCATCGCCTGTCCCAACGGCGGCGGCTTCGGCGGCAAGTGCGACCTGCACAACCACGAAATCGTCGTCTCCCGCGCGGCGTTGAGACTCGGCCGCCCGGTCAAGATCTGCCTGAACCGCGAAGAGGTGTTCTATATGCACCGCGGCCGGCATCCGGTGCTGATGCGCATGCGGACCGGGGTCACGAAGGACGGCAAGCTCACGGGCATGCACCTGCAGACGCTGCTCGATGGCGGCGGCTATGGTTCCTACGGTCCCGCGAGCACGTTCTACACGGGCGTGCTGCAGACCGTGACCTACGAGCTGCCGCGCTACAAGTTCGATGCCTGTCGTGCGTTCACCAACAAGCCGCCCTGCGGCCCCAAGCGCGGCCACGGCACGCCGCAACCGCGCTTTGCACAGGAAGTGCAGCTCGACAAGATCGCCGAAAAGCTGAAGCTGGATCCTGCGGAACTTCGCCTGAACATCGTGGCGAAGCCCGACACCCTTACCGCCAACTGGCTGAAGATCGGGACCATCGGGCTTGCGGAATGCATCAGGCAAGTTGTTGACAGGTCTTCGTGGAAATCAAGATATGGAAAACTCCCGGCCGGTCGTGGCCTCGGCATTGCCTGCAGTTCCTATCTCTCGGGTGCCGGGCTGCCGATCTACTGGAACAAGATGCCGCACTCGGGCGTGCAGCTGCTGGCCGACCGCAGCGGGCAGGTGACGGTGTTCTGCGGCGCGACCGAGATCGGCCAGGGCTCGGACGACGTGCTCGCGGCGATGGTCGCGGAAGTGCTCGGCATGGATCCCTACGATATCCGTTGCGTGACCGGCGACACGGCCCTCACGCCTGTGGAC
>Ga0134127_10001769_pt1 | contig 15867 bp, 10 predicted proteins | sample KB31753_FD_96459 | JGI IMG/M metagenome (GOLD analysis project Ga0134127, IMG submission 96459) | Terrestrial soil microbial communities with excess Nitrogen fertilizer from Kellogg Biological Station, Michigan, USA - KB3-175-3 | ecosystem: Environmental > Terrestrial > Soil > Unclassified ...
AATCGGCGCCTTAGGTTCAGGGTCGGATTACACCCCCTTCTTGCAACATCTGGGCGTGCCATCGCTTGATATGGGCTTTGGTGGAGATTATGGCGTGTATCACTCCGCCTATGATTCGTTCAGCTGGATGTCGCGGTTCGGCGATCCAAATTTTGTTTACCATGTCGCGGCGGCGCAACTGTGGGGCACTGTCGCGATGCGTTTGGCAGATGCTGACGCGTTGCCTTTTGACTATAGTGACTATGCCAAACAGATTCGCGAATTCTTCACTGAAAGCATGAAGACTGCCAAGCGTCTTAAACTAAACGCGAATTTGAACGATAAACAGATGTCCGAAGCGCTCGATGACTTTGCGAGGGAAGCGGCGCGCGTTGAGAAGAGCAGGCAAGAGACGATTCAGGAGATTCAGCGCACGCGGGTCGAGGCTAATGATCGTCATCCACGAGCGGTGGCGCGCTTGCGAAAAATCAATGATGTCCTGATTGCGGTCGAGCGCGACTTTGTCGACGAGCAAGGTCTGCGCGGCCGACCGTGGTACCGGCATCACATTTACGCGCCCGGCTCTTACACGGGCTATGCGGCGCAACCGTTACCCGACTTTCGCCAGGGACTCGAAGATCGCAACAGCACCGCGGCGAAGGAATCATTAGACAAGATTATTGAGTTGCTGAAAAAGGCGACAGAAACACTGCGGCAAGTCCGCGACTAGTTTGATTTTCGATTTTCCGCACCGGCGGATCATTAAGAACAATTAAGGAGAGCCACGATGAGATTAAGGATTAGGGGATTGATCGTTTTGTTTGTCTTCGCGGTGTCCGTATCCGCGATTGTTGCGCAGCAAAGACGCACTCGAACAGGTCCGGCTCCCGCACCGGCAGCCACGGCCACTGCTCCGCAAGCGGACTTGAGGATTCGCTACCGCACCACTACATCCGGACAGTCGTACGAAACGGCGACGATGATTAAGGGCAAGCGCGAGCGCAGCGAGATGAAAATGGGTTACGGCAGCGAGATGATTAACATCACGCAGTGCGATCTGAAACGCACCATTCAGATTAGCGACGCGAACCGGAAGTACGTCATCACCCCGATGCAGACGGTTACTGCCTCGGCTGATAATTCGGCAAGCACTCCAGTTCCTGCTACGGCCGAGCCGGTGCGCCGCGGTGGAGTTGTCAATTACATCACCACGATCAACGACACTGGGGAACGGAAGGAAATGTTTGGTTTTACCGCGCGTCATATTAAATCGAGTGTGACGATTGAGTCGTCTCCTGATGCGTGCAACCCTTCAAAACAACGACTCGATACTGACGGTTGGTACATCGATCTAACATTTGGTTTTGATTGTGATCTTGGCGCAGCCCAGATGGCTGCGAGGCAACCGATGGCGCACGGGGGCTGTCGTGATCGGGTTGTGATGAAGCAGATCGGATCGGGTCGCAAGGGTTATCCCTTAGTTGAAACGACGACCATGTATGGCCCGGATGGCACGGCGATGTTCACTTCGACAAAGGAAGTGATCGATCTTTCGCGTGACCCGCTTGATGCGGCATTGTTCGACATTCCCGCTGGTTACACAGAGACTTCCAATACGCAGGAGCTCTACGCAGCAGCGCCGACTTCGATGTCCTCAATCATGGGCCAGTCTACGCCTTCGCAAGCAAGCCAGCCGCAATCGAGTCAAACCGTAAGCAGTATGAGCGCGGCGGCGGCTGCGGCGATGAACAAAGCACCGGGCACCTTGCGCGTCGGCGTAGTTGCGATTAACAACCGCAGCGACCGGCCGGTGTCTTTAGAGTCATTGCGACAGCGCCTGATCGGTGGGATTGAGAACAGCGGCGTTGACGCGGTTCCTTTAAGCGGTGTCTCGGCGTCGGAAATTGAAGCCGAAGCGAAAGCGAAGCAATGCGATTTCATTCTCTATACCGACCTGAGCACACTTAAGATCTCTGCGGCCAAAAAGCTCGGAGGCTTTCTCGGAAGAGCCGCAGGTGTTGGTGGTGTCGACAAGACTGAATCACGTGTTGACTTCAAATTATTTGCCGTTGGCGAAACGTCACCGCGGCTGCAATCAAGCACCAATGCCAAGGAAGAAGGCGATGAGGCGAGTGCCGGAGCCTCAATCGATAGTGAAGCGAACAAGGTGAGCGCTGAAGTTAGGAAGAAAGCGCGAGGCTAAGCGCCAGAGAGAGGTCGTAAAGAGTAGGGGGCTTCGTGCCCCCTATTTTTTTGGAAACTAGTTTTTTGCCTTATCGGACTTCTTCTTCTCTTTCACTGCAGGTGGCGGCAGTCTATTGGCAGCTGAAAGAATTGATTCCGCATTCTCGGTGACCTGTTCAAAGCTGGCGACCTCGGCATCACCACTGGCTTGAGCTTGCAACGGACGCAATTGCTCGACAACACGCGTAGCTTCTGTTGCTAACAGTCGTAACGCCGAAGGGATCAATGGGTTCTTCTCATCGCGTGAACTGACGTCGTCGATGTTGGTAATGGCCTCATCAAGAATCTTCGCGATGTCGCTAATCAACTCTGTGCGTGATCCAGTCGGGAGATCACCATAAAGCTCCGTATCTTTCTTTTGCTGTTTCGCGGTATCGGTGGTTGAGCCAGTTATCACGCGCAACCGCCGTTCGATCGCTTTGACGAACACACCTATTCGCTTATCGAGGATTTGCGTGTCTTTAATTTGCTCGATCTCGCGTTCGGTAAAGTGATCGCGGCCTTGGCTTCCGTTTCGCGCGCTGGCGTTAGTAGCGAGCGTGAGCGGGATAGCGATCAAGAGGATAAGTCGGATCATTTCACTAGTTGTTCGGAAGCGGCTGGTCTTTCTCATTCTTTGGTCGTTTCTCGTTCTCGGCCTTCGACTGGGGTTCCTTCAAGACGGTGTTGCCGTAAAAAGAATTCAAGGCCTCGGTTCGGCCTTTGCGCGCGAACTCTTCGATTTGCTTGATCCATACAGCATATTCCAGCGGCGTCGAACGTCGGATAGCAGTTAATCGCGGACCGTGCGCGCGCAGTGACAGCTCCAAACGCTTATAAAGATCGCGGGTGCGGTTTTGATCCAGCTTCATGGCGCCTAGAAAGGCTAAAGCGTCCTCGATCAGAGCGTGGTACTTGCCCAGCGCTGCTGACGCTGCGTCGAATTCCTCTGCTTGTGTGCGCTGTTCAGCCTCTAGAAGTTGAGCCTCAGCAAGTTCAATCGTTACTCGAAGACGTGCTTTGTCATCTTTCGTGGCAGTGATGCGAGCACGATCATCTTTTGAAACCAGCTTTGCGGGCGGCGGCGCGCTGGGCTGTTGCACCACTGGCGTTTCCTGGCCGTTGATGGCTTGCGCCCAAAGAGTCAGCAGGCAGATTGCGACACTGGGAAAACTGAGCCGCCGCATCTGACTGTTGATTCGCCTCATGGTGACGGTGGTGCTATTGCTAATTCGAGAAATGAGTTGGTCTTCCCATCGTAAAGTTCCAATTAAGGCTTCTGCTTTACCCCTTCGCCGCGTTTCACCTGCCGCCGTAAGAGCGGTAAGCGCAGTTGCACTTTTTCGATCTCAAGTTTGTTGGCGGTGGCGTCAGCACGTGCAAGAAAGCTTTCGTAGGACGTCAACGCTTCACGATATTCTCCGAGATAGTCGTGTGCTGTAGCAATAAAATAATGCGCCACTATCGCGTCTGGCTTTGCGCGTAGGATCCACTCGTACTCCGGCAATGCTTCGGCATAGCGCTTCAGTTCATACAACGCGGTGGCAAGATTCGCGTGCGCGGTGTAATTGTCCGGATGCGCAGCGACGACCTGACTCAAAATCGCAGCAGCCTCACCGAAACGCCGACTGCGAATCAGCGCTGACGCATAACCAGTAGCATATTCCGGATTGGCGGGTTGCAGCTGGGTTGCTCGACGATAGAACTCCAGAGCGCGATTTGGATCGTCGGTGCGATACGATGCTCCTAAACGAGCAAAGAGCATCGCATTCTTCGGATTTTTCTCGATTAGTTTTTCCAGGGCTTTTCTTGAGATCGCCGGATCGTCGCTGTTAGCTGCGGCAATTTCTTCCGCTGAGCCATCAACGTGTGGCTTAGCCGGATCTTCGCTGACAATTCCAGCAGCAGTCGCGATACGTCGCGCCTCTTCAGATCTACCCGCGCGCTCATGAGCCAGCGCGAGTCGCGCGGCGACTTGTTTGTCGCCCTTGCTGACGCGGTCGGCAACTTTCAAACTCTCGATGGCGCTATCGTATTCGTTCTGCTCGAGAGCTAAATCCGCACTCTCAACCAAAGCCGCGACGTTTTCGGGTTCTAGCTGAAGCGCTCGAGTCAAACTCGATCTGGCTGCGACCTTGTCGTTGGTGGCGCGTTCTGCCTGCGCGCGGATTAGCCAGGCAGCTGCAGGTGCTTCGCTACCAATAGTCGCACTTTGAGCAAGCTTCAAGGCAGTAGCCGCGTCACCGGCGCGCAATTTCAGGCTGGCGAGCACACGCAACGAAAGCCCATCGCTCTTATCGAGTTGTAGCGCTTGCTGCAGCACTGGCGCAGCTTCCGCGTCTCGATTTAATCGTGTGAGCAGGATTCCTAATGCGGAGTAAGGTAGTGACCAATTCTTTTTGAGTTCAATTGCACGTCGAAAAGCCGGCTCAGCTTCGGAAAGACGATTCAGCGAAACTAAGGCGGTGCCCTTTTGGAACTCAGCTTCGGGAAACTCCGGTCGAACCTTGATCGCCTCTTCATAGAACCCCAAGGCACGCTCAAACTCGCCCCGAGCGTGTGCAGCCTGACCACGTTCAAACAGTCTCACGGGATCCGGATCGTCGCCTAAAGCTGTTTCGGTTTGCGCCGGGCACAGCACAGCGATGCCCGCAAGCAAAAAGCTCGCGATCAAACAGCGCATGACAGAACTAAAACTACTTGCGAGAGACATTGGCAGCTGGGATTGCGTTACAAGTCTTCGGATGCGAAGGATCGAGGAGTACATACCGGGGAGGTGGCGATCTTAACACGCTCCAACTCGGCACGTCCAAAGCACTTAAAGTTTCTGTAAGTCAATTGTAATGACCATCTCGTCGCATGAGATGCCGGTTGCACCGAGATTGATGCATGGGATAACATGCGAACCGTAATCCAACAAAGACTTAATTCGAAAGAAATGTGGTCGTGCTTCGTGTGTCCGCATTGTCTCCAGTAGCTTGCTGATGAACTCTGCCATCAACGAACCTCAGATCCACCAAGCCCCTGAACACGATCTGGCAGCGATGATCGCGAAGGAAGATCAGCTGAGGATACTCTTCCGTGAAATGGGATCGGTGCTGGTTGCGTTCTCGGGCGGCGTTGATAGCACCTACGTGGCGTTTGTTGCTAACGACGTCCTTGGTGATCGCGCATTATGCGTTACCGGGGAATCAGCAAGTTTGGCGAGTTACCAGAAAGAAGAGACCGGTCAGCTCGTTCAGCAGTTCGGTTTGAACGTCCATAAGATCAGAACCGAAGAGCTAAACAAGTCGGAGTACGTCGCCAACGGTCCCAATCGCTGTTTCTTTTGTAAGGATGAGCTGTATCAGAAGCTGGAACCGGTGGCTCGCGAGCGGGGCATTCAATACATTGTTGATGGTTCTACTACTGATGACTTGCAAGACTATCGGCCCGGGCGGGCTGCCGCAAACAAACACGATGTGCGCAGTCCCCTCATTGAAGTTGGTCTGAACAAAAGCGAAGTCCGGCAGCTGAGTCTCCGAGCTGGCCTACCCACGTGGAACAAACCCGCCAGTCCTTGCCTGTCTTCGCGAATTGCTTATGGCACTCAAGTGACGATTGAACGTCTGACGACGGTAGATCGCGGTGAAGACATTTTGCGATCGCTTGGGTTCCGCGAGTTTCGCGTGCGGCATCACGATCAAATAGTGCGTTTGGAGATTGCGCCGGCAGAGATGGATCGCGCTTTACAACGAGAGGTCACCGACGAACTGGCTCGGCGGTTTCGCGAACTAGGTTTCAAGTACGTGACCTTGGATTTGCACGGCTTTCGCAGTGGCGCGATGAATGAGGTGCTCGGTCAAAGCGTTTAATTAAGACGATTGGAGAAGACATGTGCAGCATGCCTAATGCAGTCTACGTCGATGACATTCGTGAGATAAAAGAAGCGAATCCCTTTGAGTCGATGATGTCGCGTTTTGACCGTGCGGCAAAGCTCCTCAACCTCGATCCGGATTTGTATGCCGTGATGCGTGTTCCCAATCGCGAACTCAAGGTCTACATCCCCACCCGCATGGACTCCGGCCGCATCCAGGTCTTTGAGGGTTATCGCGTGCAACACAACTTCGCTCGCGGGCCAGCCAAAGGAGGCATTCGCTACGCGCCAGATGTGAACATCGATGAGGTGCGAGCTTTAGCAGCCTGGATGACGTGGAAGTGTGCGGTGGTGAATGTTCCCTTTGGCGGCGCGAAAGGCGGCGTTGTTTGCGATCCGCAGCAGATGTCGATCGGTGAACTCGAACGAATGACTCGGCGCTACGCTTCAGAGCTGCTCGACTTCATTGGCCCGGAAAAGGATGTGCCGGCGCCTGACATGAACACGAACGAACAAACAATGGCGTGGATCATGGACACCTACTCAATGCACGCCCGCCATACTGTCACCGCTGTAGTGACCGGCAAGCCGATCGATCTCGGTGGGTCATCAGGTCGTCGCGAAGCGACTGGGCGCGGCATCTTGTTCGTGATCAATGAGGCGATCAAACGTTTCAAGATGACACCCCCGGACACCCGCGTCATTGTTCAGGGCTCCGGCAACGTTGGGGGAATAGGAGCGCGCCTGCTGCACGAGTCAGGTTACAAGGTTGTAGCGATTTCCGACGTTCACGGGGGCATTTACAATCCGGCCGGGATCGACATCCCGGGAGCGCTGGATTATTTGCAGACGACGAGGTCCTTCGAAGGATACGAGGGCGTCGAGCGGGTATCCAACAGTGAGCTGTTAGAGCTTGAGTGCGACGTGCTCGTGCCCGCGGCGACCGAGAACCAAATAACCTCGCAAAACGCGGATCGCATCAAGTGCAAGGTGCTCGCAGAAGGGGCCAATGGGCCAACCACAGCAGCTGCTGACGAAGTGTTGCATCAAAATGGTATTTTCGTTATTCCCGACATTTTGGCCAACGCTGGCGGCGTTACGGTCTCTTACTTTGAGTGGGTTCAGGACCGGATGGGCTACTTTTGGCGCGAGGATGTGGTCAATCAGCGTTTGCAGGACACCATGGTGGCGAGTTTCAATGATCTGTGCCGTTATGCCGATGCTCACAGCGTCGACACCCGGACGGCGGCCTACATGCTGGCCATCGATCGAGTGGCCTACGACACCCGCATGAGAGGCATCTACGCGTGACCACATGTGACGGAAAAAACATAAAAGAAGTTGCCGCTAAGTAGTGAAAAAGTCTTGATTTCCGCTAGCAGGTAGAGTATGGTCGGCATGATTTTAGCACCCGGCCCAGCGATAAGATTTCACCAATTCGTGCGGTGCTTTAGAGGTGCGTGATGGGCCAAGTGGCCCTCTTTGGTTCTTGAAAAAGTGGAGCCCCCGCTTCGGCAAGTAGTCGCTTGCGCTGGTCAACGCTATTAAGCAAATTTCATATTTTGGCAGGAGGAATGCGATGAGACTCGCAACTAGAGCGCTCTTTACCGCGCTCGTCATGTTGGTGCTGTGTGCCGCGGTATCAGCACAGACATTAAGAAAAGAAGGTGACCCACGTAACCAGGCGCCGACTGTGGGGACCGGTGGCCCTCCAGGTGGGCCGACTGGTTTGTTTACGATCTACGACGGCGACACGATTCGGCGTGGTGAGTACACGTTTAGCGTCGCCTACAGCAACTATGATCGTGATCCAGGCGACGTCGACATTGTAGAGACTCCGATAAGCTTTAACATCGGGTTGAATGACCACATCGAGTTGTTCTTCAACACGAATGGCTATCGCGGGGTAAAGGTTAATAACCCCCTAAACCTCTCGAGCTTTTACCTGCCGAACTCACAGTTGTTCTTTGCAAACGGCGTGCTCGGTAGTGGGCCTGCAATTATTCAAGCCCCGATACGGGTGAGCGGCACGACTGGGATTAGCGGGCAGGTATTTCGTCCGGCGTATTGTCCGGCATGTATTGCTCTTTTCCCGAATGTCGGTCCTTTAGGCGCCCGAACTTCATACTTTATCGGTGGTCAGCCGTTCGTCCAGTTTCCGTTTGTGAACGGCACTGGTCCTAATTTTGGTTTGACGGGGAATGCTTTCGCGCCTCCGTTCGTTAGCCGTTTAGGGACACCTGTTGGTGGCGGCGGTAACTACGGTGACGCGGCTCTGTTCCCAGGTATCGGTTCGCCGGTAGGCAGCATTTTGCCGGGAATCGTCCTGACCGTTCGCCAAGTCCCAGCTAACCTAACTTTTAACACCATAATTGTGCCGGACCTCTTTACGGTGGCGCCGACCTACATCGCGGATGCTCCTTTCATCAACCGTTTGTACGGTGAGTCTGCTTGGGGCCAATTCAACGTTGGTGCAAAGATTCGGTTCACCGGACCGAACAATCCACTAGGCGTCGGCTTGGTAGCTTTCTATCGCTTCTATCCAGACAAGGCTGACGACTTCTCTGGCTTCAATCAGCTGCAACGTGGCGCAAGCCCGGGTGGCGATATTGGCGACTTCGGCGCTGTTGGTTTCGTTAGTGGACGGTTGGCCAAGCACGTTCAACTTTCCGCCAACGTCGGGCTCATCCTGAACAGCAATCCGAAATCGGAAGCGTTTGGTCCTGAGAGCGTAGCGCTTCTCAATCGCCCCGATGAACTGGTTGCTGGTGTTGGATTCGATTTTCCAATCAACAAGCACTTCCAGATAATCACTGAGGTGAAATCGACTCAGTACATCCGTGGTCGCACGGAAAATGCTTTTCAAAATAACCCGGTTGAGTTCCTGGGCGGTATTCGGATTTTCCCGCGCCGTTGGTTGGGCTTTAGCGCAGCGTATCGCCAACATGTGAATCAGCAGGGCGATCGTCTCTTTGGCCTGTTCGATCACACCTATCCAACTGGCTTCAGAGAATCAACCGATCCACACGGCTTCCTGGCGCAGTTCTTTATCGGCCATCGCAATCCACGTGGCCTGCCGAAACCGCCTAATGTGCCGCCAACAGTGTCAGTGTCTTCGTCATCGTCTTCGATCACTTTACCGTGTCCCGAAGGCACCAGTTCAGCAACTTGTACACCTAGCTCTAGCCGCGAAGTTACTTTGACTGCTGACTCGAGAGACCAAGACAACGACACCTTGCTGCACACTTGGACCGTCACCGGTGGTCGTATCTCTGGTGAAGGCCGCACAGTGACTTGGGACCTCTCAGGAGTGAACCCCGGCACCTACACGGCTTCGGTTGAAGTTAATGACGGCAACCAGCACACCGCGAATGCAACCACCACGGTTACAGTCGCCAACTGCACTGATTGCAAACCACCGTGCCCGACTGTTTCGGTTAGCTGTCCGACGGATGTTGAAGACGGCGCTCCGATTACATTCACGGCTTCGGTTGGGGATGCGGGTAACCTGAGCCTGACCTACAACTGGTCAGTCTCCGCTGGCACAATTTCGAGCGGCCAGGGAACGTCATCAATCACTGTCGATACCAAGGGCGTTGGCGGTAGCACGGTAACGGCTACAGTCGAACTCGGCGGTGTCGATCCGATTTGTTCACGCACAGCATCCTGCTCCACCGCGGTGAAGATTGTGGTGCCGATTACTCCGAGGAAGTTTGACGAGTATGGCAACATCCGCTTCAACGATGAGAAGGCTCGTCTCGACAACTACGCAATTGAGTTGCAGAACGATCCTCAGGCGCAGGGCACCATCATCGCCTACGGCGGTTGTGAAGGCGAAGGGCAGGCCCGTGCCGACCGTGCCAAGAACTACTTGGTCAACACGCGCGGCATCGAAGCTGGACGTATCACGACGGTTGACGGCGGCTGTAAGGAAGACCTGACTGTTCAGCTGTGGGTTGTCCCGGCAGGTGCAACAGCACCGGCTGCGAGCGAAAGCTCCGTTACGCCTTGTCCGAAATGTAAGGCTCCAAGGGGACGCCGACGACGTGGTGATGAATAACTGAATCGCGTCCCTACAGACGCGAACTTCCAACACGGGCGATGTTCCTTAGGGAGCATCGCCCGTGTCGCGTTTTACAACACTTCTGGATTTGTACAACTGGCCTTTGGTAGCCCCGCATCCTAAGGTCTGGTGAGTTCTTTGGATACAAAGCTCAGGAATTGTATTAGACTCTTTATCGAGGCCCTGGGGCCTGAAGCTTAGCTGGTTGGTATGTTTTTGCGTTAATTAAGACCCGATGATGATTATGAAAGCTAAAAGATTAGTCACCCCCATTTTGTTGCTCGTTGTTCTTAGCCTTCAGTCTTCGGTGTGGTCGTCACCGTTTACCGGCGACGACGCTACTTCAGATCCCTCCGGGTATTCGGCGACCTGGCAGGCAACGGGCCCTCCCGGGGGCGACGTGCGTGACCTCGTGGTCGACCCAAGTAATCCCGACCGCCTCTATTTCGGAACGCTTGATGGTCAAATCTACACTTCTATCGACGGCGGCAAGCGTTGGGATCTGCTTTACAACTTCAACAAGCCGAAGTTGTTTATCGACCATATCCTCGTAGACCCACGCGACTCGCGGGTCCTTTATGTCGCGGCGCACCGCCACAAAGAGCCGGGCGGCTTTTTTAAGTCGACCGATGGAGGGCGGAAGTGGAAGGAAAGCTCGCAGCTAAAGAACGAAGCGCTGCATTCCATGACGCAGTCAAAGTCTGACCCAAATGTCCTGATTGTGGGCACTTTTAGTGGCATTTTCCGTTCCGACAATGCCGGCGACAGCTGGGAGCAACTGCCCACGCAATCGACGCCCGGCCTGGTTCACGTGGAGTCGTTGGCCATCGACCCGCGCACTGCCAATATCATTTATGCCGGTACTTGGTACCTGCCTTACAAGACGCTCGATGGCGGCAAGACTTGGAAATCGATTAAGGAAGGCATCATCGACGATTCAGATATCTTTGCCATCGATATTGATCCTCGCGATCCAAATCATTTGATTGCATCCGCCTGTAGCGGTATCTACGAAACGAAGAATGCGGGCGAGAATTGGCGCAAGGTGCAGGGCATTCCCTCCCAATCGCGGCGCACGCGCGCGATCTTGCAACATCCTTCGATGCCCGGCGTTGTTTTTGCTGGTACGACAGAAGGGTTCTGGCGGTCAGAGCGAGGCGGCGATGCTGACTCATGGATGGTGACCACCTCGAGACAGTTGGAGATCAATTCAATCTCTGTTCATCCGACTCGTCCGGAAACAATCTTTATCGGCACCAACAACTACGGTGTGATGGTTTCGACTGACAGCGGCAAGACGTTTGTACCGACCAATGGCGGGTTCAGCGGCAGGTTTGCTAACAGCATCGTTGCGGATTGGGAAACCCCTAACCGGATTTATGCGGCTACGATCAATACCGCGACCGGCGGAGGTTTTCTCTTCACGAGTAATGATAATGGGCAGACGTGGCGTCCTTCGATGCGCAACATGCCAGCGCGCTTGATCACCTATTCGATTCTTCAAGATCTGCGCGACGCAAACATCATCTACCTTGGCACTAATCTCGGCGTCTATCGCTCCGTTGATCGCGGCGCTTCGTGGAGTCCCATCTGGGCAGGCAACGCGGAGGTGAAGAAGCCAGCTGCGACGACGAAGAAAGGTAAACGTTCAGCACCGGCTAAACCGAATCCGGTAGCCCGGCAGGCAAGCGAAGTTGTGATGCGCGCGCAGACCGCGCTCAACAACTTCGGATACATAATGGGTGTTCCGGACGGCAAGGCTGGTACTAAGACCACGCTAGCCATCAAGAAGTTTCAGACTGATCGAACGTTACCAGTAACGGGCAAGCTCGATTCAATCACCCTGGCAGCCTTGGGAGTTTCCGCAAACGCAGGAGTCGATGGGGCGGAAGCGGTAATCATTACCGACGCTATCAATGCGTTGGTTCACACAGTCGATGCCAGCTCCGGTCAACCAGCGATGTTAGCTGCGACTAATGTCGGCCTTTATCGCACTTCTGACCCACTTAAGGGTTGGCAGCGTTTGCCGTACAGTGCCGAGTTTGATCCACGAAGCACTTGTATCGCGACCAATCCGCAGCATCCGGAAATAATTTGGGTTGGTACTGCTGCCTCTGGCGTGCTTGTGTCGCGTGACGGTGGGCAGACTTGGAAACAGTCCGCAGGAATACCTACCGATGCCCCGGTCAATACCGTGGTCCAGGATCCAAAACGGCCAGAGCGTGTCTACGTCGGCACGAAGGCAGCTTTCTATGCCTCGCACGACGGTGGTGCGACTTGGAATCGTCGTGGCGGCAATCTGCCGTTCGGTGACTTCACCAGCATTCTTATCAACACACACAACACCGATGAGATCTTCGTTGGCAACGCTTATCAGAATGGTGAGGTTGGCGGCGGAGTTTACCGCACTCTAAACGCCGGCAAGACTTGGGCGCGCATTGATCCGAAAGATCAGCGTCTGCCGAGCCAGAGGATCTGGTCGCTCGCATTCGACGGTCAGGACCAGAACGTTTTGTTTGTTGGCTCACATTCAGCCGGAGTTTATGTAGTGCCCCGTGGTAGTGAAACGGCGGCGGCCGGTACTCGCTAGCGGATGATCGGCGAACGTGGAGGTGTGCTCGTAACTCTTTGCCCCAGTAGTCTTTCTTTCTAAGCCGCGCCTTGACATGGTCTCATTCCGGCGTGTACATTGCGAACCTACCCGGTAACGCGGCAACGATGGGTCGGATCAAGCGGGTGACTACGGGCGCGGAAATCGAAACACATAATAACCTCCTTTTCCAAATCTAGACGGCTCGCACTCCTCGCTTCCAAATCCGACAAATCGTGACAGGTGAGTAAGACAGCCGCTTGAGTCTTGTCCGCCGCAGTGTGAAGCGGATATCAGTACTCAGTGCAGCGTGACAAGATTCACCACACGCTGAAAATCGTCCGGGCCTATTAGGAGTCTGCATGCTTAGTGATGAACCCAAGCCGAATGACGGCGAAACCACCGAAACCTCTTCCGGCGCAGTTGAAGCGGCGCCGCTAAAAGCAGCCGCGGCCGCGGCAAGCGAATCGCGAACAAACACAGTAAGCGAACCAACTCCTGCCGAAACGCCGGCTACTGAGGCGTCTGCAAGCGAAGCAGCAAAGCAGGCTTCAGCGCCCGAAGCTACGACGGACGAGGACGACGAGGCGCGTCCCGGTGACATGGATTTTGGTCAGCTCCTGGATCAGTTTGAGCAAGAGCAAGCCACGTTACAGGAAGGGGAAGTGGTTCGCGGCACGGTGGTGGGAATCAGTGAGCGCGGGGTAGTGATCGATTTCGGTTACAAGTCCGAGGGTTTAGTAAATCCGGCGGAGTTCACAGAAAACGGCGTCATTAGTGTGAAGCCAGGTGATGAGGTGGAAGTGCTCGTCAAGAGCATGGAGACTGCCGACGGTTTGCCGATCTTGTCGCGAGCTGACGCCGTCAGAATGAAGGCGTGGGACGATCTCGAAAAGGCGTATCAGGAAGGCACCACCGTCAAAGGTCGAGTGCTGGAACGAATCAAAGGTGGGCTGCGGATCGACATTGATGGCATTGGGGCTTTCCTGCCCGGCTCTCAAGTCGATGTGCGTCCCGTTCGTAACCTCGACAGTCTCCGGAATCAGGAGATTGAAGCGAAGGTCATCAAACTCAATCGCAAAAGATCCAACGTTGTGCTTTCCCGCAAAGCAGTGATCGAAACTGAGAACGCGGGAAGAAAAGATCAGACACTTCAGCACATCGAAGAAGAGATCATTGTCGAGGGTCAGATCAAGAACTTGACTGACTACGGCGCGTTTGTGGATCTCGGCGGCGTTGACGGACTACTACACGTCACCGACATGTCCTGGGGACGGCTCCAGAGTCCGAATGAACTCTTCAAAGTTGGCGATAACATCCAGGTCAAGGTTCTTAAGTTTGATCGAGAGCGCGAACGTGTATCGCTGGGCTATAAACAGTTGCAGCCCGATCCCTGGTCCAGCGTCGAAGAGCGCTTTCCGATCGGCACGCGCGTGAACGGTAAGATTGCGAGCGTTGCCGACTACGGTGCCTTTGTTGAGTTGGAGAGTGGTGTTGAAGGACTCGTGCACGTTTCGGAAATGAGTTGGTCCAAGCGCGTCAAGCACCCGAGCAAGATCGTAAATCCAGGTGACACGGTCGAGGTTGAAGTCTTAAGCGTCGACCCGAAAGCGCGTCGCATTAGCCTGGGTATGAAGCAGATTCAGGACAATCCCTGGCAGACGCTCAACGACCGCTATCAGGTTGGCAGCCGCGTCCATGGAAGGGTGCGCAACCTAACTGATTTCGGGGCCTTCATCGAGATTGAAGACGGCGTTGATGGCCTGGTACACGTTTCAGATATTTCGTGGTCGCGTCGGATCAAGCATCCCAGCGAGGTCTTGAAGAAGGGCCAGGAGATTGACGCCATTATCACCAGTATTGACGTCGAAAACCGCCGGCTCTCGTTATCGATTAAGGATCTCGAACCAAACGCCTGGGAACGTTTCATCACCGAGCACAAACCCGGTGACGTCGTTAAAGGAAAGATCGCCCGTTTTGCCAACTTCGGCGCTTTTGTCGAGTTAGATGACAACCTCGAGGGTCTTTGCCACATTTCCGAGCTTTCCGATGAACGAGTGGCTAAGCCGGAAGACGTGGTCCAGGTGGGCCAGGAAATGGACTTCAAAATTCTACGAATCGATTCTGAAAGCAAGAAGATCGGTCTCTCAGCGCGAGCCGTGGGCAAAGACGACGAGCCCATTCCTGACACGAAGATCTATTCATCTAACATCGGCAGCGGGATGGCATCTCTTGGTGAATTAGCCGACTTCGGAATCAGCACACCCGAACCTGAACAAGAACAGTGAACTGAAGAGAGAGCGAGCCCGGTGAGGTCTGCGATGCCGTTGTCGCATTAGCAGCTTTGTGGTGTTTTTGCTCTTATTTTTGTGGTCTCTTACCATACGAGGAACCGAATCTAAGAGTCTTGCTCAGGGTGATTGTTTTCTGATAGTGTACCGACGAACTTACCTCTCCACTCGGTAATCGATTGCTTCGTTGGACATGAAATCTAGACTTTAAGTCTGAGGTGATTCATGACAAAAGCGGAACTTGTCGAAGACGTAGCCCGAGCCGCCGAACTCACCAAGAAAGATGCGGAACGCTTAGTCGAAATCGTTTTCGAAAGCATTATCGAGACGCTCAATCACGGTGAAAAAATTGAGCTCCGCGGATTCGGTAGCTTCCGTGTCAGAGAACGCGGTGCTCGCCGCGGCCGGAATCCCAAAACCGGCGATCCCGTGAGTATCCCTGCTAAGCGCGTACCGTATTTCAAGCCGGGCAAGGAATTGAAAGAGCTGATTAATCTCGACGTCCCACCTGCTCGCACCGCTTCCGAGAATACGCTCGCCACGTCTGATGACTCGCGCCAACCGCCAATCCTTTAATTGCAATTGAGGTTAACTTGAGTGGATAGGTTGTGGAGTCCCTGGCGTCTTGAGTACATCGCCGCCAACACTGCCTCCGACGATCAAGCTTGCGTGTTTTGTGCGATTCAGGCTGATCCGCAAAACGACCATAAGAACTTTGTGCTGCATCGGGCACGGTTCAACTTCGTAGTCCTCAATATTCATCCCTACACATCGGGGCATCTTCTAATCGTTCCCTATCAACACGTGTCGGAGCTCAATGCCACGGCCAAGGAAACGACGGACGAGCTAATGGACCTAACCAAGC
>Ga0134127_10001771_pt1 | contig 15859 bp, 13 predicted proteins | sample KB31753_FD_96459 | JGI IMG/M metagenome (GOLD analysis project Ga0134127, IMG submission 96459) | Terrestrial soil microbial communities with excess Nitrogen fertilizer from Kellogg Biological Station, Michigan, USA - KB3-175-3 | ecosystem: Environmental > Terrestrial > Soil > Unclassified ...
CCCCGGCCACCCGAGCCAGCTTTCGTCGTTGAACCCCACGATGTCGATCACCATCGTGTCGCCGTCCCACTTGCCGACCGCGTCGCCATACCACGTCGTGTCTTGCGACTTGATCGGATCGTGCGGACGTCCATCGATCGGGATCACGCGGAAGGTATTCCCCTGCTGATACAGGAAGATCAGCTCCGTTCCCGTCTGGACAATCTTCGCCGGCGGTCCCATCCGCGGAACCCCGGCCGGCTTGCAGTGGAACGTCGGATCTTCCTTGATCCCCTCGCGATCGAGGTACTGCACGCGCTCCCAGAACTCCGGCTTGTACATTGGAATTGGGTCCATGCGCTGCTCGACGCCGGAGTCGCGCTCGAAGTTCACCGCCTGAGCGCAGTTGCCCAGGTCTTTCTGCTGCTCAGAGCAGGGACGCTGCCTGAACAGCACCGTCAGGTTCCCTTTCTCGTCAGGCTTGTCGCCGCCGCCCCCGCCGCCACCGCCACCCCACATGCCGGAGAGATCGGGATGACCGTCAGCTGTTCGAGGCGTCGCGGTCTGTTGTGCGGAACCGCGCCCGCTTGCACCCTGCGGCGCAGCGTGAATGGATACGTAAGAGATGAGCGCGGCACCCGCGAGGAACGCCGCACCAAATCGCGCCAAGACGTGCGTCATCTTGACCCCCGGAGGCATTTGTTCCCGGAGAGTGTAAATCAGGGCGGGTAGGGCCGGTGGGTCGGGTAAGGCGGGTAGGTTTGGATACTCCCCACCCGCCCCACCCGCCTTACCCGCCTTAACCGCCCTACAGGCCTGCGCCCACGCCTGCCCCGACAAACGGCAGGAACCGCCCCGCGACGAGAACTCCAAGCCACGCAATCAGCGACACGCCCGCGATGATTTTGAGCGCCATCGGCGTGTCTTCGCCCGCCGGAATCGCGGCAGCGCGCCGTCCGTACGCGGTCTCGAAGATCATGGCGTTGGCACCCGCCACGATCAGAAATCCCACCTTCACCCACCAGGTCGGATTACCGAAGTATTGGGCTGGCTCGGAGATGACGAAGATCATTCCCGTCAGCAGATTCAGAGTGAAGCCGACGAGCGCCCACGGCATGAAGTCCTTGACGACGCTGATCGGCACGCGCTTCATGAAGCCGAGCAGCCGCAGATCGAACATGCCGGCCACCCCGAGCAGCAGTGCGAGCCCGGCGAAGTGGATCGTTTCGCAGGCCGGCCACAGCCAGGCCACCTGATGCTGAAAGGCAAGCGAGATCGGAGTCTTATGAAGCCAACTGGCGAAAGGTAAGAACATCGGTGGTCACCCCGAGATTACTTGATATATGCCATTAAACGTCCGGCCGTAATCGCAGCGAGCCATAAGAAGAGCGACGCTCTGGCAAGGCTGCGTGCCCGTGGCGCGGCGACGTCGGACGCGACGCCGCTGCCGAACACGGCGCGGCGCAGTCGAGTGGTGACGATGAGCGCCAGCGCGATGGCGAGCAGCTTGACCCAGAAAATCCACTTCATGCCTTTGTCGTCAGCTTCGGAGATGAACAGCGCAATGCCGGTCGATGCATTGATGAAGAAGCCGATCCACATGATTCGAAACGCACCGCGGAGCGCTTCCACCGGCAGCCGCGCGCCGTAACCGAGCAGCCGCACATCCAGGACCCAGGCAGGTCCGACGATCATCGCGAGCCCGACGGTATGCAGCATCAGAATCGTCGGATACGCGAAGATCGTCGGCGCGGACGAGACCCACACGCCGAAATCGCTTTCCTGCAGTCGTAACAGGAACTGTTCCATCGCTACCCTTTATTTCAACCACGAAGGTCACGAAGATCGCGAAGGTCACCAATCATCGTGTTCTTCGATTGCTTCGTGAGCTTCGTGGTCAAAAATAGACCAAAAAAAAGGCGGACCTGAAGGTCCGCCTCTACGACGCGTGTAGCATCGCGCTATTCTGGATCCCGGATCCCGGATCCCGGTCGCTACCCTCGTTCGTGCGTCACCATGTGCTGGCTGTCGCGTTCTTCGCACGGCAGATCCTCGGTGAGCGTCGCCTTCGGATCCGGGTTCAGCCGCAGCGTGCGTACCCGCACGTGATATGGCTCGGTCAGCACGTCGGGATCTTCGACAGTCGCCTCCCAGCGCAGCGTGTTGCCCGTGCGCGTCAGCTTCTCGGTGACGTGCATGTTGTTGCTGTGGAACCAGCCGGGCCACTCGATCCAGCTCTCGTCGTTGAAGCCGACGATGTCGATGACCATCGTGTCGCCTTCCCATTTGCCGACCGCATCGCCATACCAGGTGGTGTCCTGCGACTTGATCGGGTCGTGCGGGCGGCCGTCAATCGGAATGACGCGGAACTGGTTGCCCTGCCCGTAGAGGAAGATCAACTCGGTGGCGGTCTGCACGATCTTCGTCGGCGCCCCCATCCGCGGAACGCCGGCCGGTTTGCAGTGGAACTCCGGATCCTCCTGCGTGCCGTTGCGATCGAGGTACTGCACCCGCTCCCAGAATTCCGGCTTGTACATCGGAATTTCCGGACCCATGCGCTGGGTGACGCCAGAATCGCGCTCGAAGTTGACGCCAGGCGCGCACTGGCCGGAATCGACCTGCGCCTGCGCGCATGGACGACCACGCTGCAGCACCGTCAGGTTGCCTTTCTCGTCAGGCTTCGCCGCGCCGCCGCCACCGCCGCCACCTCCCCACATGCCGGAGAGATCGGGATGGCCGTTCGCCGTGCGCGGCGTCGGTACATTCGGCTGGGGAGCCTGCGCAGGACCCTGCGCGGCGACAGACACGACGGTCATCGCCGCCGCCAGCGCGGCGGCGATGCCAACCCTGTTTAGTTGACTCATTGGATTAGAGGTCGTTCGGGTTGTTCGGATCTTCGTGATACATCGTCACGGTCCGACCATCCTGGAACGTGAATGTCACAACCCGACCGGTGTGGGAGCCGTCGCGCGCGGGCGCGTAGCTGACCTTCAGGGTCTGGCCGACGCTGAAAATGCGCGTCATGCCGTTCTGCCGAAGTGCCTGCGGGCCGGCGCCGGTGATTTCCCACTTCTCCAGCGTTCCATCCGCCTTCTTCACGTCGAAGAACCAGCGGACGTGCGGGTTGATCAAGGCGAACTTGGTAAGGGTCCCCGTGAACTCACCACGCTTGGCGGTATCGAACTCCGCCTGGAGCGCGTGATGCGCCACGGCCGGCTTTGCCGCGAGCGCCAGAGCGACAATCGCCAGAAGACCGAATAGCCTTTTCATAATCGCACCTCTCCGGGAAGACCCTCTCGTCGTCCCGAAATACTGAAACATACCGCCAAATTCAAGTCAATAAATGCGTTAGTTGCTCTGCGCTCCTGCCGCTCCACCCCTCACATTGGGCGGAATCGGCATGATCACGTACGGGTTGTAAGTATTGGTGTGCGTCACGATCAGGTCCAGCACGGTCATGCCGTTCTGGGTTTGAACGATGTGCTTCGGCAGATAGATGTCCGCCTTCGCATCGTCGTTCCAGTCGCCGTATTGATCATACGTGGCCGTCAGAACGGCGGTTCCGTAACGCGCTTCAGCCTTCACCGGCTCCATGTACTTGTTGAGCGTCGCATTGACGGTGCCGCCATAGGCAGGGAAGGTCAGCGTCGTCACGCCCGCCGTCGTGGACACTTTGGCGGCATCGCCAGCAGCCTTCGCGGCTTTCGCCATGCCGATTGGTGTCAGCACCATCTGAAGCTGTCGTTCCTGCAGGGCTGCCGGCATCGGCGTCGCCTTGCCGCCCGGCGTCTCCTCGTTCCAGGCGAACTTGTCGGAGACGACCTCGATCGTGCGCTGGCCGTCATGCGTGTAGTCGAACCGCATGCCGTTCATCGTGAAGTTCAGGCTGACCTTCCACTTCGTCAGCGGGACAGGCTTGCCGCCGATGACCTTGGTGCCGTTCTCGCCCCACATCTCGACGCGGTTGACCGAGTCGTTGCGCTGCATGCCACGGAGCATGCCCAGGTTGTCCATCATCGTCTCGATGACTTTTGCGTTGGCCGGCGGCGCGGCCGCGGGGCCACCCTGCCGCTGCCCGCCGCGTCCTGCCTGCGGCGCCTGTGCATATGTCGTCAGCGTCGCGAGCGCCAGACACGCCACGACCGCTGATGCCTTGCTGATCATCCACGCCTCCTGCCTCGACAAACTCCCGAAGCGACTGGTTGTGTACCGCCTGAACCGATGAACTATCGCCGAATTCAGGCGAGATTCGCAAGCGCAGGCGGCGCCGGGTCGAACTGCCCGCTAGTATCAGCAGTTACGACCAGCCCCTGCCATATGTTTCGCGGCTGTATACTTCCGAATCCTTTGGAGGCCTGATTCATGTCCCCAGCCAGAACCGCCAAACGACAGCAGCCGCTGTATGCCCGCCTCTGGTTTCAGGTCATTGTGGGCATCATCGTCGGCGTCGTTGTCGGGCAAGTGAACCCGGGCCTGGGCGCCTCGATGAGGCCTCTTGGCGACGCCTTCGTGAAGCTGATCCGCATGATGATCGCGCCGATCATCTTCGGCACCGTCGTCGTCGGCATCGCGAAGATGGGCGACATGAAGGAGGTGGGCCGCATCGGTCTACGGGCCATCCTCTACTTCGAGGTGGTCTCGACGCTCGCGCTCATCATCGGCCTCGTCTTCGTCAACGTGATGCAGCCGGGCGCCGGCATGCATGCCAGCGCGGCGCAGCTCGATCCGAAAAGCGTCGCCACCTATACCTCGAGCGCGTCGCATTTGACGACCACCGATTTCCTGATGAACATCATCCCGACCACAATCGTGAACGCGTTCGCGACGGGCGACATCCTCCAGGTGCTGTTCTTCTCGGTCTTGTTCGGCGTCGCGGTGCTCCACCTTGGAACAATCGGCAAGCAGCTCGTGGGGCTGATCGATCAGTTCACGCACGCCCTGTTCGGCATGGTGGGGATCATCATGTACGTCTCGCCGATTGGCGCGTTCGGCGCGATGGCATATACCATCGGCCAGTTTGGCATCCAGACACTGCTCTCGCTGGGCGAGCTGATGCTGGTGATGGTGATCGCGTGCCTGTTCTTCATCTTCGTCGTCCTTGCCGCGATCGCATGGTGGTCGGGGATCAGCCTGTTCAAGTACCTCGCGTACATCAAGGAGGAGATCCTCATCGTCCTCGGAACGTCGTCATCGGAAACCGTGTTGCCGCGGATGATGGCGAAGCTGGAGCACGCGGGATGCGCCAAGCCCGTCGTCGGGCTCGTCATTCCGACGGGCTATTCGTTCAACCTTGACGGGACCTCTATCTACATGTCGATGGCCGCCATCTTTATTGCGCAGGCCACGGATACGTCGCTGACGCTCGGACAACAGCTCGGTATCCTCGCCGTGCTGCTGCTGACGTCGAAGGGCGCGGCCGGCGTGACAGGAAGTGGTTTCATTACGCTGGCTGCAACGCTGTCGTCGATTCCCGCGCTGCCGGTGGCCGGCCTCGCGTTATTGATCGGTATCGATCGATTCATGTCCGGCGCACGATCGCTGACGAACCTGATTGGCAACGGCCTGGCGACGATCGTGGTTGCCAAATGGGACGGACAACTTGATATGAAGCGCCTGAAGCGCGTCTTCGATGGCGAGACGGTCGCTGAGGCGGAAGAACCCGAGGAAATGCTGCTCGTCGATCACGCTCGCTACGGCGCGTAGACGATTTTCGCTCGTAGAGGCGGACCTTCAGGTCCGCCTGAGGAGGCACGTCATGCGGCGAACCCTGCTGGTACTCGTCGGCCTCGTCACCCTGGTGCAGATTTCCGGCTTCGGACAGGCGACGCGCCTGCATCCGCATCGGATTGCCGTCTTCGGCTCCTCCGTCGCCAACGGCCGCGGCGATGAACTCGCCCGAGACGGCTACACGGGGCTGTTGCGCATCTTGATGGCGCGCAAGGGTTGGGAAGTCCTCAATCAGTCACGTGGCGGAGACAACACGAAAACGCTGATGACGCGCTTCGCACCCGAGGGCGCACCGGATCCGAAGACGCGTTACCTGATGACCGTCAATCCAAGCTACGTGGTCGTCGGCCTCTCGTTCGGCAACGAAAACCTGTACGAGTCGAAGACGAAGGCCGAGAAGGACGCCGTCTATGACGGGTATCTGAAAGGGATCCGCGCGGTTGTCGATCGCGCGCGGCAGAACGGCATCATTCCGGTCGTGATGCTCTGCTACACACGCGATCTCTACACCCCTGAGGACTACGAATACGTGCGGCGCGCGAACATCGAACAGGCGCAGTGGGACGTGCCGACGGTCAATGTGCTCGGCGCCATCGATGATGGAAAGGGACACTGGGCGCTGGGCTGGGACGACAAGCATCCGCAGGCGTCTGGGCATGCTGAGTTCACCTACTCGTTCGTGCCGTCGCTGTTCGAGGCGCTCGAGAAGGGCAAGCCGAACCCGGCCAAGGCTGTCGGCGGCGGCTTCGCGCGCATCGCGGCGGGCACCGGCCCGCTGACGTTCGCGCCCGAGGAGACGATGCATCCGTTCGCATTGAGCTTCATGGTCCGCACGCAGACTGACGGCCCGATCGCCGCCATCAGCGGGTCCACGCTCGCCGCCCGCTCCGAGATCCGGATGAATGAAGAGAAGCCCTTCACGGCGACGACCCTCGTCGCCGACAGGTCCTTCGCGGCATCCCTCGTGGTGCAGAACGGCAGGTTCGGCTACAAAGGGGCGGGGGTCACCAGCGGCATCCTTTCAGACGTTCGCGCCGACGGGCAGTGGCATCACGTTGTGCTCAGCCACTTCGCCGCGCGCGGCGAAACGTTGTTCTTCGTCGACGGCAGGCTGGCTGGCAGAGTCGCCGAACGCCTCGAGCCGAAGAACTTCGTCGTCGGCAACCGCGGCGATTACAAGGACCTGTTCCTCCATCGCTCGGCGCTGAACGCTGACGAAGTCGCCGCGATGCATGCGGGCAAGATGCTGAAAGGCAGCCTGGAAATCTACTCGCCGCTGACGGATGCGGAGTTCAAGGCTGGCGGAACGGTGGAGAACCGTGCGCAGAGCCTGACGGCGTTCAAAGTCGGGCGTGATCCAATCGTTCACATGGACGAGTCGTCGGCAACCAGATAGCGACGATTCACAGATCTGCACGCCGCGACCATGCATCGGCGCCAAGCAGCGATTGTCGTGCAAAGACGCTGGCGGCTTGGCGCTACCCTACGTGCCCTCAACGACGAGGAGTTGACGCCGTGGTCAAAACGTGGGGATGGTTTGCGACCGCTGTCGGTGTAGCCGTTGCAGTGTGGCGTGGCCGCGCATGGTGGAGAGTACGCAGGGACCGCGCGATCAGGGTCGAGGGCGTGAGTGAACACTGGATCGCCCAGCAGCGCGGGCGCAATTCACCGACGTAGCCACGTCGCTACTTCGTCGGCACGAGGCGCTTCCGCTCTTCCTGCAGTTCATGACCACGTTGACCTGCCTCTGGTCCGCGCCTTCGTCCGCGCCTTTGATCTCCGTGTCCTCCTCGCCTCCGTGGTAATGATTTACGTCGACGATTGCGCTTGGTATTTGCGCAGGAGTGCGCGTGCCATCCGGATGTTCGCGTAGTCGATCATCTTGCCGTCCTTGCCAATCGCGCCGCGCCCGCTCTTCGCAGCTTCGTCGTACGCCTCGACGACCGACTTCGCGTGCGCCACTTCCTCGGCTGAGGGGCTGAAGATGCGATTGACGATCGGAATCTGGCTCGGGTGGATGCACTGCTTGCCGTCGAACCCCATGACGCGTGCGATGCGCGAGGAGTGTTCCAGGCCCGACGTGTCCCGGTAGCCCGCGAATGGACCGTCGATCGCGCGCAGGCCGTTCGCGCGCGCCATGGCAACGACCGCGTGCATCACGGCGTGCCACCGGTGTCCGGGATACAGATGATCGTTCTCATCGAGCTCGCCGATGTTCGCGACCGGCATCTGCATCGTCGCCGAGTAATCGCCGGGGCCGAAGATGAGCGCCTGCAGGCGCGGTGATGCCTCGGCGATCTCGCGCAGCCAGACGAAGCCTTTCGCGCTCTCGATCTGCACTTCGAGGCCAATCTGCCGCTCGAAGCCCTTCGCCAGCTCGATCTGCGTCAGCAGCATGCACACGAACCGGACGTCCTGCGGCAGGTTCGCCTTCGGCACCATCACGATGTCAATCCTGTCGCCGGCCGCTTCGACGACTTCGATCAGATCGCGATAGGCAAATGGGGTGTCGAGCCCATTGATGCGGAACGCCTTCAGCTTGCGGCCGAAGTCGAGCTCGCGAAACGCGCGGACGACATTGGCACGGCTCGCCGGCTTCTCGTCGAACGCGACCGCATCCTCGAGATCGATGCAGACCGCGTCGGCGTCGCAGGCGGCCGCCTTTTCGATCATGTTCGGCCGTGAGGCGGGCACGTAGAGCATCGATCGCTCGAGGCGATCACCCGGGTCTTCAGTCATATTCGTCTTTACCACTTTCAAAACGACCGTGGCATTCCAAGGACGTGTTCTCCGATGTACGACAGGATCAAGTTCGTCGAAATTGGGGCGATCTGATACAGCCTCGTCTCGCGGAATTTTCGTTCGACATCGTACTCGGCGGCGAAGCCGAACCCACCGAACGTCTGGAGACACGCGTTTGCAGCCTCCCATGACGCATCCGCCGCCAGCAGTTTTGCCAGATTGGCTTCGGCCCCCGCGGGCTTGCCGGCGTCGAACAATCCGGCCGCTTCGAAGCGCATGAGATCCGCGGCACGGACGTTCGCGTATGCGCGCGCGATCGGAAACTGGACGCCTTGATTTCGGCCAATGGGCCGGTCGAAGACGATTCGCTCGTTCGCGTACGTCCGCGCCTTGTCGATGAACCAGAAGCCGTCGCCGATGCATTCGGCGGCGATGAGAATACGCTCCGCGTTCATGCCGTCGAGGATGTAGCGGAAGCCGAGACCTTCCTGGCCGATCAAGTTCCCCGCCGGCACCTCGAAGTCCTCGAAGAACACTTCGTTGGTTTCGTGATTGACCATGTTGCGGATCGGCCGCACGTCCATGCCCTTCTGATCCGCGCCGCGGAGATCGACGAGAAAAATCGACAACCCTTCGGTCTTCTTTTTCACCTCAGGAAGAGGTGTCGTCCTCGCGAGCAGCAGCATCAGATCGGAATGCTGAATCCGGGAGATCCAGACCTTCTGGCCGTTGACGATGTAGCGATCGCCCTTGCGGACGGCTGTCGTGCGCGTCTTCGTGGTGTCGGTGCCGGTCGTCGGCTCCGTCACCGCAAACGACTGCAGGCGCAGCTCGCCCGACGCGATGCCTGGCAGGTACTGCCGCTTCTGCTCGTCCGAGCCGTGACGCAGCAGCGCCCCCATGATGTACATCTGCGCGTGGCAGGCGCCGGAGTTCGCGCCGGATCGGTTGATCTCCTCGAGGATGACCGACGCCTCGGTGATGTTGAGGCCGCCGCCGCCGTACTGTTCCGGAATCAGTGCCGCAAGCCAGCCTGCCTCGGTCAGCGCTTTGACGAACGTATCCGGATAACCATTGCGCTCTTCGACGTCCTGCCAGTACTTGCTGTCGAATTGCGCACAGAGTTCCCGGATAGCCCGTCGATATTCGTGATGTTCGTGAGCCTTCGGATTGATATCAGCCATCAAGAGACAAGAACAGGCGCGAAGAGTTCAGACATGTCCTGGCAGCGCTCGACCGAATGCAGCGCGCCGAGCATCGCGTCCGCGGTGTGCGGGCCGAAGCGGGACGCGATGAGCGCCGAACACTTCCGTTCGAGTTCTTCGGTCGACACAGGATTCTCCGGATTGCCTCTCGGATGTTCGCTTGCAGCCCGTTCGGTCGCGCCATCGTTCAGGGAGATTGTGAGGCGCACCGGCCACGCCGACGGGTACTTGGCCGTGAGATCGTCGGCGACAATCACCTTCACGCGGCGAAGCAGGTCGGCGGTCGCCCGTTCGCGAACCCCGTCAGGTCCAAATCGCTCCTCTGCGAACTGTTCGAGACCGAGCGTCCCTTCGAGCAACGCGGCCGCGACGCAATATGCAAGGCTGAACTTCGCCTGATACGGCGTGCGTGGGTTCGTCTCCTTGACGATCTCGTAGCCAGGCCCGTAGGTCTCGATGCTGACGCCACTGACCTCTCGCAGCACGTCGTTCGAGCTCCACCGTCTGCGCCCCCGGATGTGCAGGGCACAGTCAACGGCGGTATGGGTGTGTGCGCAGCAGGAATACAGCTTGTAGCCGTTCTCGCCAATCGTCCATCGCGTGCCGAGGCCATCGGTGATTCTCGACGCATCGTATTGCGGCGCGGACCCTCCAACGTGCGGCGCGGACCCTTCGGGTCCGCAAGTAAATGCCCGCAAGAACCCCCGCTCACCCTCCAGAATTCGACTCGCACCTGTGAAACCGACGCGCGCGAGATCGGCAGCAAGCACACCATTCATCGCGGCCTTGCCCGGATGCAGGTGCTTGCTCATCGCGCCATCCGCGTTGAACTCCCACAGCGCCGCGGCCTGCGTGCCGGCGCTCCCGAGGGCATCGACCATCTGATCCGCGTTGAGACCGACGAGCGAACCGGCGGCGACGGCAGCACCAAAGGTCGCGACGGTTCCCGTCGGGTGAAAGAAGTAGTAGTGGCTCGGATTGACCGCCTCGCCGATGCGAAACGCCGCTTCGTAGCCGGCGACGACGGCCGTGAGAAACGCACGGCCGCCGGCGTGCTCGCGCTCCGCAACGGCAAGAGCCGCGGGAATAATCGGCGCTGCCGCATGAACGGTGGAGCCTCTGTGAATGTCGTCGAGCTCGAGGATATGCGACGCAACGCCGTTGGCGAACGCTGCGACGGGCGCCGATGCGCGGCCGGCGCTGAATACGGTCGCTTCGCTGGATGCGCCGAAGCCCGCGGCAACCCGTTGCGCCAGCCGCGCCGGTTTCTCGATCGAACCGGCGAGTGCTGACCCCAGCCAGTCCGTCACGGCTCGCCGAGCGTGATCGATGACGTCCGCGGGCAAGTCGTCGAAGTGCGCGTCCGCGAGCACGTCGGCAAGCAGCCGTGTCGCCGGACCTTGAACGGCCCACTTCGAACTTCGACCTTCGACCTTCGAACTTCGACCTTCGAACTTCGAACTTCGACTAGACACCCAGGTACTCCAGCCACTTCACGATGATGGCAAGGTAAACCGTCATGTAAACGACGCTGAGGATGAAACCGAGCACCCAGAAATCGCGGCGCTTGATGTACCCACTGCCGTAGTAGACCGCGTTCTGACCGGACGCGTACGGCGTAAGGACGCCAATCATGCCAAGCGGATACGCCAGTAGCAGCGCCCATGCGACGGGCGAGACCACGGGAATTTTGATGGCGACGGCCAGAAAGAGCGGAAAGAGCGTCGCGGTGTGTGCGGTAATGCTCGCAAAGAAGTAGTGCAGGAAATAGAACGCGAGCACGACGCCGGCGATCGTCGTGTACGCGCCGAGGCCTGACAACATCGGCACCAGCGATGCCGCCAGCCAATCCAGGAACTTCGTCTCCGCAAGGCCGCCCGCCATCGTCACCAGCGTCGCGAACCAAATCAACGTGTTCCACGCCTGTGAGTGCCCAACGATGTCGTCCCACTTGACAACACGGAAGATCACCATTCCGAGAATGACGAACGCGGAGACGATTGCGGGATCGACGTACGCGGCGCCGCCAATCCAGAAGCCGAGCGCCGCGAGCACGAGCAGCAGCATCGTGATCTCCTGCGCCGTCATCGCACCCATGGTCTGCAGCTGCTCGCCGGCCCATCGCGGCGCGGCCGGCGCGTCTTTGATCTGCGGCGGATAGATCACATAAAGGAGCACCGGCTGAATGAGTGTCAGAGCAATGCCAACCGGCAGAAAGCCTTTGAACCAGAGGGTCCAGGGGACGGTAACGCCCGTCGCCTTGGCGATCAGCGCGATCGCCATCGTGTTCGGAGCCAGCGCGGTGATGAACATGCTGCTCGAGACCATACTCGCCGCCAACGCCGTGAAGAGGAGGTACGCACCCACTTTCTTCGCCGACGGATCGTTTGGGTACGAGTCGTACAACTCGGGAATATTTCGAACGACGGGATAGATGCTGCCGCCCGAACGTGCGGTTGCCGACGGCGTCACCGGCGCCAGCGCGAGATCGGCGAGCGTAATTGCGTAGCCGAGTCCGAGGGTACGGTTGCCCATGACTCGGATGAGATGCAGGGCGATACGCCGGCCGAGGCCGGTTTTCGAATAGCCGCACGCGAACATATACGCCGCGAAGATGAGCCACACGGTTGCATTCGAAAATCCGCTCAGCGCCCACGCAGTTGCCTGCGCGGGAACGGGCCGCACGAGACCGAGCGCTGTTGCAACGCACACCCCGAGCATGCCGACCGCTGCGCCCGGAATCGGTTCCGTGATCACACCGGTGATCGTCGCAAGGAAAAGTGCGAAGAAGTGCCATGCGTTCTCGCTCAAACCCTCAGGCGTCGGAACGAGCAGCACGGCACCGCCGACGACAAGCGGCGCGACCACTCGGATGAGGATCGATTGCCGTGTGCGCGATGGAGTGGCGGGTGCGGCAACTTCGGCGGCGACAGACCGGACGTTCATCAGGCGCACGATATTACAGTGATACGATTTCCCGCATGAAACGGCCGATTTTCGCGGTCGCCTTCGCTGCTGCTCTCATCGCTGCCGCTGCGCAGGCGCAGACGCCGGTCGCCCACCGGTTCATTCAGGTTGGGCCTGGCGTGTATGCGGCGATTGGCAACGGCAGCATCGAGACGCGGTCGTCGAACATGGTGAACGTCAACGCGGACGATGTGTTTCTCGTGGATACCAACATCACGCCCGAGGCGACGCGGCGGCTGATCAACGACATCAAGACACTCACCGACAAACCCGTTCGCTATGTGGTGAACACACACTGGCATTACGACCACACCAACGGCAACCAGGTGTTCGGGCCCGAGGTGTCGCTCATCGGTCACGCGAACGAGCGCGCGGAGATCCTTGCCGGCGTGCTGAAGAATCGCATCGCCCTCGAGTTTCAGAACCTTCCCGGCCAGCTCGACAACCTCCGGAAACAGATCCCCGGCGAGACCGATCCCGCGAAGAAGAAACAGGCTGAGGATCGACTGAAGGTGCAGGAAGCCTATCAGGAGCAGTTGAAGGAGACACTCCCGACGCCACCGAATGTGACATTCGACGATCACATGACGGTGTTCCGCGGCGAGCGCGAGATTCGGCTGCTCTACCTTGGACGGGGACACAGCGATACGGACGTGATGGTGTACCTGCCGAAGGAAAAAATTGTCGCGACCGGCGACTTCTTCGAAGGTCCGGTGACGGGCGCGCTGGCGTTCGGCTTTCACGACGAGTGGGCCAACAACCTCGAAAAGCTGAAGGCGCTCGACTTCGAAACCGTCGTCCCCGGACATGGCGAGCCTTTCAAAGGCAAGGACCAGATCTCGTATTTCCAGGCGTTCCTGCGCGATCTGTGGAATCAGACGAAGACGCTGCACGATCAGAAAGTGCCGGTTCCCGACGCCGCCAAGCGGATCGATCTGACCTCGCATCGCGAGCATTACCGCAACATCAACGGCCCTGGATTCCAGGAAGCGACGATCGCGCGCATCTACCAAGTCCTGGACCAGCGGGGTGGAAGCAACTGAGTAAACCCCAAACCCCAAATCCCAAATCCCAAATCCCGAGATCTGCTGGAGCGAAACGACGCGGGCGGGTTCCAACCCGTTGGGATTTGGGTTTTGGGTTTTGGCTTTTGGGATTTCTGCTGGCCGTCATCGGCTTCGCGGTTTTCTGGAACAGCCTTCCCGCGCCGTTCACTTTCGACGACGACCACGCCATCGTCGTCAACGAGCAGATTCGACAGATCTCGACCTCGCTCTCCCGCACCGAACAGGGCTCCCCGCTCGCCGGACGGCCGCTCGTCAGCCTTACCTTTGCGATCAATTACGCGCTCGGCGGACTGAACGTCCGCGGCTATCGGCTCGTCAACATCGCCATTCACGTCGTCAATGCCTTGCTGCTCTTTGCCATAGCGGCGCGGACCCTTCGGGGCCGCGGCGTCGCGAATGCCGAAGAACTTGCATTTGCCATTGCGCTGCTCTGGATGGTCCATCCCCTCGTCACGGAGCCGGTTGATTACGTGTCCCAGCGCACCGAACTGATGATGGCGACGTTTTTTCTCCTCACACTGCGCTTTGCGCAGGGTGCTGGAGGCTGGTCCAAAGGGGTGGGGGCGTCCGTGGCTGCGTGTGCACTCGGGATGGCGTGCAAAGAGACGATGGTGGTTACGCCGATCGTCGTGCTGCTCTACGACCGCACGTTCGCATTCGGTTCGCTTCGCGAGGCGCTGCAACGGCGCGGCGGGTATTACGCTGCGCTGTGCGCCACGTGGCTCGTGCTCGTCGTCCTGCTCTGGTCGTCGCCACGCGGCGACTCCGCGGGCTTCACGGGCGCATCTGTTTCGCCGTGGACCTATCTGCTGGAGCAGTCCGTGATGATCGTTCGGTATCTGCGGCTGGCGTTCTGGCCTCGCGGGTTGGTGCTCGATTACGGCGAACCGGCGCACGTCACGTTCAGCGAGGTCGCGCCGTATATGCTGGCCGTCGCAGCACTGGTGGCAGGAACCGTCGTCGCACTCGTCCGCAACCTGCCGGCTGGCTTTCTCGGCGCGTGGTTTTTTCTGACACTCGCGCCGACGTCGAGCATCATGCCGATCTCGACGGAAGTCGGCGCGGAGCGGCGCATGTATCTGCCGTTGATGGCAATCGTCGCGCTCGTCGTCACAGGTGCGGCGCGGACCTTTAAGGTCCGCGAACGCCTTTCGGCGGACCTGGAAGGTCCGCCCCGCTGGTCGATGGCGGCCGCTGTTGTCGCAGCTTTACTGTCTATAGCGACGATTCAGCGCAACGGCGAATATCGCTCTGGACTCACGCTCTGGCAGACGGTGCTCGACCGGTGGCCGCCACACGCACGCGCCCATCGCAATCTTGCGGCGGAGTTGAAGCTGGTGAACCGCCGCGACGAAGAGATCCAGCATCTCCGCGCAGCGGTCAATGATTTGCCCGAGCTTCGCAGTGTGCTCGGTCTCGAATTGCTGGCCCTGGGACGCCACATGGAAGCAGCAAATGAATTCCGGATCTATCTTCGCGATCATCCGCGCGATGCCGATGCCTGGAGCAATCTCGGCAATGCTCTCGACGCGCTTGGCCGCAGCGATGAAGCGCTCGACGCCTTCACCCGCGCCGTTGACGTCGACCCGAACAACGGGCTCTCGCAGCGGAACCTGGCGCTTCAATACCTGCAGAAGAATGAGTTCGACAATGCCGCTGCACACGCGCGCGAAGGTGTCCGTCTGATGCCCGGCGATCCCGACGCGCACAATCTTCTGGGACTCGCGCTGATCGGACAGCAGAAGGTAGATGACGCGATTGCCGAATTCCGCACCTCACTACAGTTGCGGCCGGCCAATAATGACGCGTCCGGCTATCTCGAACGGACGCTGAAGGCGATCGGACGATGACAGGTGCGATGGAGACGAAGTGCTGCATCGCCGGCGGCGGACCGGCAGGGATGATGCTTGGCGTTTTGCTCGCGCGCGCCGGCATTCCAGTCGTCGTCCTCGAGAAACACGCCGACTTCCTCAGGGACTTCCGCGGCGATACCGTGCATCCGTCAACTCTCGAGGTGATGTACGAGCTGGGCGTGCTCGACGAGTTTCTCGCGCGGCCTCACTCGGAGCTTCGCGAGGCGCGCGGCATGATCGGCGATGAACGCGTGACGATCGCCGACTTCACACACCTTCCCGTGCACGCGCCGTTCATCGCCATGGTCCCGCAGTGGGA
>Ga0134127_10001773_pt1 | contig 15846 bp, 19 predicted proteins | sample KB31753_FD_96459 | JGI IMG/M metagenome (GOLD analysis project Ga0134127, IMG submission 96459) | Terrestrial soil microbial communities with excess Nitrogen fertilizer from Kellogg Biological Station, Michigan, USA - KB3-175-3 | ecosystem: Environmental > Terrestrial > Soil > Unclassified ...
CGGTTCCGGGGTCCGCTGAACCTTCCAACATCATTTTGCGAACTCTTTCTGGGAAAGAACCCGCCTCTCAAGAATGTGGGCTAGCGACCTCAATCTTTTAGTCAAGCAATTTGCTCGTTTCTATAAACGCTCGAATCAGGTCGCCATCTTTGAAACCTGCCTGGTTGCGAACTCCAGAGTTGACGTCTACGGCCCAAGGACGAACCTGGCGAATTGCACTTCCAACGTTCGCTGGCGTGAGGCCGCCGGCCAAGATGACCGGCGTTGAAATTTGCTTGACGATTTGCGAAGAAATGCTCCAATCATGGGTAAGGCCAGTGCCGCCAACCTGGTCTGTCGCTCTGTTGACGGAGTCCAACACAATTGCATCAACTCGCTGATCCAAATCTCGGGCTCGCTCAATCGCGCTTGGACCCTCGACACCGATTTTGGCAATCACCTTCCTAGGCGCGAGTGCCCGCCTTAACGTATCGATTAAGGCGGGCGTGATGTCACTATGTAACTGGACTGCCGCGCTGGGAATGGTGTCAGCCAGGGCGAGCACGGAATCCGGATCCTCCAGGTGAGTTACCAGAACGCTTGTTACGAATGGTGGCGTGCGCTCACAAATCTCAGCAGCGAGGTTCGCGGGTACGAAGTCGGATGAGGAATGGAGTTTCCCGACCAGAACCCCGATCGCGTCGGTTCCTTGCTGCACAGCGATTTGCATATCCGCCAACGAACGGATACCACAGATCTTTACCCGCGCCATTGTGACCGAATAGGAAAACTGTACTCCGAACGGCAGAGGGTTTGCACTGTGACCGTGTCAGCCGTGCATTCTTTGCCAAACCTCGTCGCCGCTGCACATTGATCGATCACAATCTATGCCCGACAGAGTCAGCGATTCGCCCTTGGTGACTTGCCGTCAACCGGCGAGATAGCATTTAGGGAAGTTTCCAGCAATAGCAACATCTCGTGATGCTGCTCTCGTACCAGCTTCTGTAGATCTTTGGATTGTCCGTGCAATAGCGCAGATCGTTCCCTAAGCTTGCGGGCTTGCTCCAAAAGGAGCTTAAATCTCTCTGTCTCGGATTGCGAGACGGGCATGGGTATGAGGGCTCTGGATTCAGCTAAACGTCTTCTCCAAGTTGTCGAAGATCAGCCTTCAACTGCGCCATTTCCGAGTTTATCTCTCTCGCGGACTCTTCGGACAGTTTTGTACCGGGAATGAAACGCAACAATGCTTCGTAAGCCTTTCTGGCGTTAACACGATTCCGTTCTACCTTCGATTCCTGCTTAGATCGAAGCGCAATCCTGGAGAATGTCAGTCCTGCTCTGAGTTCCGCGCGTAGGAACTGGTTTTCAGCTGCAAGCATATCAACCCATGGACCAGGCAATGAAGACCTCACCCTGTCCCCAAAATCTCAACTCATACAGCGTGCCCCCAGACAACCCAGTATGGCAAGCGTCACGGTCTGCCTCTTCGGCTTCTAAAAGGCGCAGTTCAGAACAGGCCAAAGTAGAGAAAAATCAATAGCGCTCATTCCAGAAGTCAGTGCGTCATAGAGTCATTTCAGCCGTTAAGACGGGAAACGGGCCTCAATGTTGGATATTTTCCTGTGCAGTTCTGCAAGTTGGTCACGAACGCTAGCGACTGAATCAGTTGGTAGGTGGTTCGGTTCTTCGATATGCGCGTGTACCGACTGAGCTGTATGCGTAGCCCTCTCAATTGCTTGCCGCCCTTTCTCAGTCTGACCGAAAACCAGGGCATTTTCCGCCGTCGAACAGTAATTTAAAGCGGCTGTGAGCTGTGTACGTACTGCCTGTAGGCGCAACCGCGCAGCTCTCGACCGCACCGCTTTGAACGAATGGTCCTTTTCGACAGACATACGAAGCTTTTTCTGCCCAAACTGCGGCGAGCGGCGGATTAAGTCTCAAGGACTACCGAACGCCGCCGGGAGGCCAAAGCGCGGCGCGCGACGTGACGACAAAGAAAAACATACCAAAAACGCGGGGGGCGGCAAGAGGCCAACAAACGCCAGCTACGAAGTTCAGTCTGCGGGAGTTCTGCGCGTGAGTGGAATCCTCAGCAACGTAGCCAACACAATGCAGAGCTCTCGACTTATTAATAAATACGATAATAGTAGGGCTGTTATGTTTACCATTCAATAACCATACTGAGAGATGTCGCAGGGAAATGGTGTTGATGTAGTTTCATTCGAGCAGTTTGGCTGTTCGACGTGCCAGCCGGTCGAGAAGCGCCAAACTCGCAAGGGGTGGTTTCCCCGGCAAGCGTCGGTGTGTTGACAACATCCCAAGCACGCGTCCGGAGGGAGAGATCAGCGGAGTGGACTGGACCGATAGAACGCCAGCCCGCAAGACAATCTCGCGAGATTCGACATCGAAACAAAGGGCATTTCGCACGTCGGGAACTACAACGCGGCAACCCTGCTGCTTAGCCACACCGCAAGCACTCTCGGAACCGCGGACAACCGCGAAGTAGTCAAGAAACTCGCTATCGAAGCCTTGGCTAGCAGCAATTCGTAATCCGCCTTCAGCACGGTCGAAAAGCTGAATGTTTCCGAAATCCGCCTCTGTGATATCAATGGCGAGATGGAGAACGTAAGAAAGAGCGGCAGTGCCACCATGGCTTTCCAACCTTTGTTCACGCGTCATGCGAATATCGCTGAATGCGACCTTCCAATCGGAATCACGCATAAGGCAGTCGGAATTCTGCAACCTTGCCAGTGTTCGGTCTAGTAGTCGCGTTGTTTCGGCGACGGCGACCAGATTTCGAGTCATCAGTTGTTCAGCGGTCATGTTGCACCTTCGATTGGACACCCTTCGGGACGTTGACTCGACGCTTCGATGATTCTTTCATGGCCTGCGCTTTCCGGGATATCAAAGTGCTACGCCACAAAAGATATGCTGACTGCTTTCGCAGCTGAGAAGATTTAGCGCGGAGTTCCTTTCTCCGAGAGCTGGCCATGTCCGATCACTACAGCACAAAGAGTGGAAAGTCTACCGCCAACAAACGCCAACTACTCCGCTTCTTGCCGGACGAAGCAGGCGGCGATCTCACAAGCATGCGCTTCTTGTTCGCTAGTTTGCTCCGCATCAAGATCGGGGCACTCTAACCAGCTGAGAGGCGAGGAGAGGGCAAGACGGATTTTTCCTCCCACAGCCACGACAAATTCTTGACAGTGCGATGACAACACACATCGATTGCTCTCTCCTTATGAGTTGTGCTGAAACCTCTGTCGCAATCTCTCTCTCTATCCGACTCGAACCGACCCCCTGTGGAGGACAGAATGAGAACGATCACGATGATTATCGTTGCCGTCGCGGGGATCAGTATTACCGCGGGCAGCGCAGAAAAACGCCAAACCCTCGAAACTGACAATTCACCTTCGCGATTATTGCGATCCAACCAGCTTCAACGCGGCCCTACGAAACGGAAACCTGTAACCGCGATACGTCAATAGGTTCCATAACCTTTATGGATTTTTGACAGATCTCAGCATGGACCTTTGAAGGGTAAAGCGAGAGGGAACCGTGGTCAGCGTACATAAAGGCTACCAACAGAAACGTTGGTAGCCTTTTCCCTTTTTCCAGACTAGAGATACCCAGATGATAAATTCCCGACCCTAGGGGTTCAGCAGACTACTCGCCGGTGTTGTTCTTCTGGTGACATAGTTTGCCTCGATTCTGCCTGCAGATTTTCGATATTCCTCAAGCAGTGGGGTTGTAGGGCACACTCTTGAATCGCTATTTCTGAGTTACCGTCAGCTCCAAGCGGCGATTTTGCGCCCTTCCTTGCTCCGTATCGTTTGAGGCGATTGGCCTGTCCTGGCCAAGCCCGTTGGTTGCAATGCGGTCAGCGCCGACGCCTCTGTTCACAAGCATCTGCTTTACGGCGTTGGCGCGATCGAGCGAGAGTGTCCGGTTGGCGTCTGGCGCACCTGTATTGTCGGTGTGCCCAGACAACTGCACCTGAGCGTTGGGATAGGCATTGAGGATCTGCGCCAGGTTTGCCACCGTGCCTTGGGAAGCAGCTGTAAGCTGAGTGGAATCTGATTCAAAGTTAAGCTGATCGAAAACGAAGGTTTGCGGCGCGGCTTGGCCGGTATCAGAGAGAAATCTGGCGAGCCTGTAGTTAATGGAATTCGTGGGTACGGCGATATTCGTGCCGCCGGGAAGAGGTATTCTCGACAGAGCGCCTTGCGTGGTTACCACCACGTTCCTGCCCGCCACTCGGGCTCGACCTCCGATGCCGCGGAACACCCACACCAGACCGAGCACCGCGATGGCGATTAGTAAGAGAGGTAGCAACCATCTGAATCCGCCAGGCCTTTTTTCCAGAGCCCGGGTCGCGCCTACAGGAGCCTGGTATCTGGGGGTGTCTCTGAAGGCGTCTGTGTCGGGGGCCACGCGCATCCCAACGGGAGCAGGCGCCCGGTCGCCAAGCAGTTTGAACAGCCCTGCGGGAGCCGCAGCTGCGAACTCATCTTTCTGCTGGGTCAGCGAGTTTGCCAGCCCTGTGGCGTTGAGGCCATGGGCGGCTGCATACTTTCCCAGAACTCCGAGGGTCAGGGGCGCAAGCATGGCCATGAGCTTGCCGGACGACGACGAACTGATACCGCTGGAACGGGCGACCAGGTCGGACACACCGGTCGTGTGATCGCCAAAGATTTTTCCCATCAGCGTCTGCCCCGAATTCATGAGGCTGCTGCTCTCAATTCCGCTAAAGGAGGAAGAGACGTTGTTGAGAAGTCTTCCGAGCGCGGGTTCCCGGCTGAGACTGCCCAGGGTGGATGCTCCCTCCGATGTGGAAGCCATGTTTGTCAGCCCGGTGAACACACTAGCGATGCCACCGTGCATTGCCTGCCGGGTTGCACTCTCAGATTCGCCAGTCATGACACTCGCGTTGCGTACCACGTCGGGTGTCAAATAAGACTTCGCAGCGGAAAGCAAACTATCGAAACGAATTGATTGTGGTAAGGCCATAACAAAAAACTCCGAGTTACGAGGAATTGGTGTGGAAGTAAGAGAGTTGGTGCGAGCTAGTGTTGATACAAGTATCTCAATTTGCAGGCAGCCGTAAAACTCGAAAAACTGACAGGCCCATCGAGATTCGAGACCAGAATTGCTCAGCCCCAGCAAGGTTGAGATTGGTTCTTATCGTGGCGATGTTTTCTCGAGGTTATCGAGCAGCGTAAGTTCCACAAATCCGACAAGGCACTCCAATATTGGCTCAAAATCTTTGCAAATTTGACTTACGGATTTTTGGTTGAGGCTAATTCCGGATCTGCAAAATAGGAAAATCCCTCTCTCGAAAATTCTGGTAAAAGCTTTTCCCCGCCTTTAGCTTCCCTGATTACTCTGCTGGAAGTTGATTGCTCGGGATGACCGAGGCATGGGTGAAGAGCAAGGCACATATTTATTTTGCGATGCCGGTTGGTTAGCGATTGCTAGCTCGGAAATGGGCGGATGCTAAATACCCCGGGTAGAATCGCGAATGGTGCGAATACGATTCCTCCAAACCAATTGGCATAGAACAGGTCTCCTCGCCGCAGCAAAGGAGCTAGTGCTAAACAAATCATTGCCAGACCCGTGAGTCCCGCGACGATGCGGGTTAAGGGAGGCGGTGGCTGGGTATTTAGCATTGCAGCTCAGTTTATTTCTTAAGGGTTGAGCGACATCGATTTTGCAACAAAGCAACGTTGCTCCTAAAATTCCTGCTTAAGTCGTGCCTTTCTTTTACATAATTCACGAGGAACAGCGACTGGTCCTTTCGATAGGATGGGGGCGGGTGACCTTCGACGAGGTCAGGGCTCACCGAAGCCAGCTCCTGAGGGACCCTGATTTCAGTCCAACATTCAATCAATTGGTTGACCTCACCGCCATCACGGATACGGATATCTCAGGTGTGTACGTCCAGTGGTTCGCGTCAGACTCAGTCTTCTCGCCTACCTCTCGACGGGCGGCCGTAGCGACCAGGCCAGACATCTTTGGTGTGCTAAGGCAATTCGAGGCATACCATGGTGAACGCGCCCGGGTTCACGTGTTCTATGAATGGGATTCTGCACTGGAATGGCTGGATATACGTGACGTTTCGTGCCAGTTATAGTTGACGGTTCTGCAGTGATCCCCGCGCTGCCATAGAATGAGTCGGGCTTAAAAACCATGCCCGAGTCTCAGTGCTTCAACGATTACCATGTTGACCCTGAAAAGGCGAGCGCCGATCCGACGGGTCGTTATTCTCTAAATTTTGTTCCCTACCCAGGCTTCTTGGCTCCCCTTCGTTGGGGAGACGGGTTGTCTAGGGCGTTTCGTGGACGCAGCGCTTATCAGATCGGCGACTCTCTCCTGCAGGCTTTCGATCGCGTCGGACCGCTGCATAGGCGGTGGGGTACTCCCCTTGAGCTCGAGGCCTTGCGCCGCAATATTGCGCTTTTCAGTCGCAACATCGACCAGGGCCCCTTCTTATCCCCCATCGGTCGATTTCTGCTTCGACGTTTCATGAAGGCTCATCTGCACAATCGGGCACGGACGATTGCTTTCTACGAGGGCAACCGGGCTTTTATAGAGAGCAATGGCCGCTACGATGCGCCACTTCTTGTGACAGGATCTTTCAGAAGCGGGACAACGCTATTGCAACGTCTGCTTACCGAAGATCCTAACACCCGCTCACCACTAACCTTCGAGCTCGAGCGCACGACGCCTCCGCGTCAGGCTGGCCAAGACCCGGCTCTGGATCCTCGTGTAAAGAAGAGTGCGGCGACGATGGCGCTCCTGACCCGGCTTGCACCGGGTTTTGTCGAGAAAATTGCGGAGTCCCACCTATGGTCGCCGTTGGAACGAGAGGAATCGCTACCCTACTGTCAGATACACAACGGCCTGAGCATCATGAACGCGCCCGGCGCCGGGAGGGATTTCCTGCGCAGTATGTGCCAACCGGATGTGGCGGACGCGCTGCTGAAGTATGAACGGAATTTCTTTAAGATGCTTGATGCATACTTGCCGGCACGTTCACATTGGACGAACAAGTCGCCCGCTTATGCATTGTACTTCGGCAAGATTTTCCAGCACTATCCGAACGCGCGCGTCGTGGTGACGCACCGCCATCCCGGCAAGACCATGGCTTCTGCCTGCAGATTGTTTGAATCGTGGCTCGTTCCTTTCGACCTCAGCGGTTCCCTTGACAAGGTCCGCCTTGCCGATATCATCACCGATGTGTTTCGTAGTCTCTACTTGACGCCATTGACCTACCGTCAGGGCAACCCAGATCGCGAGGGACAGATTATCGATTGCCGGTACCTCGATCTTGTCAGTGATCCCATCGGTACGGTCAAGTCCATCTATGAACGTTTCGCTCTTGAATACAGCCCAGCTTTCGAAAAGCGCATGACGAGTTATTTAAAGGCCAACTGGCAGGGCAAGCACGGACGCCACAAGTACAGCAACGAGGAGTACGGGATCGATCTGCAACGCTTGTACGATCAAAACCGAGAGTACTTCGAGTACTACCGATACCGAATACAACCGAATGACGATGATTGAGAGCCAGTCCAAAGCCCTCCCGCAACCGCCCAGTAACATTTGTTCGCGAGTTCGCCGGGCAACGCCGGCCACGCTCCCCGATGCCGCACCTATACTCGTCAGCCCCCAACCGCCACTCTGCTTTGGCTGGGCAACATCGATCTAAAATCACTGAGTGCATGAATGTTGGCCAGTGGGTCTCGTCCCCACCAAGCCGCTCGCGGTTAGGGAGAGTTCTCTGGCGTGAAGGGCACACCAACGTGAATTGTGGCCCCTCGCATCGGGCTTCGAATCGATCACTATCGCTCCATTAACCAGTCGAACGCGTTCTCGCATCCTGGTGAGCCCGAGCCCACGGCCTCGCCTCGCGGCATCGGATGCCCCGCGTGAGCTCCTACCTGCGATGAGACGGTTCTCGAAGGCAATAGACTCATTCAGTGCCAGCTTCGCAGCTCACTTCCTCGTAGAGGATCGGCGAGCCAGACCATTTCGTGGATTGTCACAAGGATGGCTGGAATATCGTAAGTCGGCAGGGTTCCCGGAGAACCATCGACTACGCTGAGAGACGTTCGGCATTGCTGCGTTGCGCTAGCGGGATACGCACCTGAATGTTTGTTCCACCCATTGGTCTTGGTTCAATGCCAATCGTTCCGTTTACCAGCCGAACACGCTCCATCATGCTAGTGAGACCGAGACCCTTACCCCGCAGCGCTGTATCGACATCGAAGCCCCTGCCTGAATCCCTAATCATCAGGTGAATTCCACCGGAATCTTCGCGCAATTGCACTTCAATTCGTTTCTCCCCGCTGTGCTTAACGGCGTTGTTTACGCCTTCCTGAAGAACTCGAAACAACGGGAGCCCGACGTCGAGTGGCAGACTACCGGAAGCATCGCTTCTGAACGCAATCTCGATTTTGTGCCGGTCGGCAACCTCCTTACACCAGCTCTTCATGCCCGCCATGGCGCCTAAGTATTCCAATTTCGAGGAATGTAAATCGTGCGAGATAGACTGGACATCGTGCGAGATCTCGCGCAATTCATTTCTAAGTTCTTGCACACGGATCTGAACCGCAGGAGGGCTCTCCTGAAGCTGGTCAAGCTCTACTGATAGCATGGCGAGGCGCTGGTTGATGTCATCGTGAAGCTCTCTGCCGATTCGAGCCCGTTCTTGCTCCTGTGCATCCACCAGCTTTCGGGTCATACACAACAGATTCTCTTCTGCCCGTTTCCAATCTGAAATGTCAATCATCGTGCTTTGGAGCATAGGTATGTTGTGTTCGGAAATAAGTGCTGCCGCGTTGAACAGCACCCAAACCGGAGTCCCGTCTTTTCGCCTGAGTTTCAGCTCACGACTGAACACGGCTTGATTCTCGAATAATTCGTTTACCAGCCGTTGGCGATCATCTGGATGGAAATAAAACTCCGACGCATAGCGTCCGACCACTTCGTCTCCCGACTCGTAGCCAAGGATGCGTGCCCAACCGTCGTTGCAATCCAAAACCCGTCCATCCACACTCGCGATGCCAACCCCGCAACGTTCCGCTCAAAGAGCAGCCGATACCTTTGCTCAGAACTCAGCACAGCCTCTTCAGCCCGCATTCGCTTAGTAATGTCACGTTCGATGCCGGCATAGCCCACTGTTTTGCCGGTTGAATCCTTAATTGGGGAGATGCTCAGGGACACGTCGATTCTTTTGCCCGTTTTCGAGACACGAACCGTTTCAAATTGCTCGATGCGACGACCTGCCCTCAATGTTTCAAGAATCTTGTTTTCCTCATCTGGGAGCTCCGGCGGGACAATGATCGTAACGACCTTCCTATCGCCTCATTTTCGGTGTACCCGAACATGCGTTGGGCACCGGGATTCCAAGTTACGATAATGCCCTCCAGCGTCACTGAAAGGATTGCGTCCTCAGAGGACTCAACAATTGCGGCATGCCTCAGCAGGGCTTCTTCTGCCCGCTTGCGCTCGGTAATGTCAAAAGATATGCCTAGCGACCGCTCTGCTTCCCCGCTTGCGGCATACTGGAACTGTCCTCGTGAGCGCAACCAGTGAATCGTCCCGTCCTGCCAAACAACACGAAGATCCTCGCCAAAGTCCTCGCGTTTCTGCTTAGCTACTTCTAGTGCGTGCTCGACCCGCTCGCGGTCGTGCTCATGTATGCGTTTCCAAAACTCCACACGCGATCCCGTGGTCTCATCGGGCGTCATCCCGAGTTGCGCATGCGCCTTCCCAAACCAGACATCCTTCCCGGTTTTAAGGTCGTAATCCCAACCTCCTGCTGAGCCAGCTTCAAGCGCAAGGCGGAGCCTTTCATTTGCTTTGCCCAGTTCCTGTTCTGCTCTCTTGCGCTCGGATATGTCACGGGCGATTTTGGAATAACCCACTACTTTGCCGGTGGAGTCCTTAATTGGAGAAATGGTCAGAGACACATTGACGTTCGTTCCTGCTTTCGTGACTCGAATCGTTTCGTAATGCTCGATGCGCTCTCCCGCTCTTAGCTTCGCAAGGATCTTGTTCTCCTCGTCCCATTGTTCAGGCGGGATCAGAAGGGTAATGGGCTTCCCCACCGCTTCCCCTTCTGTGTATCCGAAAATACGTTGCGCAGCCGCGTTCCAGCTCATAATCACGGCATCCAGATTTTTGGAAATGATTGCGTCGTCAGATGATTCGACAATAGCGGCAAGCCGAAACCGCACCTCGTCCCTCAGTTTGCGGTCCGTTATGTCGCGAATGGCGCTCGTGAGGAAGAGACCTTGGTCGGTTTCAATTGGGCTCAGACTGATTTCAACCGGGAACTCTGTGCCATCTTTTCGCAAGCCGAATAGTTCGAACTTGGCGCCCATTGGGCGGACACGTGGTTCGTTGAAATATTTCGCTCGATGGGACTGATGTCTATTGCGGAAACGTTCCGGCAGGAGCTCTTCTACATCACAACCAACCAACTCGTCCCGACGATAACCGAATAGACGTTGGGTTTGGTTGTTGACAAGGACAATCTTACCCAGTTCATCTACCACCACCATGGAATCTGGAGCCGCTTCTAGAAGGCTTTGCGCTCGAAGTTCTTTTCCAGGCTCTTTTTTGTTTTGTCCAAGCATCGGGTCGCAATTATGCGCCGCCAAGAACGGCGCCCTGGCCATAGCAGCACCTTGATTAGGGCGTGTCTGCCCCCGAAAGGCGCGATCACTTCGCGACAATCACGAGGCCAACGCGCAAACCCGTGGCTTCCGGAAAAGGGCTGGTTAACATAAGCAGGTGATATTCAAATTGAGGCTGGGTTCTTTGCATTCCGTTTTACCCATTGATCAAAACAATGAACCCAAATAGCTGGCCGATCAATTACGTGATATCGGTGATAGCGCGTGATATCATATAAATATGCCAAACCCGGACCGAACAGCCCTTTTGATTCGTTGCTCTGTTGAGGAGGCCGAAAGAATACGTGCTGCCGCGCGAGCAGAGCGGCGAACAGTGAGCGGATTTGTTCTAAACTGCGTGCAGAACAAAATACACATTCACAGAGCTATGCAAGAAAGATTCGGAATGCCTCGCGCGAACCGCCCCGGTCGTCTGCGAGATCTTTGAGCTGTATTCGTACAGAGACTCGCCCGGAGCGTATCCGATGCCGGAACGCAAATCACACCGCAAAGGCGAGTCGGTGCCGGGCAAGCTTCTTTACCGACCCGTGTGAAAGGGAGAGATCGGCTTCGTCGCAAGCACGAAGTCGCAAGGCTTGCAAAAACCCTTGAGTCGACCCAATACAGCGGGAGAGCTGACAGGGATTTTCATCATTGCCGGATAATCCAACCATCTTGGCTCGGAATCCGTCTCGGAGAGCTTCGCTGCGAACGGTGCTTTCAACCAACAGCTCGAAGGGAGGCATCTACGCGCTGGGCGAGTGGACCCGATCTGTCAATGATGGCCGAGGCGGGAACCCTGGACCCGTCGCATGAAACCTTCCGCGACGAGAGGGTTGTCCATGCAGGATATCTAAAACAAATCCGGACAGAAGCGAAGCAATTTTCTACTAAGCAACTGTCCCGCCAAGCCTCGTACCCTGCGAAAGCTGACAAAGGCGATCCATGATCTCCAAAACAAGAAACTAAAAACAGAAAGGGGAGCTTGGGCAAAGGAGTGAGCAGGGTGAGTGGGGGTTTATCAAAACAAGTTAGAACTCCCTGCATTAGCAACGGGCGTGGCACTGTCGCGCTACCCAGCCAAGAAGCACTACCTCTCTGACGTTCTGGTAGGTGCAACGGTCGGGTACGTCACTGGCTCCTACGCTGCGAGCCACTAAACGGTACGCCCACTCTACCTTCCTTTTTCCCAAGCGAGATATCGGAGTTTCAGATTTCAGCCATAGGGAGGCAAGCTGGGCTCCCTTACTCGATGGTCAGTACTAGATTTCGTTCCCCTTTTAATTCTCGCGGATCTCCGAGCAACGAGCGAACGATTTCCAGGGGACGCTCAGGTTCGCCGGATTGGAGGTTGTGGTCTGCGTACTCGCATTTTGCTGCGATTCGTCCACTGACAAAGGCAATTGGTACCTTGTCGGTAGCAGCCCGAATGTGTTTTGCAATTGAATCGCAATCCAGTCCCGACTCTCCCACCAGCACGGCCATCGAGACGTTCGGGAAGAGACGAAAGATGTCGACGGCTTCGCGGTTTGAATGTGCTGTCAAAACGTTGAACTTCGCAGTTTTTAGCACCAGCTTTCTAACAGAAAGAGCTTGGGGAGGCTCAGGCTCTGCGACTAGCAGCGTGGGTCGTGGCATAAAACTTGGATGCAAAAAAGAGAGCGATCTTCAAACATTTTCCCCCGGCAAGATTGAAATCCTTTTAAACATCTTTTAGGCCCGCCGGAGTAACGAACTCACGAGAGCGCCCTTGACGCGGGCGGCGTTCATCGCACTGAGAAATTCAACGTCTTCGGCGGCTTCCATGGTGATTTGAGTAAAGAAAACCAGCTTCGCGCTCTGCTTTTCGTTAGTTCGGGTGCGCCGCCGTGCCATCCAGGACTCGTTCGCATCCAACACAGGCATGAAAAAAGCGCCACCCAAACCCCCGCGTAAAACACGAGGCGCAACTATTTCGTCGTTTCGAATCAAGAAGCGAGAGGCAACGTGTCCACACTGTCACCTCACGATTCTAGGCTCTCCCCTCGACAAGGTTTTTTTTGCGCAGAGTGCCTGTCCTAACTGCGGGAAAGCTTTCGCACCATGAAGTATGTACCGGTCCGTCCCTGACCGCTGCGACGCCGCTCTAGCTGGGAATTCCCTCTCCTGATTGTCGTCGCTCTAAAATCAAGCCTGCGTCAGAAAAATCGCCAACATTGAAAACGAAGATGCTAAAGGTTAGGCGCCTAGGCTCTGGATTTGTCCTTGGCAGCAGCGGCAGCAATGCGCGACGTGTATGACCGAGAATCCCCAGAACTAGTGGCCCAGTCCTGACCATGTTTGGCCTTACAGTACGGGCAACGAGACTGATTGGACTAGTCGGCAACCGCAGAATGCGGGATTTCGCCATGCAGAGAGTTTCCCACAGAACGCGATTCTATGGCGACAAGTTGTGTAGAACGATACAAAACGGAGGAGAACCAGTATCATTCGGTCAGTCAGCATCTCCAAGGAATAATGCGCCGACGCGGAAATCCCAATTGGGGTCACGTTACACCCTACATCCCCAAGGGTCCGACCGAGTTTGAACTCCTCGTCAAACGCCTGCGCCTCACGCAGGAGAAATACACGTCCTCGCCCGAATTGAAGCAGTGGTGCAAGTCCAATCGCAATCGTTGCTATGTACCTGAATGGCTGCTCGAGGAGTGGGGGTTGGAGGTCGAGATTAACTATGGCCTTTAGCAGCTTTAGGCCCTTTCGTCTGCTACCCGGCGCATTTTGACGGGATGGAATATGCACCCCCCGTCAAATCCTTCCATCAGTTATACCTATGAAAAAGTTCGGCTACATCTGGCGAAAAGAGTGTCGAGTTTGAGCGGTACCGGTTCAGCCAAAACTAGACCAAGAAAAGCGCTCGTTTGTTGCTTAACGGCCATTAATTTCATGCTTCTTGACGCTGTTCAAACTGACAGTTCTTTGTGCCCCTAAGCACCGCTTGTAATTATTGTGTTTCGGTGCAATTAACGACCCGACTGAGGAGCGAAACCTCGGGATTTGTCGCCCATCAAGGGTTAGATCCGCTCACGATCAGCTGGCTTTGTGTTGTGACGAACAACGGAGGGAAAGCTATGCGTCCAAAGTGGAGGCAGCTCGGTACAACTCTTGTGGTTGTCACTGTCTTTATTTCAGTCCGCTTGATCGCCCAAGACGCGCAACCGACTATCGTCCTCTTCCAAAACGTGCGGATCTTCGACGGAAAATCGGATACGCTCTCCGGTCCCAGCAACGTACTTGTTCGCGGTAACAAGATCGAACGTATTTCGACGGCACCCATCCCAACGGACCGCAGAGCCAAGACACAGATCATCGAGGGCAGCGGCCGGACCCTGATGCCCGGCCTGATCGACGCACACTGGCATGCGATGCTGATACGGTCCAATGCTGTTGAAGCGATCGTCGGTGACGTCGGATACAACAATATCGCGGCGGGGCTCGAGGCGACAGATACGCTGATGCGTGGCTTCACCACGGTGCGTGACGTGGGTGGCCCAGTATTCGGACTCAAGACCGCCATTGACTCAGGGATTATCGCAGGGCCGCGCATTTTTCCCTCAGGGGCTGTTATCACGGTGACCGGCGGGCACGGCGATTTTCGCCAGTTATCTGAACTTCCACGGACGATCGGCACGCTCAGCCGCATGGAACAGCTTGGTGCCAGTATGGTCGCCGATAGCCCCGACGAGGTGCGCGTCCGCGTCCGCGAGCAACTCATGCAGGGTGCCTCCCAGATCAAGTTGACGGCTGGGGGCGGTGTTGCCTCGCCGTTCAGCCCGATCGACGTGTCGACTTTCACAGAGGCCGAACTGCGAGCGGCGGTTGAAGCGGCCGAAAATTGGGGTACTTACGTCACCGCGCACGCCTTTACGCCCGTGGCGATTCAGCGAGCCATTGCCGCCGGTGTGAGGTGTATCGAACACGGCTTCCTGATGGACGAGGCTACCGCCAAACTGATTGCCGAGAAGGGCGTGTGGCTTAGTACGCAGCCCCTCCCCGAGGATTTGAGACAGGGGTTTCCGGTGGGCTCAGTCCAACGAGCCAAGGCGGATGAAGTCTGGCCTGGCATAGCCCGAACCTACGAACTGGCGAAGAAATACAAGATCAAGACGGCGTGGGGCACCGATGTCCTGTTCTCCCAAGCGCTGGCGCAGAAGCAGGGGGCAATTCTGGCCTCGCTTGTCCGCTGGTATAGTCCCGCCGAAGCGCTGGCGATGGCAACGGGAACCAACGCCGAACTGCTGGCATTGTCCGGCAAACGCAGTCCGTATCCGGGCAAGCTCGGAGTTGTGGAGGAGGGAGCCCTCGCTGACTTGCTGCTTGTTGACGGCGACCCGATCACCAATATCAATCTGCTTGCAGATCCCGACAAGAACTTTGTCGTCATCATGAAGGACGGTAAGCTCTACAAGAATACTCTCCCCCACTAGTGCTGAGAGTTAACTGTTGTGCAGCAATTACACAAGCTTGCACTCTTCATTCGCCCGAACGAACCCTGGGGGGTGCATATTCCATCCCGTCATGTTCTAACCCCCCATTGCAGATTTGACGGGATAGGAGATAGCAGATTTGAAATGACATTCTACTGTTAACTAGTTAATAACGTGCTGGGATGTTTTTTTTTACGCTTTGGCTGAATCAGACTTGGACTTGGAAGCCTCTGCCAAATACGTTGTGAATACGGGCTTCTCTGTGAAGTCCCGAAAACGTACCATGCGCCTCCACGAGAGTACTGCAAGCGTAAAAAGAAGTGCGACGCCGCAAATGAAATCGAAATAATCTTTTGCATGGCTGGATGTTGAGATGCGAACCACCCGCCACAACGGCACCACCCCGATTAGAAATAGAAGTGCCAATGCTCGGCACAAATCTGCCGTTGCAAGAAAAACATCTCGCTTGATAAAGGATTGTTGTACTTTGGCGAGACAGTATTCGAATCCGTCATCCACATCTGTAATGTCTACACCGCTCTCGTTGTTGATGCATGCCCTCACAGCCCGGGATCGAAGAGCGCCGACAGCCACGGAACTCCCAGCGGCAAACAGACAATAGGGCTGCTACAAAGGAGACATATCCGAGTTGGTCAAATCATCTACATCGGTAAAGAGTCAAACAGAGTTGAGGAAGCGGAAGCGGGAACAATTCATTC
>Ga0134127_10001774_pt1 | contig 15846 bp, 13 predicted proteins | sample KB31753_FD_96459 | JGI IMG/M metagenome (GOLD analysis project Ga0134127, IMG submission 96459) | Terrestrial soil microbial communities with excess Nitrogen fertilizer from Kellogg Biological Station, Michigan, USA - KB3-175-3 | ecosystem: Environmental > Terrestrial > Soil > Unclassified ...
CGCGACGCCGATTCCGAGGTCGGTCAGTGTGTACTCGACGCGCGGGGGCACCTCTGCATAAACAGTTCTGTCGACCAGGGACGCCGCCTCGAGCCGCCGCAAGGTGTGAATCAGCATTTTCGGGCCGATGCCAGGAAGACGCGCCTGAAGCTCGGTGAAGCGGGCGGGCCCGTCCTCGAGCGATCCGATGATCAGCGCAGACCACTTGTTGGCCAGCAGATCCAGCAGCGCCCGGCAGGGGCACGACTCGGAGTAGACGTTGTGCTCGTCATGGCGACCGGTCGGACATGTCCTGGCCAAGCCGTCACTCCTCGAAACTCGTCTACCTTCATTTCTTTCCGCCAAGGTAGTAGGCGCCCTTGCAGGGTACTGGGGTTTCGCCTCTACGATCGCGGCCGTGAACACCATGACTGGCATCGGCTCATTCAAAGGCCTGCCGATCGAAGACCCCGATGCCCTACAAGACGTCGAGGTGCCGATGCCGGAATTGCGTCCGCACGACGTGCTGGTCCGCGTGCAGGCCGTCTCGGTCAACCCGGCCGACGTCAAGCGCCGAGGTTCATTGCCGCCGTCGGAGACACCGGCCATTCTCGGTTTCGACGCCGCAGGCGTAGTCGAGGCGGTCGGTCCTGCCGTGACGACGCTCGCCGTCGGCGATGACGTCTGGTACGCCGGCGACATCAGCAGGCAGGGCAGCAATGCGCAATTCCATGCGGTCGACGAACGGATTGCGGCGCGTAAGCCCGCATCGCTGTCCCACGCCGACGCCGCGGCACTGCCGCTCACCACGATCACCGCATGGGAGACACTGTTCGAGCGCTTCGGCCTCGGCGCCGAATCCCGCGGCGACCTTCTGGTGCTCGGCGCCGCAGGCGGCGTCGGATCCGTGATGATCCAGTTGGCCAAAGCCTTGACCGGTGTCCGCGTGATCGCCACCGCCAGTCGCGACGATTCGCGACAATGGGCGACGGGCATGGGGGCCGACGTCGTCATCAATCACCACGACCTACGCGACCAGGCTCTCGACGTCGCGCCGGTCGGTATCGATTACCTCTTCTCTCCGCACTCGAAAGACAATGTCGAAACATACGCGGCGATCATGCGACCGTTCGGCCACATCACCGCGATCGACGAACCGCCGGGCCTGGATCTGTTGCCGCTCAAGGAGAAAAGCATCGCCTGGCATTGGGAGCTGATGTTCACCCGGCCGCTGTTCGGATTCGACACCCAGGCCCAGCAGCGATTGCTGACGGAGGCGGCGTCGCTTGTCGACCGCGGTGTGCTGCGCAGTACGCTGACGAATTCGATCGCCGACTTCACGGCTGCGGGGCTGCGCGAGGCGCACAGGCAGGTCGAATCCGGCCGCATGATCGGCAAGGTCGTCGTGCACCGCTGAGCTGAAACCGACTGAGCCGTTGCAGGATTCAGTCACGCCGGATGCAGGCTGACAGGGACGCCTGAATAGCGCACCATCCCTGTCACGACATCGATATCATCCTTGTTGGTCAGGCGGTTGACGTTCGCCGCGTGGTGGCCATGCGGAATCGACACCGCCCCACGCCGAATCGACTCGTCGACCTTTGCAACGCCGGTCAATTCGCCGTTGGCGCTGCGGACGGTTACCGGTCGACCGCTCACGACTCCCGCTGCGGCGCCGTCGTCCGGGTTGATCAGGATCTCGGGCGGTTCGCCGAGAAAGTCAAGCTGGCCGTTCAGCTTCTTACGCTGCCGGCGCGGCACCATCACCAGTGGCGGAGGCGGCTCGAGGGCGGCCAGCTGAGCGACGAGCAGCGGCGGCGCCAGCCGCCAGCCGCCCATCCGCTCGATGTGGTCATCGACCCACTGCGCAGGTAGTTCCCGGACCGCCTCAGCCCAACCCGTGGCCGCCACCTCGTCGTACTTGGTCCTGGCGCCCGCGAGCAGGACTGCGAGCACGTCGTCGTCGTTGCTGCTGTCCGGGTCCCCGAGATTGCCCAGGTCGTAGCCGAGCCGACGACCGACTTCGGCGAAGATCCACCACATCGACCGTCGCTCGCCAACCGGTTGCACAACCGCGGGGCTGTACTGCACGGACACGCGAGAACTCAGAATGTCGTGAATGGTGATGTCGGGCCGCTCCAGTGGATCCTTGGTCGGCAACACGTGCGTGGCCAACTCCGTGGTCTCGTTGTTGACGATCTCGGTGGTGGCGAAGACTTCCAGGTTCTGCAGAGCAGGTATCAACTTGCCCGTCTCGGGAAACGAGGTAACCAGGCTGCCGCCGACGTTGATCAGGGCGCGGATGTTGCCGGCCTCGATTTCGTCGGGTAGCACTGCACACGGCCACTCGTTGATGAACGCCTGCGCCTCCGGGCGGCTGCGTGGGCCGGGCCCGAACGATCCCTCGGGCGGAGTAATCGGAAGAAACTCGCCGAAAGTTTCGAGCTGATAAGCGAATCCGGGATGAAACCACGTCCCGCCCGGTCGGTTCATCGCTCCGGTGAGGATCATCAGCACCCAGGCGAGCCATTGGGTGACATTGGCGCGGTCGGCCGTCATGGTGACGCCGGTCCCGGTTTCGATCGCGACGCACTCGGCGGCGCGCACCGCCGCACACAGCCGCGTCAGCTCGGTCTCGGGGACGTCGGCGAAGCCCGCGGTGTGCTCGAGCGTGAACGGCTCGACCGCGGCCGTCAATCCGTCGAGACCCTGAACCGGCACATCCTCCTTCATGCCGTCGTGCAGAATCTCGCGGACCAGGTATGCCAGCACCGCGTGGTCGGTGCTGGGCCGCGGCGCCAGGTGGCCGGTGGCCAATCGCGCGGTCTCCGTGCGGCGCGGGTCGATCACCCACACCTGCGCGCGGTTGGCGATGTCGCGGACCGTGCCGGTCGGGTTCGGCATCGAGATCGCGTGGCCGTGGGAAATCACCGGGTTGACCCCGACCAGCATCAGGAAGTCGGCGTTGTCCAGGTCCGTCCGGCCCGACAACCCCATGAATCCACCCACCAGGTCCGAGATCAGCGGCTTGGCGGTGCCGTCGATGGTGAGCGGGCTGAACTTCGCCGGGGTGCCGATCGCCGAGTGCAGCGCTTCGGCCATCCGGAAACCGGCGCTCTCCATGGTGCTGAAGTAGAAGGCGACCGACTCGGGCCCGTGCCTGTCGATGATGCCTTTCAGCTGCGCGCCCAGGTCGTCGAGGCAGGTGTCCCACGTGGTGTCCTGCAACCGGCCGTCGACCCGCATCCGCGGTCGTTCCAGACGGTCGGGGTGGTGGTGCAGCTGCGGCAGCGCCCGACCCTTGGCGCAGGTGTACCCCTTCGAGAACGGGTGGTCCTTGTCGCCGTGAACGCGGAGCACCTCATCTCCTTCGACATCGACGAGGATTCCGCAGACGGACGTGCAGACACGGCAGAAGCTACGCACCGTTTGCATACTGCGATAACGTACTCTCCGCCTAGCGAGAAGCAACATTGCATTTTCGAGAATGATTGCACACATTTGAGAATGCAGTTTCCGTAGTCAGCCAACCGAGCTGCGCACGCGGTCGGCGATCTCCTGAAGCGCCGCATCGTCGCGCACCGGATCCGCCCAGGTCGGGTCGACCGGCAACGAAACCCAGCTCTTGCAGCCCGCGTACTCGGGTGCGCGGGCCAGTCGAACGGGCTCGACCAACGGGCTGGCCTGCACGACGAGCACGGTGAGCCGGTGCTTCGGCCGGAAGTCGAGCCGGTCGGCCCGAACAGAGTCGGCGGTCCAGATGTGCAGCGATGCGATCTCGTCGATTGCCTCCGGCCGATTGACCTCAACGGCGGCAACGACTTTGGCGCCCGCACGCACCACCAGAGCCTCGTCGGTGCTGTCGGCCGCCGCCGCGTCGAGCAGGTCACGGTGTTCGGGTCGAACGCGCTCACGGTGGCTGTGAGCGACGGTCGGAAACAGCAGAAAGCGGGAAGCCGTTATCGCGAACCGCTTTTCGTGAATTCCGCCCTTGCGCAGCAGCACCGTCTGCCTGCCGTCGAGCAGCGCACGGACCGCCGCGCTCCACTCCTTGAGCGCAGGCTGGGTCAGCGTGGCGGTCATTTGGCTGCGAGACGGGCCCGGACCTCGGGACGGCGCAACGGAGGAAGGGTCTTCGGCGGCTGCCGTCGCGGCGCCAGGTCGGCCAACAGCCGGGTGGTGATCTCGGTGACCTCCGCGACCGCGGTTTCGAAAGGCTCGACGTTGGCGCCGGATGCCCGCGTCATGCCGCTGACCTTACGAACGTATTGGCGCGCTGCGGCCTCGATCTCCTCGGCCGTCGCCGCAGGTTCCAGGCCTCGCAGCTCCGTGATGTTTCGGCACATAACCCCCACGATAGGTTGATGCCATGACCAACGACGACGTGCTGCTGATCGAGACTGACGACCGGGTGCGGACCCTGACGATGAACCGGCCACAGTCTCGCAACGCGTTGTCGGCCGAGCTCCGCAGGCGCTTCTTCACTGCGCTGCGCGATGCGGAGGCCGATGATGACGTCGACGTCGTCATCGTGACCGGCGCCGACCCGGTGTTCTGCGCGGGGCTGGACCTCAAGGAGCTGGGCGACTCGGCGCAGCTGCCGGATATCTCGCCGCAGTGGCCGCCGATGACCAAGCCGGTGATCGGCGCGATCAACGGCGCAGCCGTGACGGGCGGCCTGGAGATCGCGCTGTACTGCGACATCCTGCTCGCGTCCGAGCAGGCCCGCTTCGCCGACACGCACGCGCGCGTCGGGCTACTGCCCACCTGGGGGTTGAGCGTGCGGCTGCCGCAGAAGGTCGGCGTCGGGATGGCGCGCCGAATGAGCCTGACGGGTGACTATCTGTCGGCAGCCGATGCGCTCCTGGCGGGACTGGTCACCGAGGTGGTGCCGCACGACGAGTTGCTGCCGACAGCGCGGCGGGTTGCCGCGTCGATCGTCGGCAACAACCAGAACGCGGTGCGCGCGCTGCTGGCGTCGTACCACCGCATCGACGCCGCGCAGACCGACGCGGGCCTGTGGATCGAGGCGATGTCGGCGAAGCAGTGGATGAACTCGGCGACGGGCGACGACATCGCCGCCAATCGCGACGCCGTCCTGCAGCGGGGACGGGCCCAAGTCCGATGAACGAGGCGCACGAATACTGCGGCAGCGACGAGTGGCGGCAGATGATCCGCCAGGTGATCCTGCCGTGGGCGCTCGGCGAAACCGACCTCGGCAACGACGTGCTCGAGGTCGGGCCCGGCTACGGCGCCACCACCGATGTGCTCGGGACGGTGACGACACGACTGAGGTCTGTCGAGATCGACGCAGGCCTTGCGGCCATGCTGCGCGAACGATTCGCAGGCAGCCCTTCCGTCGAGATCATCAACGGCGATGCGACACAGCTTGACTTCGCTGACGGAACATTCACGGGCGCAGCATGTTTCACGATGCTGCACCACGTCCCCACCGTCGAACTCCAGGACAAACTGTTCGCCGAGGTGGCCCGGGTGCTGCGGCCAGGTGCGGCGCTGGTGGCCAGTGACAGCCTCGGCAGCGACGAACTGGCCGTCGCCCACGAGGGCGATACGTACAACCCGGTCGACCCCGCGTCGCTGCCCGGCCGTCTTGCGGCGGCAGGTTTCGGCGATGTACAGGTCAAGACCAACGATTACGGTTGGGCAGTCATCGCCCGAACGGACTGAAGTACGTCCCCACCCAAAGACAGGTACTCCAGTACTCACGACCGGGCTCTGCCCGAAATCTACCGTGGCGACATGCTGCAAGCGTTGGCACGTTTCGCGATCGCGGCCCCGAAGCGGGTCATCGCCGCCGCGCTGCTCATGATGGTCGCCGCGGGAGTGTTCGCCATACCGGTCATGGACTCCCTCTCGGCGGGCGGCATGCGCAATTCGACCTCGCAATCCTGGTACGCGTCGAAAATCCTTGCCGACAAGTTCGACCAGGGCGATATGCAACTGATCGTCAGCGTGTCGTCAGACGCTGGCGCACAAGGGGTTTCGGCCCGCAAAGTCGCCACCGACCTCGTCGCCCAACTGGAGCGGTTTCCCTTCGTCGCTCAAGTGCAGTCAGCGTGGACGGCACCGCCGCCGATGGCCCGGTCAATGCTCAGCGAAGACGGTAGGACGGGCCTGATCATCGCGGGCATCACAGGTGGCGAGAGCGGCGCGCAGAAAAACGGCCGCGAACTGCTGCCCTTGTTCCACGACCGCAACGGCGTCACTGTCACGCCGGGCGGCGAGGTGATGACGTACATCGAGGCCAACGACCAGAGCAAGCGCGACCTGCTCACCATGGAGGCGCTCGGGCTGCCGGTCAGCTTCGTGGTTCTGGTGTGGGTGTTCGGCGGCATGCTTGCCGCGGCGGTCCCGTTGGCGGTCGGCATCTTCGCGATCGTCGGCTCGATGGCGATCCTGCGGGCGGTCGCCGCGTTCACCGAGGTTTCGATCTTCTCACTCAACCTCGCACTCGTCATGGGCCTGGCGCTGGCGATCGACTACACGCTGCTGATCGTCAGCAGATTCCGCGACGAAATCGCCGACGGCGCCGAGCGCGACGACGCCCTGGTGCGCACCATGGCCACCGCGGGCCGCACGGTGCTGTTCTCTGCGCTGACGGTGTCGCTGTCGATGGCAACCATGGCGCTGTTCCCGATGTACTTTCTCAAGTCGCTGGCGTATGCGGGCGTCGCGGTGGTGGCGCTGGCAGCCGTGGCCGCCGTCGTGGTGACACCGGCCGCCATCGCGGTGCTGGGCACTCGGCTCGACGCGCTGGACATGCGCCGGTTCGGCCGACGGCTGCTGCGCCGTCCTGAACCGGCAGCCCGCGCCGTGACCGAAACGTTCTGGTATCGCTGGACGAAGCAGGTACTGCGCCGGTCGATTCCCGTCGCAGCGACGGTAATCGCGCTACTGCTCGTGCTCGGCGCGCCGTTCCTCGGGGTGAAGTGGGGCTTTCCGGATGACCGCGTGCTCGGGCAATCCGCGGCATCACGACAGGTCGGCGACACATTGCGCACAGACTTCGCGGTGAACTCGCTGACGACGCTGATGGTCGTCATTCCGAACGTAATTGATCTGCCGCCGGCCGAAATCGACCGCTACGCACGGCAACTCTCGCAGGTGGCCGACGTGGAATCGGTGTCGGCGCCCGGCGGTACCTTCGCGAGCGGCGTTCGTGTCGGGCCTCCAATGGCACCGACCGGGCTGAAGGACGGTAGCGCATTCTTCACCGTCAGCACCGACGCACCGCTGTTCTCGGCCGCTTCGGAGAACCAACTGGACCGCCTGCACGCCGTGGCCACGCCCGGAGGGCGAGACGTGCTGCTGACCGGTCACGCTCAGATCAACAGGGACAGCGCCGACGCGGTGGCGAGCACGATGCCCTTGGTGTTGTCGCTGATCGCCGTGATCACGTTCGTCTTGCTCTTCCTGCTCACCGGCAGCGTGGTCTTGCCGCTGAAGGCACTCGTTCTCAACGTGTTGTCGCTGACCGCGTCGTTCGGTGCACTGGTGTGGGTGTTCCAGGACGGCAACCTCGGCGCCTTCGGCACCGCTGCCACCGGCACGATGGCGGCGCAGATCCCCGCGCTGCTGTTCTGCCTGGCCTTCGGGCTGTCGATGGATTACGAGGTGTTCCTGATATCCCGCATCCGCGAGCACTGGCTCGCCTCCGGACAGACTCGCGTCGACAACGATGAAGCCGTTGCGCTCGGCATCGCTCGTACCGGCCGGGTGGTCACCGCCGCGGCTGTGCTGATGGCCGTGTCGTTCTCGACGCTGATGGCGGCCGAGGTGTCGGTCATGCGGATGTTCGGTCTCGGGCTGACGTTGGCCGTGCTTGCCGACGCCACGGTCGTCCGGATGATGCTGATGCCTGCCTTCATGCACCTGCTCGGCCGATACAACTGGTGGGCGCCTGCGCCGATGCGCAGGCTGCACAAGCGGTTCGGGATAGCCGAGTCCGGCGAAACTTCGCCGCCGCGCGAACCGATCCTCCCCTTGCCGGTCGCAACGTAGCGGGTTAGCCGGTGCCCGGCACCAGCCAGTGACCGGAGAAGGCTCGCCAGCCGACGAACGCCAGCCGAACACCAGCGGCAGGAACAGGACCAGCTGTTCGCCGGAGATCGCCCGGGTGTTGCGGCCTGGTGCTCCGACACTAGGGAAGATCGCCGTCGCTGCCGGGGGACCCGTCGCTGCCGGAGCCGGAACCTGCTCCGCCGGCACCGCCGGAACCTTTCTCGTTGGGGCCGGGACCGGTACCGTAGCCGCCGGCGCCGCCATTGCCGCCCGTGCCCTTACCGGACACCCCGGTAGCGTTGCCGTTACCGCCAACGCCGCCGTCACCACCGATACCGCTGTTCGGGTTGTCGATGGAGCCAGTGGCGATACCGCCGTGGCCCCCGTGGCCGCCGGTGGCCTTGCCGAAACCCCCGTTGGCCGTGGCGGTCCCGCCATCACCACCATCGCCGCCGTTGCCGCTGTTGAAGCCAGGAGCGCTGCCGCCGTCGCCCCCGTGGCCGCCGGTGGCCTTGCCGACACCCCCGTTGGCCGTGGCGGTCCCGCCGGCGCCACCGTCACCGGCGTCGCCGACAAAAACGTCGCCTCCCTTGCCGCCGTCGCCACCGGTCGCCTTGCCGGTATACCCGTTGGCGGTGGCGGTACCACCGGCGCCACCGTCACCGCTGCTGCCGCCGATGACGAAGCCGCCGTCGCCGCCGTCGCCGCCGTTTGCCACGCCACCGTCTTCGTTGGCGGTGGCGTCACCGCCAACGCCACCATGACCGCCAGTAGCGACGAGATTGCTGGAGCCGCCCTTGCCGCCGTCACCGCCGGCACCACCGGTGGCGACCGCGCCTGGCGCGTTGGTCGTGGCGTCACCGCCGTCGCCGCCGTCGCCGCCGGTGCCGAACAGCCCGGCCTTCATCCCGACCACTTCGCCGTTTTCGAATATCCGGATGAACCCGGAGTCACCGCCGTCGCCGCCATCGCCGCCAGTGGCGTTGCCGAACTGGTTGAAGTCGTCGCCACCGTCACCGCCGTCGCCCCCGTGGCCGAATATGAGGCCGCCGTTGCCGCCGTCGCCGCCGTCCAGTCCAAGAACTCCGTCGCCGCCGTTACCGCCGTTGCCGATCAGGCCGGCGTTGCCGCCGTCCTCCCCTGGCCCACCGTCACCGCCGTTGCCAAAGAAGATGCCGCCGTTGCCACCCGGTACGCCCTCGACGCCGCCGTTGCCACCCGGTATGCCCGACCCGCCGTCAGCCCCATTACCGATCAGCAGACCGCCGGTCTGGCCAGGCAGCACACCGTTACCGATCAGCAGGCCACCGGGGCCGATCAGACCGAGGAACGCCCCGGTAGGCGAGAACAGCCCGAAACTGGTTGGCTCGCTGGCCGCATTGGGCGTTGCGGCGGCCATCGACGCGTTCTTGACGAAAGCTGTTGACCCGGAGGCGGTTTGGGTCGTCGCTTCGCCACCGACACCAGGGGATGAGTTCGATCGCCAAAGCGCGGTGGGCGCAAAGGACAAATTCGCGTCCGAGACGACCGCGCCGCCGTGGCTGCTGTCGCGCGGGGGGACCGCGCTGACATCGCCCAAACCCGTCGTAACGGGCGCAACAAAATAACCCCCGGGGAGAGCTCGGCTGCTAGCGTGCCCCATCGCCAAAATCGGCGGTGCGGTCATCGCCGAATACAACGCATTTGGCGTTACCACCGCAGCCAATGCCGGCGCCGACACGCTCGATATCGGCCTTGCCGGTGCAGCAGTCGGGGCCGCCAATCGCGCCGTCCCCAGCGGGGCATCGGCAGCGAAACCGCACATCACAGCCGCGGCAAGTGCGGCACCCTTCGCGATGGACGTCGACTTGCGCAGAGACCCAGCGGTCGCGGCGACTTTGTGCGTAGTGGAGGTCGTGGTCATGGCGTGCTCCCTTCCGGTGAACACGGCCCCTGTTGGGCCCGCTGTCACAGGTACGAGCCCTCATCCCAAGCCGCTCGGACACTTTTTGGCGTACGAACTCGTCACGGAGAACGGGGGCTCACCGCGGGATCCCCGAAAGTTCTCGCCGAAAAAGTGTCCGAAAGGCGCTGAGCGGGCGCTCTTACATCCGACAGCGACCCAACAGGGGCCGCGACCACGGAAAAGGAGCGCACCATGAACACCACGCATACTCGGACGACGTCGCTCGCCGGTGCAATCGCCGCCGTCGCAGCACCGGCATTGCTGTTTCTCAGCGTCGGCACCGCGCAGGCAGCACGGGATGTCAGTGAAGCCGCGCCGGGTATCACGATTGGGGCCTTTAATCCGCAGCCCGACCCGCCGGGCATCGGCGATCCCGGGCTGAATCCGTCGCCCGGCCTGAATCCGCCGCCCGGCCTCCGGGTTCGGATCGGCGATCCTGGCATCAAGGTTGCACTCGGCGGTCCCGACACCAGTCCAGCACACTGATCTGGCCTCATCCCCCGCACTCACCAGAGTCGTCCCCGCACTCGGCGCAGGTAGGGCCGCCGAATCTCCGGTCGTGCTTGTGCCCCACAAAACCGGGTGGACAATGGGAACAACTCGTGTCGTGGGGGAGCGAGTCATGACCGCAGCACAGATTTGGGGGATCGGGGACCCGTCCGATTCGTAGCTGGTCCACGCCGCTGCAGGCGGTGACCGTGAGGCATTCGCGGGTATTTATGACCGCTACGCCGACCGGCTTCACGACTTCTGCGTGGGAATGTTGCGTGACCGCGACGGCGCGGCAGACTGCGTACAGGATGTGTTCTGCACCGCCGCGACCGGCTTAGCGCAGCTGCGGGAACCCGACAAGCTCCGCGCGTGGCTTTATTCGATCGCCCGCAATGAAGCGCTGCGTCGACTCCGGGAACGCCGCCGCGAAACACCTTACGATGAATTGCCCGACGCCATGGCTCATGAACCTGGCCCCGACACCCTGGCCGCCCGTACCGAACTCGCCGATCTCATCGCCGAGGCAGCCGGCGGGCTGTCCGATCGTGACCGCTCGGTGCTCGAGTTGGCCTACCGCCACGGGCTAGATGGACCCGAGCTCGCCGAAGCCCTCGGAGTCAGTCCCGGCAACGCCAACAAGATGGCTTACCGGCTTCGTGAGACCATCGAGCACTCCCTTGGCGCTCTGCTGGTTTCCCGCCACGCCCGCAACTCCGCCGACGGGTGTCCCGACCTGGCCGGGATCCTCCATGGGTGGGACGGACGGTTCAGCGTCCTGATGCGGAAACGCATCGCCCGCCATGTCGAGTCCTGCCCCGTGTGCGACGAGCAGCGGCGTCGGATGGTCACTCCGTCCGCGCTGCTTGGCGCGGCGCCGGCGTTCATCCCCGCGCCCCGATGGCTACGCGAGCGCACTCTCAGCGATATTCGGCTCGACTCACTGGCCACCCCGATTGGAGACCAGGCGGTCGACGCCGACGCCGCGGATGCCCCCCAGGATCCAGGACAAGTTTCAAGTGTGGTGACAGGCGCCAACCAGACCTCACCGGAGGCGCACGATGATGTCGATGACGCCCGACGTGGTCGCACCCGCACCGTGATATTGCTGATCGCGTTATTCGTTGTCACCCTGGGCATCTCACTAAGCGTGACCATCGCCTGGATGTTCAGCCAGCACACAACTCTCGCCCCCGTCGACGTGAGTGAAACAGTGCCGACGACCGTCACAACACCCGCTAAACCACTTCCAACAAGCAGCAAAGCACCGGCAGCGCCAACTGCGACCACGGCCACGACCGTTAGCGCGATAGCCCCGCCACCGAGCACGGAGATTCCGTCGGCACAGCCGCCTGCCACTGCGATTCTGCCGGTGCAGCCACCTATTCGCCAAGCACCGCATACGGATTCAGAGCCGACGCCGATCCGGACACCGCGATCGACAGCTCCGCCTTCCCTGCGGTCGTCTCCATCGGTGCCAACTGCGTCACTGCGGCCATGGGCCACCCCACCGTCGCAGCTGTCCACACCGAAGTCGGTGACAGTACGGCCCAGCCCGCGTACACACTCGCCGACACGTGGGACGATAAAACCACGGATCGTGAATCCCGCCAACCCGCCGCGCTGATTCGGGCGTCCAAGGGCTGCAACCGATTTCGATCGGTTCGCACGGCATGCGGCTGCGCTGGCGCAGACGTCACCGGCCACGACGAGAACGGCAACATCAGACATGCCGTGTTATCACCAAGTCCGTCATCCGGGTATGTCTAACTTGCCGGGAGAAATTCCCTTCCCAAAACGTCCCACACAGCGGCGGGCGCTTCTCCTACCCGTAATGCGGCCCATCGGGGCCGCGACGACGGAAAGCCGTGTCGAGATCGCACTAGTGTGTCGCGCCATACGAGCGCGCCGAGACTGCAGTTATCGTGTTGGCTACTTGCACTTTTCCGGCAACAACTGCAACTTCAGACGAAGTTTGGCAAGTGCCGCGAGATTATTGACTCAGGACACTAGCCGGTACCGGGCACCAGCCAGTGACCGGAGAAGGCACGCCAGCCGACGAACGCCAGCCGCAGCACCATGAACGTGCTCAGGCCTGACCAGATGCCGAGCAGACCCCAGCCGAATACCAGCGACAGCCAGATCAGCGGCAGGAAGCCGAGCAGCGCGCTGATCAGCGTCGCGTTGCGCATGAACTTCGCGTCACCGGCGCCGAGCAGCACGCCGTCGAGTGCGAAAACGATTCCGGCGACCGGCAATTGCGCCACCATGAACCACCACGGCACGCCGATCGCGTCGAGCACGGAGCGGTCGTCGGTGAACACGCTCGGGAACACCGAAGCGCCGACGGCGAAGATGCCTGCCAACAACGCGGACGCAAGGGTGGAGAAGATCGTCACGCGCCACGCGACGGACTTGGCGTGCGCCAGCTGGCCTGCGCCCAGTGCCGCCCCGACCAGAGACTGCGCGGCAATCGCGAGCGAATCAAGCACCAGCGCAAGGAAATTCCACAGCTGGAGCACCACCTGGTGGGCGGCGACAGCGGCCGCACCGAACCGGGCGGCGACGGCGCCTGCCGAGACGAAGCAGGCCTGGAACGCCATCGTGCGCAGCACCAGATCGCGACCCATCACGACCTGAGCACGCAACACCGCCGGCTGAATCCGCAGCGGCACCCGCTCGGCGAGCAGCGAGCGCAGGAAAAGCACGGCGGCCACCCACTGCCCCACCAGGTTTGCGATAGCCGAGCCGGCGAGCTCCAGCCTGGGCATGCCGAGCCAGCCGTACACCAACAGCGGACACAGCACGGCCGACACCCCGAAGCCGGCGGCGACATAGCGCAGCGGGCGTGCGGTGTCCTGCACGCCGCGCATCCAGCCGTTGCCCGCCGCCGAGACCAGGATCGCCGGCACGCCGACGATCGCGATTCGGACCCATGGCAACGCGGCTCCGGCGATGTCACCGCCGGCGGCCAACGCCGACACCAACGGCACCGCGACGGCCTCGACCACGACGACGATCAGCGCGCCAAGGCCCAGCGCCAGCCAGGTGGCCTGCACGCCCTCCCCGACGGCCGCCCCGCGGTTGCCCGCACCGAATAACCTGGCCGAACGTGCCGTGGTGCCGTACGACAAGAAGGTCATCTGTGAGCTGAGCGTGCTCAGAATCAGCCCGCCGATCGCCAGCCCGGCCAGTGCCAGCGCACCCAGCCGGCCGACGACTGCGATGTCGAACAGCAGGTAGATCGGTTCGGCGGCCAGCACCCCGAGCGCGGGGAACGCAAGCGCGGCGATGCGCCTACCGGTGGCGGGAGCGATCGGCAGATCGCCCTCCGGCTCAGCCAAGAGCGGTATAGAGCGCCTGAACGACGTCGTCCACGGATCCGGTCGCCGAGTAACCGGCGGCCAAGCGGTGCCCGCCGCCGCCGAAGGCACTGGCGACTGCGGCGAGGTCGTAGGACTTCGCGCGCATCGAGACCGACCAATGTGCGGGCTCGATCTCCTTGAACACCGCCGCCACCTCGGCCTGCTGCGTGGTGCGCACGATGTCGACGATGCTCTCGACTTCCTCGGGGCGCGCGTTGGCCCATTCCTGGTGTCCGACAACGGCATACACCAGTCCGCGGCCACCGGCGGCGTCCGGGCGCAACTGCGCCAACGACAGCACACGCGACAACATCGGCAGCCACGCGAACGGGTGCGTGTCGAGCAGAGCACGGCTGATCGAGGCGTTGTCGACACCGAGCTCCAGCAGCCGCGCGGCCAGTCGATGCGCGCGGGCGCTGGCCCACCGGAACGACCCGGTATCGGTGGTCAGCCCGGCATACAGGCAGTGCGCGACGCCGACGTCGATCGGCTTGCCCCATGTGTCGAGCAGCTCCGCGACCAGCATCGTGGTGGAGTCGGCCGACGGATCGACGTAGTTGGCGGTGCCGAACAGATGGTTGGAGGCGTGATGGTCGATCACCAGCACCTCGCGACCGGACTCGGCCAACTCACTGAGAGCGCCGAGCCGGTTGACGCTGGGAATGTCGACGGTGACGATCAGGTCGGCGTCGCGCCGCATGCTCTCCGGGCTTACCAGCAGATGCCCACCCGGCAGCGACTGCAGGGACTCGGGCAGCTCGGCGGGCGCGGCGAAACTCACCTCGACGGCCTTGCCGGCGTGATCGAGCACCAGCGCGAGCGCCAGACCCGCACCGATGGTGTCCGCGTCGGGATAGACATGGCAGACGACGCCGACGGTGGTGGCGGCGTCCAGCAGGTCGGCCGTTTGGCGCGCGTCGACGCGCGTGCCCTCGATGGGAGGAGCGTCAGTCATCTTGTCGATCGCGGTCACCAGTGTCCTCAGCGTCAAGCCCGTTATCCAGCTCCCCGCTCGAACCCTCAGCCCCGCCCTTACGGTACGGGTCTTCCTCGCCCGCGTGCTTGGCACCCTGCCGAACTCTAGCCAAATCCTCATCTGCGGCCCGTGCGCGAGCCAGCAGATCCTCCATGTGGGCAGCGGTATCCGGCACCTTGTCCAGGACAAACGACAGCGTGGGTGTGAACCGTACCCCGGTGCCTGCTCCGACCTTTGTCCGCAGGGTTCCCTTAGCGCGTTCCAGCGCAGCGGCCGCGCCGGCATAGTCGGGTTCGTCCTGCAAAGTCTCGCCGCGCACCGTGTAGTACACCGTGGCGTCGTGCAGGTCACCCGTTACCTTCGTGTCCGTAATGGTCACGAAGGCCAACGGCGGATCCTTGATCTCGAACTCGATCGCCGAAGCGACGATGGTGCCGATGCGCTTGGAGAGCCGACGGGCTCGGCCCACATCGACCACTAGGTGCGCTCCTTCTCCACCAACTCGTACGTCTCGATAACGTCGCCTTCTTTGATGTCGGAGTAGGTCAGCGTCAGACCGCATTCGTAGCCGTCACGCACCTCGGTGACATCGTCCTTCTCCCGCCGCAGCGACTGCACGGTGACGTTCTGCGCGACAACGACGTTGTCACGCAGCAGCCGTGCCTTCGAATTGCGCCGGATGGTGCCGGAGGTGACCAGGCAGCCGGCGATGTTGCCGACCTTCGACGACCGGAAGATGGCGCGGATCTCGGCGCGGCCGAGTTCCCGCTCCTCGTAGACCGGCTTGAGCATGCCCTTGAGCGCGCTCTCGATCTCGTCGATGGCCTGGTAGATAACCGAGTAGTAGCGGATCTCCACGCCTTCGCGGTTGGCCAGCTCGGTGGCCTTGCCCTCGGCGCGGACGTTGAACCCGATGATGATCGCGTCCGACGCCGACGCCAGGTTGACGTTGGTCTCGGTGACACCACCGACACCGCGGTCGATCACCCGCAGCTCGACCTCGTCGTCGACCTGGATGCCCAGCAAGGCCTCCTCCAGCGCCTCGACGGTGCCCGCGTTGTCGCCCTTCA